>Ga0187886_1000219_pt1 | contig 78358 bp, 68 predicted proteins | sample June2016WEW_20_1_FD_133001 | JGI IMG/M metagenome (GOLD analysis project Ga0187886, IMG submission 133001) | Peatland microbial communities from SPRUCE experiment site at the Marcell Experimental Forest, Minnesota, USA - June2016WEW_20_150 | ecosystem: Environmental > Terrestrial > Soil >... | reverse complement strand
TCTGCCAAAGAGGACCCAAAGCTGCACCATCAAACTGCATTGTTTTCAAAGAACAGATGATGTTATTACAGAAAATATAGAAGATATTTTTCTATTTTTCTCTTGACATTGAGTAAGCAGTTTACCAAAAGCACGCAGTGCAGTTTGCTGCTATCAAAAGATGCGCCGAAGAGCGCCATTAACAACTCATTTATCGCGCCCGTAGGCGCAAACCAAAATGCGGCAAACTGCGTTGAGCGAACTCTATAATCCATATTAAATGACGTGAGCATCGTGCTTTTGTTTGTTATGCGCCGCTTTGATTAATAAAAAACTCCCATTATTCAATCACTACTCCTGATGACATTGCCGACAATGACGACAACTTCCACTACTTGTTCGGCTTCGCTCACAATTACGCCAGTTCCAGCGAAATAGCCGGCACAGGTCATTCTGATTTTTCCGGCGATCCCTTCGATCCCTTCAACCTCGGCATTGTAAATAAAATTGACGGTCGCTGTGTCAGAAGGAGAATCGGGATTCTCGACCATCATTAACGCACCACCCCATTGACCTGAGGTGCGTGGAATTGGACCATATACACCAGCAGTGTAGACCGAACCAGTGAGCTTATAAAGCTTACCGATGCATGAATACGGGTTCTTCAAAAGTGTAGTGGGAGAGACTGACTGTGCATTTTGCCAGACTTGCTCCGGTGTTAAATTCGCGATCTTGTAGACCGCAATGGGCACATTACCATTGTTGTATATTGATTTGTCAGACGTATTGAATTCGCAAGTAGACTCCATTCTCACCTCTGATTCATTGTTGTTCTGTTGGCGTTGCTAATTACGCTCATTCTGTCAACCCAAGAAGATGAAGACGGTAAGTAGGGACAACAAGAAGCATAGAGATAATGCGGGTTTTGTCATTGTAGTTTCTCCTTCAATCAAAGTGGCACATAACATTTGTATAGACGCTATATTGCGTAATTATTTCTTTTATGTACCTGAACAGCCTCTGTATGCTTTAATGGTCTTCGGGTTTTCCGTCCCGTGCATCTTTACGCGGAACAGACAATTTCGTAATCGAAGCCCCTCTGCTATCTACTGAAGGAAATATGTGTAATTTCTGTCAGAACGTAAGAAAATACGAGGGGAAATGCAAGCCAAAGTGTGAAATGGCAATTGATATTGATGATTTATGTCTACGACCCTTCGGTATTGATGATCTATGATTTATGAGTCCGGGTGGTTTTCTATTTTTAATTATGGTCTCAGCTCTCACTTCGCGGTAGTATCACTTCTTAGTAAAGTGTTATGCGCATTGTACGTGTCACTATAAAAGTTGGAAGCGACATAGATCGAAGTATGTCAGTGTAAGCGTGTATTCTGCGTCACGCTTTGTGCGAACCCTTTGGCACATAGTCGAAGAAACGCTCCGTTGTACCACCTGACTTCCATTCTGAGCGTAGACGGGTTTTGCGCTCGACCCGGCGCAGGGCAGAGAGCAACGATCGGTTCAGATCCCGCGCGCTATCCCCGTACATCGTCGCCTTCACAAGAAACCCTTCATCTGTTGATGTGATTGACCTCTTCGCAAAGAGCCCTTCCAAGGCCTGCTTGATCGCCCGACGATTATCCGTGCTTATGCGGGCCATTAGCGTAAATCTCTTCTTGGTCATTTGATGCCGATACCTTTCTTCATGTTGGCTTTCCGGCGCACTTTGAGCAAGCAGTTTGCAAAAACCAAGCCGTCCTACCCGGCACTGATATAAAATAACTTTGTGTGGAGGGGTAGGGTCGAACGGCCACGTTGTAGATATAATGTGTAGCGACTTTTTCCGTCTGTTAGTCGCAGTTGCAAACTATTGCTTAACCCAATCATTTGTCTTCGAGTCGAATAACCATAAGTCATTGGATAACTTGTCGGAATAGAGAGCCACCAGTTCTCCCCCAAACAGGATGACAACACCGTTGATCGGAACATACGCCATACCGTGGTTGGCAAGTGGGGGTGGCGAATGCTTTGTCACGAGCTGCTTCCATGTGTTGGAAGAAAGTTCATACGTCCACGTTTCGTTTGTGGGCTTGCCTTTGAATGCTGCTTTCAGTACTGCACCTCCATACAGAAAGAAATCGTGAGTCGCTGTCCGGCAACGGCTTCCACAGCCTCCCTCCCCACATAACAACGCGATCCAGCTTACTGTCGTATGCCATCGCAGAGTACATACGAGCGGGTGGGGAAAGCATGGGATGCATCAAGGTCCAAGTGTTGGAATCATAGTTATAGGCCCATGTGTCCGCATAAACGCTGTCGTTGACTCCCTTGCATCCAAATCCGCCGAATATAATCACGCGGTTGGATTCAGTATCATACGCCATCCCCTGCCCGCATCGGGGGAGTGGCGATGCATTCGGCTTCATATTCTGCCATGTATTCGTCTCAAAATGATAGGCCCAGGTTTGTCCCTGACGATCGAAAATTATGACGCGATTTGATTTGCTATCGTAGACAGCGGAAGTGAATGCATTAGAGCTGTCGGATTGGAGAGGTTCACAGATGCCGACGTTGTTCCATTGGTCAGTCTTTACATCATACGACCAGATGTCCATGAGATCGGTCGTCCATCCGCTTCTCGAAATGCCTGAGAATAAAAGAACGCAACCTTTAGTATCGTGGTACAGGAAGCTGTGGTACTTCCGAGCGTGTGGGACCTTCGTGCTTGTAGTGGGTATCTCCTGGCTCATAGCCAAATTTATTGACGCGCACAAGATCAATAGGATAATTCTGATACGGAGCCTACGAGACATAAGACCTTTCCTTCTTTTGTGTGAGCAATTGCACACATTTGCTGTTGTGCAAAGTTCCGAACCCTGCCCGAGATAGACTTTTTAATTGTGGGACTACTACAGATAAATTCATTACAATCATTCTGCCAAAGGAATATCATTAATAATTGTTTTGAGAATATTTGCTTTGCTTTTCATATCGCTCTGTTTGATCTTATCAGTTTTAATTATTTTTGTCGCTTTTGCTACTGAGTCCGCTAATGCCGTTACGTCATGAAAAATCGCTGCTTTACAGAAAAAGCTTCTCGACCTTCCATCATCAAATTTTTCTATCATTGTTTCAAGTAATTTGATACGTTTTTTCTGTTGTTCTATAAATTTTTTGATTCCATGTTCTTTAATAAAATACAAATTCGATAAAATTTTTTTAGATGATGGGTACGAAGAAGATTCCTTTACCTGCTTATATTCTTCCGCACTTTTAAACTTAGGACAGGGAAAGTCCGAACATTCAGCACAAACCTCAAGATTCTTTTTCTTGACACAACAGGTTATGAAGGAACATGTTGGACGTTTATTGAAGAAATCAGGGCCAACACATCCAGGACATCTTGATGGGCCCACAGTGTAAAACCTTGGGCATAAACCACAATCAAGGCCGCATACAGCAATTGTCGGATATTGCCTTGTTGGGCGCTTGCTAGAATTTAGGTTTGATTTTTTCACATGTATACCTCGCTATATTTGGGTTCGGAATTTCGCATAACTTGCCTAACAACGCAACCTGTCACAATGCTTGTCCCGATACCTGCACCGACGAATGTCGGGGCCAATCGGGAACAGTCGGGATTGCGTTGTTATTTTTTTTGCTGTTACTAGTGTCGCGTACCAAAAATAACTTGACGAGTGCCCTGGCAACCATTAATTCTTACAAAAAATAGGGCACAGTACCGTTCCAACTATTAAATTCATTTAGAATTATTTAATTGGAACGGTGAGAATTTACAGTATTAAAACTGACGGGAATCGTATGAATGGCTGATTATACTATTTTGTCTTTCCTGATTGTTGTGTCGCATTTATGATTGAGTTTATATATTTAGATTCCTCAATCCTTATATTATTATAATCTATTCTTGATTTCTCCCATTGAATAAAGATTATTACAGGGGTAAATATGATTATGATGCTGACGAGAATCTTAAAGATTAGTTTAGCGTCCTTTTTTTTGATATACCATATATGATAAATACCAATAGGAACAAATATTGCTAGTGGAATTACTAATGAACGAAGACATAACATTGTGTGATATGAATTTTCTACCAATTTTGAAAGTGGGGCTTTATTTTGTGCAACAAGTACCTCATTTCCAGTATTGAATGGTGGCATTGTAGGGAGCCAACCAATATAAACACAGATTGGTCTCAGAATATTAACAATTATCCAATTAGTTGCTATTCCAACTATAAATGAAAGTATTATTGTAACAGCAAGTCCAACTGGCGTCTTAATTAATAGTTCATTGATTCTTTCTTTATAAGTCCAGGAACAACGGAAATAAATACAGGAGAGATACAGAAATCCTGGAATGATATAAACGAACCAATCTGACGGATATTGCATTTTTAGATTACTCCTTTATTCTCATTAATAGATGCTCTTTGAGAAGTTCACAGAAATGTATCCAATAAGTGATCCGTAGTCAAGTGGAAAATAAATCGCATAAAAAACAACAGTAGATATATCTACCGAGGTTTCTTTGTTTTTATCATATCACTTTCTGTGTTACTTACCTTATGTATTTACTATATTATATCATTACCTCTATCATCTTATGTGTCGCAAACCATTTCTCAGAGAGTCATTGTATAATAGCCGTTATTGGTGAATAATTTCATCAATAAATGTTAGGAAATTCAAGTTTTTTATTTCGTTTACATCTTGTTTAAAGCTTTCTGTTGACTCCTGGTGAGTTTTTTTGTATATATAAATGTCCTCTTGAAAGAAGAAGATAAAGAGATAGTGCAATTATTTTTCTTTCTAGAGGATTTTTTTTATGGAAGAAATTAGACTTGCTGTATCATTGATTCTATCAGGTTTGCTTAATATTACTTTTAACTTCCCAAAATTATATAAGAAACTTTTCCCTTGGTTACTATTTATTTGCTCTGATATAACAATTATTTGTTGGTATCAAAATTGGTATGAATGTTTCCTCACAGGAGTTACCTCTATCTTGATAATCATAGCTTTAAGATTTTTACCGGAACTGAAAATCATAAAACATAGAAGGTAAATTAGCTGTTGTGGTAAGCTATTTAGATAAAATTCTGGAGATTGCCGATTTTTGGAAAGAAAGATAGGGAATATGCATAAAATGTGGATAAATCCGTTCACATCTTGTTTAATCTTTTTTACGTCTTAGGTCTTGACAACATCGGAAAATCTGCTATATTCTATATGTGTGCTCTGGGGAAAGAAGGTTAAAATGAAATAACATCTTCACTTCCTCGGAGTTTTTTTATGGAAGAAATTAAACTTTTTGCACCGCTGATTTTAGTAGGTTTGGCTTTCATCTCTTTTCACTTCCCAAAACAATACAGCAAAATATTTCCTTGGATATTATTAATCAGCTGTGAGATGACAACCATTTGTTGGTATCAGAATTGGTATAATTGTTTCAATATAGGCATTGTTATTATTTTAGGAATTATATTCTTAAGGTTTTTGCCTGTATTGAAAATTACTAAACATGCAAGGTGAATAATCTTAGCTACTTAAAGTTTTTATTGTTTCCTGACAATTCCTGAAATTCTCATCTCCAATTCCTCTAACTCATAATTCTGCTCATCAAAGAACTATAGTAGATTATTTTCCCACATCATCCTATATAGACTTGCTCTTTCTGTATTATCACTGACAGATGCTCTCTGACAGGTTAACTGAAATGTATCCAATAAATGGTGGATAGTTAACTTTTTGGATTGCGGAATATAATTAAATCGGAACCAGGCGGAGTTTTTCTTTGATTACTTATATGTTCTAATAATGGAGGTATTATTTTATGGATTGCATCTAATGTTTTATCACAAATCCAAAAAGCAACATATTTTAAAGTGAGTTCATTTTGTCTAGACTGTTCTCTCAATTGATGGAATCTCTTAATAATTCTCTTCGGTGAATAAACAATAAGTGTTGATTCATTCGGAGTTGGGCTAATTGATGATTCTGCTCCACCTAAATCAACCTTGTCGTGAATTATATCTGAACGGTGTTTATATAATTGATGGACTAAATTATCATCAAGTTGTTTAACGACACCGGCAACCGGCGACTTTGATAAATCATTACTATCATCCCTTGAAGATTTAATAACTCCGTCCCAATTCAACCAATCTTTCCCCGGTACACATATAAATCCGATAAGATTTCCTAAATAATCAAATAACGAACAAGCATGAAATATAATACTATCAAAGATTTGAATTTGTTCATCTCTACTATTCATTAAAATGTTTGTATATTCTAAAGAATTATGTCTAACCTTTTTTATAGTTTCAAGATGATGCCGTTGAATATTGGATAATAAATTGAGATGAAATATCACACCGCTAAGCCGATATAAAATAGTCTCCCTCAGGTCATTATAATCGTCATTCTTGAATGATCCAGTAATATTGTTAATATACTGCAAACCAAGATGGATAAGACTATTCCGAAACATATCAACCGATAGTCCAAGCCGATGTATTCTTCCAATAGAATCAGTTACATCCAGATCTGGTAATGGTTTTCCCATGGGGGCAATTCATGTTTTTATTAGAAAAGGGATGAATCTTCAATGATGAAATGTATCTAATAAGCCATCCGTAGTCAAGTGAAATATGGAGAACGGAATAGACCTCATAAAAAACCCCACTAGCATTTTGGTCATATGTATTTTAAAAACTGTTAACTTATTCAGGGCGAATAACCGAACAACGCGTTGTCTTCCACTGTCGTTACCCACCTTCATTTCAGCCCACATAATACATTTCGTTGTTGTGCTTGAACAAGTACAACCTGCTGTCAGTGTGTGTCATAGTGTTAACCCTGACTCTCTGTGTGAATTTGTTATTTATATTTCTTTTTATAGCAGTGCTTTTCTGTGAAAAAGAGAAGTAGAAACACATTGACACAACCCCTTGTTTTTATTATATTAAAACAGATATAAGGGGCTGTCCTACACAGAGCGTAGGACTGCCCCGGAAATTCCACGTGATGCGTGGAATTTCCGGGGCTGTAGCTCAGCTGGGAGAGCGCTAGAATCGCACTCTAGAGGCCGAGGGTTCGACTCCCTTCAGCTCCACTTTAATGAGGTCAAGTCCTGCGCAACGGGACGTTGCCCAATCCCGCCAGGTCCGGAAGGAAGCAACGGTCGGCAAACGCGCCTGTGTGATGCAGGGTAGCTTGACCTCTTTATTTATAATTATTTTCAGTTCAGCCTCCTCTCAAGGGAGGCTTTGTGTATCACCTGCGCCTCCCCGGGAAAGGTATTGCGTTCCGTCCAATTTTTCAGTAACTTTATATGAACCATTATGTTCAACCAATTAGTGAGGAGATTCAGAGAACACATTCAATTCTGAATAATATTGTATGCGTAAAGAGATCATCATTAACGAGACGGCAAACGAGATACGAATTGCCATAACGGAAGATGGTCGCTTGGCAGAACTCTTTGTAGAGACACCTGAGAAGGAACGCATGGTCGGTGATATTTATCTGGGCAGCGTGGCGCGCGTTATGCCCGGCATCAAGGCTGCGTTTATCGACATAGGGATGAAACAGGACGGGTTCTTACACTTTTCTGACATCGGTCGCTCTCTCGGTGATTACTCTGCAATGATTGGGGACGAGGATATCGATGATACTGAGGAAGATAACGACGAAGATGAAGCTGAGGTACTCCCGGTAACCGAAATACGCGACGGGATGACTCATGAAGCGGGGGAAAACCAAAAAGAACTTGTTGCGCCTCCACAATACCCTCAGCGAGACCATGTCCCTGAACGCCGATCACGTGGTCGGGAGAAATTAGAACACCCTGAGCTCCATCTCCAGAAAGGCCACGATATCATTGTTCAAGTGACCAAAGAACCGGTTGGGAAAAAAGGAGTACGTGTAACTACCGAGGTTTCTCTGGCGGGTCGATTCCTTGTTTTATTGCCATTCGACGGGAAAATTGGGGTTTCGAAGAAGCTGGTAAATTTCCGTGAGAAACGCCGCCTGCGGCGTATCGTTCGTAGTATCCTTCCCGATGGATTCGGAGCAATCATCCGGACCGTCGCCGAGGGAAAAGAAGAGCAGGATATCAAGAACGACCTCGAAAACCTTATCAATACATGGCACGAAATCGAAAAAACCGTAAAGCAAGAGCGGCCGCCGGCTCTTCTTTACAAAGACATGACAACGACATCCAGCGTCATCCGGGATTTGTTCTCGAATGAGGTGGAGCATATTGTTGTCGATAGTAAAAAACTTTTCCGGGAAATCCGGGCCTACGTCAAATGGACATCTCCAAGTCTGCTCGATAAAATCGATCTTTATAAAGAACGCGAACCGATATTCGACAAATATGGAGTGGAAAAAGAAATTGCGACGGCTCTGAGCAGGAAGGTCTGGCTTAAAAGCGGTGGATACGTCATCATTGAACCGACTGAAGCGATGGTTGTGATCGATGTAAACAGCGGTCGGTATGCTGCAAAACGTGAACAGGAACTTAATTCCCTTCGTACAAACCTGGAAGCGGCACGCGAAATCGTACGCCAGCTCCGGATACGCGATATGGGCGGGATCATCGTCATCGATTTTATCGATCTTGAAGACGATAGGAATAAAAAGAAGGTATACGATGAGCTCCGAAAAGAGTTCCGGCACGATCGGGCAAAAGTGACCGTCCTGCCGATGACGGAGTTCGGACTCGTCCAGATTACCCGCCAGCGAATCCGCCAGAGTGTTCTCCATAGTTTCACCGAACCGTGTCCGACGTGCGGTGGTCTTGGACTGGTGCAATCGAAAGCGACAATCATCGGTCAGATTGAGCGATGGATTCGCCGGTTCAAATCGGAGACACATGAATTCCGGGTGATACTCAAAGTCCATCCCTCCATTGCGGAAGCATTAACGGATGGAACATTCAGCCGGATCAGAAAAATGATGATGAAATTCTTTGTGTCGATATCACTGGACAGTGATAAATCGCTTGCGATCGATGAATTTCACTTTATATCGAAAAAACAGGACAAGGATGTAACCGATCAATACATGAATGCGTAAGATACATGGAAGTATTCAGTTTAGGTAATACTGGAATCCGCGATAATCATGAAAAGAACATCGTTCTATTCTCTTCACGCTAAACTTGGTGGGAAAATGGTTGAGTTCGCCGGGTATGAAATGCCCATACAATATACCAGTATTATCGAAGAGCATCGGAGAGTCCGCTCGGCTGTAGGTGTGTTTGATGTCAGCCATATGGGAGAGATTGAAGTCCGCGGTAAAAGTGCTCTGGCATTTGTACAGAAAATGACGATAAATGATGCTTCGAAAATGCAGCCCGGGCGCGTTCAATATTCGGCTATGTGTTATCCGGACGGAGGTATTATTGATGACCTGCTTGTGTATCACATGGGTGAGTATTACATGCTCGTTGTGAATGCATCGAATAAAGATAAAGATTTCAAGTGGTTGAAACAGCATGCTGACAGTAATGTGGCAGTCAGGGATGTGAGCGACGAGATTTCACTTCTCGCTGTTCAGGGTCCGCAATCGCGGGCGGTGCTGCAGAGACTTACAAAGGTTGATCTTGCAGAAATGCAATATTATCATTCTTGCCGCGGCGTCCTCGCCGGAATTGAAATGATTATATCGCGAACGGGATACACCGGAGAATTAGGTTACGAGTTGTATTTTAATTCCGATGTCGCGACGAGTGAAAAAATGTGGAATGCCGTCTTCGAAGCAGGAAAAGAATTCGACATTGCTCCCGTTGGACTCGGGGCACGTGATACGCTCCGCCTTGAAATGGGATTCTGCCTTTACGGGCATGACATCGACCATACAACAAATCCGCTCGAAGCAAGCATCGGATGGATTACAAAACTCGAGAAAGAAGATTTTGTCGGACTCGATGCCATCCTGAAGGTCAAGAAGGAAGGAATCAAACGGCACCTCGTTGGATTTAAAGTTGATGATAAAGCATTTCCCCGGCAGGGCTATGAAATCCAGAGTCAGGGAAAGCCTGTCGGGAATGTAACAAGCGGAACATTTTCACCGACGCTTGAACAAGGTATCGGTTTGGGGTATGTCCGGAATGGGTATCATGCTGTTAATTCAACAATTGATGTCGTGATTCGCTCGAAACCGGTGCGCGCAGTAATTGTTAAATTACCTTTTGTGAAAAATTAATCGGTGAAACCCGAATGAGAATAGACATATTCTTTACACCTGATGCGATCGATGAGCTTCAACTCCGCGATAAAAATGTCGTGATCGTTGATGTGTTGCGAGCAAGCACAACTATTGTCACGGCGCTCGCAAACGGTGCTAAGGAGATTATTCCTGTCAGCAGTGTAGAATCCGCTGTAAAAATATCCGGGAATCTGTTCGGGGATGTGATTCTCCTCGGTGGTGAGCGGAATGGAAAGCTTATTGAAGGATTTAACCTGAGCAATTCTCCTCAGGAATACACGGAAGAAGTCGTTAAAAACAAATCGATTATCTTCAGTACAACAAACGGCTCACAGGCGATGGTCAAAAGTCGGTATGCAAAAAATCTTGTTATCGGATGTTTTATCAATGTGAGTAAGGTAGTGGAATTCATCCGCGAGATCAATTCGGATTTCTCGATTATTTGTGCTGGAAAACAAGGGTCGTTCTGTATCGAAGACGCGGTCTGTGCAGGGATGATTATTCAGAAACTCAGTGAAGCAAATGCCGATGACCTATCGCTTTCCGATGCCGCTCTGGCATCGCTGACGCTCCACAAAAATTACGAAAAAAATATTCTGAATATGATCAAGAAGTCCGAACATGGTCAGTACCTGTCAGAAATAGGATTCGGTGATGATCTGAAAATCTGTGCCGGCATCGATACCTGCGCCGTGCTGCCAATACTATCGGGAAACGTTATAAGGCTCAGGAAAGAGATAGAAAAAAAGGAAGCGTCGCCTAATGAAAAAGCCGGGTCATGATCGCAATGAATGGAGCCGCACGAAATAGCTCGACGGAAAGTGTAAACGGCAGGAAACAGGGGAAAAAGTCGAAGTCGCCCGAACGGAAACGTCAGTTTCTCGCTATAGGCTTGATGCTGGTCGCGTTATTGCTGTTATTGAGTCTTGTAAGCTACACATCGGCCGATCAAGCGAATGGTGAGATAAAATTATCCGATTTCTTTCGTGTATTCGGTCACGACCCCGATCTTGCCCGTAAAGTGAGCAGTACGCATAATTGGCTCAGCCTGTTTGGAGCGGCAATATCGAACATCCTCATTAATGATACCGTCGGATATCCAATTCTAATTCTCCCGTTCATCCTTTTTGCATGGGGATTATTTCTTCTGGCACGGAAGGAGACCAAAAAACTTCTCCGTGCCACCAATTATGCGATCCTTCTGATCCTGCTTGTTTCCTGTTCTCTCGGGATGCTTCGTTACATTGCCGGGTTGTACCGGGTCACCGTCAGCAGCGAATGGAGTGGTGTCATCGGGACGTACGGAGCAGAAGTGCTCAAGAATATCGTCGGAAGTGTCGGGGGCTCAATCATTCTTTTCGGACTTCTATTCTTTGCCATAGTGTTGGCATTTAATGTCAACCTCACGGCGAGCGTACACGGTATCAAAGGAATTTTCGGTCTCCTTAAATTTAGACGGAAAAAATCGCTTGAAGAACCACAGATCAACAGAACTGAAGAACCTATGGAAGGGGAAGAGATACCCCCTGAGCCGATCCTTCCGGTTCGCGAAGTACAAATTCAACGTGAATCCATGGTTGAGTCTCATCCGCAAAAAACCGAGCATGAGTTGCACCTTGATATAAAACCTACTCCCAGAGAAACGGAGATAGATTTTGACGACCGTCCTGCCGGAATATCCGAACAAGTGGATATAAGTGATGAAGAAATTGATTACGTTCCACCCTCAGTTGAACTTCTTGAGATATCACGACAGTCAGAAGAAGTCAACGATGAAGAGTTGAAAGCGAACGCCGAGCTCCTGCGTGCAAAGCTTGCTGATTTTGACGTCGATATCGATACAGTCAGCGTAACGCCCGGTCCGGTTGTCACACTTTACGAACTCGTGCCGGCAGCGGGAGTAAAAATCAGCCGGATTGTCAGCCTTGCGGATGACCTTGCCCTTGCATTGCAGGCAAAAGGAATTCGAATAATTGCACCAATTCCGGGAAAAGGAGCCGTCGGTGTCGAAATTCCGAATCAGAATCCGTCGCTTGTTCGCATCCGGAGCGTTATTAACTCGACAAAATTCCGGGATACTAAAGCGTCGCTCCCGCTCGCAATCGGAAAAACGATTTCAGGCGAAGTGTTTGTGGACGATCTGACAAGAATGCCGCATCTGTTGATCGCCGGTGCGACCGGTTCGGGAAAGAGTGTCGGAATCAATACAATCCTCACAAGCCTGCTGTACAAGCTTCATCCTTCCGATATAAAATTCATCATCATCGATCCAAAGAAGATCGAGCTCTCACTATATAAAAAATTAAACAAGCATTTCCTTGCGGTATCGCCCGACATTGATGAAGAAATTGTAACAACATCAATGAACGCCGTCAATGTCCTCAAAGGATGTGAAATCGAAATGGAACGGCGATATGATATGCTTGCAAAAGCGGGTGTGAGGAACATTGCCGATTATAATGAGAAAGTACAATCGGGTAAAATGAAGGTGCATGAAGGAGTAAAGCCGCGGAAGATACCGTATCTGATTATTGTAATTGATGAACTGGCCGACTTGATGATGACTGCGGCAAAAGAAGTGGAGGAACCCATTGCCCGGCTTGCCCAGCTTGCGCGTGCTGTGGGTATCCATCTCGTTCTTGCGACACAACGCCCCTCTGTCGACGTTATTACCGGAGTAATTAAAGCGAATTTTTCGGCGCGCATTGCATACCAGGTTTCGTCAAAGGTCGATTCGCGCACCATTCTCGATATGAATGGCGCCGAGCAGCTTCTGGGAAATGGCGATATGCTTTATTTGCCTTCCGGGAGTCCGAAACCGGTCCGCATACAAAATGCATTTATCTCTACCGATGAAGTGGAGCGGATCGTGGATCATATTGGAAAACAGAAAGGGTACAGCCGTCCGTATGAGCTGCCTTCATTCTATGACCGGAAGAGGAATGGAGTGGGTGGGGTCTCTGATGCCTACGAGCGCGATGAATTATTTGAGGAAGCTGCCCGACTGATCGTACGTCACCAGCAGGGTTCGGTTTCGCTTCTTCAGCGGCGGCTGAAAGTCGGATACTCGAGAGCCGCACGGCTGGTTGATGAACTTGAAGCAGCCGGAATTGTCGGGGCATTCGATGGCAGTAAAGCACGTGAAGTACTTGTCGAAACTGAAGCCGAGTTAGAAAATATTTTACGGAATTTGTGAACCATGATTTATCGGACGATGACACTTGTTGTGTTTCTGTGCGCAGTTCTGAAAATCAACGTACAGTCCCAGGCTCTGGAATTGCTGGATAAGCTCCAGAAGAAATATGAAAAAGTGAACGATGCTACGTTCACGTTTTCACAAACGACCTATCTCCCGCTTGCGAAAGTCACACAGCAAGTGGCCGGAACCATTCGCATGAAGAAAAACAACAGGTACCGGATCGAAATGGAGAATGAACTCCTTGTAACCGACGGTGTGACTGTCTGGCGGTTAAATAAAGTGAAAAAGCAGGTACTGATCGATAAATATAAGGAAGATCCGAAAAACCTCTCTCCGGAAAGTCTATTTCTCAGTATTCCGAAAGATTATGATGCCATTCGAATAGGGTCGGAGGTCATCGAGAAAAGGGAATTGACCATTATCAAACTTACACCAAAATCGGAATCCTCGGCACTCAAATCAATCAAGCTCTGGATTGACGACGATGAGCTTGTCATACGAAAAATTGAAACAATTAATTTTAGCGATGCACATTCAACCTATAATATTTCAAAATTCTCGATGAACACCGGGGTGAGCGATAGCATGTTCATATTCATCCCGCCTGAGGGCGTTGAGGTCATTGATCTTCGATAAAGTCCTTTCTAAGATGAATCAACATTATTTCTTTTACAGATCATTTTTCCTATTGTTGCTCACGGGGATCATTGCATTTATCTCATTTGCGCATGCTGGGCCGCCCGGTGAGTCCGCCTGGCTGGATGTTCCCAAAACCGGAATCGGAGCCGGGATGACCGTCTGCGGGATTGACGCGAAGGAACTCACTGATTTTATAAATTTATCCGCAAGGTCACAGACGATTGGCAACTGGAATGTTGCCGGAGAATTTTTTATTGCTCCTGAATTTCATCTCTCGAGTGACATGTCTCTGAAGATTGAATACGCCTATCTCCTCAATTCCCACTCGATCGACGATCCGGATAACATAGGAAAAATCGATTTTTCCTACGGTGTCCACATGCCATCGGTGATCGTTCAGTATCTATTCATCGGTGCGGAGGGATATTTTTTGAAATTTGGCGGAGGTGTGGGATATTATTTTGCTACACTTGAAGAGAAATTTCCATCGTACCTGGGTTCAATGCGATCGTCGGCAAACGGAATCGGAGTGAAACTCGATATTTCGGGTCAGACTCCGCTTGGTGAACATGTCTATCTCATTCTTGGGGCAGGAATGCGATTTTCGTTCGTGGGAAACTATAGCGGCGGCATCTTCGATGAGCCATCCACATCAAACCGTTCGGTGTCGATGAACTTCATCAGCATCGGTGTCACTTTGGGATTTATATATTACTTTTAATTGATTGGAGACGGAATGTCTCTTCTTGAAGCTATTATTCTAGGACTGATACAGGGAATTACAGAATTCCTTCCGATCAGCAGCACGGCCCACCTTCGAGTTATCCCTGCGTTAGTAGGCTGGAATGACCCCGGAGCTGCAGTATCGGCAGTCATCCAGCTGGGGACGCTCATTGCAGTGCTGGTTTATTTCCGCCGGGATATTCTCAGGTTGATCAGGGCGTTCATTACCGGATTGGTGGTGCGTAAACCTTTCGAAAGCGTCGATTCCCGTATGGCCTGGTGGGTTGGATTGGGCACAATACCTGTCGTCCTTGCCGGCTTGATACTAAAAAACGCGATTGAAACATCGTTCCGCTCGCTGTATGTCATTGCTGCAAGCTTATTTCTTCTGGCTCTCATTCTCATTGTTGCTGAAAAAACATCTTCCTTCCGGCGTCAAATGGAGGAGATGAAATGGTGGGAAGCATTCATTGTCGGTATCGCACAGGCTTTCGCCCTCATCCCCGGTTCATCGCGATCCGGAACGACCATCACGGCATCACTCTTTCTCGGAATAACACGGGAAGCAGCGGCACGATTTTCGTTTCTCCTGAGCATTCCGGCAGTAACGGCAAGCGGACTTTACGAGCTCTACGAAATACGGCATGAACTGACGGGCTCGCTGGGCATCGAACTGATCATAGCAACTCTTGTGGCAGCCGTCAGCGGTTATCTGGCAATTGAATTCCTTCTTCGCTATCTCCGGACACATACAACATTTGTTTTTGTCTGGTACCGGATTGCCCTTGCGATTCTAATTCTGATCGTTCTTCAATTTGGAATTGTTATGCACTAATAATCCAATCATCCTAATTTTAGGGATAGTATTATGAAAGGAAAACATTTACTCATGGCGGTTATTTTTATGACCATAGTCACGAACATTGAATGTGCCAAAGCTCAGCGCGATACTCTTGTGATTGAGACGAATTTCGGGAAGATCGAGGCTGAACTCTATAACGACATTGCTCCGAAAACAGTAGCTCATATGGAAAAGCTTGCGAAAGAAGGATTTTTCGACAGTCTTCTCTTCCATCGCGTTATTCCAGGTTTCGTCATTCAGGGAGGCGACCCGAACAGCCGTCACGGTGATCCGGATACATGGGGAATAGGGCAAGCGGGACAGGAAACGGTTCCCGCAGAATTCAGTAAGGAATCACACAAACGGGGAATTCTCTCGATGGCTCGCAAAGGAAACGACATCAACAGCGGAACGAGTCAGTTTTTCATCTGTGTCGCCGACGTTCCGTCTCTCGATAATAAATATACGGTATGGGGAAAAGTCGATAAGGGAATGGATGTCGTTGATAAGATTGTCAATCTTCCGCGTGACCAGCGTGACCGACCACAACAAAAGGCAATCATGACCAGAATCACTGTGATTGAGGCAGCGAAACAACAGGCAAAATGACCCCTGAGGATTTTCATAGTGCACTGCGGCAACGGCAATTTCGTTCCGTATATTTTCTCTATGGAGAAGAGGATTTTCTCATTGATGAAATGGTGCAATCCTTCATCAATACGGCGGTCGATGAGGGTACGCGTGGATTCAATCTTGATATTGTGTATGGAAATGACCTCGAGACAAAGGATGTCGTCGCCCTCGCCTCTGCATATCCGATGATGGCGGAACGGCGGGTGGTTGTCGTAAGAGATTTTGATCGGCTCGCCAACAATGAACAACTAATAGGTTACATCGAGCAGCCGTCTGAAACGACAAGCCTCCTGTTGTTGGCTGAAAAAGTGGACATGCGCAGAAAGCCTTATGTAACGCTGAAAACGAAGGCTGAAATTATCGAATGCCGTCCGCTGCGTGATGACAAAGTCCCCGATTGGATCATTTCGCGCGTGAAAGAACGCGGGAAGGTTATTACGTCGGAAGGAGCCCGCCTTCTTCATGCCCACGTAGGGAATTCACTTCGCGATTTGAACAACGAGATTGAGAAACTGTTTATTGCAGTCGGGGAACGCCGAACGATTGAGATTGCCGATGTAACCGATGTGGTCGGTCTGTCGAAGGTTTATAATATCTTTGAACTTACAAGAATGATCGGGACGCGAAATCTGGCACGCTCGATTGAAATTATGGAACGGATGCTCCAGGCGGGCGAACAGGCAACAATGATGGTCGTGATGATTACACGGCATTTTACCACACTCTGGAAAATCGCCGAACTCCGTTCAAAAAAACAATCGGACAAGGATATCGCGGGCAAAACCGGGGTGAATCCATATTTTATCAAGGAATATCTTTCCCAGCTAGACGAATATCCGGTGTCTCGTATCGAGGCAAACTTTGAGAGTCTGCTTCGTGCAGACGAGGAGCTCAAATCCACCCAGATAGATACCAGAGTCGTCATGACAGTGCTGCTTCATGAGTTGATTCACGAATGACACACGAAAAATCAACCGGTCCTCGGACTTCGTCGATCATTATCCGCGGGGCCCGGGTTCACAACCTGAAAAATATTTCGCTCGATTTACCCCGGAACAAGCTCATAGTAATTACGGGAGTAAGCGGTTCCGGGAAATCGAGCCTTGCGTTCGATACAATCTATGCCGAAGGGCAGCGCCGGTACGTCGAGAGTCTCTCAGCCTATGCGCGGCAATTTCTTGAACGAATGGATAAACCCGATGTCGACGTAATACAGGGCATCTCGCCCGCAATGGCCATTGAGCAAAAGACAAACTCACGGAACCCCAGATCGACGGTAGGGACAACGACTGAAATCTACGATTATCTCCGACTTCTTTTCGGACGGATTGGTCAGACGTTTTGTCCGAAATGCGGCGCCACTATTCGTCGTGATACTGTTGCATCGGTTGTTGAATATCTTCAGAAGCTTCCCGACGGTACAAAAGTCTATGTCATGTTTCCGGTTCATGATCATCCGAAAGTAACCGTTAATCAGGAGATTGAGAATCTTCAGAAGCAGGGATATTTTCGATTTGTTCTGGATGGAACTATCATCGATGTGAATGAATCCGACTTTCATCGCTCAGCACAAGTCGATAGGCACAAGCGCACAGGACAAGCTAGCGGATTTCCGGCAAAAGTACGAAAACAGGATCTCCGGGTTCTCATTGACCGATTGGTTGTACGGCATGCGACAGCAGATTCGAGAATAACCGATTCGATCGAGACCGCGTTCACTTCAGGTGATGGATATGCGATTATTCGAGAGGTCGAGAGCGGACTCGAGACACTTTTCAATCAACATTTTGCCTGTTCAAATTGCGGCATTCAATTTGAAGAACCACAGCCGCGATTGTTCTCTTTCAACAATCCCTTCGGAGCGTGTCCGCAGTGTCAGGGATTCGGCCGCGCTGTTGGAATTGATATGGAGCTTGTCGCTCCGAACAGGTCGCGAACAATACGTGAAGGTGCGATCGTACCATGGACGACGCCAAAATTCAAAGAACATCTTCGTGCCCTGCTTCGTGTTCACCAGCGTGCAAATGTACGGGTCGATGTTCCCTATGAGGCATTAACAGCCGAAGAGATTCGTGTCATAATGGAAGGATATGAAGATTTTTATGGTCTCAACAAATTTTTCAAGGAAATTGAACGGAAGACATATAAAATCCATTATCGCGTATTTCTCAGCCGATTCCGCGGATATACGACATGTCCTGCATGTGACGGAGCCCGGCTTCGTCCGGAAGCGCTGAATATAAAAGTCGGCAGTAAAAATATTGCCGAGATCGTGCGGATGACAATCTGGGAGGTCGAGGAATTTTTTCGCCTTCTCGAGTTATCCGACCATGAATGGGATATTGCCAGAAGAATCATGGAAGAACTCCGGCGCAGGCTGAAATATCTCGTTGAGGTCGGTATCGGTTATCTGACATTAGACCGGCTATCGAGTACGCTTTCAGGTGGAGAATCGCAGCGCATCAACCTCGCGACTTCGCTTGGATCATCACTGGTCGGTTCACTCTATGTACTTGATGAACCCAGTATCGGACTTCATCCGCGGGATATCCATCGGTTAATCACCATCCTGGAATCGCTTCGTGAAGTTGGTAATACCGTTCTTGTTGTCGAACACGATGCTGAAATGATGCGCGAAAGTGATGTCATCGTCGATCTTGGACCTCGTGCGGGAGAAGAGGGAGGAGAGGTGATCTTTCTGGGATCGTACGATCAGATCCTCAAACATGCAGAATCGTTGACCGGAAAATATCTCAGCGGTCGTTTGTCAATACCACTGCCTGCAAAACGCCGAACCGGAAAGGCAAAAACTCTACGAATCCTTGGAGCCGCAGAACATAACCTGAAAAATATTACTGTTGATATTCCCCTTAATCGATTTGTGTGCGTTACCGGTGTGAGCGGTTCAGGGAAGAGTACACTTGTTCATCAAATACTCTACGCTGGCCTCAGGCGGCAGAAGGGGGAATATGATGAGTCGGTGGGAAAGGTCAGGGGATTTGAAGGGGGCGATTTGGTCGATGCGGTTGAAATGGTCGATCAGTCGCCGATAGGCCGCACACCAAGGTCGAATCCGGTCACATATATCAAGGTGTTCGATCTCATTCGTGATCTCCTGGCGAACACACAGCAGGCAAGGATCCGCGGATATAAACCGGGATATTTTTCGTTTAACGTTCCCGGCGGCCGTTGTGATGTGTGTGAGGGAGATGGATATCAGAAAATCGAAATGCAGTTCATGGCCGATCTTTATCTTCTCTGCGAGTCGTGCAAAGGAAGGCGCTTCAAGAGCGAAGTTCTCGATGTCAAATATCATGGGAAGAATGTCGACGATATCCTTGCCATGACAGTGACAGAAGCGATAGAATTTTTTCGCCACGATCCTACGGGCCGCCGTGTTGCCTCACGATTACAGGTACTTGCTGATGTCGGACTCGGATACCTCCGCCTCGGGCAGCCGGCGACGACGCTTTCCGGTGGAGAGGCTCAGAGGGTGAAATTGGCCCTTCACCTGGCAGCGAAAGAAACCGAGGGCCATATCCTTTTCATCTTCGATGAGCCGACCACCGGTTTGCATTTCGATGACATTGCGAAATTGCTGAAATGCTTTAACGCACTGATCGATGCGGGCCATTCTGTTCTCATCATCGAACATAATATCGACGTCATCAAATGCGCCGATCACGTGATCGATCTCGGACCCGAAGGAGGTGCTGCTGGAGGATATATTGTAACGGTTGGAACTCCCGAAGAAATCGCGAAACATCCGTCATCGTATACCGGAAAATTCCTTAAGGCCGCGTTGCAGTGATCAATGGGCCGAATTTTGAAGTTTAGTGGAGTGTGTGTTTGCGTGCCGCTCTTCCTTTTTGTATATTGAGCAACATTCTCATATGAAATTGAATGGACATTAATACATATTCGATACGTCGTCTCCTTGTCATCAAACTTCGCGGGATAGGGGATGTTCTCTTATCGACGATCGTGTTAGAAAATCTGCGGTCCGCTTTTCCAAATGCACAGGTCGATTTCCTGGTGGAAAAACAGAGCCGCGAAGTGCTCTGGGGAAATCCGGCGATCGATGACCTGATTATTTTTGATAAAGCCGAAATATCGAGTGTCGGCCTCGTTCGAAGGATCAGGAATAACCGGTACGATTTAATTTTCGATCTCTTCAGTAATCCGAGAACCGCGTTTATAACGTTTTGTAGTGGAGCCCGACTGAGGGTCGGATATCCATTCAGGGGCCGGCGCTATGCATATAATGTGCGTGTCCCGTCGCGCGGTGGGGAAGTCCATAATACTCAATTCAATCTCGATGCGCTTGAAGCCGTTGGAATTCCAATTGTCTTGCGGTCGTTAATGTTCCCGCTCGGCGAGGAAGAAAAAAAATATGCTGATGTTTTTTTTGACAAGCATGACCTCTCCGATGGATTTGTCGCGGGATTATCTATCGGCAGTGGGTGGTACACAAAGCAGTGGGGATTGGATCGTTTTGCCGGGCTCGGTGATATTTTAATTGAAAAGTATCATGCGAAAATACTCGTTCTCTGGGGACCCGGCGAGGAAAAAGAAATAGATATGTTTCAACATACAATGAAAAACCGGTGTATAGTTCCACCAGTGACATCGCTCAAGCAGCTTGGAGCCCTCATTCGGCGGTGCTCAATGGTGATTAGTAATGATTCCGGCCCCATGCATATTTCCGCTGCATTGCGTGTCCCGACACTCGGTATCTACGGACCGACCCGTCCGGATTTACAGGGACCCTACGGACAAGAGCATGGATATATCCGGAAGGAAGGGCTGGACTGCCTTGGATGCAATTTGACTAAATGTCCGATTGGCCACATCTGTATGAACGAGCTGAGTATCGGCGAGGTTCTGACTGCCGCCGAAAAAATAATGAAAAAGAATAATATTATTTCAAAACAGTAGGAATTTATTGTTATGGTTATTTATATAGAGATTGCCTCGAATAGTTTCTTAAGTGGCTCTCTCTCAATGTTCGGCAATCTGGCTGTTTACGGGTAGCAATTCCGCCTTCTCCCCCCGACTTTGTCGGGGTCGGGATCCGGCGGACAGGTCAAAATTCACAATTCACTATTTATACTATGGCACGACGACTATCGCATTCCCTAAAAAGAAAACCGCAGACTGCAAAGACAAAAAGGAATTTTCATATCCCCGATTGTCCCCGTTTTACCGGTTATAAACCGTGTTATCCCGGTGTGAATTGTGCCGTGGACGGCTGCTACGAGAAGAAAAAGAATAACATTCGTATTCTTATCGTCAACCTCGACGCGATGGGTAATGTTCTGACAACTACTTCGATTCTTCCGGCGATGAAGCGGAAATATCCCGGCAGTATTATCACCTGGATAACGATGGAGAATACGCATCGGCTTTTGGATAATAATCAGTATATCGACAGAGTATTCGTCTGGGGACCGGAAAGCCGTTTAATTCTCGGATCGATGAAATTCGATATTGTGATGAATGTCGATAAATCACAACGCTCCGGTGCATTCACGATGGGTGTTCGTGCAAAGAAAAAGCTCGGGTATGGAGTCAATGAACGAGGACAGATTATCCCTCTGAATAAAGAGGCAGAATACAATTATCTCCTCGGACTCGATGATCATCTGAAGTTTCGTGTGAATACTCGCACAGTTTCGGATATACTCCATCAAACGATGAAACTTGATTACAGGCATGACGAATATGTATTGAATCTAACGGAAGAGGAGGAGCACTTCTGTAACAAGTATGCGCAGGAACAGGGCCTGGATAAGGCAGGGCTGATCGTCGGTTTTAACACAGGATGTTCGACGCTGTATCCCAATAAAAAAATGACTGTCGATCAACATGTTGCATTAATTGATCGGTTGTATGAAGTGCTTCCGCAGGCCCGATTAGTACTTCTCGGTGGATCTGAGGACACCGAACGGAATATCGAAATTGCCCGACGGGTAGGAGAAAAGGTATTGTCCACTCCAACGACCGAAGGCGTTCGGCGAGGGATCTGTTATGAGAACCTCTGCGACGTCGTAATCACAGGCGACTCATTTGGCATGCAAGCAGCAATTGGATTGAAAAAATATGTGATCGCCTGGTTCGGCTTAAGCTGCTGGACGGAAATTGATTTGTACAGCAGGGGAGAAAAATTGTATCCGCAAACGTTGGAATGCGCTCCATGCTGGAAACTGCAATGTCCGTACAATCTTGAATGTATACAGATGATCGACCTGGAGAGAATTGTTGAGCTTGTGAAAAAATATTTTGAGAAGTTACAAACATCAAATTCCCAGCTTATACTCTAGGATCTCCAGACATAATAAATTTGGTATTTGTTGCTTGGAATTTGGTGCTTTATTCTTTCCTACCGTCTTCCCTTTAACCACATATTGTAGGGCATTGTACGGTAATGGCCCTCGCCAAAATAAACAAGGATTTGCTGAAGTTCGGTCGACTCGTGAAAACCGCTGAAAGTACCAAGTGAGCCGCCTAAAGGTGCCAGCATAATCATCGTAGGATATTCATCGACTTCCAGCGATTGGGCAATCTGCTGTTCGGTGAGAACCTGACTGTTGCACTCGTGTTGTACGTTGGATTCAGCATTAATTTTCGTACAGACAAATTTCTCGCGGAGGTAATATTGTACCGTCGCATCGGTGAATGTCAGGGCCTCCATTCTTTTACATTGCGGACACCAATCCGTATATGCATAAACAAATATGATCTTTTCATTTTCTTTTGCATATTTAATTGCTTCACCAAATGGCATCCAATAGATATATTGATTCGACGTCCCGGAGGAATGAGGCTTCGGAGTAAATCCTACCATTAATGGCAGGATGAAGACTGCAATGAATACAATCGTCAGTGTTCTGTTCATGAACGACCTCCTCGTATGTAAATAGTCCTTATAAAGTGACTCTCCTCCACAATAATCATTCTCTACTCAAAAAAATAATACCCTTTTTAATTCATCAATCGTCAATTAGTTTGGTCCATATACAGAAATCAGAAATATTCAGCTTCTTAAGTTGTTTTGTCTTTCAATTACGCGGTGATGAAGCGCTTCAAAATGATTCAAGACCATCGATGTATCGACATCCTGCATGGTGCAAATGTGAGGATCTTTCTCGCACGTCGCTTGACAAACACTATCCGGAGCGACAACGACTTCGGAAATATTCCCCTGAGGTCCCCAGAGCTGCGGTGAACAGGCTGGTAACGGACAAAAGAGCGATAGCGTCGGTATCTTCAACGCTGCGGCGATGTGCATTGGCCCTGTGCTTGCCGAAAAAAAGAAATTATAGTGACTTAACACTGCGATGAATTGTCTTAACGGTAATTCCGGCAGCCGGACGATATTCGGTTTTTCAAGATTCCGAAAAGCGTCGACCAATTCACGTTCAGTGCCACTTACTGCAATTGTTACATCGTAATGGTCCAGCAATTCGCCGGCGAATGTGATATACTTCTCTATTTTCCAATTTGGAGATGAACGGCCGCTTCCCGGGTTTATCCCGATTATCGTCTTGCTATGATCTACACCGAGTGCCTCAAGAAATTTCCGGGCGTCTTCGCGCTCCTCTTCTGTGATAAAAATCTCGGTTGACAGATCGTTTGACCTGACGCCGATCGCTCTTCCGAGATCGAGGCAGTAGTCGGCTTCATGGCGGAGCGGTATATATCGGTGGCGGCTGACTGTCCGCATAAATGTCAGCAGCTCGTACAGCTTATGACCCACACCGATCCGCGTGCGAACCCCCGCCCAGAAAAGCATCCAGGCTGCGCGCTCTGTAGGAAAGAGAAGAAGCGCCGTATTGAATCGTCGCTTGCGTATTGCAGCGACCTGTTTCCAGAAACCTGTTCGTCCTTTATGTTTACCGTCGAAATCGTCAACGATGATTTCGTCGATTGAGGGATTCCACTTAAGTATTGGCACTGCATATGGCCGCACCATCACGGCAATAAAGGCCGCTGGATATGCCTGCCGTACTGCACGGATTAACGGCGTCGCCAGGACGACATCTCCGATACGATCGGTACGGACGATTAGGATTCTCTGATGTTTCGGTCGTGTCGGCATTACTGCCAAATATACGCAGTGTACTCTTTTGTGTCAAGTATTTTTTCGAGCGGCTTAGGGAGTACCTGTTGCTCGGAGGCGTACAGGCCTTTCTGAATCTCATCTTTCTCGATAATTATGACACACGGTATGCTCCGGATTTTCCCGATATCCGACTTGACACTGTCCGTCCCGTTCCAGAGCTCAATTCTTTTGTATGTGTATCCCTCATGCCATCCAAGGTCTATCCCATCTAGATAATAGCTCAATTGAGGATTATCGCCATTCCCAACAACGACTATATTTTTCAATTTTTGAGACTGGATTACATCTGCCAGCTCCTTTGCCCCGTCCTTATATTGAATCCGATCGAGATAGAAAATATTCACGACACACAGAAGCGCCAGTGGAATATAAATAAGTGTTGGCAATCGGGATATTTTATGAGGATATACGGAGAATAACCAAAGAATCGCAATGAGAATACCGCATTCGACGATAACCGGGACACCCGACGAAGGGAAATGAAAACCGTTGTGTATGAATATCATTTTTATATCCTGCCGAAAATCGAAATTCGCAGCCCAGATTGCGAGTAATCCAATGGCACCGATTATCAACCGTTGGCAACCGGAGGAGAGGGAGCCCGAAGTCAACTGCTCCAATCCGTAACCTGCCAGGAGTACAAGAGGCGGGAATATGGGGATGAGCCACCAGGCAAACTTTGTTGAGAGAATTGAAAAGCCTGAGAAGAAAAATAGTATCCAGAAAGCAAGGATAACATGCAGCCATCGTGTCAGCCGATCCGGTTCCCGTCGTTTTTTCCATGCACTCCAGAGGGCGATACAAGCGGGTGGAATGACCAGGGGCATGATGATGAGGAGCTGATTGAAATAGTAGAGGACTCCAAGTTGTTTTGGAGTTCCTTCGGATCCGGAAACTATATGTTTTACAAGCTCGGTTCCGGCGAAAATACTCAGCACACTCCCCCTGTTGTACTTCAGTCCCATCATGATGTACCACGGAAGTGCAATTATCGCGGCGATGAAGACAACTTTCCCAAATTCTTTTACATACATCTTTCTTTCTGGAGAAGATAAGAGCAATATCGAGAATAAAAGAATGATGCACACTCCTCCAGCGACAAATAGCTTTGTCATGAGACCCAATCCAATCGCGATTCCTGTAATGATGCTCCACCGGTGGTAATTGGCACCGGCAGTAAGTCCTCTGAGCCATGTATAAAGGGCAAGGGTCATCCAGAATGTCAGTAGGACATCGTACTGTCCCTGCCGCGTCATGAAGGTGTAGAAAGGTGTCAGACCAAGGAATAATGAGCTATAAAAACCTACTGTTCGGGAAAAGAAATGTGAACCCATCAAATAAACAAGCAAGATTGTAAGAGCTCCGGCCACGGCTGATACAAATCGCGAGGAGTATTCTGAAATTCCAATCGTATAATAGAGAAATGCAGTACACCAGCTGTACAGCGGGGGATGCGCTGCATAATAGACACCGGTTGAGCCACCGGCGATCTGAAGATGATGCGGTGATTGGTCGAGCCAGTCTCCGAATCGTATTATCGTCAATGTACGGACTGCGTGAAGTGATTCATCCCAACGCTGGAGATCAAGAAACCCCAGATTGATAAATCGAACGACCGCGACGAGAACTACGACGTATATCATCCAACGTTTATGCACGGTGGTTTCCATCAGAATGAAAATGCTTCAAGGAGAAAGCCGGATTCATTTTGCCATGTGAGCACTTCGGCAGCAATACGACAATTTTCTGCATATCTTGCGCTTAATCCATCATCTGTGAGGAGCATGCGAAGAGAGTCGATTAGTCCATTTGTATCCAGCGGATCGACTGTTATTCCGACATTGTAGAGATCAATGATTTTTTTGATTTCGGGAAAAGTGCTACCAACGATAGGGATTCCAGCCATGATATATTCGAAGAGTTTGTTAGGAAGAGAATAGTAATAACTGAGCCCATGATTTTCAATTATACACCATCCGATGTTGGCACCTGCAGTATATGTGATCAGTTCGCTCATGGGCACTGCATCAAGGAGATGAACATTCGGAGACTTTCGGGAAGCCTCTTTAATGCTATGCCTGAGAACTCCGCTTCCGAGGAACACGAATGCGGCATCAGGAAGTATTGGTGCAATTGAAAGTAGGATGCCTATTCCACGTCCTTCCTGGAGTCCTCCCTGATAGAGCACGATTTTTTCCCCGGGAGGAATATTGAGGCGTCTCCGGAGGAGGGATCGGTCACTGACAGTCTGTTTGTGGGGGATATTGCGGACAACGTACATCCTTTGTTTGGGGTGGTTTTCCCGCAGGAATTGAGCGAGCGAATTATTTACAGTGATAATAGAATCAGCCCGGGGGCTGAAAATGCGTTCGCACCAGGTCCAGAATCGCTGAGTGAGCGGGCGTTTGTGCAGTGCCGCAATAGAGGAATACAACTCCCGTGAATCGTATATTAATTTTGCTCCCGTGAGAACCGATGCGGACCAAGCCGTAGGGAGTGAGTACAAATCGGAAGCGAGGAAAATTGTTGCGCGCGACCGGAGAGCGATGAATAAAGCTTTCCAATAGAAAATGAGGAAACGAATTTTTGTAGGAAGAGTACGGGTGACCTGTGCAGGATGAATTGCTAATCCCGTCGGATATGATGCAGCTGACGGTTCGGGAATCATTATAACCGTTGTGTTATATCCGTGAGATGAGAGAGTTTGCAGAAATTTTGAGCTCCGGGAATCGAAGCGGATATCACCGAAGAGGATACAGCAAACGTGATGAGGCGCTTTCATGGTTTTGGTTTACAATGTGATGCCGAGTCCGATTGTCTGTGCCGTCCCTGCCTGTTGACTCATGGGAATGATACAGTAATCAAGAGCGAATGATCTGTATCTGATGCCGACTCCGGCGGTAATATTACGGAAATCAAATCCTGTTTGATATCCAAGCCTGAGTGCGATGGTACGATCGAATACGATCTCACCTCCGATATACGAGTGGAAAATACGATCCCTGGTCAATTGAACTGCATCAGCGGCGAAGGCGACTTCCGATCGGATTACGTCGACGGGGAATTTGTATGCCGCACCCCCTCTCAGCATTGTCGGAAGATTGATTGAAGGGGTATTTGTTCCACTCATCGATCCGAGATTCAATAACGAGACACCGAGCGCCAGTCCATCAACCGGCGTTCGGTAATGAATGCCAAGATCGATTCCAACTCCAGACCATTCGTCGACAAATATTTTTTCGAATACATATTTGGCGGTTCCGCCGATTGTCACACTCTCCATGATTCGGTAGGCGATACTGCCGCCGAGTGTAAAATTCCGGCTCGTAAATGTTCCTTCGGGATCCCCGGGTCTGGTGCGAATCTCGATATTTGGGACCGTTGTAGTCGTGATGTTCAGGCCGAGCGCTATATCGTCCCACGGGAGAGTTGCACTTAATGATTGTGATTGTATGTCATCGATCCAAGCCCGGTGCGCCAATTCGATTTGCGGAGATTTATTCAATAATATTCCTGCAGGATTGTAATATATTCCACCGGCATCATCGGCTACAGCGACATATGCTTCTCCCATTCCTCCGGCGCGTGGGCTGAGTCCGATTTTCATAAAAGCCGCTCCGCTTGTGCCTGACTGCGCAAGGATAATCGAAGGAATACAAAACATAAATAAGAATCTCATCATAACTTAAAACCCGACTGTAACAGAAATGATATGAATTCCCGAGGGTGCAAACGGCTCAATGCCATAGGCGTAGTGAATTGTTGGACGCCAGCCAGGCAATGGGCAACTGACGGCAAAGCCGAACGTCGGCATTGCACCGGACCATCGATCCTGAAGATCGATCCGATCGCATCCCGCCCGAAGTGAAAACGATTCCAGTGGATTCCACTCAACCCCCACATGAAGGTGGTGTGTATCTTGAGGTGAAGTGACGTAATCAATTGCGGCGGTCACAGTCGAATCGAAGAGTGTCTCTGCAATGCCAATCTTAATGATTGTCGGGAATGCGTCAATCGTCGTCGTCCCCTGATCACCGTAGATTTTAGAGGTATCCCACCGATATTTGGCTCCCAGGTCATTTACAGCAATCCCCACACTCATATTCTTATTGATCGCATATATGCATCCAAGGTCGACTGCGGCACTGTAGGCCGTGATATTTTCATAAAGTTTATAATAATAATACTTAAATGTTACTCCAAAAGTCAACTTGTCGGTAAAACTGTTGGCGAAGGAAGCGAAGAATAGGTACTCGGATGTAGATAGATCTCCCGTCGGGATTCCATCGGAATCGCGTCCATCGATTTTTGAAACACCCGATTGGATAAATCCTATCGCGACGCCGGCGGATTTCTTTAGATGCTGCGAATACTGCAAGAAGTTCAATGACCGATCAAGAGACATTACCGTATACGCCGCAGTGATTACATGATCGCTCTGAAATGCGGTGAGTGCGGGATTATAATAGGGTGAAAGTTCTCCACTGACAACGGCAGTCATTGCATTACCCATTGCCACCCCGCGTGCGCCAAAACCGATGCGGGCGAATGCTCCCGCCGTACCGCCATATTGAGCGTGAACCGATGATCCGGATCCAACCAAGAACATCACGAGATACAGAATTCCGGCAGTCCAGTATGATTTATTGTAATACAAGAATTTTTCCCCAGAGTGTTTGATCGTTGCCGATTGTTACGCGATATAGATACACGCCGTTAGCAATTCGTCGTGCTGAGTCGTCCAGTCCATTCCATAGTTCATCATGATCCTGTGTTCCGCTTCGTTCGGCATTTCGAAGAAGTGTTTTTACGCGGTTCATTCCAAAATCGAAAATCTCGATTGTAACCTGAGCCGCCTTTCCGCCTGTGCTATAATGAATCCTGGTCTGTTCGAATGCAGGAGAGAAAGGATTCGGATACGCATAGACTGCCGTTGTCTGACCGAGCTCGATGTATGCCCGGTAAACATTCCAGACCGATCCAAAAGGATGATTTGCGTCATCGATCGTTGATGCGATTCCGTCAGGAGTTCCCACCCAGACGGTGGTTCCTGCTACGCGTACGGCATAGATGGCTGGCGAGGCAATCCGTTGTTGCGTTCTGTCGTCGATAATGGAACCGCTACGGATCCATGATGTTCCGTTATCGTCCGAGCGGAATAATCCCTGTTCCGTTGCCACATAAACGATAGAATCCTGAAAAGCAAAATCGTACACGCGGATTCCCTGTAGTAAGTTTTTCCACGACGCTCCGCCATCGTCAGTATAGCTTACTCCATATTCTTCAGTCTCGTCAATCGCTTTCCAGTTTGTAGCCCAGAGGCGGTTTTTCCCTGCATAGTGTTGTGTACGGATACATATCACCCAGTTGCCGAGGATAGGAAATGATTGATTCTGATGCGAAAATTTCACCCACGAAAGACCACCATCGGTCGATTTATTGATACCGCCCGCCGTACCGCACCAGATCGTATCCGAATCAATGGATAAGACCGAGAAACCGAGCATGTTATTATTTTGGCGTGGATCGTACACTCGAAAAATTCTATTCCGCTTCAGTGAATCGTTTGATGCATATGACCAGAGTGTATCGTTAGGGTGGAGAGAATTCTGATCGTCTGCGGGTAGTAAAATCCGCTGCCAGTGCTTTCCGTTATCTGTTGATTTTCGAAGGCCGGACGCCCAGCTGGCGATCCAGACAGAAGTAGGTGTGAGTGAAACACCCCACGTGATATTTTGTTCCGGAACTGTCACCGGAAGGATTCGAACCGAATCATTGATGCCGTAAGAGAAAATGCTATCCACCGAGTTATCGACCGTTTGTGGAAGATGAGACCAGGTCGTTCCCCTGTCGATTGAAAATGAATATCCAGCTCCTGTCTGAACAAAACCGTCACCAACTTTTTCATCGAAGACAGTTCCTGCCCATATGCGATCGCCCTGCACGGCGAGGGAAGACACGCCGGGATGGTCGAAATTCTTATCGGCAAATGTCTCCCATGTCTCGCCACCATCAATAGAACGGGTAAGACCTTTGCTGGTTCCGAACCAGAGCGTATCTCCACTTGTTTCAAAGTGCGATGCGCTATTACTTGGCGGCAACGACGACATTACGGTCGAAACACTCAGTGTTTGTTGAGCAACCGCAGATGAAAAGCAGATCCCTAATCCTAAAAAAGAAAATATTTTCACGAGTTTGTTCATTGAACGATGATAGTGTGTGTAATCACATTACTCGTATCGTTCGATTTATCGATTGCGACAAAGGAGAAAGTATATGTTCCCCGGGTCGCGTCGCTTCTGAGCTGAATAATCCGGCTGTAAATTCCGTCAGCGGCATTGGTATCGCCGCTGTTGTATCCCCCCAGATCCACCTTTCCTCCGTCGTCGTACATTTGAATCGGTCCGGATGACGATGGTTTCCCATCAGGAAGAATGGAAGTGAACTGTACTTTCTGGATATCTGCAATTCCATTGGGATCGTCGACTTTCAATGTCAACAGATTAACAACATAACCCTCTGCAGGAAGCTGGAGCGTATCAGGAGACTGCAAGTTCGAAATCTGCGGCGGCTTGTTCAATCTGAGAATCGATAATGGGGACCTATATGTATTGCTTTCGAGTCCTGATCCGTCGATGGCAGAGATATCGACGTTGAAAATGCCGATATCCGATCGCTGGATGGGAAGTAGAAAAATTTTTTGGAAAACGAACAATTTATAATTTCCTTGAATTTCCCGCCGTTCCGTTTCTGTGAGGGGGATATCACCCGAAGCAATTTCGGCACTGTTTGAAGTTTTCGTCACCGCAAAATGAAACGACTGTACGGCTGTCATCGGTATTCCGATTGTTGCGTTGAAACCGACTGAAAGAGTAAGTTGATCCGACGAAGATTTTTGTCCGTTCACGAAGATTGTATCAGTATTGAATACCGGGGTCGTCAAAACCACAGCGAGGAGATTCGGTCGTTTGCTGGAAGAATCGATGATACTGTCAGGACTTTTATCGCACCCGGACAGAAAAAAGAAAACGAAAACTATGCAAAGCCCCGATTTTATATTCATATTATACGATGGCGAGTGAAAAATTGAAATATTCTTAATTTATAAATGACGTCCCCTGTGCCGTATAAGTTACAATATAGAGTAAAAGAAGTGGAGATGGAGAGAAACACAGAACCAGAATTGCGAAGCACATCCAACCGAGATATCTCCTTGCAGGATTGAGTGGAGCGGGATCGGCTACCTCAGGATGATCGAGTTTAACGACAAAACGAAGAATCAATGCCCAGAAAATCCAACCGATCCAGCCGATGGGGAACGTGATGCCGATGACCGGTAAAAATCCTGCGACTCCTATAACGAGAATTATACCGAATGTTATTCGTGCGATAAGGTGATGATGTTTGCCGAAGAGCGTATACGAAATATGACCGCCGTCGAGTTGACCGATTGGTAGAAGGTTCATTGCCGTCACAAACAGTCCGAACCACCCGACGCAGAGTGAAGGGTAATGGTAAATTTCATTCATTGCGGGGAGAAACGATTTCAATGGAGTTGGGATTATTTTTATCAATATATTAAACAAGAGAGTATCTCCGAATGTAAGGCTCCCTGTCGGCAGAACAGTCATTCCTATATATTCTGGATGTATCTTATAAAGGTATCCGATATCCGGTAGTGTGGCAAGTCCGTAAATAATAAGGCCCAGACTTCCGATGAATCCGGCGATCGGGCCTGCCGCGCCGATATCGAACATGGCTTTCTTGTTCGGGACAACAGACTTCGTCTTGATCACCGCCCCCAGTGTCCCGAAGTTGACAAAACCCGGGATGGCGGGAAAAGGTATAAAGAAAGGGAGTGTGGCATCGACCCTATGGTAGCGCGTAGCGAAATAGTGGCCGAATTCGTGCATTCCAAGTACCAGGAGTATCGAAAATGAATAAGGCAGACCGGCAGGGAAATTTGCTAATTCAAAGGGGTCAAGATTTAACCATGCGACTCCGGCAACGGTGGTGGTGAAAAACGTCAGCACGAATAAGCCGCCATGTATTAACCACTTCCTTGCATGGATGAGTGTTTCTAAAGGATTTTTCACCAGATCGCAATACTGTAAGGTTTTCTAATTCAAATAAATAGAAATATACGAAAGTTGCGATGAAAATGAAAGAAAAAAACGAGAGTATAAAAGGAGTTAATTGATGCAATAGACTTCTTGAGAAATCCAGTTATCATAATTTTATAAAAAATGCCCTTTTTCTCCGCCCGGAGGGAAAGGGCACGATTAAAGATTTGTATTTTTTCGCCGATAATATTATTGAGCCGGTTCCGGCGGCGGCGGTGGTGGTAATGGGGCTCCATCTCCAGACGTCAAACTATTAACATCAGGCGGTGGCGGCGGTGGTAATGGGGCTCCGTCTCCAGACGTTAAACTATTAACATCAGGCGGTGGCGGTGGTGGTAATGGGGCTCCGTCTCCAGACGTTAAACTATTAACATCAGGCGGTGGCGGTGGTGGTAATGGAGCTCCATCACCAGACGTCAACCTGACAGAACCTTGAAGTTGTCCTGAGTTATGAGACATATTCGCACCCGCAAACGAGATTGCGGCATTCGTAGCGAATGTAAGTGTGAGTGCGATGAGGATCGATGCGACTCGTTTGATTAGGCGGCGTTTCTCGTTAGTTTCCATGATTTTTCCCCTTTAGTTAATGTTGGTTGTGGATGAGAAACATGAAAAGCATGAATTATAATGGTTAAGAGTAGCTTTTCATTGAAGTTAGTTTAATTGTTTCTCATAACTTATATAAAATTTTTTTAATAACATACGAAATATCACAAAAATATTCCTTTTTGTCAAGTTAAATCGCATTTTTTTTGAATTGTGCATAATATCATACGAATCTATGATTTTTAAATACGTAATTTTTTACTTGACTCAACTTGAAAGTAATAGTATATTTCGATTCCTGATACGATGAAGAGGAAATGATATGTCATTGCCAAAAAAGATTGCGATCCTATGGTTAGTGTTGCTTTTTGCTCAGGCAATGAGTACATACTTTATTGTTACTCCGATTTCGTTAGCTGCTTCGTTAAATTTTGGAATCCAATCATTCATCACAATCGTTCTTTTTTTCCTCGTTGGTAAAGAACCGACGAAAAGAGGAAAATTTATTTTCATAAATTTTGCTTTCTTTTTTCTGATCAGCATATTCCATTTTATTGGCGGTTATTTCGGGTCTGCTGAATTTCGTTATAATTTTTACATTTATGTGTGCCGCGGCATCTCTGTCGGTTTACTAGCTTTGGCTATAGTGTATATTACATGCGACACTCTATTTCGCGATTTTTCAATAGCCGCAAAATATCTGATCACAATCCTTATTGTTGGAGGTATCTTCACTTATTATTATTCGCCATATTTTTCTGATGTGAAATCTCTCTCAAGGACTCAGGATTATTTGGATTGGAAAGTTATTCGTCAAGCCTCGAATGAGATTTTCACAGAGAAATCCCAGTCGGCGACCCCGGAAGAAATCGCCTCGCGAATTGAGTTACAGATATGGAATAAAGGCGTTGCCGTCGGTCGACTTTATGATCAGGCTAAACTTAACAGGGTACGGGAGCTTTTTCCCTATATCGAAAATCAGAACTATGTGTTACTGTTATTGCGTCCGGTGTACTATAATACTATCTATATGAACGTCCTATCGATTTTTTTTATTCTGCTATTCTTCGGATATCAATACAAGAAAGATCCTCCTCTGGGAGCGTATATCGAAAAATTAATGCTTCTCTTTTTAATTTTTTGTGCGCTTGAGATTCTCCATGCATGGGCGTATATTAAGACCCTGGAGACGGAAGCATGGCAGGAACTCTTCCAGGCTGGATTATATATCTCAACCGGTATTCTTGTCTTGCTTGGTCTCTTCTTCAGCCTGCGTTTGCGGTTTATCATTTCTCCCACAGGGAAGGATTATGAGCAAGAACTGGTTTGTGACGCTCAACGTACTACTCGTTGGCGTGATGTTTTTGATGATCTTCTTATACGTCATTATTTTAATCCGAAAGCGCTTAAGGGAAGGTTACTTGCACTTCGCGGGAAGGACAGTAAAAAGTAAAATGATCCATCGGCTTTTTGGTGTGACACCGCCGGAAAAATAAAATTAAATAAAATACAAATCATAGTGGAAAGGCAATGTATTATGGAATACGCGATCATTGGTAAAAGTAAGACAACAGAACAGCTTATGAAAACCATTCACAGGCTTGCAAGAATACGAAAAGACGTTCTGATTGTCGGTGAAGCAGGTGTCGGCAAAGGTGCCGTAGCCAAGAATATTTTTGCGTTGAGTAAAGCCGACCAAAAGGAGGTACCATTTCTTTCACTTAATCTTTCTGTGATTGACGATAAAGAACTGGAAGCTCTTTTGTTCGGCTATGACCGTGGCGTGGAAGGACTTCCGTACACGTCCAAACGCGGGGCATTTGAAATTGCTCATGGTGGAACCATACTTATCGAAGAAATCGAAGAAGCCGGTCTCCGTAACCAGATGAAGATCCTGAATTTCATCAATGAGCGGAAAACGAAACGAATCGGCGGCGCCAAAAATATACCGATCGATATTCGCCTGATTATTACAATGAAGGAAGATGCGGAAGAACTTGCAAAAAAAAGAAAATTACTGGAAGATCTTCGGGATAAACTGATCGATTTCGAAAAAGTGTATATTCCGCCGCTTCGTGAGCGTCAGGATGATATTCCGTCGCTCGTTAAACATTTCACAAACGAATTGGTCGAAGAGCTTGGATTGCCGGATATAGCAGTCGACGTCAATTCAATCGAAGTCCTCGTACGCCAGCCGTGGCGTGAGAATATCCGCGAGCTGAAAGCTGTCGTCGATAAGTGCGTTCTGTTCTCAAGCGGAGGCCGCTTTACGCTTCCACCCGAACTCGTCGACGAGAAAACCGAAGTGGTCAAGATGCTCAATAACATCAACAGCGGACAGGAATTTGTTCTGGACTATTCGCTCGACGTCATTGAGAAAGGCATCATTGAACGATCGCTCGAACGCTTCGGCTTCAACCAATCGCGCGCCGCGCAATTCCTCGGAATGACCGAACAAACGCTTCGCTATAAACTAAAACGTCTCGGCATTCTAAGTTCACGACAGCGCCGTTAAAAATATTTCACTGTTCAAAAACGAAGCCCCATCACGCTTGAAGCGGGATGGGGCTTTGCTTTATGAGATAGTCTGGTTGTTTTTAGCGAGACAGAAATGCACTGCCGACAGAATGTCGGCTATTTAGAAAAACAGGGGAAATTGCAGTAACCACGTCCAGAAGTTATTTTTTATCCGGTAAGTTCTCTTTGACGTACGGCGATGCTGTTACTTCCATTACCCTGACGTCATGATAATGGGCATTGAGGTGGAGCTCGACCGCTTTGTTTGCCTGACTGAGAGAATTACACCACTTCAGGACTTCCAACGGTCCCGATTCTCTATGTCCTACAACGGCGTGTGAATAGAACATAGGCGAATTACGGACAAAAGTTTTCCCCTCTACAGTCACTGAAAATCGCTGTACAATCTTTGGCCGCTGGTCATTTCTCTTATTGTAACTATTGTACGGCATAATTATGAAGATTGTTAAATAAACGTATTATGCAATTAAGATGTCCAAAAATCATCAAAAAATCAACTGGGTACAATCGATATATTTTATGTGAGCCTTATTTAAAAAACGCCGAGAGGAGATAATAACAGAGAACTGCAATAAGGCCGGAGATCGGTATGGTGAGAATCCATGACCAGATAATACGGGTCGCAACACCCCAGCGGACTGCGGACAGGCGCCGTGTGGCCCCAACCCCCATGATGGCCCCGGTAATCGTGTGGGTTGTACTTACAGGAATTCCCCATATTGCTGTACCAATCAGGGTGATTGCTCCTGCGGTCTCAGCACAGAAACCTCCGACCGGACGCAGCTTCGTAATCTTCATCCCCATTGTTTTCACTATGCGCCAACCGCCGAATAACGTTCCAAGTCCGATCGCCAGATGACACATCAATATAACCCAGAATGGAATAGAAAATTCTTTAAGGTATCCGGCACTCAGTAAAACGCCTGCTATAACCCCCATTGTCTTCTGGGCGTCGTTTGTTCCATGACCAAGACTATAGAATCCTGCCGAAACAAGCTGAAGCCGTCTGAACAGTTTATCGACTTTAGTCGGTGTTTTTTTCTTCATAAGATGATAGACGATAACCTGAATAGTGTACCCGAGAACGAGTCCCAGCATCGGTGCAATAACAATAAAAATGAGAGTTTTAGTCCATCCGGAAAAAATAATTACTCCCCAGCCTGCTTTTACGATTGCCGCTCCGGCATATCCGCCGATGAGTGCATGTGACGAACTTGTTGGTAATCCGTAATACCAAGTGATGATGTCCCATGCTATTGCGCTGAATAATCCCGCCATGATCACGTGAATATCGACAACATTGATATTGATCATTCCACTACCGATTGTCTTTGCTACGCCGACGCCAAACCCGAATGCCGCTACAAAATTGAAAAATGCGGCCCATGCAACGGCCTGATGCGGTGTAAGAACCCGTGTCGAGACAACCGTTGCAATGGAATTTGCAGCATCATGAAAGCCATTCAAAAAGTCGAACACGAGTGCAATAAGGATTACAAAAATGGTCAGTTCGAGCATCGATAATCTTCCTTTATGCGGATGACACTATGCATTCTTGACGATGATTGATTCGAGAACGGTGGTCACCGTCTGACATTTATCAATTGCCTGTTCGAGTGTCTCGAGAATTTCTTTTTGTTTGATTAATGCAATGGCATCTCTCTCATTCTCAAACAAATCCGCTATGGCAATGTGATAAATTTGGTCTCCCTCGGATTCCAGGCGACGGATATCGATGCAATGCTGCATCACCTGGTCGTATTTTTTTAAACCATCGAAAGCCTTTACCAATTCTTTTGTCTGAAGGCAGATTATATCGGCAAGCTGCTTGGCATATTTTATTGCTGGCGGTAATTTGAACAGCACGATGCGGTTCGCAACGGCATCGACAAGATCGAGTATGTCGTCGAGTGTCGTGGCAAGGTTATGGATATCTTCGCGATCGAAGGGAGTGATGAAAGTCTTATTGAGTTCGCTCACAATATTATGGGTCATCTCATCGCCGCGATGCTCGAGACTTCGGATAACGAGAGAATCCTCCTTTACATTATCAAATTTATCCAGCATTTTGGCAGTATGGATAGCCGCCGCATCGATGTTTGCTGCGATCGCTTTGAATAAATCGAAGAATTTTTCTTCCCGTGGAATAATTTTCATACTGTGATCCCTTTTCGAATTGAAGAAAGTGGCTTGGAATGGCGATCAGCCATTAATGTGATAAATTCGCCGAAGAGGTAGTCGCTGTCGTGCGGACCAGGCGACGCCTCAGGATGATATTGAACGCAAAACAGAGGAAGGTCTTTATGACGGAATCCCTCGACAGTGTTATCGTTAAGATTGAGGTGCGTTAATGTGACGGTGTTGCTATCCATGGAATCCCAATCGACAGCGAAACCATGATTTTGTGATGTTATTTCAATCTCACCTGTGATGAGGTTTTTCACAGGATGATTGGCTCCGCGATGACCGAATTTGAGCTTATATGTCCGGCCGCCGAGAGCAAGTGCCAGAATTTGATGGCCCAGACAGATGCCGAATATTGGTTTTTTACCTATAAGATTTTTCACCGTTGTGATGGCATATGTAACGGCCTCGGGATCGCCAGGACCATTAGAGAGGAAAATACCGTCAGGATTCAACGACAGCACATCGTCTGCAGGTGTCTGTGCGGGAACAATGGTCAGTTCGCATCCGTACGTTACCAATCTACGCAGAATGTTGTGCTTGACTCCGAAATCATACACAACAACTTTGAACGGGTGCTGCGGATTTACTGCGAGTGTCGGGCGGAGTGCAAATTGAGTCCGGTCAATTGAGTTCCACGAATACCGTTTAGTGCATGTCACTACCGATGCAAGGTCTTGTCCTACCATCGATGGAGAACGGCGTGCTTTTGAAATCAGGCTCTCGTCGTTGAGATCTGTCGTCGAAAGGATTCCCCGGAGCGCGCCAACCATGCGGATCATTTTTGTGAGCATCCGTGTATCGATGCCTTCAATTGCAATTATGTTGTGGCGTTTGAGATATGAACCTAGACTTTCCGACGCGCGAAAATTGCTGAATGATTCGAGGTATTCTTTCACAATAAAACCGGTAACCTGCGGTTTGATGGATTCGATATCCTCAGGATTTACCCCGTAGTTCCCGATGAGTGGATAGGTCATCGTAACAATTTGACCACAGTAGGAAGGATCTGTAAGAATTTCTTGATAGCCTGTTATACTTGTATTGAAAACAACTTCCCCCGGAACTTCGCCCGAAGCGCCGAAAGAAGTTCCACGAAAAACAGCGCCGTTTTCGAGCGCGAGCTTCGCTATCAAAGGGGCCTGTACCTTTTCGAGCATATAGTATATGGAATTTCTATATTCATAAAAAAAATACAAACATATTCCCAGAAAAACAATAAAAATCGCTTGATTTTCTTTCTGGAGTAATGTACTTTTTATAAATTTTAGGAAATGCTGACATACTTATCCATGGGAGGTGCACATGCCGGTTGCCGTGCCATTCTCGACCTTGACGGAGATGTTCGATCTAGTGACAAAAAAGTTCGCATCGACGAATCGTCCAGTCTATAAGCAGAAGATTGAGGGTAAGTACGTAGATATCTCGTATTCACAACTCCGGCAGGATGTCGAATTATTCGCTATGGGGTTGGCTTCGCTCGGCATCCGCCGCGGCGATCATTTGAGTGTTATCTCCGAGAATCGATCTGAATGGATTATTGCCGACATAGCAATGATGGTCATCGGAGCGATCGATTGCCCGATTTATCCCACCCTCACATCCAGGCAGATTGAATTCATCTTCAATGATGCGGGCGTGAAAATTGCAGTTGTTTCGAATCAGTTTCAGTTGAATAAGGTGTTGAAATGTCGATCTGACGTCCGTTCTATGAAGAAAATAATTGTAATGGCCGATCGTGTTGAGAATGCCGATGATAATGTTTTACTCTTCACCGATGTTCTCCGGATGGGAGAGTCGTTCAGCCGGGAAAATCCATCCTACATCGAACATTCGCTTCTTCAGATCAAGCCTTCCGATGTGGCAACAATTATTTATACGTCGGGTACAACGGGCAATCCGAAGGGAGTAATGCTTTCACATCATAATATTGTGTTTGATGCCACCTCGGCAGTCCAGAATATTCCGATTGACCAAACGGATGTCCTTCTCTCATTCCTTCCGTTGTGTCACTCGTTTGAACGTATCGGGGGGTATACGCTCGGATTTGCCTGCGGGGCGACGGTTGCGTTTGCCGAGAGTGTCGATAAAGTCGCAGAGAATATGTTAGAAGTGAAGCCGACTATTATAACTACCGTGCCGCGGCTCTTCGAGCGTATTTACGGCAAGATCAAACGTTCCATCGAAGCGGGCCCTCCGAACAAACAAAAGATATTCAACTGGGCGATTGATGTTGGGAGAAAATATGCCGAAGCACGCCGTAATCACATGCTCGGTCCATCATTGAAAATAAAACACCTCCTTGCAGATAAATTGGTGTTCGAAAAGATCCGTTCTCGAACAGGAGGTAACATGAAATTCTTTGTTTCCGGAGGAGCGGCGTTGTCGCGTGATCTGGGTGAATTTTTTGAAGCGATCGGCATTAAGATACTTGAAGGATACGGTTTATCGGAGACGTCACCGGTCATTTCTATCAATAGATATGATGATTACAAATTCGGAACGGTTGGAAAACCGATCTCCGGAATTGAAGTTCGCATCGCAAACGATGGTGAGATTCTCACGCGCGGTCCACATGTGATGATCGGATATTGGAATAGCAAAGAAGCCACCCGTGAAATAATTGACAGCGACGGATGGCTCCATACAGGAGATATCGGTGTTTTTGATGCAGCGGGGTTCCTGATGATAACAGATCGCAAGAAGCATTTGTTCGTCAGTTCCGGCGGTAAGAATATTGCCCCCCAGCCAATCGAGAATATGTTCATGCAGAGTAAATTCGTCGATCAATTCGTCCTGATTGGAGATCGCAGGATGTTCTTAAGCGCGCTGATCGTGCCGGATTTCGATGCTATACGTGAATATGCCGATACCCATAAAATATCCTACAACGATATTCAAGATCTCGTTGACCATCCGGATATTTATAAGGCCATCGAGAAAGATATCGGCATTATTCAAAAGGACCTGGCGAATTACGAACGGGTCCGGAAGTTCATGCTTCTGCAGAAGAAGCTGACGATCGAGGATGGAGAGATTACACCGACAATGAAGGTAAAGCGAAAGGCCATCGAGGAAAGATATCGGGATATGATTGAAAAAATGTACAGCGGTTTTGAATAAAATGACGCCGGTCTAGAAAACCTTTTCAGAAAAGCCATCATGATTCCAACGGTGGCTTTTCGTTTTTTTCAACAATCAATTAATGAACTTTTATCTGCGGGTAACGTCAAACGTATGGTCCGATACGCTGATGAAGATATTCAACTGATTCACCGTTTTAAGGAGGGGGATGCACAGGTGTTTGATCTCCTTGTCGAGCGGTATCAGCAGGGTGTCTTCAATATTATTCACCATACTATGGGAAAGATCGGGAACGCCGACGATCTTGCGCAGGATATTTTCATAAAAGTGTATCATGCACTGCCGTCGTATAAGGAACGGTCTACGTTTTCGACCTGGTTGTTCCGTATTACGGTGAACGTTTGTATCGATGAAATCCGGCGGAAGAAGCGGCATCGGTTCCTTCACATAGAAGAACTGGACGACAGGCGGCTCGAGGAAATTCCGGCGGCGAAAGTAGAGGAAGGAGTTGAGGAGAGAATCGGGCGGAATGAAATGAAAAAACTTGTCCACGAAGCTATTGCCGGCCTTCCCGAACTTTACCGGACAGTGGTAACGTTGCGGGATATAAACGATTTATCTTATGATGAGATTGCGAAAATTCTCCGGTGCAGGATAGGTACTGTGAAATCAAGATTATTCTACGCGCGAATGAAATTACGTGAAAATTTGTTAAAGTATATATGATAAATTTATGAAACGGAACCATACTCAATACCTCGAAATGGCTTCGGCATATGTCGATGAAAAACTCTCATCGAATGAGAAGAAGTCCTTTGAACACCATTGTGAAAAATGCAGAGAATGTCGGGCGGTGCTTCGAGAACTGCAGAACCTCCGCCTTCTGGTCTCCGGGCATGGAAATGCCGCGATCTCATCATTTTTCATGACACGGCTTCACGGACGATTGAAAGAAGAAACAACTCCAATCGATCCATGGGTATATGAAGCAAAGAAGCTTATACCTCTATTTTCATTTCTTGCGGTATTCTTATTTCTCATCTTTCTCTTCCGGTCGGGCGAAGAGGCGTACTCTTCCGATGATTATTATCTTGGTCAGCGGACGTCGTTGGAACAACGCGTTCTGACACAAAAGAAGGCTTATTCTACCGAAGAGGTTTTTGTACTCGCGGTGACTCAGGAAGGGAGAGAAGAATGACTTCAACAAAAAAAGCTCTGCTGACAATCATTGTCAGTTTTCTTCTTGGGGCTGTAGTCGGATATTTCGGATATCGTTTGATCCTCGTGTCCCCGACACAAAAAGTCACACAATCTGGTTTTCAACGGCTTAAGACCGATCTTCGGGAGCGTCTGTCTCTTACGGATGCACAACAGCTCCGGCTTGATTCATTACTCCAGAAGCGGAAGATGGCTTTCGATGCTTTCCGGAATCAGATGTCCATCCAATACCGCGATATGAGGGAAGAAACCCGCGATAGCATTCGCCAAATATTGACCGAGGAACAAAAAGCGCGATTTGAAGTGTTTGTAAAAGAACTTGATCAACAACGTGAGAAAGAGAAAGGGAACACACAATAAGTATGAAACACAAGAGATGGATAATCATTGCAGTAATTATTGCTATCGCTTTTGTCGGTATCATTGCTATTCGCATCGTATCAAATACTACAGCCGATCCGAAGCGAGGCAACATTCTCACGGTTCAAGTCGATAAGGTTCATCGAATGAATCTGGTAGATAGGATCAATCTGAATGGCGATGTTACCGCCTATCAGCAGGCAACATTATTTGCAAAAGTGTCGGGCACACTCGACCAGACATATGTGAATATGGGAGACGCTGTCAAGGCGGGAAATATCTTAGCTCTGATCGATACAATCGAACTTGCACAGACAGTTCTTCAAACAAAAGCGACATATCTCAATGCAAAATTGAATTATGAGCGTACAAAAAATCTCATCGATCAGCATCTTATCGCACAACAAGATGTCGATAATGCCGAAGTGACCCTGCGGACTGCGGAAGCAAATTATGTTACTGCGGTCACCCGGCTCGGATATGCACATGTTACCGCTCCGTTCAGCGGAATCATCACAAAGAGGTTCCTCGATGCCGGCGGGGTTGTCACACAAAATAATTCACCGTTGTTCACATTGATGGATATCAACCGGGTAAAGATTATTGTGAACGTGCTCGAAAAAGATATTCCGAAACTCCCCTCCGTACGACGAGCTGTGGTATCACTTGATGCTTTACCAGGGAGAGAATTTGAGGGTGTCGTCCGTCGTGTGAGTCAGGCACTCGATCTTGCGACACGAACCATGGAGGTTGAAATAGATGTCGCAAATCCATCGCATCAACTGAAACCGGGGATGTTTGCCAGCGTCAGTATTATTGCCGGTGAACGACCCGGTTGCCTTGTGGTTCCCACCCAGGCTGTGATGAAAGACAATACAGGATCGTACGTGTTCCAGGTAGCGAATGGAAAGGCGAAGCGGACTCCCGTAGTTCTTGGAGTAGAACAAGATAATCATTTCGAAGTCGTCAGTGGTCTGCAAGAAAACGAACAGGTAATCGTGCTCGGTCAGAACCAGGTCCGGAATGATGCCGATGTCAAGGTCCAAGGGTAATAGGGGGAGAACAATATTATGTGGCTGACTCGACTTGCATTACGCTATCCGATCTCGACATTTCTTTTCGCGATGACCCTTCTTGTCCTCGGTCTGGTTTCATTCACCCAACTACCTATCGACCTTCTTCCTGATATCAGCATTCCAACGGTAACGACTGTGACTTATTACACCGGCGCCGGGCCGCTCGATATGGAACAGAGTGTAACGAGGATTATCGAACGGACCGTCAGTTCCGTCAATAATGTCGATTATGTCCAGTCATCCACACGCGAAGGAGTATCATACGTGCGTGTGAATTTCAATTGGGATGCGAATCTGGACGTCGGACTCGTCGATATTATCCAGCGTGTCAATCGTGTACTGACCTTATTACCGGACGGAATCCAGCAACCGAGTGCTCTCAGATTCGATATTACGAATCTTCCGGTCTGCCAGCTTGTCGTCTCTGGAAATCTCGATCCACGGGATATGTACGACCTGGCATACAATGTCATAGAACCGCAGATCGAGCATATTCCAGGTGTCGCGTCAGCATCGGTAAGCGGTGGCCGGATCAGGGAAATTCATGTGACGATTGACCGGAACCGTCTGCAGGCTCTTCAACTTCCTATCCAGACAGTGACACAGGCAGTGGCACAATCGAATCTTATTGTCCCTTCGGGTGATCTTCGAACCGGTACGTTTGATTATGCGCTTAAGACAGAAAGCCAGTTCAATGTCGTAAAGCCGATGGAAAATATCGTAATTCGGACGATCAACGGAGTGCCTGTCCGTGTGAAAGATGTCGCCTTGGTTGAGGATTCATATCAGGAAGAAACAGAAATAGTTCGCGTCAATGGCCAGAATGGTGTCACGCTTCGGGTGCAAAAACTCTCGAACTCAAATACAGTCGAGGTCGTCGATAATGTGATCAAAGCTCTGCCGAAATTGACAGGCATTCCTGATGGTATTACAATCAAACTTGTATTCGATCAGGCGCAGTATATACGGCAGTCGATCAACAATCTGCAGCATGAAGCTCTCTTTGGTGCAATACTGGCAATGCTGGTTGTGCTTATATTCCTGAGAAATGCCCGTGCGACAACTATTATTTTTATCGCCATCCCGCTTTCTATTTTTGTGACTTTTATTTTCTTCCGATTCAGCGGCATAACTTTGAACATTATGACATTCGGAGGACTGGCTCTCGCAGTCGGAAGACTGGTCGATGACTCCATTGTCGAACTCGAAGCAATTTCAAGACACTACAATCAACGCAGGACTGATGAAACCAAGCTTCAGGCGACACTTGCCGCAGCCAAAGAAGTCGCATCACCAATTTTCGTGTCAACATTGACAACCGTCATCGTGTTTCTCCCTATAATTTTCCTGACGGGTGTTGCGAAATTGCTTTTTATTCCATTGACGATCACTATTGCCGTGGCGCTGTTCGGATCGTTTTTCGTTTCCCGGACTGTGACTCCGTTGATGTGTTTACGCTATCTTCCGCCGGAAAAGAAATATGATCCAGAATCCAAAAAATGGACCGAACGTCTCCGGGGGAAATCCATCGCATTGGTGGAGACGCTTGATAATTGGTATCATGAGCGTTTACGGTGGGCACTGGCACACCGCCGGCTCGTAATCCTTTCGATTCTTGGGTTCGCCGTTATCTCGCTGGGTCTCTGGAAATTTATCGGAACAGAATTTTTCCCCGATCAGGATGAAGCGCAATTCACGGTGAGCTTCAGGCTTCCCGTTGGAACACGTGTTGAAGAAACCGATAAGGTTGCACGACAGATAGAAAAAATCGTCAGGGATAATGTTCCGGAAGTACTAGCAACCATCACCGATGTCGGGGTCCCTGTTTCGCGTGGTGGGGGAGGTTTTGGCGGAAATAATGGGAGTCATGCTGGCCAGGTCCGTGTTGCGTTGAGTCCCGCAGATCAACGATCCCGGTCGCTCTTCGACATCGCTAATTCGCTTCGACCTCGGCTGACACAAATTCCCGGCGCCCAGGTTTTTATCAACCCGGGAGGATTTCTCCGGTTCTTATTAAACTTCGGTTCGAGCGCCCCGATCGATGTGGAAATACGCGGGTTCGACCTCGATGCGGGAAGTGCCCTTGCGCAGAGGGTGCTTGCTATCGTCCGTTCTACGCCTGGAGCCACCGATGCCATGGTATCGCGCGACGATAATCTCCCCGAACTGCGCATTAAGATCGACAGAGATAAATCAGGTGCACTCGGTGTGAATGTAGCCGACATATCGGGCACGATCACGACATGCATCAACGGAAGCGCGGCATCGCAATATATCGATCCCATTACAGGAAATCAGTACGATATTGTCGTACGATTGAATGAAGACTACCGTTCCCAAATCGATGATCTACTTCGGCTTCAACTTCCGTCACGTTCTGGCGAATTAGTAACGCTCGGGAATGTTGCCAAGATCGAGCGGACAAAGTCGCCTGTGCAGATTGATCGAAAATATCAACAGCGTATTATAGATGTGACTGCGAATGTAACCGGCCGCGATCTTGGGAGCGTGGCCGCCGATATTCAAAATAAAATCAATGAGCTTGCCGTTCCGGCGGGATTCGAAGTGAGAGTCACTGGAAATGTCGAACAACAGAATAAGACATTCAAGGATCTCGGACTTGCATTTGCGTTGGCAATTCTGCTTGTTTATGTGGTGATGGCATCGCAGTTCCAGTCGCTGCTCGATCCCTTCATTATTATGTTTACTGTTCCCTTGGGGATCGTCGGTGTGCTGTGGATGCTGTTCCTTACGCACACGACACTCTCGGTCAATTCATTCCAGGGGGTGATCGTGATGGTTGGTATTGTGGTGAGCAACGGAATTCTCCTGGTCGACTACACTAACCGACTCAGGGCGAGCGGCATTGAGCTCCATGATGCGGTTGTCAGAGCAGGCCGCACACGATTGAAACCAATACTGATGACATCTTTGGCGACGGTACTCGGATTGATTCCTCTCGCGATTGGATTCGGTGGGGAATCAGCCCAGGCTCCCCTCGCCATCGCTGTTATCGGAGGGCTTACGGTATCGACGTTCCTTACACTATTCCTCGTGCCGACATTGTACACGGTTTTTGAAGAACGGTTTAAAAGGGAAATCATCAATAGAGATGAAAATGAACCTGTTAGGGATTAAACATTTATATACCGATCGAGGTCTAATGAATAGACTGCAACAGCTCGGGCTAGTCCTCCTTGTCAGCATCATCGTGGGCGGGATAATGGAAGCTCAACAAGATACATTAACACTTGCACGATGCATTCAGACTGCGCTGGAAAATCATCCGGCAGTTCGGGTTGCCGAAGGAGCTCTTCTCAACTCCGAAGCAGCATTGCAACAGACACGGAGTATCTTTTTCCCACAGCTGAGTGCATCGGGGGGAATGACAAAAAATGCCGGTACATCGCTGATCGGGCCCATTCAGCGGGTCCAGGATTATGAAAGTTACTCGGCCGGTCTCAGTGCGCAAATGCTGCTCTTTGATTTCGGGAAATCGATTTATCGGACAATGGCCAGCAGTTATGGCGTAGATACGTCGGTTGCCGCAGTGGGGGGGACTAAGCAGACAGTGATTCTCAACGCGGAACTTGCATACTTTGCATATCAGGAAACATCCTCACTTGTGAAAGTTAGTGAAGATGCATTGCGTTCATCGACACAGCATCTTCAACAGGCAAAGGCTTTTTTCTCGGTGGGAACCCGGGCTCAGTTCGATGTAACCAAAGCTGAAGTCGATGTTGCCAATGCGCAGGTTGCACTCCTGCGTGCACAGAACCAATTTCGGATAGCGCGTGCCCAGTTGGATAATGCCATGGGGATACAAACTTCAAAAATTTATGTTACTCCTGAAAATATGGATCTGCCGTCAATCACCATGACGGTCGATAGCGCGCTGGTGATTGCAAAGGTCAGCCGTCCGGAAATTCTCTCATCGGCGAGCAAGGTCAGTGTTTCTGAAGCTCTGTATACGGCGTCATGGATGACAAGGTTCCCGACGATAAGTGCAACCGGCGGGTACATATGGCGCGGATTGACATTCCCGCTCTCCAGCAGCTGGAGTGCGGGCGTAACGATCAGCGTTCCGCTTTTCCAGGGTTTTGCAGTTGATGCTGGAGTTCAGCAGGCAGAGGCAGGTATCCAGATCGCATCTGCCACATACGAAGCGCTCGTTCGATCTGCTCGATTGGAAATTGAACAACAAATACTCTCCCTGAATGAAGCGCGCGAGCGGATTGCTGCATCGGCGAAGCTTGTCGAACAGGCTACTGAAAACCTGCGGCTCGCAGATGCTAGGTATGCCTCGGGTGTAGGTTCGGCTATTGAAATCACGGATGCCCTTGCAACACTTTCAAATGCGAGGATTATTGAAATTCAGGCACAATTTGATTATCGTTCAGCATACGTACAGCTGCAACGTGCCATGGGAATATTAACACCTATAGGACAACAATGAAACGAAAAACAGTGATCTTTGGCAGTATCATTCTCGTTATCATCCTTGCCGGAGTCTTCGGATTATTCTTTAGCAACGGAAAAACAGCCGAAGCTTCTTATCGTACTGCGAAGCTCGAGCGGGGTGATCTGGATGTCCTCGTGACCGCCACCGGTGCTCTCGGTGCTGTCAAGACGGTCGAAGTCGGTACACAGGTCTCAGGCATCATTTCAAAATTGTATGTGGATTTCAATTCGGTCGTCAAAAAAAATCAGATTGTTGCAATGATCGACACAACCTTCCTGGCTGCATCGGCCAAGGATGCGGAAGCGAATGTCGAACGTGCACGGGCCCTGGCCAACCAGTCGCAGCGCGACCTTGCACGAATGAAACCTATGTTTGAAAAAGGATTGGCCTCACAATCGGATCTTGATAACATACAGTCAACATACGAACAGGCAGTTGCATCATTGAAATCGGCGAAGGCGCAATACGATCGGGCAATGATCAATCTTCACTACGCAACGATTCGGGCTCCGATCGATGGCGTGGTGATTGATCGTAAAGTCGATGTCGGTCAGACGGTTGCCGCCAGCCTTTCTGCACCGACGATCTATACTATTGCCAACGATCTGACAAAAATGCAGGTTCTGGCGACAATTGACGAGGCCGATATCGGGCAGGTGAAGGACGACCAGGATGTCTCTTTTTCAGTCGATGCATATCCTGAACGGGTTTTTCACGGCAAAGTAGCTCAAATCAGGCTCCAGCCGCAGACGATATCGAATGTCGTGAATTACACGGTTGTCATCAATGTCCCGAATCCCGACCTCAAGTTGATGCCGGGAATGACCGCCACCGTGAATATCCTCGTAGCACATAAGGAAGGTGTACTCAAAGTACCGAATGTAGCTCTACGATTCCAGCCAACGGCGGAAGAGAAGAAAACTGTTCTCGATGAAATGCAAAAAGAATTTGGAAATCGCGACACAACCGCAACGGGGAATCCGCAGCAAGATTCACTGCGCGCCATGTTCCGGCAGCGAGCTTCAGCGGCCGGCGGAGGCGGTTCGGGTAAAGTAGGTCAGGGAGGCTCCAGTACATCGCGCGGGCAACTCTGGTATTTCGACGAGAAAAAGAATTTGAAAGTCGCCTATGTCCGAACGGGTGTAACAAACGGGACATACACGGAGATCAATGTCGGACAACGGACTCCTCTCAAAGAGGGAACCGATATTATTGTAGGCCTGAATCTGCAGGCAGCATCAAAGCAGGTCGGAAGTCCCTTGAGTGGACAATCACAGCAACGCTCTCAAGGTATGCGTGGATTCTGAGATATGAACGATACAAAACATAATGAAGTTATCCGCACAGAGCAACTAGTAAAAATATACACGATGGGAGATGTAGAGGTTCACGCTCTCCGTGGAATTACTTTGAAAATTACTGCCGGCGAATTCGTTGCAATCATGGGGGCTTCGGGCTCGGGGAAATCGACGTTCATGAACATTATCGGATGTCTGGATATCCCAACGCGTGGTGAGTATTATCTTGAAGGAGTTTCCATCCGTACCCGGACAAAAGATGAACTCGCCGCAATCCGGAACAACAAACTCGGATTCGTTTTTCAGGGATTCAATTTACTGTCGCGGACCAGCGCCATCGAGAATGTAGAGCTTCCTTTAATGTACTCAAACCATGTCACAACAAAAGAACGCCATCGACGTGCAATGGAGGCTCTGAAAGCCGTCGGATTGGAAAGTCGGGAGCATCATATGCCGAACCAGCTTTCCGGCGGCCAACAGCAGCGCGTTGCGATCGCGCGCGCGTTGGTCAACAATCCCGCGGTGATACTGGCCGATGAGCCTACGGGGAATCTCGATACGCGGACAAGCGTCGAAGTCATGGAGGTTTTTCAAACGCTGAACGCGGAGGGAAAAACCATCGTTCTTATCACTCACGAGAATGACATTGCCGAATATGCAAAACGGATTATCGTATTCCGCGATGGCCATGTGAAATCCGATTCACCGGTTCTGCGACAGCGCGTCGCTTCAGTGGAGTTATTACGGTTGCCGGCTGAAGAGGAGGTTCAGACATGAATATCCTGACGATTCTCAAAGTAGCATATCGAGCACTCGCACGAAATAAAATGCGTTCGCTGCTGACGATGTTGGGGATTATCATCGGCGTTGCGGCCGTTATTGCTATGGTGAGCATCGGTCAGGGTGCACAATATACTATTGAACAGCAAATCGCCGCTTTGGGAACCAACATGCTTATCATTACCCCCGGTGCACAGACAACCGGTGGGATCAGTATGGGTGCAGGAACCTCGACGCGATTGACCGATGATGATGCGCGTGCGATTCGCGATCAGGTGCCTCTGGCGCTGTATGTTGCACCACAGTGTCGGGGCTTCGGACAGATTGTCTACCAAAACCTGAATTGGAATACCGGAGTCGTCGGAACGACACCCGAATTTTTCCAGATCAGGGAATGGAATGTTGAATCGGGATCGTATTTTACCGATACCGATGTACGATCAGGTGCAAAAGTATGTCTCCTCGGTCACACTGTCGCGACGAATCTTTTCGGCGAGAATGGCGATCCGGTCGGCAAGACGATCCGAATCCGAAATCAGCCGTTTCGTGTTCTCGGAGTGCTGCAGGCCAAAGGACAGAATGCAGTGGGACAGGATCAGGATGATATTGTCATCGCGCCATCAACCACAGTTATGCATCGATTACAGCGTCAGCCGAACATTCAACAGATCCTTGTCTCGGCACAGTCTGAGGACCTTCTCCCGCAAACGCAGGAACAAATCAACGGTGTGCTCAGAGATACCCACCATCTTATAGCTGGTCAGGAGGATGATTTTGCAATTCGAACGCAAACCGATATTGCTCAGACCGCAACACAGACATCGCAAATCCTGACAACCCTTCTTGCTGCGATCGCATCTGTGTCACTCGTCGTCGGTGGAATCGGAATCATGAATATAATGCTCGTCTCGGTGACGGAACGAACGCGCGAGATCGGAATTCGAATGTCGATCGGAGCTCGAAGCCGGGACATCCTCACTCAGTTTCTGGTGGAATCGGTCGTGTTGAGTTTACTCGGAGGACTTATCGGCATTATCCTTGGTGTTATCACTTCCCATCTTATCTCGATCTTTGCCGAATGGCCGACGTTCGTTTCGGTCGGCTCAATTATACTCGCATGTGTCTTCTCCCTGAGTATCGGTGTTTTTTTTGGTTTTTATCCGGCTCGCAAGGCATCGATGTTAAATCCTATCGACGCTCTTCGATATGAGTAATATCATCTGAAGGTTCGCTTGCAATCCACCCTGTGAAACTCTATATTGAAAGCACATCAGAAAATTTCACAATGGACAATTATAGACTGTTCAATATAAACAATCCGAATTCCGCAATCTGCGATCCGCATTTACATAGCCATAGAGACATTGGTGCCCATTTCAATCGTCGATAAAAACGATATACGTTCCATTCTCCGGGCATGTGCCGAAGATCAAGGGACGCTCATACTCGAGACCAACAAATCAGGCGATACAAGCTGGCGAAGCTTTGCATTCACCGAGCCGCAAAGGGTGATATCCTGCTTTGGCAGTGAAGAAGTCATTCCTGCATTGAGAGAGATCGAACACGAAATATCCGCCGGGAATTATGCCGCAGGATATGTCTCATTCGAGGCGAATCATGCATTTGAAGGAATGATTCCATATCACTCCAAAGACCTCCCCCTCCTCTGGTTTGGAATCTATAAACGAGCGGAAGTCGTCGAGAAGGCGAGTGCCACAGGCCGGAGGAAACCCGCCCCGCTGCCGTTGGTGACCCTACAACATATCCAATTCTCGATGACGAAGGATCGATACGGTGCAGCGGTCAGGAAAATTAAAGAATATATCGCCCGGGGTGATACATACCAGGTGAATCTTACAATGAAGGCAACGTTCGATCTTCAGGGCTCACCGGTCGATTTCTACGAAACGCTGGCATATCAACAGCATGTCCGATATGCTGCATATCTTAACCTCGGCCGTCAGGTCGTTCTATCGCTCTCTCCGGAACTATTTTTCCGGTCTCAGGGAAACCACATACTCCTGAGACCGATGAAAGGAACCATTCGCCGCGGCAGGACCAGAGGCGAGGACGCGATCTTGAGCGAACAACTTCGCCGTTCGGCGAAAGACCAGAGCGAAAACCTGATGATTGTCGACATGCTCAGAAATGACGTTGGGAGAATTGCAAAAGCGGGGAGTGTGGAAGTCAGCTCGTTATATGAAATTGAAAAGTACGATACGCTGTTCCAGATGACTTCTACTATCGAGGCGGAGGGAAGGTCCGGTCTCTCGCTAGTGGAGATTTTTCAGGCGTTGTTTCCCCCGGGATCGGTTGTCGGAGCGCCAAAAATCCGAACGCTTGAAATTATTCGGGAGCTGGAGGAATCACCGCGTGATGTCTATACGGGAGCCATCGGATTTATCGGACCCGATAACCAGATGATCTTCAACGTTGCGATCAGGACAGTTGTGATCGATCGCGAGACACGCCGGGGATCCATTGGAATTGGAAGTGGGATTGTGAACGACTCATCGCCGGAAAAGGAATATGAAGAATGCCTTCTCAAGGCGCGGTTTCTGACAGATCCCATCCCTGAATTCCAGCTGCTCGAGACGATAGCATGGGATTCAGTACGGGGCTATTTTCTTCTCGATCTCCATCTGGAACGGCTGCAGGAATCGGCGCTGTATTTCGACATTCCCGTAAAAATCGAAAAGCTGCGCAAGCATCTCATTGCTCAGTCGCATAAATTTGGAAAGGAATCACGGCGTGTACGATTGACCGTTACTTCGACTGGTTCGTATTACGTGCAGAGTGTTCCGCTGGAAGAACTGCCGTCCGGCATACGCATCTGCTTTTCTCCACACCGGACCGACTCTTCCAACCGTTTTCTCTTCCATAAGACCACCAACAGGACATTGTACGACACCGAGCACGATCGGGCTCGTGAAGGAGGATTTTTCGACTGCATTTTTCTGAATGAGCATGACGAAGTCACCGAAGGAGCCATCACGAATCTGTTTATTCGACGTAACGGAAAATATTTCACGCCGCCGATCGACTGTGGAGTCCTGGATGGCGTGTTCAGACGTCATCTGCTGCGCAGCCGGATTATTCCGCTGCAGGAACGTGTTCTTGCCGAACGAGATGTCAGAGAAGCCGATGAAATTTATCTGTGTAATTCGGTAAGAGGAATAATAAAGGTTGATGGGGTGGTATAAACAGATTAGACAGCTATTTGGATTTATGATTTTTAAATTATGATTTCGGAGTTTGAGAAACGTAAATCCGAAATCCTGTAGATTTTTCACCGCAATAATACCATCTTCTTCACAGAGTTCCATTTCAGCGTCGATATTCGATAGAAATAGACGCCCGAAGAAACCATTGTCCCGATCTCATTCCTGCCATCCCAGGTTAATTCGATGTATCCTGCTGGGTATTCGTCATCTGTGAGAGTCCGCACTTCGCGCCCGAGTGCATCGTAAATAACGAGTTTGACCTTCGACGCCACCGGTAATTCAAATGCGATCTTTGTCGTTGGGTTGAATGGATTGGGGAAATTGTCGTACAAATGGTATTCCTTCGGCGGACTGATTGTAAACGCTATTTCCTTCGTCCAACTCTGACCATCGGATGTTTTAATCAGCACTTTGATTTTTTGCTCTTTACCGATTGGTGCAGACCGTTCAACTGAAAACAGAAACTCTGCATCTTTTGACTGCTTCGCCAGTATATCTTTCAGCATGATTTTAGATGATTCTAATTTCAGCCACGACGAGGGATTCTGGATCTCGACGGTGACATTTTTTGCGGCAACCGTTGCCGTGTTTTCAACGGTCAGAGCCAAGGAGTTCCCTCTAGAATTATACGGTACTTCATTCATCTGAGCTTGAAGAAGAACTGGAATGAAGATCAGAGCAATAAATAGCCTGTTCATAATTATATTTCCTCTCACTCTTTCATCCCTTCGACTCGCCCTCCCGACTATGTCGGGATTGGGACTCGCTCGGGGCAAGCTTTTATCTTCTTCCATATGACGCTCCTGACGGAGCTCTGACGTATCAAATTTATTCTTTCCTACCAATATGCCGTCCCCTACGGGGACTCCCCGCCTTTGGAATTTCAAATTCAACCTTCACCTCAACCTTAACCTCGACCTTGATCTCTTTTATCTACGGTAAACTAAACTCCACAATATTATTTGTCGATAAGTTCTGTGCCTTGTCCTGCTGAACTGTTCCCGACTTCACCCTGAATGTTAAATTCACAGGCAGTAACTCCTTCGTCACTTCGCCATTTACCGTATTTCCAATCTGCCTCCACGCACCTGAATAATAACTTGCCTGTGCATTATCAATCGGCTGGTTCTGTGAATTCTTAACTCTCACAGTACATAAAACAGTCGAGAAGCTTACGGTATTATTTGTTGAAATATCCTGTGACTTATCCAGGGATATGTATTCATGTGTCATTCTGAATGAATAAGTGTTGGGCAATAGCTCTTTGGCTACTGCTCCACTGCTTGTTGTGCCGAAACTCCTCCATGCGCCCGAGTAATACTGTACCGTTCCTTGATCTATCAGACTACCTTGACTGTTCTTCAATTGAACTATTGTATTTACGGTTTGGAATACTACCGTAGGATTGGTACTGATATCTTGCTGTTTATCCTTACTGGCATAGGCATATGTCATTCTAAATGAATAGTTATTCGGCAATAGCTCTTTTGCTGTTGTACCGTTTGTTGTAGTCCCGAAGTCTCTCCATGCTCCTGAGTAGTATTGTACAGTTCCCTGATCTATGAGATTTCCCTGACTGTTCTGCAATTGTACTACCGTACTGACTGTCTGAAAGATTACAGTAGCATTTGTACCTATATCTTGTTGTTTGTCTTTGCTTGCAAATGCGTATGTCATTCTAAATGAATAATTAATTGGCAGCAGCTCTTTATTTGCCACTCCGTTCATAGTAGTTCCAAAGTCTCTCCACGCACCGGAGTAATATTGGACTATCCCCTGGTCTATGAGATTTCCCTGGCTATTTTGCAATTGGACTGCAGCCTTAACAGTTTGGAAAATTACCGTTGGATTTGTTCCAATATCTTGCTGTTTATCCTTACTTGCATAAGCATACGTCATTCTGAATGAATAGGTATTTGGCAGCAGCTCTTTTGTTGCTACACCGTTTGTCATAGATCCAAAATTTCTCCATGCACCGGAGTAATATTGGACTGTACCTTGATCTATCAAACTGCCCTGACTGTTTTGCAATTGAACTGCAGCGTTGATAGTTTGAAAAATTACTGTTGAATTTGTTCCGATATCTTGCTGTTTGTCTTTACTCGCAAAGGCATAGGTCATTCTGAATGAATAGGTGTTTGGCAGCAGCTCTTTAGCTGCAATCCCGTTTGTTGTTGTTCCGAAGCTTCTCCATGCACCGGCATAGTATTGCACCGTGCCTGTGTCTATCAATGCACCGCTGCTACTTTGCAATTGAATTTGCGTATTGATGGTTTGAAATACTACTGTATCATTGCTGACCAGCACATTTGATTTTGTTTGTGTGCCGTACTCGTATGTCATTCGCAGGCTTAAGGTCTTTGCATTTGTTGTAATAGTGAATGTGCCGTCGTTGTTATTGACGGCGTCTTTCCATGCGCCTTCATAGTATTGAAGTGTTCCGCTTGTGAGTTTAGTGCTGCTGCTGTTTACAAGCTTAACCATTAAACCTGGTGGAGGCAACTTACTTAGCAGATATTCTGTGTTGTATCGAATAAGTGCGTAGGCTTCGCTTGTCATGGCCGATGAACTATCTTGATTTACATTAGTAAGAACAGAGTTGAGTGTTGATCGAGTCAATACGATATCGTTCTGTTGTAGACTTATCTTCGATGAGTTGAAGTAATCAAGATATTTATCTGTCGTTGTCTGATCTTTAATCCAGTTCAACAAACGGGATTGGTGGGTGTAGTATAGAAGGGTGTCTAAGAAATTTGATGGGATAAGTGGAGATGGTGGATCGGTTGGACCAATAGTTGTACGACAAAGAGATGAAGTAAAAATATCAAACGATTCAGGATCGTATTGCCCCTCTTCGCTCGGTATTTCTTCGTAAGAACTTAACCATGATCTTTGTATGCAAGGTATTCCAGAGCTTGTTATTCCATATCCGGGAACAATTTCATTAGGATGTATATAAGTACTTGATGAATAAGAGTCCCATATAATAACTCTAATGTTATCGTAACTGTAAGTACCAAAATCCCAACTTCTTGCAGTCAAGTAAACGGTAGCATTTGTTTTTAATTCTATCATAAACATGTCAATGTCCTGAGTAGCACTTACACCGTTCATTAACTTATAATGATAAAGGTATCCACCTGATTCTCTTGATACATCTGCAAAGACAATTGGTTCGATTAAATTCCTCTTAGGATAAGGTGGCAATTTACCATTTTGTGAAAATACTCTTAGACTACAAAAATCAAGAATTAATAATATAAAGATGCATAACATCCTGTTTTTCATAATGGTGTCCATTTATTATTGAATATGAAAATGATTCTTTGTTCTTCTTTCATCACCAGGGAAATTGCCTGATACATTGCGAATTATACTTCTTAGTATATTTGATCGAGTTGTATCTGAAGCTAAATTTATAGAATAGCCGTTGCGATAAATGCCGACATCTGCGTTGGTTCCCAACCGATGCTCTTGATGATCCGTATTGATATTCCAGCTACCATTGATTTCGAATTTACTTCCTAATGGCAAGCTCATATCATTGACTAATAGGCGATAATTAGGACATTTAATGACAAGACTATCTGCGACCGATTGTATAATCTGAACTAATCTCGCTGTACCGAAATGGTCATTATCTGGTATTCGGCAATTCTGGTACAATGTGTCCGTTCGAGGACCATGATGATTGCACGTTCCACCAACTTTAACGTAATTTGCTCCATCGCCTAGTAATTGTAGTCCTGCAACCTTCTCCACCACACTTACAGAGTCCTTTAACAATCTATTATTTCTTGATTTCAGATATATCCTCATTGTATCACCAAAGATAGAAGCACTATATGTTACAGCAAACTTACCATCGGCATTTGTCACATCCTCCAGAGGACGGTGTCTTTGCTCAGGTTGCCCGAACAGGAAATACCCATAATTGTCATCATTATCTTCTCTAACATTGTCTCGCGTATCACCGTGATCATGTCCGCCAGATCCTCTTACATAATCGGTTCTAAGTTGGAATGGATGATTTGCCACGGGTTTTCCTCCCCGTGTCATCCTTACCTCAAAAGGTTTTATACGAAGATTGACCATTGCTTGATTATCCGTTGGTATCGATGGTCTCACCTGATATGGCGTCAGCATTACTATCTTCAGAGTTTGTTCATCGACAACAATCGAGGTATCGCCTTTCTTCGTTAAATCTTCTTGAAGCTCCACTCGTATCATGCAGGTTAATACCGAATCGGGATTCTTCTTAACCGCAGCAAACCGGATCTGTCCATCCTTTGCATCTCTATAAGGAATACTTTCCAACACTACAGGTGTAGTTTTTAGTGTGTCGCCTTTCTTGTCAATGAAGGTTCCACAGGTATCGTTGGTAGTAACCATTAATTTAAGTAATTTATTACCGTCAATTTTAATACTATCGTCCTTCACATTCTTCGCCTGAACAAAAAATCGTGCAGTTTCAGTAAATGCTACGGTGTCTCGCTCTAATCGGAAATCGAAATGGTCTAGCAATGAGATTTCCACCTCTCCCTCACCATACCTGTCATAAACAAACTTATTCGTATTACAAGCGTTCATAGATGCCGTTTTTACCGGTTTCTTTTTATCTATAACAGATAAATTTGGTCTCATCTCCTTAAGATTCGCATGCAACTCCTGCTTTTTCATCTTCAGATTATCCGGTATCTCAATCGAACTTACATTACGAATCGAACCAGCTGAACCTCCTCCTCCGCCATTATCCACATTAACACCTGCACGAATCAATATTTTATTGTTTGTCGAATCCACACTATCTGCAGCAACAAATTTGAAGGGTGCAAGAACGTCTTTGAAATATGTTTCTTTCCCGACCGACGTCAATATCTCACCCGCCATGCAGCCGCTCAACATCCCGATCTCAAATTTCTGGTCTGGTGGGAAATCTTCGATAGTGCCGTCATATTTCTTCTTCTGAACAATAATATCCGCCGTATCTCCCGGTGATATTGTCGATGGTGACACCGTTACCAATATTGATGATGAAATTACTGAGACCGTCCCATATCCCGAACTGTACATTTGATCATTTGCTGTAATAGTCATATTGACAATATCTTTACTCTTCAATATATCTCCCTCTGCCACAAATTCCACTCCCCCGTCGTGCGCAACATCATACGGTATACCCTCGATGTATGCAGCTTTCTGGCCGTCTGGACTCGCTAAATATCCATACCCTGATCCGTACGACTCTCCCGCCAGTGCTTGAACAACCGGTGCCTTTCCTTTAATCAATGGTCTCGCTTGTACTGAACCCATAGCACCGCCGCCACCTCCATTGTAATCAATCGTCATTGTGAGAATGGCAGAATACGGCGGAACCATATCATTGTCGTTCTCATCTTTTGCCTGAACATATACCTTGCCGCTTTTTCCATATGTTACCGTGTCCGGAACAATGCGAACTGTATAGTGATTGATCCCTTTTCTTGTTTGTACATACAACCAGGGGTACATGCCCACGTCGGTATAATCGCACCAAACTCCTGTACCACCTACTGCGTATTCTCCATCTCCAAACGTCTCTTTTCCTATAACCCGGATTCCACTTTTTGCTTTTTCCCAACGATAGTAATATATCGATCCTTCTACTCTGTCGGCATCCTCCAATTGTAGTAACTCGGATGGTGACAACATTATCTCAAGATTATCGTCAATTGCTACATCACTTCCATCTTCTGCTACCCCATGTAAATTCAATGTCGCCCCTTCTCCTATTTCTATACGATCCTTTGAAAATGTTCCCTCGATATGATGAAGAAGTTCATCTATCTCAATTCCAATATATCCTTCCGGTTCACACCTGCCGTTTTCTTCGTTTATCGTAAAAGTAATGGTTTCGGTCGTAACGGGCCCCTGAATAAGATCAACATCCGGCCATCCCTGACTATAGCTTGTGAATCTACTCAAGACCGGGACTATTACGGTTCCGGCAGGAAATTGACCAAACTCGTACCATCCCGGTAGAAGAATTTCTGAAAATCGAGTCGGTGGTGTGGTCGAACCAAATGAGACTCCATTGACTTCAAAATAATATCCTCCCCAAGAATATCCTTTTACATATGAATCTACTGGGAGCGTTCTTTTTAGAATTATTGAAGACGTCGTTGCATGCGACTTTATGTTGTTCTCCGGTTTTATCTCGATTCGCTCATGTATTCTAACGCCTTGACTATATGAGGTAACTATAAAAGCAAAAAAGGATAATAGTGCTGTCACCAGCAGCGATTGAACTCTCCAGAGGAGGAACACTTCATAATTCAACCTGTAGTATCCAAAATCCTTACGGGGGGGGGTAAAAAATATTCGAGATGCCATTGCTTCAATCCTCTCTTTTCGGGATACTCTTCCCCACAAGAGATTATCCATCCAGCACAAGCACGTTTATGATTACAATATTGACAAGGAAGCTTCTATTATGATACCGCAGCGAGTTACTGTTTTGTGACAATTCAAGCAGAAGCTGATGAAGCCTGGGGTAAAACTGGAATATTTTGTGTCTCTAACTCGTAGAGCCTATACTCAAAGGATGAAATTGATCCTGAATTTAATTCAGGATAGAATACAACCGTAACTTAATACCGGGAAGTCAAATTGTCAAGGACTTTCTCGGAAAAAAGTGTAAAAATTACGATTTCCAGATATATGCTCTAAAATCAGATAAGAATTATCTTAAAGGCCTTCTCTATTTATCAATTTATGCTGCACACACTATCTCTTTCGGCGTCGAAGTAACGGTTTTCGTTTCTTAAGCTCTTTTCGATTGACTTTATAATATGTCTTGACCGGAAGTCCGTAAATCTTGATAAACCCTTCCGAAGCCGAATGATCGTATTGATCTTCCTTCGTGTAGGTGGCAAGCTTTATATCGTATAACGAATGAGGGGATCTCCGTCCCGCCACGGTGACCATACCTTTGAAGAGCTTCACCCTTACTATGCCGGTTACGTTTCTCTGCGTCTCGTTTACGAACGCATCGAACGATTTCCTCAGCGGCGAGAACCAGAGTCCGTTATAAATTAAATCGGCGTATTCCTGAGCGATGCGCTCTTTGAAGCGAGCCGTCGGTTTATCAAGCACTAAACGCTCGAGCTCTCGATGCGCATAGTGCAAAATGACTGCAGCCGGGGCTTCGTACACTTCCCGCGATTTAATGCCGACAAGCCGGTTTTCGACCAGATCGATTCTTCCGACGGCGTGTGCCCCGCCAATCTCATTGAGTTTTTTCAGGAGTTCGACAGGACGAGTTCGTTTTCCATTCAGGCCGATCGGGACGCCTTCACGAAATTTAATCGTCACAAATACCGGGTGGTTTGGAGCCTCTTCGGGCGACACGGTAAATTGATATGCATCTGCCGGCGGTTCGGCCATCGGATCTTCAAGAGCACCGCATTCGACAGCGGTCCCCCATATATTCTCATCGATGGAGTAAGGAGTCTTCTTTGTTGCCGAGACGGGGATTTTATGTTTTTCACAATAGGCAATTTCTTCTTCGCGCGACTTGAATTCCCACTCCCGCAGCGGGGCGAGAACCTTGAGATCCGGAGCGAGCGCGGCGATGGAAACTTCGAATCGCACCTGGTCGTTCCCTTTTCCCGTGCATCCGTGAGCGACCATGGTGCAGTGTTCGCGTCGTGCGACTTCTACAAGAGCTTTTGCAAGCAGGGGGCGACCGATTGCCGTGGCCATCGGGTAGTCATGCTCGTAGATTGCTCCTGCTTTAAGGACCGGGAAAATATATTCCGTGACAAATTCTTTTGCAAGGTCCTGAATATAAACTTTCTTCGCACCGGTTTTATAGGCTTTTTTTGCAACGCCGAAAAGTTCTTTTGTCTGGCCGAGATTTCCGGTTACCGTGATGACGTCGGCATTGTATTTTTCCTGAAGCCATTTGACTATTACCGATGTATCAAGACCGCCTGAATACGCCACTGCAATACGAGGTCTTTTCATTTCGTTTTCTCCGTCAATAAATTTTTAATAAACTTGAGGACTGTCTGTATTTTTTTCGTCGTCGATGGGATAATCATTATAGTATCGTCGCCGGCAATTGTACCAAGGATATTCGGATTTCGCAGGCTGTCGAGAAAGGAAGCCACTCCGCCTGCACGGCCCGGAAGTGTCCGGATGATAACGTTCGTTTCATTTGCATCGATATTAGTAATCTCATACCCGACAAGTGTCTTGATCTGACGTTCCTCGGTGTCCTGAGGAAGTATATACCGGATGCCGTTCATCGAATGAACGCGTGCCACGTTGAGTTCCTGAAGATCCCGCGAGAGCGTCGCCTGCGTCACTTCCAGTCCGCGTTTTACAAGTTCTGTGGCCAGATCTTCCTGACTCGCAATCGCCTTATGAGAGATAATCTCTTTGATCAAGAAATGACGCGTTAATTTGTTCGTCATGCGGAATTTCCTTTCTTCACCCTCTCTATCCCGTCGTTTATGATGCGGATCTTAGCATTTCCGTTCCTACACCTTCATCGGTGAAGATTTCGAGTAATAACGAGTGCTTGATTCTTCCATCTATCAGGTGAACTTTGTTCACTCCCGCATTTATGGTCCGGAACGCGGAATTCACTTTCGGTATCATTCCACCGCTGATCTGACCCACGGCGATCATCTCCCGGGCTTTCACTTCTGTAAGACTTGATACAAGCTTTTCATCGACAATAACGCCCGGAACGTCACTCAAGTATACCAGCTTCTCGGCCCTGAGTGCCGCCGCAATTTCCGCTGCTGCGAAATCGGCATTAATATTATAGAACTCACCGTTGCTTCCGACAGCTGTCGGAGCAATGACCGGCATGTACCCTTTTGATAAGAGCAAGTCGAGGATGGATGTATTGATGCCGGTTACCTCGCCGACGAGTCCGATGTCTTTTCCGTTTTCGGAATATCGGCTGGCTGTAATGAGCTCGGCGTCGGCTCCGCACAAGCCTACCGCGTTCCCGCCGTTGCGGTTGATCCGTGTGACGATTTCCGGAGTGATTTTGCCCGAGAGAACCATCTGCACAATTTCCATAGTCCGCTCATCTGTATATCGCTGACCGTCGACAAAGCGTGTCTGAATGTTCATTGTCGATAAGGTCTCGGTGATTTCCTTTCCGCCGCCGTGAACGACGATTATATTGATGCCGATTTTTTTCAGCAGCGTAACGTCCTTCGCGAATGTCTCACGCAGTGTCTCATCAACCTGTGCGGCTCCCCCGTATTTGATGACGAATGTTTTCGTCTCATATTTTGTGATGTAGGGGAGAGCGGCGATCAATACTTCTTCTTTTGTAATCGTCTGGCCGACCATTTTAACTCCTGTAACTTGCATTGATTGTGATATATTCACACGAGAGATCGCATGTCCAGAGCGTGGCGAAAGCAGAACCCTGGTTCAGATTCACTGTGAGAAAAATATTTTCCTTCTGGAGGATCTCTTTTGCTTTTTCCTCCGAGAATCTTGCATCGAAATCTTTATCGAGGATAATGAGATCGTTGAAAAAAATCTGCACCGATTCAGGCATAAAATCGATTCCCGAGTAACCCACCGCCGCGAGGATTCGTCCCCAGTTTGCATCTGCACCATGAATCGCCGTTTTTACCAGATTCGAATTGGCAATGGCGCGTGCAGCCCGGACGGCTTCTGCTTCGGTTTTTGCGCCGCGAACAAGAAGTTCAATAAGTTTCGTCGCACCTTCGCCATCCCGCGCAATGAGTTTTGCATGGGCGATAAGGACATGTGTAAGAGCTGCCGTGAAAGCTTCGAATTCTTTGCTTCCTTCGGTGATGGCAGGATTTCCCGCTCGCCCGTTCGCCAGAATAAGTGCCATATCGTTCGTGCTTGTATCGCCGTCGACAGTGAGTCTGTTGAACGATACTTCATTCGATGCGCTGAGTGCAGAAGCGAGCGCGGAAGGCGTAATAGCAGCATCGGTTGTAATAAACGCAAGCATAGTTGCATGTTTTGCCCCGTCCGGTAATGCCATTATAGGCGCTATCATTCCCGAGCCTTTTGAGATGCAGCCGATGCGAATGGGCGTAGTACCGATTGTATACTCTACGGCGGTTTCTTTCGGGTATGTATCTGTTGTCATGATAGCGGCGGCCGCATCGGCGCTTCCATCGACGCGTAGTTTTGATGCGGCAATCTGAATGCCGTTTAAAATTTTTTCCATCGGAAGGAGCTGACCGATCACGCCTGTGGATGAGATTAAAACTTCAGACTGAGGAATGTGCAGTGCCTTGGCGGCCGCTTGAGCCGTTGCTATAGTGTCCTGATATCCCCGTTCGCCTGTACAGGCGTTCGCATTCCCGCTGTTCACTACAATTGCAGAAAATCGCGAGGAACGCTGAAGCTGTTCTTTATCGTATACCACAGGAGCGGCCTGTATTTTATTGAGTGTGAATACACCCGCAGCGACGGCAGGCACTTCTGAAAAAATGATTGCTAGATCTTTTTTAGACCGTTTGATTTCCGCTTGAACCCCGGCGGCGAGAAAACCCCGGGGGGCTGTGATTCCATTTGAAATTTCTTTTAACACTGAAGGTCTGTCCTTTTTTTTTTATCCTTGTGTTGAGTACCAAAAATAACTTGTAGCATTTATAGGATTAAAACTGACGGAAATCTGATGGAGTAGCATTATATGACGCTCCGACTTATTCAAGTTATTTTTGAATCGAGACGCTAGACCAGCCCCATTGTTTCAGGCAGGCCCGCCATGAGATTCATGTTCTGAACGGCCTGGCCGGCTGCACCTTTCATGAGATTATCGATAACCGAAAGGATAACAAGCATGTTGTTTTCTTTATCAATCGTGAAGCCTATATCACAATAATTTGTCCCGAGGACGTTTTTGATTTCCGGTGGATCTTTTTCGATGATCCGGATGAACGGAGCGTTCGCATAGAATTTTTTGTATATACCGATCACATCCGCCGTCGAAATCACAGCCTTCAACGGCGCATAAATACTCGAATAGATGCCCCGGTTAGTCGGGATCAGATGCGGCACAAACGTCAGTGATACATGATGGCCGAAGATATGGGATAGTGTTTGCCGGATTTCGGGTGTATGTTGATGAACAACGACTTTGTAAGCCCGGACATTCTCGTTCATTTCGGTAAAGAGATTGTCGATGCTCGCCGAGCGGCCGGCTCCTGAAACACCCGAGAGCGAGCTGATTACAATGCCATGATCGACGATAATGTACTCGATGAGAGCAGGGGCGAGTCCGAGAATCGCACCGGTCGGGTAGCATCCCGGATTTGTAACAAATCGTGCCGACTGGATCGCCGAACGGTAGAGCTCGGGGAGTCCGTAGACAGCCTGTGAAACGAATTCTGCGGCTGTGTGATCGCGTTTATAGTACCGCTGGTACTCCTGCATATCGTGAAGCCTGAAATCGCCCCCAAGATCGATCACTTTTCCGACGACGGAAAGGAGTGAAGAGATAATGGAGGGAGCTTCACCCGACGGCAGTGCGATGAAGACGATGTCGAGTCCTGCGGCAGATCCAGGCGAGTACTTCTCGAATTGCAGATTACATTTTTGAAGAAAGTACGGATGCACCTCGTCCACGCGTTTCCCGGCCGAGGTATTCGCGAATACCTTTGTCACCTCCACCGAAGGGTGGTTTAGAAGAATCCGAAGAAGTTCTGCACCGGAATATCCTGAGGCGCCGACAATGCCGATTCGTAGTTTCACGATTGAAATCCTGTGATATTTATTATATGTATAAGTATACAAATAATTGTATAAATATGCAAGTCTTTTTTTGTGACTTGACAAAGTTTTTTATATATTGAATGGGGAATGCATATGGTTAAAGCGAAATATATTTACTAACTGTACCGCATAATCATCATGGGCTTCAATTGTGGAATAGTCGGTCTGCCGAACGTCGGGAAGTCCACTCTTTTTAACGCCATCACCTCCGTTAAGGCCGATGTCGCAAACTATCCGTTCTGCACGATCGATCCCAATTTCGGGATAGTAACCATACCGGATAAACGGCTTGATCTGATCGAAAAAATATTTAAGCCGGGGAAAAAGGTGCCGACCACAATCGAATTTGTCGATATCGCCGGATTGGTCAAAGGAGCGAACAAAGGCGAAGGACTCGGCAATCAATTTCTATCCCATATCCGGGAAGTCGATGCAATTGCCCATGTGGTCCGCTGTTTTGATGATGCCAATGTCGTTCATATCAACGGGAATATCAATCCGTCATATGATATCGAGGTAGTAGAAACGGAATTAATCCTGAAAGATACCGAAACGGTCGAGAAAAAACTCGCCGACACGGAAAAGAAAGCTAAAAGCGGTGATAAGAAAATCAGGTATGAAGCCGATTTCTATGCCGCCGTTCGAGAGCATCTTTTCGGCGGACGCCTCGCACGGTACTTTTCCTTCACACACGACGATGAAAAAGTTCTGATGCGCGATCTTCACCTGCTGACTAATAAGCCGGTGATGTATGTGTGTAACGTTCATGAGAAAGATTTAAATAACGATGAAAATAAATATGTTCATCAGGTCAGGGAAGTCGCTGCAAAAGAAGGGGCGAAAGTCGTGGTGATAAGCGCCGAGGTTGAGGCCGAAGTGGCCGAGCTTCCTCTGGAAGAGCGAAAAGAGTTTCTGGAGAGTTTAGGACTTAAAGAATCGGGATTAACCAAGGTCATCCACGAGGGATATGATCTACTGCACCTTCTTACATTTTTCACCGTGAATCCAAAAGAAGCGCATGCCTGGACAATTCCACGGGGGACAAAAGCTCCTCAGGCAGCGGGGACAGTTCATACAGATTTCGAACACGGTTTCATACGCGCAGAAGTAATAAAATATTCCGACCTGGCCCGCCTTGGATCTGAACAGGCTATTAAAGATGCAGGCCTCCTGCATGTTCAAGGAAAAGAATATACAGTTGAGGATGGAGATATCATTTATTTCAGATTTAACGTGTAATAAATTGAAAACTTGAATATATAAAAAGAGGCGAACTCCTTTAAAGCTCGCCTCTTCTGCAATATGATCCATATTGGGCCTAAAAATTCTTACTTACCAATAACTGTTCTTGTCCTTTGATTTTCACGTCTGATTCCGCTTCATATTGAGGGGGGGAAAATATTCGCACGGGGCCATACCCATCTGCAAAATAGAGATACACCAACTGCGCGTCATAAGAGACTCCTCCAACCACAGCGGTCACCTTCACTTGCACCTTGTATGCCTGAACAGTTCCTATAGGAGCGGAGACGGTTTCTTTTGGTAAGATCGTTCCTTTAAAAACGATGTCTACCGGTGTCCCATAGTAAGTTTCCTGATACTGGCCGGCCTGATATTCTACGTTAAGTCCTGCCGATTTCTTGAACATTGTTATCCAGATCGAATGTCCCTGATCCCATTGAAGGAAATCACCATTTTCGACTGCAAGATACGACGTGTCTATAGAATTTAGCGTGCCGGCCGGTGTGTAGATTGAATCGATCATTCCGAACGCCGATTTTCCACCGATGGTTATCGATGCTGCGTAAACATATGAAGCCTCCCGGTGAACTGTAGATGGAATTTTTTGGCCTGCCGCTGTATCCAGGTCATATACGGTATAAACCCAGAGTCTCCCGAGTGCAAGCGGCATAAGATTTTCTTCGGAAATAGTATTCTCACTGGATACGGGATTGTCCTTTTTACACCCATCGGACATTAGCACTATGACGACAGATGCGGTTACAAGACAGAGTAGCCCAATTAGATAAGCCGTTTTACTCATACGAACCTCCCTTCAATTAACAGTCGGTTAATTATTATAGCACGAGATTGTTCACAGCATGGGAGCGATGCACTTTCGTGTTCATCAGCTTTGTCATCATGTGTCTTGGTTTTTTCGCAATCACTTTGGCACATAGCCGAAATAACGATCCGTCGTGCTCCCTGACTTCCATAAAGCATGCAAACGTGTTTGGTATTTAGAGTTGCTCCTTCGCCCAACAGGATAGTGAAAAGATTATTTCAACAAAATAAGTTTTTTAGTTTGGCAAAAATTACCAGCTTGTAATCGATAGAAATAGACACCGCTTGCATAGGAAAACGCATTCCATTCTTTCGAGTATATGCCTGCGGATAACGGTTCGGAGACCAGTGTGGCAACTTCTGCCCCGAGGACGTTGTACACCTTAAGAGTAATAAATCCGGCTTTCGGTATTGAAAAACCGATCGTTGTAGTCGGATTGAATGGATTGGGATGATTCTGATATAATTGATAACATTCAGGTATTGTGGCCTGTTCTTCAATACCGGAGCTGGACGAAAATTCCATCCAGTTCAGCTGGAATCCTCCACGTGAAGCATACATTCTTAGAATTTGAGGTCCCCCTGAAAGCTCGATAGTTGTAGAAACACTTTGCCAGGTATACCATGATCCTGTTACCGGTAAATCCAGAGTAGACACGGTAACACCATTGGCAATCAATTGGACTTGTCCGGTATCTTTGAGACTTGAAATACGATAGACCAGTTTGTAGCTGCCCGCTTCAGAAACGTTGACGAGATACTCAGTCCAATTCCCAGTTTTGAGGGGGGTAAGCGCTAACCCACCGCCAACGTCACTGCACCCTGTTGCTCCTATACCCTTACCGTATAAATACTGTTCTGCCTCGAGTTTTTTGGGAATAACATGAATGTGACTATAGTCATTGAGGATATTGTATGCCGGGAAATTTTCAAAGGTAGCGACTTGCCCGCCGTCACATGATTGGATATTTCCAGAGGTATATGAGACCGTGTATGTACTTCCCTTTACCAGATCGGATCCCAATGTCAGTACTATTGTGGTTGAATCGTTGGATTTGAGACTCACAAGTGTAATATTCGCTGGAGTTATTCCATTGACCAATACCGAGAATCCTGCCGGTGCCGCCGGAGGTGCAGCCATCATCTTATTGAAAGAAATCTCTATGCCCTGACCTGCGATGGTTGTGCTTGCCGAATATACTACGGGTGCAGAACCTGGAGGAGAATCGTTCAACGACGTGATGCCATATCCATATGCGAATAAAGGATCATACACTGCATCCCCGATGTTAATCGGGATTTGAGATGTGCTTCGTGGCCATGTTTGGGAGAGTGTACCCACGGGCGGGTAATCACCAAAGAGCACGTCCGTAATTCCTTGTCCCTCAGTGCCAGGCAGCCATGCCGCGATAAGCGCATCACAATGATGAAGAATGGGATTGATGATTACCGGACGCCCGGTGATAAGGATGAGGATAATAGGGATATTATAAGTTTTCATATTTCGGACGGTTTGGATATCATATGGATCGAGAGTCAATCTCCCGTCACCACTTGCTTCCGCGTAAGGTAGTTCCCCTATGGCAACGATACCAATATCGGCGCTATCTGCACCAAATCCATTTTCTGAATATGTAACATTTGCAGATGGAACAGCCTGTTGGACAGCTTGCAGGATGGTCGTCCCGATGGTCGTATTACCGCTTCCTCCCTGCCACGTGATGGTCCATCCACCGCATTGATAGCCCAGATCATTTGCATGCCGTCCGGCTATGTGAATTCGTTTGATAGTCTTAGAGATAGGCAGAACGCCGTCTTTCTTTTTTAAAACAACCAACGATTGTCGTACACATTCTCTGGCCACCTGACGATGTTCCGGCGAACCTACCTGGCTCAGAAAAGACCTTTTGGCATAAGGATGTTCAAATAGACCCAATTGAAATTTTTGAGTTAGAATTCTTCTCACGGCATCATCAATACGATCCATGGATACAATTCCCTGGTTAACCTTTGTTCGAAGTGTATCGATAAAGTTGGGATAATTTAATCCACCATAATCGTTCATCATAGCCATGTCAATACCGGCATTGACGGCAGTTGTAATATTTGTACCGTATGGAGCACCAGGGCTCACAGCCAGTAAAAAGCTTGAATAATCGGTGATAAGAATACCTTTAAATTTTAACTCTTCCTTTAAAAGCGTGGTCAACAGATAGTGATTCCCATGACATGGGGCACCGTTCCACGTACTTTGCGACACCATGATGGAACCTGCCTTCTGTTCTATCGCGGAAAGATATCCCGGCAAATGAATTGCTCGTAGTGTTGCTGTATCGACCTGAGTGTTACCTCCATTTTGTCCACCGGTGGTTCCCCCGTCTCCGATAAAATGTTTTGCACATGCCAGAATGGTCTTGGTTTTGGATGAAGTATCCCCCTGAAAACCAAGCACAGCTGATGCAGACATCTCTTTAACTAAATTAGGTTCTTCTCCAAAGGATTCATAGGTTCGGCCCCAGTTTTCATTTCTGGCAACTGCAACGACGGGTCCAAAAGTCCAGTTGATCCCTGTGGCAGCCATCTCTTGTGCCGTGATCTGTGCCGCCTGCGTAACGAGTGAAGGGTTTCTGGTACAGCCCATCCCGATATTGTGGGGAAAGATGGTAGCACCATAGACTGAACCGATTCCGTGAACTGCATCAATTCCAAATAGAATAGGAATTTTCAGACGGGTTCCTAAGGCATAGGATTGAAACTGGTCATAGAGATCCGCCCACGCTTCTGGTGTTTTACCCGCAGGTCCAGCATCTGCACTGGACAGGACAGATCCAAGACAATACGTTTGTATGTCAGATTGAACCGTCAATCCAGGATAGTCCACCTGAACCATTTGACCGATTTTCTCATCCAACGTCATTCTGCTGAGAAGATCCTCGGTTCGTTCCTCGATATTGGCTGTGGAATCCAGGTAGGTCTGGGCAATGGCACTGCTGTGGAAAGAAAAAATAATATAAAAAATAATTATTAGTGGATGCGATCCCTTGATACTGTGATAATTTGTTTTTCGATTCATTGTATTTCCTTCATAGAGTTAATCAAAATATAATTCTTTTGAATGATTTACAGAAATTTAAAAATGCGACTTGATTATTGCGTTCGTACCATCCATTTTTTTTACTCTTAATGGTAATACGAAAGCAATTCGTATCCGAGGGAAGTGTAATAAATTGGCGCCCAAAAAGCAACGATTTGTAAAGATGTAGCTTAATATATTGATAATAAAAATAAATCCCAATCTGATTTCTCCGATTGGGATTATAATCATAAATCTCTATTGCCATTTAAGTTGTGTTACTTCTTTTTCGTCTCTTTTTTTACATCCTTTTTCGCCGCTTCCTTCTTTGGTGCTGTTTTCTCTTCAGTTTTCACGGCAGGTGGCTGCCCTTTTTTGACATCTAGCAGCTCGATTTCGAAAAGCAACAATGCGTTCGGCTCTATTACGTTTCTATATCCCTGTTCGCCGTATCCGAGAGATGAAGGAATCCACAATTGCCACTTCGATCCGACTTTCATTAACTGCAGAGCTTCGGTCCATCCCTTGATAACTCCCTTGAGCCGGAACGTCGCCGGTTCTCCACGTGAATACGAGTTATCGAATTCCTTCCCGTTGAGGAACCAAGCACGATAATTAGTGATAACGGTGTCATCCAAGGTAGGCGAGATGCCAGTTCCTTCGCGGAGAATTTTGTACTGCAATCCGCTCGGTAATGTGATCACACTGTCTTTCTTTTTATTCTCGGCGAGGCAGCTATCGGCTTCTTTTTTATTCTTTTCACCCCGTTCTTTCGCCCTCATCATTCTCTTGACCTGCAACTCTTCTCTGAAATTCGAGTACATTTTATCCATTGTAGTGTCCGGAAGAAGAGAAGCGCGCCCCGAGAAAGCATCTTTGAGTCCGTTACAGAAGGAAGTTGTATCCATCTCAACCTGGTCGCTATTCAGGTTCGTTCCATAAAAGTATCCAAGGATGTAACCTAATTTTTCTTTATCTGTGGCAAACTGAGCCTTCTGTTGGGCTGGCCCGCCGATATCCTGCGCATTCACACGAATCTGCAACGAAAAAGCAACAAGAATTAAACATATAAGAGTTACCAGTGTTCTTTTCATCATTTCTCCTTATGATTGTTGTATTAAACCTTACTCAGGGCATCTTTTATTTCGCTAGGGTGTATTCCGGTGCAATATCGACCGGTATATTGTTGAGCTTATCCAGAGCCCTCTGCATCTCCGGACGTATAATAACATATTTCTCAAGCATCTTTTTTGCTTCCTCTTTATTCCCTTCGGCTTGGAGTGTTAGAATTTCTCCGGTCAATTTGCGGACCGATTCTTTCATCTTCTCAATATTTACGTGGAACGTTCCGTTTTCCGAATTATGACTGATCGCTCCGTCATCCATTAAATAATTGAATTGAAGAGCAATGCCTTTCCCGTGTGCTTCATTAATTCCGAACCGGACCGAACGGAATACTCCTGCGAGGAAGGTTGTGTACATTGTTTTCTCCATCGATTTCTCGAGTACTCCTTTGTCGATGAGATACTGAAGAGCCCAGAGGCCGGTGATATCCGCTTTCGCTTCCTCGATTGCCGAATAGAGCTCCTGTAACGTTGTGCGCACAGTAGCCGGCTTTCCGTTGACGATGATATTATGGGGACCTAGTCCGTGCATCAGTTCATGCGCGAGAGTATGTGTGAAAAACGATTCGAACAAAACATCCGCCTGTTGTTCTTTATCGAGAATAACGCGGCTGATCGGAATTAAAATTTTATTAAACTTTGCCTCCTGCACATTTTTCAGCATCACCCGCTTGCTTCCCTTTTCCTTTACTACTTTTTCGTCGTTCGGAAGGTTGAATGCCGCGGTCTGGACTCCTTTCGTATCTCCGCCGGCGAATACCTCGTCAACGACGCGGATCGGTGAAGCGGCACCAAGCTTTGGATTTCTGTATTTCGGACTCATCGGAAGGTTATTCTCAAGCTCCTGGAGATATGAGCTGAATTTTTTCAGCTTTGTCGATTCCTTCTCGTCACGCAGCGTCACAAATGCCTCGAAGGTCGCTTTGTATCCGAAAATCTTGTCCTGGTAGGTCTCGTACGGGCCGATTGTTACATCGATTGGAGCATCAACCTCCATCCAGGCAACATCGGATGCGTAATAATCGTTGCTCAGGAATGAAGCGGCGCGCTTCAACAGAAAATTCTTCAATGAAGCATTCTCTGTAAGAGCCGCAGCCTCTTTCAATAAAGCAGCGGCGTGCTTGAGATCTTCCGCATATTCAATATTGTAAGGGACGATTTTTAGCCTTCGATTTTCATCGCGCCTGATCGTTGTGAAAAATCCCTTTGCCTGTTCCTGCTCTTTTGGCCTGAGTTCTTTGAGCCATGTCTCGAACTCCTCTTTTGTCATATAATCCGGATAAAAATTCGCTCCGGGCGGGGGGGTAGGTGGAACACCGTCGATGAACGCCGTATCGTTATCGAGGCGCGACCACGGTACACCATTGATCATGAAATATTGCAGCTTCAGTTTTCCTATCTTCGATTTACGGTTTGCAAGTTTTTCCAGGAGTGCGCTATCGCCGCTCCATATTTGTTCAAGGAATAAGTTATCCATGATCTTGCCGGCTTCGATGAGTTTCTTTAATGCATGACGATCGCCGGGGCTGAGGCCCGTCGTATCTGCACTGATCTGTGTCGGCGCAAATCGTGAGATCTGCTTCTGTATTTTTTCAATAGCCGTCATATTGTGATCTTCTTTCTTGCATCCATCCGAGTATAAAATAACCATGAATGCAATAAAAGGAAATATTCTTAGGTATATATTTTGAAGATTCATAGATTCTCCTTCTTGCTGCTATATTTTATCTATTGTACAACTACCGGTTCGGTCTCGAGTCTGAGCGAAAACTTTTTGTACACTTTCGATTTAATGATTGCTGCTAGCTCGAGGAGTTCTTTTGTTGTTCCATTATAATTAATAAGTGCAAGTGAATGATTTTCTGAAATACCAACTCCTTTGTATCGGTACCCACGTGGGAAACCGGCCTTTTCGATAAGCCATGCGGCTGGTACTTTGACGCCTTTAGATGATGCATATGAAGGGATCGGATTTCCATCTCCGTCTTTTTTCCAGTTGTTGATGAGCGACCGAAAATTCTCCTGAGTCAATATCGGATTTTTAAAAAATGATCCGACAGATCGTGTGTTTGGGTCCTGCGGATCAATCACCATCGACTTCTGCCGGCGAAGGGTTAGAACGGCGTCTCGAACGGCGCGTAGAACTGAAGCGCCGCTCTCGAAACGCTCGAGACCGCCCGACGTATCAATAAATTTTTGTAACTCCGGATAACGTATCATTGGGCGTCCGTCTTTTCTCAAACGAAAGGTGACGTCAAGAATGATATACTGATTGTTTGCATCGGTTTTAAAACCGCTCTGCCGATAGCCGAACTTACATTCTGCTGCAGTCATTTCCATGGATGTGAGGCTTTGGCGGTGGAGTACGCGCAATGAATAAATTGTATCGGCGACTTCCTGTCCGTACGCTCCGACATTCTGAATTGGAGTCGCACCAACAAAACCGGGTATGCCCGAAAGGCATTCGATTCCGCATAATCCTTGATCGATGCATCTCAGGATGAACCGATCCAGCGTTTCACCGGCAGAAGCTGTGACTAGCACCCAGTCTCCATCATCTTTAAAAGTCACACCCTTCTGCCCGATCTGAAGAACGAGACCTCGAAAGCCTTCGTCGGGGAATATAATATTACTACCGGCACCAAGCACCTGCACAGGAAGTCTTTTCCCGAGTGCGAATCTTAAGCCGTCCCGTAGCATTTCAGTAGAAGTGGCTGCGAAAAAATACCGGGCAGGACCCCCGAGTCCGATTGTGGTATATCGGGCCAGCGGAATATTTTCAAGGATATGTTCTGTCTGATGCCTAATATTCATAGGTCATGATGCAAAATACACGAATCAATCGTAAAAATCAAAAGGATGGCGTCGCGGAATGCATAGTAAAAATTTTTTCTGTTTCATCCAATATACGAAAATAAAATGAAAAACCTAAGAAACCGCTATCGTAATCATATTATTATATTTTCTTAGTCTTTTTTCTAATATGCTTCCCTTCATGTCAATTTTTTCTTTGTATGCAGAAACCGGACACCCTGAATGATGGATACACATACGGCGGTTCACTTCGACCCGGGGGAGCAGGGTATTACAGCGTGGACTTCGTTCAATGAAGAAGAATGAGAAAAAACTTATTGAATATATGGATGTACTGTCATACATTTTATTCATGAGAATTAGCTGGACAATGAATTGAACAGAAAATCAATTATCCTTCTCCTGATCATCATCGTCTCATGGGGATTTGAATTTCTCTGGATTCGATATGGATATTTCTTTGATTTCCGGCTGTTCGGCATCCACTTCATCCCCCTTTTTCTTGTCCCTCTTATCTCGATCTGGTTTCTCTCTTTGCAGGGGGTGAATCTCATCAATGTTTTAGGCAGATTCGGACAGATTCGTTTGTGGTTTTTCTCTTTATTCATTCCAATACTTATCGCCGGTGTGTCTACATCATTAATGATACTGTTAAGACTTGTACGTTTTTCGGAAAACGTTAATGTCGAAACGAGAATTCTCGGTCTAATAATCGACCTTCCTCTCAATTATGTGTTGTGGTTTCCCCTTTTATTCAGCACCGAAATCTGCTGGAGGGGCGCATTTCTTCCCCACAGTGGGAAAAGACTCGAAACCATCCGGCGCAGTACGATCTCATCCTTTCTGTGGATTCTTTCGCTTGGGGGATTTGTTTTCCTCGGATATACCGAAAGAGGTTTCTCATTCCTTACCGGATCACTCTCTGTTACGGCTTTTTTATTTCTCGGTATTTACCAATCGATGATCTACCGTCGATCCGGCTCGCTTCTTCTGTCGGCGTTTTCACTGCTTTGCATTATTCTTATAAACTCTTATATTTTCGAATTACCGCTTGCCGGCACCCATCCGCTTGTTGAAGTGCTGCATCCAAAGTCGATGCCTTCGACAATAGGTTTTTTCATCTCTTCATGTCTCTTCGGTTTAACAAGTATCGTGATGTGGAATCAACGGCGTGATGAATCGGCGAGAAGATGAAGCAAGGCAAAATAGTTCTTTTTCGAAATTTTCTATTGCAAAATTTGCTTTTTCTTATATATTATGATAGTTCTATCACCGCATTGATAAGTAAGTTTCTCGAATGAAGATCGATCACTCCGAAACCAATTCCGAAAGATATCAATTTGGACGCTCATAGAAGCGGATTTTTGAACGCAGAATGAAGCAAGATTCGATAAAGCATGTTAGCGCTGTATAACTATGGATTAGTCGGTCGGATCATCAGCGCAGGTGTCAATCCGTACGAAAACACTTAAAGCACAAGCATAGGAGAAGCAACATCAGTCATCCACAATTAAAAGAGGAGAAATCCATGAATCGATTCCAAGAACTTGTCGCTCTGGTTCAAAGTTTTGAAAAAGATTTTGTGAAATTCTACGATAAAGGAAACAAGTCTGCTGGAACGCGTGTACGGAAAGCAATGAATGAACTAAAGAGGAAAGCTCAGGAAATTCGTAAGGAAATTCAAGAAATCAAAGCAAAACCCGATGACGCTTCCGGTACACCGACAGAAAATTAATAGTGTATTATGTCTCGTTTGACGCGCTATATTTTATGGATTCTGATAATAGTCGGATACCTCTCGGGCGATTCCTCTAGTGTCGCGGGTATAAAGGGGGGGGGAAAGGGAGATGAATCCGGAACTCAGCCAAATATCTTTAAAGTCAGGCGCGAGAAATTAATAAAAGAAATCGAACCTGCATCGATTGCGGTCTTTTATAGTAGTCCATTACGATATCGCAATAATGATACGGAATATCGGTACCGGCAGGGCGATAATTTTTATTACCTTACGGGCATAAATGAGCCGAATTGTATAATGGTTCTCATCCCCGGTGGATATAATATCACTTCCCAAAGCGACACCGTATCTTCACAGACAATAAAAGAACTTTTATTTTATCAATCGCATTCCGGCAGGGATGCTATCTTTGAAGGTCCGGGTTTGACTGAGGATATTCTGAAGACGCGATACGGTATGGAAAATGTTTTTCCAATTTCAGATTTCGGCCGGATGATCGGTTCGCTTATTGCAAAAGCAGAGGTTCTCTATGTTCCGACTTTCCCGAATGATTTCACGAGTGATATTGCGGAGTACACACGGCCGTTGCGAAACCTTCTCCCCTCGATTAATCAAAAAGTTGTTGTTAAGGATCCGACTCCCATACTGACTGAAATGCGGGCAATAAAATCTCCCGAGGAAATCGCGTTGATCCGAAAAGCGGTTGAGATTACCGTCGTTGCTCAAACACAGGCGATCATGAGTATCGAACCGGGAATGTACGAATATGAAGTTCAGGCACTCATAGAATACATTTTTACCCGCATGAGCGCTGAGTCATTTGCCTTCCCCAGTATTGTCGGATCGGGAGAGAATGCACATATTCTTCATCCGATGCAAAATCGCCGGTTGATGAACGACGGAGAAATGGTTGTAATCGATGCAGGAGCCGAGTACCATGGTTATGCCGCAGATGTGACAAGGACGGTCCCGGTGAACGGGCATTTCTCTGACTCACAGAAAGAAATTTATGAAATTGTTTTGAATGCTGAAGAAGAGACGATCCGATCGATAAAGCCGGGAATGCCGATCCAGGGCTTTGAAAAGAAAGCTGTCGAGATTATTACCCGGGGATTAGTCCAACTCGGAATCCTCCAGGGGAATGTTGATTCGCTGATTGCCGCAGGGGCATATCATAAGTACACTGTCCATGGCATGGGTCATCCGGTCGGGCTCTCTGTTCACGATGTTGAGCCGAAATCAGGTCGCTTCGAAGCGGGAATGGTAGTTACTGTCGAGCCGGGAATTTACATCAATCAGGGAATTCCGGGAGTCGATCCAAAGTACTACAATATCAGCGTGAGGATCGAGGACACGATTCTTGTAACAAAAGACGGAGCCGAGAATCTCAGCGCGGGAGTTTCACGGAACATTCAGGAAATTGAACGATTAATGAAGAAGAGAGGAATGGGGAACGAGCCTCTCGATTAATACCGGATGAATAAATTATAGCACGAGGGTCATGATAAAAGGAAAAGGTAGCCCGACAATATCAGGCTACCTTTCTTATTTTCACCGGAGATGATACAATGGCAAAATTATTGCTGTTCAGCCATTGTGCGCTGGGCGCGACGGATCGCTTTCACCTTCTTCATACGTTTCTTGACTGAAGGTTTGGTGAAGTACGTCCGCTTTTTAAACTCTTTCAGGACGCCGGACCGTTCGTATTTCTTTTTGAATCGCTTGATAGCACGATCAATCGGTTCGTTTTCCTGAACCATAATTCCGACCAACGATATCACCTCCTTACAACTCTACTGAAGCGATGGACCTGCCTGCAGATCTTCTTCGGGAAGAAGATTCTCTATAAGCCGACGTTCCCCGATTTTTTCAAATGTCACAATGATCGCCTGACCGCCGTCTGATGTCCGCATTTTTCTAGTCACTTTTCCCACATCGTTCAACTCTGTGTGGAAAATTGCGTCGCCAACGGTATAAAGACGCATAGGAGAATACGTGATGCACGACTGTGGATCGAGGGGGGTTGCTTTTTGTTCGGCTTCTTTTTGGAGATCATCGAGGTTGAGGAGCATTGCATGCCGGCATTTCGGGCAACGGTACCATACTTTATTGGTTGTGCCCTCAACCATTCCTACCAATTCCATTTTTGTTTGTTTATCGCAATAACTGCACTGATGTATGAGCGATTTTGTCCGAGCCATTCCTTTGCCTCTCCTTCATGATTAACAGGGATACGGTCTAATCGACTGAGGAGGCGAACGTACCCTTCATGCAAAGGGTTTGAAATAACCAGCCCTCTGTATATTTATAATAAGGTACCGAGATTTTGCTATGAAGTCAAGAAGTATTCTGATATTCCTTGACTTTTGGACTCTGATTAGGTATCTTACCCTACTTTTCTATTGAAATTACGTATCATGGGCCCTTAGCTCAGTTGGTTAGAGCAGCAGACTCATAATCTGCGGGTCGTAGGTTCGAGCCCTACAGGGCCCACATA
>Ga0187886_1000217_pt1 | contig 79119 bp, 65 predicted proteins | sample June2016WEW_20_1_FD_133001 | JGI IMG/M metagenome (GOLD analysis project Ga0187886, IMG submission 133001) | Peatland microbial communities from SPRUCE experiment site at the Marcell Experimental Forest, Minnesota, USA - June2016WEW_20_150 | ecosystem: Environmental > Terrestrial > Soil >... | reverse complement strand
CGTTTTTTAGTTATCAGTGGAGATGTTCTTACCGATTTCGATTTGACAGCCGCTCTTCGCTTCCACGAAGAGAAGAAAGCAAAAGCCACATTGCTGCTTACACGAGTTTCCAATCCGCTCCAGTTCGGAGTTGTCTTGACAAAAGAAGACGGGAAAATTGCACGTTTCCTTGAAAAACCATCGTGGGGAGAAGTGTTTAGCGACACGATCAACACAGGGATTTATATTATAGAGCCTGAGGTGTTGGATCTTATACCTGAAAAACAAGAATTTGACTTTGGTAAGAATCTCTTCCCCATTCTCTTGAAACGCGACCTTGGCCTCTATGGCTATATCGCAAAAGGGTACTGGAAGGATATTGGCAGTTTAAACGATTACCAGGACGCACACATGGATGCCCTCCGTGGTGATGTAAAATTGCACATTGAGGGAACGAAGAAGGAAAATCTCATCCTTGGCGAAGGTACAACCGTTGAAACTGACCCGCGTCATCTTACAGGAACAAGTATCATAGGAAAGAACTGCCGGATACACAATGGAGCAGTCATCAGTAATTCTGTTATCGGCGACGATTGCGAAATTTTTCCCGGCGGCATCATTCGCAATTCAGTCATCTGGAAGAAATCGAAAATTGGCGCTCGTTCCGAATTATCGCTCGACGTCATTGGAGCCGGGTGCACCATCAATGACGATGTTGTCATCCTCGAAAATGTTTTCATCGGCGATTCGTGTATTATAGGAAAACGGAGCAAGCTACTCTCCAATATTAAAATATGGCCGGATAAAAGCATTGAGGACGGTTCTATCGTTACACGTAGTCTGGTATGGGAAGATAGATGGCTGCGAGAACTTTTCACCGACGCCCGCATCACCGGTCTTTCCAATATAGAAATCAGTCCGGAATTTGGCGCCAAATTGGGAGCTGCGTTTGGTGCGCTTGTTGGAGCGGGTTCGGCCGTTGTCACGAGCCGTGATTCGGACAACGTCTCCCGAATGATGAACCGCGCAATTATGTCCGGTCTTATGTCCGCCGGAGTTCATTGCACCGATCTACGCACAACATCGATTCCCATTGTTCGGCATGAATTACAAACCGGAAAAGAACGCGGCGGCATCCATGTCCGCAAATCCCCGTTCGACAGAAATAGTTCCGATATCATTTTCTTCGATTCACAAGGTAAAGACTTGCCATCAAGCAAGACAAAATCCATGGAACGGCTGTTTTTCGGTGAAGACTTCAACCGCGCCCATCACAATCAGGTCGGCTCCATCTCATTCCCTGAACGCACAACGGAAAGCTACGTTCAGCGATTCTTGGAAACACTCAATATCGATGCTATTCAATCTGCAGGTCTGAAGTTGGTGATTGACTATTCGAACGGAATCGCTTCCACCATCTTCCCGAACATTCTTGGGAATATGAACGTTCAAGTGGTTGCTCTCAACGCATATCTCGACAGCCGAAAAATTACTCGAACAAAAGAAGAGTTTGACGAATCATTGCGTCAACTGGCATATGTTGTCACTTCACTGAAATATGATGTCGGTTGTATGCTCGATGCTGGGGCAGAAAAGATCTTTATCGTCAATGAGCAAGGAAATATTATCGATAGTGACCGTTTGTTAACGCTGATGGTAAAATTCTTAGTGCTCGCCAAAAACGATATTACCAAGTTTGCCGTTCCCATTTCTGCAAGCGGGGAGATTGATCTCATTGCAAAAGATTTTAATTTGGAAGTTGTTAAGACACGCGACAGCCACCTTGCACTGATGGATGCCGCAACCGACAAGCAAATCAAGTTCGTCGGAGGAACGAAGGGCGGATTTATCTTCAACGAATTCCTCTTTGCTTCCGATGGAATGTATTCTATTTCCAAATTGCTTGAATGCATCGCAAAAACGAAAAAACGAATCGGTCAACTCGACAAAGAAACGGCGCGACTCTATTTCGTCAAAAAAAATATCTCGTGCCCGTGGCATACGAAGGGACGCATAATGCGTAAGCTTACAGAGCAGTCGGAACGAATCCCTCGTGATCTGATCGAAGGGATCAAGCTCTATCCATCCGATCTCGGCGCGCATACATCAATCTTGTTGAGTCCCGATCGCGCACGGCCGATGTTTCATATTAACGCAGAATCCAGCGATGTGGTTGTGGCTGAGCGTCTTGCGAACGAATATGAGACCCTTATTCAGCAGTGGATTGAAGGTGGACAGCGGGAAGAATTGTAATTTCATTTGTATTTTGATAGAAATTCTGCAATCTTTGATAGTTCACTTCAAGTCGGAGGTGAACCTCTGCATTCCTTATGCGACTCTGGCAACTTGGAGACTTGAATGAAAATTACTGACATATTAAATGAATCGGTTGTGCGGACGAATCTTCCTGGCGCAACAAAGGAAGAAGTGATTAATGCAATGATCGAACTTGCCGGCACCCAGAAACAAGTTGCCGACAAAGAGCGCATGCGGACAGCGATTTTTGAACGAGAAAAAATCATGTCCACCGGAGTCGGATCGGGGTTTGCGATCCCGCATGGCAAAACGGACGCAGTAAACGACATCGTTGCGGCATTTGCGGTCACTGCACAGGCTATTGATTATCAATCATTGGATGATCAACCGGTACGACTGATATTTCTCCTCGTGGGGCGTGATAATATGGTCGGCCCACACATCAAGCTCCTGAGTCGTATTTCTCGTCTGATGAACAAAGAAGATTTTCGGAAGCAACTCCTCGAAGCGGAAACACCTAAAGACATCCTCGAGATCTTTCGACAGGAAGAAGCTGCCATTACAGAGGGATAGCTTCGCCGACGTGTACACACTTCATATCAATACCCTGCTCATTAAAAATCATTGACATTGCAGGAAGGGCTGCACATTTTGAAATTCCGTACGATAAAAGGCACAAAAGATATTCTACCGGATGAAATCGCCGGCTGGCAGCACGTGGAATCGGTTGTCTGCCGCGTGATGCACGACTTCAACTACTGGGAAATCCGCACTCCCGCATTCGAACAAACAGGTTTGTTCGCTCGCAGCATCGGCGAACTTACAGATATCGTCAGTAAGGAAATGTACACATTCCTTGATCGGAGCGAAGAAAGCGTTACACTCCGCCCAGAAGGAACCGCAGCAACATTGCGCGCATATATTCAGAATAATCTTGGCGAACAATCGCCGCTGACCAAAGTGTATTACATCGGGCCGATGTTCCGGCAGGAACGCCCGCAAGCCGGACGATTGCGGCAATTTCATCAATTCGGTGCGGAAGCGCTCGGTGCATCGTCGCCGCTGCTGGATGTCGAAATGATGGTCTTGCCGCTGGAAATCTACAAACAGCTTGGCATTGATCGCTTTGCGCTCAAGGTCAATTCTGTAGGATGTGAGAAGTGTCGCCCGGCATACAAACAGCGTCTGCAAACAGAGCTGCGCAAAGTATTCTCCCAGCTTTCCCTGGACAGTCAGGCACGGATCGAACAAAACCCGCTTCGTGTCCTCGACTCCAAAAATGAAAAAGACCGCGAGCTGACGAACAACATGCCGCTGATGAGCAAACATCTCTGTGAAAAATGCACTTTACACTTTGCATCGGTTCGGTCGCTCCTCGAAGCACTTTCTATTGCATATGAAGTGGATGGACGGCTCGTCCGCGGACTAGATTATTATACAAAGACTGCTTTTGAAATCACGAGCACTGCGCTTGGTTCGCAAGACGCTCTTGCAGGCGGTGGCAGATATGATTTGCTTATTGAAGAGCTTGGTGGTAAATCAACACCGGGAGTTGGATTCGCTGCAGGAATCGAACGACTCTTGATGGTGCTCTCCAAACTCGGGAAAAGTGAACAAACGCGAGCTGCTCCGATTCTCTACTTCATTGGATTAGATGAGCCGGCTCGTATATGGGCATTTCTGAAAGCGAATGAGTTGCGCCGGCAGGGTATCTGCACCGAGGTGGACTATCTTGGACGAAGTGTTAAATCCCAAATGAGAGAAGCGAATCGTCAGCAGGCGCACTATGTAATTGTAGTAGGTGAACAAGAGTTGAAGACTAAAGCTGCCAAATTGAAAAATATGCGCACCGGTGAAGAAACTTCCATTTCACTCGATGACATCAAAATTCCCTCCTGACTATGGCAAGCAAGAAAAAGCGAGATCCAGATTATACACTGAACATCTTCCATCATTACGATGAGAAGACCAAGCGAAATGTTGTGGTATTTCTCGTTCAGACGACAAAAATATTTGTCAGCTTCCGCTATGAGATTCTATTAGAAGATGAAATTGTCGGCAAAGAGATTCATCTCCGCGTCAAAGGACTTCATGTTCCTGAATTGTTGATGCCGCAATCAGGTCCCGCACAAGGACGGCGTGACTATATGCAACTTGAGGGAACGTATCATCTCGTTGTGACAAAACAGGATAAGACTGTGAATGAATTCTCGGTACACATTACACCAGAATCTGTCGATATCAAGCAAAAACCAAAAACCGCGTTTATCATAATTTCAAATGATCCTGTGAATCTTGCTTAATTTGAAGATTGTGTGATTTGATAATTTTATGATTTTTCATTTTTAATTGATTCTTTATGTGCCCACGACTTTTCCAAATCGGTCCTTTCACTGTTTATGGTTATGGATTGATGCTTGCACTCGGATTCATCGGCGGCAGCTATCTGTTTGTCAGGGAATTCAAACGTCGCAAACTTGATCCAAACATCGCTAACAATATCACACTCATTGCCTTAGTTGCTGGAGTTGCAGGCTCGAAGATATTATATTTAATCGAAAATTGGTCTGCGTTTATCCTTGACCCTATCGGCATGACGTTCAATCCCGGCGGATTGACATACTACGGTGGATTTATTCTTGCAACTTTATCCATTTATATGTATGGAAATAAGAAGGGAATAAAATTTTTTACTATCACCGATGCCATTGCACCCGGTCTCATTCTCGGTTATGGAATCGCTCGCATTGGATGTCACCTAGCGGGCGACGGCGATTACGGTTTCCCGACGACTCTTCCGTGGGGAACAAATTATTCCAACGGAACTTACCCTCCTTCAGTTGCATTTCAAGATTTTCCTGAAATTACCAGCCAATTCCCTGGAGGAATCGTTCCAAATAATATTCCCTGTCACCCAACACCAGTGTATGAATTCATCCTCTGCGCATTGATATGTTGGTTTCTCTGGAGCATCAGGAAGAAAACAACACCGACCGGAAAGCTCTTTATGATTTACTTGATGTTGGCAGGCATCGAACGGTTTATCATAGAGTTTCTTCGTCCCAATCCAAGAATTATTTTCGGTTTAAGCGAAGCACAACTTATTTCATTGGTACTCATCGTGCTGGGACTTTTCGGCTGGCGGAGGTTCACAACGTCGGCCCAAACATCAAAAGAAAAGTAGGATGGACAACATTATAGTTGGCAGGCAACCGGTTCTGGAAGCACTCAAATCGCGCCAACCGATAGAACGAATTTTGATTTTACATGGCACTTCCGGCAGCCACATGAAGCAGGCAAAACAACTTGCACGGAAACTTGCTATTCCTGTAAAGGAGACCGACAAAGAACATTTTGCTGAACTCGCCGGCGACACTCAGGCACAAGGCATCATTGCAATAATCGATTCCTATCGATATGTCGAGATAGAAGAAATTCTTGCCGTCGCTCAAAAAAAAAATGAACCGCCATTTATCCTTGTCCTCGATGAAATTGAAGACCCGCACAATCTCGGCGCACTGATTCGTTCTGCAGAATGTGCCGGTGTCCACGGGGTTATTATTCCGTTGCACAATGCCGCATCAGTAAATTCTACAGTTGTAAAAACATCGGCTGGCGCTACGGCACATATTCCCATTGTACGTGTCACCAACATCGCGCAGACGCTTGATGAGTTGAAAAAAGCCGGAGTTTGGATTGTAGGAACAGAAATGAAAAGTGACAAGTTCTTTTATGAACACGACTACCGTGGTTCGCTTGCCATCGTCATCGGGAATGAAGGAAAAGGCATACGCCGATTGGTTAAAGAGAAATGCGACTTCTTAGTGAGCATACCGATGCACGGAAAGATTGAATCGCTTAATGCGTCTGTGGCGGGTGCATTAGTAATGTTCGAAGCGGCAAAGGGAAGAAAGAAAGTGTAGCGTCCGACTCGCAGTCGGACAATTCCAAGAGATTCTTTTTTCGTCCTGCTACTCTACAAACCCACTTTTCATTCACTCCCCTTCTTCTTCGCCTTCCTTCATCAATCCGTAACGCTTCATCTTGGTGTAGAGATGGCTGCGCTGGATTTCCATTGCCTCTGCGGCTTTGGTGATGTTCCACTTGTGTATTTCCAACTGTTTTTTTATAAATGTTGCCTCTGCACGTTCTTTGAAATCCTGAAACGTTCCGCTGATCTCAAGCGAACCTGTCACTTCTTTACCGGTCGTTCCTCCAAATGCATCGAGTACGGAAATATCAATCGCTGTTCCAGGCGAAAGGATGACAAGACGTTCGACAGCGTTACGAAGTTCACGTACATTGCCGGGCCAATCTTTTTGCATAAGAACATTAAGCACTTCGTTGGAAATCGATTTCCTGGCAATGCCATTTCTTGCGCAGACATCATCGATAAATGAATGCGCAAGAATTGAAATGTCATCACGGTGTTCGCGTAATGCGGGAGCATGAATCGGAATAACATTCAGCCGATGGAAAAGATCCTTCCGAAAATGTTCTTTAGCGATTTCTTCGTCTAATTTCTTGTTGGTCGCAGCCAGAACGCGAACATCGACAGCAATAAGTTTGTTGCTGCCGACACGCTCCACTTTCCCTTCTTCCAAAGCCCGCAGCACTTTTGCCTGTGCCTGCAAACTCATGTCACCAATTTCATCCAGAAATATTGTTCCACCATCCGCTTGTTCAAATTTTCCAATGCGCTGTACCGTTGCACCAGTGAAAGAGCCTTTCTCGTGTCCAAATAACTCTGATTCGATCAACTCCGAAGGAATCGCCGCACAGTTCACTTCTACAAACGGTTTCGTTGCCCGTTTGCTTCCGCGGTGAATGGCACGAGCAATTAGCTCCTTTCCCGTTCCATTCTCGCCTGTTATGAGCACACGAGCATCGGTAGGTGCAACCCGATGAATGACTGCAAGGATTTCTTTGATCTTCTCGCTTTCACCGAGGATGCACCGTTTTCCTTCCACATGCTCCTGCAGTTTTTCGTACTCTTCAGCAAGTTTTGCATGCTGCAATGCATTGCGGATGGTCACAAGAAGTTTGTCTCGGTCAAGCGGCTTGGAGAGAAAATCAAACGCACCAAGCTTGGTTGCCTCCACTGCTGTTTCAATAGTGCCATGACCGGAGATCATTACAACCGGCATTTTTTCATTCTTCTGTCGAATCTTCGTCAGCACTTCGATACCATCCATGCCGGACATTTTCACATCCAACAAAACAACATCCACCGGGAAGCGGCCAAGTTTTTGCATTCCTTGTTCACCATTCTCGGCAAATTCAACTTCATAATGTTCGTACTCGAGAATCATTTTGAGCGAATCGCGCACAGATTTATCGTCATCAATAATAAGAATAGTTTTCATAGGAGCCTTCTGTTATCAGGTATCAGCGTTCAACACTATATTTCAACACTATATGTTGTATCTATTTACGGTCTTCATGTTGAAAAGTCAAGTAGTCGGAAGGTAGCAGAGTCGTCACGACCAACAGATCTCGACCGAAGCTCTCTCCCTGCTTATTGGCACGCTTATCGCGTGGATCATCGGTGCCGCCAACAATGAATACTGGTTCTCCCCATTCAATCAGGTTGCCTGCTGTTTGCGTAAATACCGGCGCTTCGGATACATAGGAAATATAAGCGGATCCGAAAAAATGCTGAAGTTTATCTCGATCCCCTTCCGGAGTGGTAGGCGAATCAGAATAGACGAGAGTTGGAAGGTGTTTAATACGTGCAGAGAAGATACTGTCTTTTTCGAACGTGAGAGGTACTTTCAGCGAATTGACAATTGGCATTTTAATATCAACCTTCCGATGTTCCAATACCGCCATCAGGGAAAGAAAAAGCGCACGTGCAATGTTGTAGTCTGCTATTTTAAGCGACTTCAGATATATGGCATCGATAGTACGCAAATCGCCGTATCGATTCCGCAAAACCTGAAACCGCTCATCGAGTATATATTGCCGAATATGCTTGGTGTCAATTATTATCTGCGGTGTGAAGATATCCGAGAAAAATGCACTAATGGAAAAACCTTCACTTTTCCCTTCATCGAAATCCCACGAAGTTACGTTTGCATAATTAGAATCGATATGTTGCGCGCGCACATCGAAAAACAGCAGTAATGAAAAAATGCATATACTTATACAACCATTTTTCAATTTGAATATTTCACTCTTCAATGACACATATTAAATTTAATTTCTGTACGAAATGGTAGAACAATCTCCTTTATATGAAATTGTACAAACAAACCAATCACTTTGATTTCGGAGAATCCAAACCTCTTATCCATAAATCATTAAACAAATCTTTGGCGTCATCATTGCGTGGATTGACTTTGACTGCTTGAAAGGCACTGCCCAATGCACGGTCTCTCTTACCTGTCCGACTATAGCATATTGCAAGCCTATACAATACCGCATCATTTTGAATATTGGGATCACATTGATACTTCTCTCGTATTTTCATAGTCCGATTATAGTACTCCGCAGCCTTGACATATTGTTGCATCCCATAGTAGAGATCGGCTAAGCGCAGATTATTTATATCCACAGTATCAACCGTTAGACTAATACTCTTACGTAACATATCTTCACTTACCTTGATATCAATTTGTGTCAGAATATTCGCAAGTGGTCGCTCAAATGTGTATTTACGCCACGCATAATTTTCTAATGCCTTAGGATTGTTAGGTTGAAGTTCTACAAGCATATTGCTATATGCAACGGCTTCTTCATTACGATTAAGAGTTGAAGCAATATTTGCCAATCGTTCAAGAAGCACAGCATCTTTTGGAAACTTTTTCTGAATCTCATGCAGAACGGAAAACCCAAAAAGCAGAGATCCATTATTTCGATTGGTGTGATAAAATCCAATATTTCGTAATTCCTCATTCGTCAATTGATTGTTCTCCATCAGTCTTTTGAGTTGGAGAGGCACACTGTCGCATTGCATGCGTTCATCGAATCCAGCGAGTTGTAATACACCTGTGTTCACGAAAAATGCTCCTGGAGCACCATATTCCAAACGAGGATGATCCTCTGTGTTTAAATCACCTACACCAACATATCGTAATACCGATTTGGACGAAAGCATTTCAAGCGAGAGCAATGTTGCAGCATCAGGTATATGGATTCGCTGAACATCTTCTTGAACATCCTTCGCGCTAATTGCGGCTTGAATTCTGTCGTAATCAATGGATAATGGTTGATCCGATCCGACCATAATGATATCTGTCCACAAAGACTGCCATATCGTTACATAGGTGAAGTTCGATTGAAATGTTCGCACAACCATTTTGAAGAGATCATCATTCATTTCGTAAAGATGAAACCATTGAACCATCAAACCGCCTGTATTCATCTTGCGTTTACATTCTTTAAAAAAATCCATTGTGTACAAATTGCCGATGCCGGCAATCCAAGGATTCGACGGCTCACTCACGATGAGATCGTACATGTGCGGAGTAATCTTGAGGAATGCCAGTGCATCTTCGATAAACAAGGTTGTGCGGGGATCACTCAACGGACGATGGTTCACTTCATCAAAATGAGACGATGCTTCTACAACCTCTGGTGATATCTCAACACAATCAACACGTTTCACCTGATGCGTTAAAATGCTGCCGACAGTAACTCCACTGCCCAAACCAATCACTAAAGCATTCTGTGGATTTTGATGAAGCAAGCATGGGAGTTGTCCAAGCAGCACCTGTGTCGGTAGATCGCCCTTGGATGAAGCGTCCGCCTTGCCATTGACAATGAGAACTCTCTGAGTTTCATTTCCGTACGAAACTTCTATAACACCAATGGTCGCTGTCGTCCCTTCCCGATAGTAGAGTACCTTCATAGAAGATGCCGACTGTTTAACAAAATCCTCATAGCTGGCTGGAGGAGCAACATTTGCATTCGTGCGACGAAAAACGCCAGCGAGCATGACATTTTTATTCCAATTAGGGACGAAAAGAGAATAGGCAGTCAAAGCAAGAAGCATGATTGGTACTGCAATGAACATTTGACGGCGAGAAATAGAATGCACAAAGAGAAAAATAAGCATGCCTGCTATCAAATTACATCCAATACCTATTTCGATCGTATGTTTGACTCCAACGAGCGGAATGAGCACCAAACCTGCCATTAACGAGCCAATAACTGTACCAAGCGTGTTTATTGCAAAAACATTTCCAACCGATTTACCGAGAACATTAATGCCTCGAGCAGCAATGCGTGTCGCTACGGGGAGCGACATACCAAGAAAAATCGTCGGCACAATCATTAACAAGAAACCGAAGGAAAACTGAATGGTTAAATAAATTGGATATGTCGTATAGCTGCGGGTAAGAATGGATGCCGCTTTCCAGAATTCATAGGGAATGCGACTATATAATGGAAGCATTGCGAGCATCGAGAGTACGATCCCGACTTGACACCAAGCCAACAGTGATGAGAGATTTTTCACTCGCTGAACGAGCGCCGAGACAATAAGACTGCCAATAGTAATTCCGGAAATAAACGCCACCAGCATAAGCGAGAACGAATACGTAGAAGAACCAAGCACTGGAATCAACATTCGCACCCACGTCACCTCATATATCATAGCAGCGAGGCCGGAAATTCCAGCAACTATGATAGCAAGAATGACTTCGCGACGAGGAAAGAGTTGTTCCGATTCTTGTAACTCTTCAACAACTTCTTTATTATGAGAAGGCATCTTCCACATCGATAGCAGAAGCGCAAAAACACCAATAAGAAGATTGAAAACTGCCGCCAAATACACCGTCGTACTCAATCCAAGAATCCGAATAAAAAAGAATCCACTCAACAACGAACCAATAACGGCACCGAAGCTGTTGAGAAAATAGAGCACCGCAATGTTTCTGCCCGATTCTTCTAACTTGTGAGAGATAAAGCGAACGAGTACCGGCAGTGTTCCGCCCATCAGAATGGTTGGAACCAACAATGAACACAGGCTCGTGAGAAACTTGAGAAGAAGAACAGCGATTCCGTCGCTTGGAAGTTGCGATGAAACGACAATCGAAATAAAAACACTTTTTAGAAGTTCGAGAAACTTTGGATAGAACAAACAATAAACACCTATACCCAACTCCAGATACGCGTAGAGCCGGAGTGGCCGTGGTGTGCAATCCACTTTCCTTCCCCACCATGCCGAACCAATAGCGAGTCCTCCCATAAACGTGGCAAGAACAATCGTTTGTGCATACGTTGTATTGCCGAGGAAAAGCGAAAGATATTTAAACCACACAATCTGATAAATGAGACCGAGTCCACCAGAAATGACAAATAAAAGTCCTATGATGGAATGAAGTGTTTGACGGGGGAGAGGTTTCATGGGTTTGTAACTACCTTATGGTTGTTTGAAATGAAGAATGAGTTCTTGGGCTACATCATACGGTGTAAGAGATCGGGAAAATACTTGTTCAATTTGCTCTGTTAAATAAGCAGCACGCTCGGAAGTCCAGAAATCAAAATGCCACTGCTCATTGATAATCTCATGAATACGCTGCATTAACCGTATTTTACGCCGTTCAACAAGCGCATTGGAAGTTTGGAGAAAACTGCGATGTTGATCAATCATCGCAACAACTTCAGCAATACCTTTACCTTCATGGGCTTGTGTTTTTACAATGCGTACTAGCCAATCTTGTTCGCTGTGCGGACGGAGTCCAAGAATAAACTCAATGGAAGTCATCGCCTGATCAGCGCCTGGACGATCCGCTTTGTTCATCACAAATAGATCGGCAATCTCCATCAATCCTGCTTTCATCGCCTGAATACCATCGCCGGATTCAGGAACTAAAACTACAACGGTCGTGTCAACAGCGCGCGCAATATCAAGCTCCGATTGACCCACACCGACAGTTTCCATCAGGATGATATTATATCCCGCGGCATCGAGAATATCTGCTGCTTCTTTTGCTTTCTTGCTTAATCCGCCGAGGCTTCCGCGAGATGCCATACTGCGGATGAACACACCCTCATCCAATTCAACATCAGACATACGCACACGATCACCTAAGAGTGCTCCGCCTGTAAACGGACTTGTCGGATCAACGGCGATGATGCCTACTTTGCAGCTTTGTATTCGATAGTGTTTTGCGAGTTTGTTTGTCAGCGTGCTTTTACCTGCGCCAGGCGGACCGGTAATACCTATTCGATACGCGTTGCCAGTTCGGGGAAACAAGGCACGGAGAATAGCAGTAGACTCTTTTGCGTCATTCTCAACAAGCGAGATTGCTTGTGCAACGGTACGTGGATCACAGTGTGTGATCCGATCAACCATATCATCGGTTGAAATCACTTCGGTTGGGAAATCTTCTTCTTGAAATATTCTGCCGTCAGCCGCAAACCTTCATCTAACTGGACAGTGGGATGCCAGCCGAGTTCTTGTTCAATTTTTTTAAAGCTGATTACACTACGCTGTTGCTCTCCAGCTTTCGCCGGAGCATGTTGTTCAGGGCAGGATGGATTGAGATGATTTCGTAGCTCGTAAAACAGTTTTTTCACATCGCTTTCTATGCTCGTGCCAACATTATAGATAGCAGACCCGTTGTGCTTTAGTGCTAACAGATTAGCTTTCACTACATCATCAACATAAGTGTAATCGCGCGTTTGTTTTCCATCGCCATTGATCAAGGGCTTTTCGCCTTTCAACATCTTATTGCAGAAAATGGCAACAACACCAGCTTCGCCGTGAGGGTTCTGGCGCGGACCATACACATTGGCATAGCGAAGAATAACGTGATCGATACCATAAACTGCCTTGTAGAAGAACAAGTATTTCTCGGTACAAAGTTTTGTAATGCCATACGGAGAAAGTGGTCGCATGGGATGCTCTTCGTCGGCCGGAAAATAATCTTGCTCACCATAAATGGCGCCGCCGGTAGAAGAAAAAATAATTTTCTTAACTCTGTGCTTGCGTGCAGATTCGAAAAGGTTAAGCCCGCCAAGGACATTGACAGAGGCATCGAACTTCGGATCAGCAACCGACCGTCGTACATCCATTTGTGCGGCGTGGTGATTCACGATATCAATCTTTTCTTTCTGAAACACGTCTTCTAACTTTTCGCTTCGAATATCAAGTTGATAGAAAACAGCCTTCGGGTTGATATTTTCCAGAACCCCTCCAGACAAATTATCTACAATAACAACATGGTGTCCTTCGGCGATGTGCGCATCCGCGATGTGCGATGCAATAAATCCTGCTCCACCTGTGATAAGAATATTCAAAGTGACTCCTTATTACCTATAACTTTGTTTCGTTGTATGTAAATACTTAAGTGCTTTCTTGCCGATATCGCTGCGATAATAAGTGCCATCAAACGTAATTTTTTCCACGGCACGATAGGCGTTTCGAATCGTTTGGTCCAGTTCGTCATTAAAACCAATCGCTGTCACACCAAGAACGCGTCCGCCGGAAGTAACGATTTTACTGCCGTCTTTCCGAGTACCGGCGTGAAACACCACAACGCCATCTTCCATCTTGATGTTTTCGAGTCCAAAAATTTGCTTGCCGGACTGATATTCATCCGGATATCCTTGCGAAGCCATCACAACACACACAGCGGTTGCTTGATGCATTTTCACTTTCGATGGGTCGAGCCGGCGTTCCGCGATAGAGAGAAATATCTCCGCTAAATCTCCATCAATGAGGGGAACAACAACTTGCGTTTCTGGATCGCCGAAACGGCAATTATATTCGAGCACTTTAGGTCCATCGGCTGTCATCATTAATCCAAGATAGAGACAACCGCGATAGGGATATCCTTCGTGCTTCATGCCGTCAAGTGTTGGATGAACAACTTCGCATATGACGCGCCGGAGAATTTCTTCGGTCACTATCGGTGCCGGAGCATACGCTCCCATGCCACCGGTATTCTTTCCAAGATCGCCATCGAGAATGCGTTTGTGATCTTGCGCAGATGAAAGTGTAACAAAACGCTCGCCATCTGTGAGAACAAAAATGGATGCTTCTTCACCAACGAGAAATTCCTCTATGACAATTCGGTCACCAGCGTCACCAAAAGCCCGGTGCAGAACGATATCATCGAGTGCAACGAGTGCTTCCTGCCGATTTTTACAGATAATGACTCCTTTGCCAGCTGCAAGGCCGTCGGCCTTCACTACCATCGGCGGATCAAGTGTGTTGATATAGTTTTTCGCTTCATCATATGCAGTCGCTGCAAAGTTTCGGGACTGGGCGGTTGGAATGTGATGCCGCATCATAAAATCCTTGGAGAAAACTTTACTTCCTTCCAATTGCGCGGCAGATTTGCTTGGACCGAAAACTTTAAATCCGTATTCTTCAAAAGTATCTACGAGTCCTTCAACAAGAGGCTGCTCAGAACCGACAACTGTCAGGTCTATCTTTTTTTCTTTTGCAAATTTTAACAACCCCTTGACATCTGTCGGTTTTAATTGGACAAGTGTGGCAAGTTGTTCGATGCCGGCATTACCGGGGGCGCAAAAAATGGTTTTTACTTGAGGACTCTGACGAAGCTTCCATACGAGCGCATGTTCTCTTCCTCCTGAACCGATAACAAGAATATTCATACAGATTGTTCCTTCACGGTGATAATACCGGCACGATCATAATCCATCAAAGATTCGAACAGTTTTGCCAATTCGCCGGTCAGCGCAAGTCGAGTGAATTTTGAAGAAAAGGCAATCGGTATTCGTTCTAATTTTTTATGTTCGAATCGATTGAACTGTTCAAGAATGGCTTGCTCATGCGCTGCAACATCTTTCAGTGGAACACACATTGCTGCACCGCATACATGAATAAGCTGCTGGGTGTATCCCTCAACCAAAGACGCAATCATGGGTTTACGTGTACCAAAATATTCATACAGTTTTCCAGGCGTTTGATAGTCATTATCGATAACAAACCAGAGGAGGTCAGACTCGGAAAGGTGCTTAACACAATCGCGATGTGGAAGATAGCCAAGAAAATTTACCGCATCCTGCAAATCCAAACGCTTCACAAGTCGTTTATCTTCTTCACGTGCATTGCCAATCAGATTTATCTCAATACGTCCCCGAATTCTTGGATTCGCCCGCAAAACGTTTGCAAGCGCCTGTAAAAAAACTCCAGGACTCCTCTCGGCGTAAAATGTACCGGCGTGTGCAATCTTCATTCGCACCGGCCGAATCCGCCTCTCACTGACCGTCGATGGAAAATCTTCTGGATCAAATCCTTGCGATATGATGATCACTTCGTTGTACCTAACAAATGGATACCGCCGAAGAATGCTCTCCTTTACCCGCCGATGCGTTACGATCACACGGTCGGCTACTTTCAACACTCGCTTTTCCAAATGCTTGTGCCAAAAACGGTGTAATGGCGTAGGGAAATATTTAAACGGATACTCCAGCCATGCATCCCGATAATCCACAACAAGCGGAATTTCAAACTTCCGTTTCAATGCAACACCTATCAAAAAATCTGTTTGTGGCGGTGCAGTTGCAAAAATCAAATCGAACTGCTCCTGCTCGAGCAGACCAGAAGCTGCTTTTACAGCAGTAATTTTCCAACCTATTTTAGTATCAGGAATGAAGAACAAATCACCGAGGAATTGCAATATCTTCCGCATTCGTTCGGATGGCATTTTAACGATTCCTCGCTTCTTGAACAAGTGATTGGCATCGTATGAATGTGTACGGATAATCTTCACACCGGCTTCTTCTGCTTCCTTCAGCAACGTATCATCAAATGCGTAATATCCTGTCGGTTCAACTGTGAGCACTGTTGGCTTCCAACCGTATTGAGGCAGAAACTTCGCAAACTTCACCGTTCGCTGCACACCACTTAATCCCATCGGAGGAAAATAATAGGCAATAAGCAGGACTTTTCTAAATCCGTCGTTCATCATGGTTCACACTATAATTAATTCTTTGGGAGATGTTGTCAGCACATCGCAGCCATTTTCGCGAACAACAATATCGTCCTCAATCCGCACACCGCCACTGCCCGGAATATAAATTCCCGGTTCTATTGTCACCACATCGCCTGTTTGGAGTATTGCTGTGCTGAGTGCAGAAAGTCGCTTGGACTCGTGGACATGAATGCCAAGTCCGTGACCAAGTGAGTGAATAAAATATCGTCCATAACCAGCTTGCCGAATATGTTTCCGCGCAACTGCATCAACCGAACGGGCCGCAACACCATGACGCGCAGTATCGATCGCTTTCGTCTGTGCATCAAGCACAATTTTGTATATCTTTTTCATTTCCACCGACGGTTTCCCAACAGCGATAGTTCGCGTAAGATCGCTATGATAGCCGCTATACCGGCAGCCGAAATCCAGTACTACCATTTCACCGCGTCGGATGATTTTATCAGAGGCCCTTGCATGGGGTAGTGCACCGCGTTCGCCGCTTGCCACGATGGGATCGAAGGCATCACACTCTGCGCCGTACTTTCGATGCCAGTAGCTGATTTCTGCAGCAATATCACATTCGCGTATGCCAGGCCGGATCAGCGGCAAAATTTTCTTGAACACCTTATCGGTAATTTGCGCCGCATATCGGATGAGTGCTATCTCCCCATCATCTTTTATCGCAGTTACAGATTCGAGTATGTTTGTTTCAGGTACAAAATGCCGACCGGGCAGAAGTTTTTTTAGATTCTTCATATCTGCCATCGTAATGTGCTCACTCTCGAATCCGACACGCATCTTCAAAGGGATCAGCGATTTTTCTGTGATGAGTGGAAAGAGACGCTGCTTCGCGATGATGATGGTGAAGCCGTCAACTTCTTGCGGCGCTTGAGATTTATATCGTCTATCCGTGATAAAAAATTGTTTTTCCGGAGTAATCACACATAGCCCACTGGAGCCGGAGAAACCTGTCAGATAACGAACGTGAGCCATTTCGGTTACAAGAAATGCTTGAAGCCGAAGCTCTGTCATTGCTATGCGAACTGCGGTAAGCCGTCGGTGAATCATCGAGAGATTAGAGATGGTAATTCGGTGCCTCTTTTGTAATGGAAACATTATGCGGATGGCTCTCGCGCAGTCCGGCTTCTGTCATCCGTATGAACTGTGCCTTCTTTTTCATTTCAGAAATAGTGCGACATCCGCAATATCCCATGGCAGCACGCAATCCTCCAATCATCTGATAAACGGTATCAGCAAGATTTCCTTTGAAAGGCACACGTCCTTCAATTCCTTCTGGTACCAATTTTTGGATATCGTCTTCTGCATCCTGGAAGTAGCGGTCTTTGCTTCCCTTTTTCATTGCCTCAAGCGATCCCATACCGCGGTACACTTTATAACTACGTCCTTCATAGAGCACTTTTTCACCGGGACTTTCTTCTATACCTGCGAACAATCCGCCGATCATCACCGTATCTGCACCGGCAGCAATAGCTTTAGCAATATCACCGGTCTGTCTGATCCCGCCATCCGCGATGATCGGAATCTTTGCCTTTGTCGCTACTTTTGCACATTCCATAATTGCTGTCACTTGCGGAACACCAACACCTGCCACAACGCGCGTTGTGCAGATGGATCCCGGTCCAATACCGATCTTTACTGCATCTACACCTGCACTGATGAGATCTTTTGTCCCTTCCGCTGTACCGACATTACCGGCAATCAACTCTATATCAAATTTTGCTCGCACACGTTTAACCATCTCGATAACACCACTCGAGTGTCCGTGAGCAGTGTCCACAACCACAACATCCACACCGGCAGCGACGAGTGCTGCAATTCGTTCAAATGTATCAGCTGTTATTCCTGCTGCTGCGCCAACGCGCAAACGGCCAAGTTTATCTTTACATGCATTCGGATTGCTTTTTTTCTTCTGAATATCTTTGAATGTTATGAGTCCGCGCAACTTCCCGTTTTTATCAACAACCGGTAATTTTTCTATGCGATGTTTTTGGAGAATCACTTCTGCTTCTTCCAGCGTCGTACCTACCGGCACAGTAATCAAATCACCGGTAGTCATCACTTTTGAGATAATGAGATCGAGATTCGGTTGAAAACGTAAATCGCGGTTAGTGAGAATGCCTACGAGATTTTCCTGATGAACGATAGGTATACCTGAGATGCTGTACTTTCGCATCACTTCCAATGCCTCGCGGACGGTTTGATGAGGTGAGAGCGTAATGGGTTTCTGGATCATGCCGCTTTCAGAACGCTTTACACGATCCACTTCCTCCGCCTGACGCTCGATGGTCATATTCTTATGGAGAATACCGATACCGCCTTCGCGCGCCATGGCAATTGCCATCTCGGCTTCCGTCACCGTATCCATCGCCGCACTGAGAAGAGGAATATTAAGTTCGATATTCCGGGTCAGCTTCGTGCAAAGATTCGTTTCGCGCGGGAGGACCGACGATTTTGCAGGCACTAGCAGCACATCGTCGTAGGTTATCGCTTCACCAATGATTTTTTTGTTAGGCATAGTAATGAGGCTCTATGTTTATTAAAATCGAATGATAAAACTCCTGTTCTGAATTTCATCACAGAAACTTCCTTGGAAGGATAAGTGATGTCCCGCTTATACTGAGTAAACATCAGCGCGATTAATTTTGCTGAAAAAATTAGGCAATAATCGACGCAAAAGCAAGAAAACGATGGATGGTATAAATATAGAAAAGCCGGCTTCTCGATCAACCCCACCATGAGTGATCAATAACCGGCTCCACAAGAAGGAGTTTTGGGAATCTTGAGTTTATTCCCAATTGTTGTTACGAATTATGAAATAGAAGGTTGCACAGATTTTTTTACTAAGAGAATCTATTCGGGAAGATCCCACCGCGGCACTTGAATGTTATATCGCTTGATCTTAAGATAGAGCGTCTTTGGTGTAATGCCCAACGCCTTTGCAGTTTTGACACGATTCCAATGGAAATGTTTCAATATACGTTCGATATGAAGTTTTTCAAGATCCTCAATGGTAATGAGAATCTGTGCCCGTGGCAGTTCAGAGAGAGCTGTGGACTGAGGAGGTGCGGCACTCAATGCAACATTCATCCATAAATCTTTTGGTTCCACCACATCGGCATGGCTGAGAGCAATTGCGCCTTCAATGACATGCTCAAGTTCACGGACATTACCGGGCCAATCATAGGTCATCAACACTTGCAACGCTTCCAGACTGAGGTGTTTCGTTTTTGTTTTTCGGGCAAGAAAACTTTCTACAAGAAGCGGAATATCTTCTTTACGTTCTTTGAGATTAGGCAAACGGAGACTCACGACATTCAATCGATAGAGTAAATCCTCGCGGAACCGATTCTCCTTTACTTCTTCCTGTAAATTTTTATTTGTTGCCGATACGACACGAACATCCACCGTTCGAGTGTTGGTTCCTCCGACTCGGCGAAACTCACCTGTCTCAAGAAAGCGAAGAAGTTTTGGCTGAGTGGTTATACTGATATCACCGACTTCATCCAGGAACAACGTGCCACCATCAGCAACTTCGACAAGTCCCTGTTTTGTCTTAATGGCACTTGTGAAAGATCCTTTTTCATGTCCGAACAGTTCACTTTCCAAGAGCTGGTCCGGCATCGCAGCACAGTTGACAGCGATAAACGCCTGATTCTTCCGCATACTATGTTGATGAACAAGCCGTGCAAAAAGTTCTTTGCCCGTGCCGCTCGCTCCTTGAATCAATACAAATGCTTCACTCGACGCTAACTTGATTGCTTTGTTGACTATATCTTTGAATATTTGGCATTCACCAATCAATTCAACCGGACGGGCGAGCTGATTCACTTCCTTTTCGATAAGAAGTTGTTTGTGTTCGAGTGCACGTCGGACTGTCGCAACAAGTTCAGCCGTTTCGTATGGTTTGCTGACAAAATCGTACGCTCCAAGTTTTGTTGTCTCAATGGCAGTTTTAACATCCACGATATTCGTCAGCATAATGACTTGTGTAGCCGGAGCGTGTTCTTTGATATGCTTCAGTACTTCAACTCCGCTGATGCGTGGCATCTTGACGTCGAGCAAGACAACATCGTACACTTTTGCTTGTATAAGATTGATGGCGTCTGAGCCGCTCAGCACGGTATCAACTTCGAACTCCGGCAGATCTTCCAACTCAGTTTTGACAAGATAGGTTATCGATTCTTCGTCATCAACGACTAGAATCCGATGTTTTTTTGACATAGCGGCAAGGCTCCCTTGCCAGCTTTATGCACTAGTAAGGACTCTTTCGACTGTGGTAAGCAGATCGACGAGATCGTAGGGTTTACTTACGAAATCCTCTGCGCCAAGTTTTTTCGACTCGATCGCATTCTTGAGGTCAGCAAAACCTGTTAACATAACGACCTTGGTTTTGGGCCAACGGTCCTTGACAAATTTTAAAACTTCAAATCCATCAACATTGGGCATTTTAATGTCCAAGAGGATAAGATCAAAACCTTTAGTTGTTAAAATATTGATAGCATCTTGTCCGTCAGCGGCACTGGTCACTTGATACCCTTCGCCTTCTAATTCTGCACTCAGGACAACACGAAGCGCTTCTTCATCATCAACAACCAAAATTCTGTTTTTTGCAGGCATAGCCAAGCTCCTTGCGGAATGTCTGTTTTCGATTAGGAAACCGATATCATCATTGGTTCTTAATCGATATTCGCTCTGCTGATTATATGAAGAATACTCTTGAAAAGCAACTTCTACAATGAGAAAGCTTTGATATTTCATATTTAAAAAAATTTCACCCCTGCATTGACAAATCTGTGATTGAATATTATGAGAACTTATGGTACAATGAGTCTGTATGAGTACTGTTGATTCGAATAATGCGTCAAATCCCGTGCGCATCCTTATGGTGGATGATGACGTTGCGTTTTCCAGGGTTGTTCGGGCTATTCTTCAACTCTACCGACAGCGCACATTCATCATCACCTGGAAGGAGTCCGTCGAAAGCGCACTTGTTGAAATCGAACAAAATCAAGAGATAGATCTCATTCTCACAGATTATTACTTCCCAACTTCTAACGGCTTGGAATTCTGCTTGCAACTGGACCAAATGGGGCGTTCCATTCCTATTATCTTTTTGACTAACGCTCGTGACTTCAAACTCGCCGTGGAAGCGATGAAACTCGGAGTTGAAGATTACCTGCTGAAAGAAGACTTGGATCAAGCCTATTTACCGCGAACCATCCTTAGCATTCTTGACCGCGTACTCCTGCGGAGACATAAATTCTCAATCGAAAAAAGAATTGCAATGGCTGAGAGCCGTGCCCAAGTCATTCGCGAGTTGGTTGTGACGGTCTGCCATGAGTTCAACAACCCATTGGCGGCAATTAAAATCAGCTTCGACCTCCTTCAGCGTCAAACCATGGAGACAGTTGCGCCAGAAATGTTGAAGTCTTTTGAGAACCGTTTTAATACCATTGATTCAGAAATCAAACAGTTGCGCGATTTGAACTTCGAGAGAATTGAGTTCCATGAGGATAAGACCTCCAACTCCAAAGAGACTCTGTAAATCTTGCATCTCTGCCTATTTTTCGCTATACTTTGAGTAGTTCAATGGAATAGAATGAATCCTTGCCAGTGGTTGTAATTCAGATCGAGATGCTTGCAAACAAGAAATTAATAATCGCTCTTCCTGCAAATAAAAAACATAGAGAGTTTTAGAAAGTGTCCCGCCCAATAAGCGGGACACTTTTTTTTGTGTATGAGCTTACATGTCACCGATATTGTACAAGCGTTTGAAGAATGGGCGCCGGGGTGGGTGGCATGGGAGAGAGATAACGTAGGCTTACAAGTTGGAGATCAACTGCAAAATGTCACAAAAATTTTAATTACACTTGACGTAACGAAGCAAACCGTTACCGAGGCAATCGCAAGAAAAACTGAACTGATTATCTCACATCACCCGCTTCTCTTCCGACCGCCATCGTCAATCACAACAAACGATATTGTTGGTGAGTTAATCTTGCAGCTTGCAGAACACAAGATTTCCCTTTTTTCTGCGCACACCAATTTAGATTTTACACAAGGTGGAGTAAGCTTCGCACTTGCCGAAACACTCGGATTGGAAAACATTCGATTTCTTTTACCATTAAAAAATTCACTGGCAAAAATTGCTGTCTTTATTCCGGAAGGTCATGTTGAGCACGTGATGCATGCGATGACACAGGCAGGAGCCGGTATTATAGGTAAATATTCATCATGCTCCTTCGGTACAAAAGGCACAGGAAGTTTCCGCGGCTCTCCATCATCCAATCCTTTTAGAGGAAAACGCCAAAGTCTGGAATTTGTCAAAGAGACACGGCTCGAGATGATTACACCGCGCGCGCGTGTGAACGGAGTGATCGCTGCCATGAAAACAGTGCATCCATATGAAGAAATTGCATACGACATCTATAATGTTGAAAATCCGAATCCCAACTTCGGAATGGGTGCATTCGGCACATTGTTAAAACCACAGCCGCTAGGAACATTTTTAAAGTTCGTCAAGCGAACACTGGGCAGCGGAATGCTGCGTTTCACAGGCAGAACAACAAACGAAGTTCAGAACATAGCGGTCTGCAGCGGGGCCGGCTCAGACCTTCTGTCCGATGCCATTGCAGCAAAAGCAGATGTATTTATCACTGCAGACGTGCGATATCATGCGTTTCACACAGCGACAGGCAACATTGCCCTTGTAGATGCAGGCCACTGGGAAACTGAACAAATTGTTTTAAAACCTATTGCGGATCGAATTCGCTCTGTCGCCCGAAAGGCGAACGAGCCTTTAACCGTTTGTATCACCAAACATATAACGAACCCGATTCAAACGATGTAAGCTGTTAGATTATTGAGAGGAGTAACCGTTGGAAAATCGATTACGATTGTTGTACTCATTACAGTTGGTTGATTCCAATCTTGATGAGCTCCAGGAAATGAAAGGTGATTTACCGAAAATCGTAGCTGAATTATCGGAGACCATAAAAGGCAAACTCGTACAAAAGAAGGAACTTGATGACATCTTAAAAAAATCGATCGTCAGTCGAGACAAAGCAGATATGGACATACTGTCTCTCAAAGAAAAGATCGAGAAATATAAAACCCAGCAGTTTCAAGTGAAAACCAACAAACAATACGATACGTTGGCACGAGAGGTCGATCACGCTCAGGAGAAGATCACAAAACTCCAAAGAGAGATGGACGAGCTGGAAGGTAAAGCTGAATTTGCTAAGGAGGATGCAGAGAAACTTCGACCTGAGATTGAAACATTGCAGGAAGAATTTGCAGATCGCAAGAAAGAACTCGCTGCCGTCAACAAAGAACACGAAGACGAAGAGTTGAAACTCCAGCACCAGCGCGAGAAGATTGTCAGTCGCATCTCAAAAGCAGATTACCAGATGTACGACCGAATCCGTAAGGCAAAAGAGGGACGTGCCATTGTTCAGGTACAGCGAAATTCCTGTGGCGGATGCTTTAACCGCGTGACACCGCAGAGAGTACTGGAACTGCGGAAAAATTCAACTCTCATCACATGTGAACGATGCGGCCGCATACTCGTTTCGGATGAGATAGTCGAAAGTGCAAAGAAATCTGTATGACCATACTCGCCTACACGGATGGTGCATCACGCGGTAATCCTGGTGAAAGCGGAGTTGGCATCGTGCTGAAGGACGAACGTGGCAATGTGATTGGATCACATTTTGGCTACATTGGACAAGCAACAAATAACATCGCCGAATACACGGCTCTTACTACTTGTCTAAAGCTCGTGAAAGAAATTGATTGCGACCACCTTGTTGTTCATTCCGACAGTGAGTTGATGGTGCGTCAAATAAATGGCCAATACAAAGTGAAGGATGAAGGATTGAAGAAACACTTCCTACACATCCAAAAAATTCTTACGGCATCACCATTCCAATTTGCAATTAAACATGTACCACGAGAAGAGAACCGCGAAGCAGACCAATTGGCGAATCGCGGCATTGATACGAAAAAACGTTTACACGTGTGAGCTTCCAGTTTGGAAAGCTCGCCGTACTTTTGGCAAAGTGTTGTTGAGAAGGCTGGACGTTGGATCCAGAAGCAGAAGCTGGTGCGTCAGGCAGTCGCCCTATCCTGGTTATACGGGATAGGGAGGAAAGTCCGAACACCACAAGGCAAGGCGCCTCGCGTGTACGCTTAGGGCGTAGAAAGCGAGGGTCCCGCAGGCAACATCCTGCAGGAACGGAGAGTATCACAGAAAACACACATCCCGATTTCTTCGATAGAAGAAGCCGAGAAAAGGTGAAAAGGTGGTGTAAGAGACCACCGCATCGTCAGTAATGACGATGGTCGCGTGAGCGATCCTGATGTAACCGTTGGTTGCATCAGGACAAGAGAAACCCCGCTTGGTGCAAGACCATGTAGATCCCGTTTCCGATTTAGCGAAAGCTAAGTCGGGATAGAGTTGCCCGCTCCAGTTCACACAAGTGAAGACGGGATGGGTAGGTCGCCAAGAGAAATGGCTGCCTCGTTTCGTCGGTTGCTTCGGCAGTTAACGGAATTAGACAGAATTCGGCTTATCGACTAACCACTTCATGCTTCTGGATGTATTGACATGCTTGTATCCGACCATACGCATCCACCTTCTTGCTATAATCTTCAATCATTGTACTGAAGGATACTGGTGACACCAAATCGGGAATATCGCTGGACGTTTCGCAAAGATTCAGATTTAACAGTAGAAGATGCTCAGATTGCACAATCCTTAGCACAGGAGCTTTCAATCTCCCCCATTCTGACAAAGATACTTGTCAGTCGGCACATTGATACATTCGAGAAAGCTCGGGCTTACTTCCGGCCAAGCATGGAAGACCTCCATGATCCTTTTACAATGGAACAAATGGATGTAGCAGTAGAACGACTCACACTGGCAATATCGAGCAATGAGCACATGGTTATCTTTGGTGATTATGATGTTGATGGAACAGACAGCACAGCAATGTTGTGGAAATTTCTGAAAGATATCGGAGCACACGTTGACTATTTTATTCCCGATCGGATTAAGGATGGTTATGGTATTTCTCTTGCAGGCATCGACCATATACGCGACATGGGGGCAACTCTTCTCATTGCGGTAGATTGCGGCATCACTGCAGTACAACAAGTGGAGTATGCACGTTCACAGGGAATCGATGTTGTGATATGTGATCATCATGAACCGGGGAGCGAAATCCCAAATGCATCGGCAGTTCTCGATACATTGAAGCCATCATGTATGTATCCATTCAAATTTCTCTGCGGATGCGGTGTTGCATTTAAACTCATTCAAGCACTAGCATTATCCGAACCGATACGAAGTCAACTGGGTGAAGATGCTCCAAAGCGATTGCTCGATTATCTCCAATACGTCACATTAGCGACCACAGCAGACATCGTCCCTCTTGTTAATGAAAACCGTATCATGGTGAAATTGGGATTGGAACTCATCAACTCTATTCCTGTTCCGGGAATTCGTGCACTCATTGAAACCTCCGGATTATCACCAGGAAAAATTTCTTCCGGACAGATCGTCTTTGTGCTCGCACCGCGTATCAATGCGGTTGGTCGGCTAGGCGATGCCAACCGGGCAGTTGAAATGCTCGCCAGCAATTCATTCGACCGTGCAGTTCAAATCGCCAAGGTTATGGAAGATGAAAACTTCCAACGACGGAAGATTGATGAGGAAACATTCATTCAGGCGCAAGAAATTGTGGAACGCTATTTAAACGCCGACAACGACAGCGCAATTGTCCTGCATCAAGAAACATGGCATCCGGGTGTTATCGGCATCGTCGCTTCACGATTGGTGGAACGGTACTATCGTCCCACGATCATGATGACGACGGTGGATGGAGTTGCCAAAGGATCAGCACGCAGTGTATCCGGCTTTAACATTCATGAGGCATTGAAGCGATGCGAAGATAAACTCATCCAATTTGGCGGACATAAGTACGCAGCAGGTCTCACGGTGGAACTTGACAGGCTGGATGAATTCCGCGATGCGTTCAAACAGGTTGCCGCCGAACTTCTTACAGAAGATTTACTCACACCGGAAATCCATATCGATGCGGAAATACAACTTTCCGATCTGACGCCAAAATTCATTCAAGTACTAAGTCAATTCGCTCCATTCGGCCCGGAGAATATGCGTCCCGTGTTCACAGTACATGGCATAGAGGTGCTTGGCCAACCGCGTATCGTTGGGAAGAACCATCTTCGTTTCAAGGTACGGAGCAACACTCACGTTGTAGATGCTATTGGATTTAACTTGGGTCATTTGCTCAGCCGTGTGCAGAGCAACAAAAAAGTTGATGTTGCTTTTTCGCTCGATGAAGGCGAATTTGCAGGAGAAACTGTCCCGCAATTAAAAATTCGAGATATAAAGTAAGTATCAGTGTATGAAAGTCTTTCACTCATTGGGTCATGAAGCATACACAAAAGAACAGTTTACTCGACACTCCATAGTCTAAGGAGAGGAACATTGTCAGGACACAGCAAATGGTCCACGATCAAGAGAAAGAAAGCTGTCACTGATGCACGGCGCGGAAAAATATTTACGCAAGTCATCAGGGAAATTACCGTCGCTGCAAAAATGGGTGGTGGTAGTTCAGAAACCAATGCGCGTCTTCGCTTCGCCATCGATAAAGCGAAAGCATGCAATATGCCGGCAGACAATATTAAGCGCGCCATTCAGAAAGGTACCGGCGAACTTCCCGGGGTCAATTATGAAGATGCCGTGTACGAAGCATATGGTCCCGGTGGCGTTGCTATCATTATTGAAACAGTGACAGATAACAAGAATCGAACAATCTCGGACATTCGACATATCCTTGAACGAAACAATGGCAAAGTTGCCATGTCTGGATCGGTGGCGTTCCAGTTTCACAAGAAAGGTATAATTCTTGTGCCATCGTCCGTTGTACCGGAAGACGACCTCCTCTCTATTATTCTCGATGCCGGCGCAGAAGACATGAAAACCGAAGGCGATGAATATTACATTGTTTGCACTCCAGATAATTTTGAGATAGTAAAGCAAGCCATCGAAACAAAAAGCATTAAGGTTGAATCAGCGGAAATTCATCTTGTCGCTGACAACACCGTGAAAGTAGAAGGAAAAGATGCGGAAAATGTATTGAAGCTGATGGAAGCACTCGAAGAACACGACGACGTTCAGAAAGTACATGCGAACTTTGATATTGACGATAAGGAATTAGTACGCTTGGGAACCGGAAGTTAGTTCATCGATGAGTACAAAATTGTCAAACTCACAACGCACAAATAAATCAATCGCAAATTATAAATTGATATGATCATTCTCGGTGTCGATCCAGGAACTCTCATCACCGGCTTCGGCATTATCGAAGTAGAGCGTGGTACGTACTCTGTGCTCACGTATGATGTAGTCAAGAATGCCAGTGATCGTTCCATGCCCATCCGGTTGAAACAGATCTATGACAGAATCTGCAAGATTATTCATCAGTACCATCCGGATGAATTCGCCATCGAGACAGCGTTCTACGGCAAGAATGCTCAATCGGCACTGAAGCTAGGCCACGCACGCGGTGTGTCGATTTTGGCTGCAGTGAATTTTCAAATTCCCACAACAGAGTATTCTCCGCGCGAAGTCAAGAAAGCAGTTACCGGAAACGGTGCAGCTTCCAAGCAACAGGTTCAATTTATGGTGAAATCTCAATTGAAACTCCGTGAAGCACCAAAATTTTTCGATGCCTCGGACGCGTTGGCGATCGCCTTGTGTCACTCATTCCGGATAATGGGCGGCAAAGCAAAATCGCGGCATACACGAACGCCAGGGCTAAAATCGCATCGTACCTGGTCGGATTTCATTCACGCACATCCAGAACGAGTAGTGAGGAACAAATGATTGCTACTCTTACAGGTATCCTCAAATTTAAGAGTCCAACGGAAATTCTCGTTGAGGTACACGGCATTGGTTACACTATCAGCATTCCGCTCTCGACATATGAAAAACTGGGCGATCTCGGCTCCTCTGTTTCCCTGTTAACGCATTTCCATGTACGTGAAGATGCTATGCTGTTATTCGGATTCTCCACAGAAGAGGAGCGGCGGCTTTTTAAGCTCCTGATTTCGGTATCTGGCATCGGTCCAAAGATCGCACAAAGCACCTTATCCGGAATAAATGTCGAGGAATTAAAATCGCACATCGTCGGCGGGAATGTGAATGCACTTATGGCTATTCCGGGAGTCGGCAAAAAAACCGCCGAGCGTCTCATTGTGGAATTGCGTGACAAAGTCGGCAAAACCCTCACTGAATCTGAACCAATTTCTGTCATCGGAATGGCAACCGCGGCGATGCGAATCGAAGCGCTTCAGGCGCTTACATCGCTTGGTTACAACCAACAAATTGCCGAGAAAGCCATCCGGCTTGTCGTGAAAGAAGCTGAAGGATCAACAATTTCTCTTGAAGAATTAATTAAACGGGCGCTCCGGCACACGAACGCCCGATAAAGCACACAACAAACAACGAACCATTTTCCTGTGTTATGTTGCTATTCTCTGCGGTTCTTGGTAATATTGTACCCGTGAGGCAGTCCAATTTGACAGAACCTGAACGACAAGAGCAGGAAACTGACCTTGACCAAACGTTGCGTCCAACGGCGTTAACTGAATTTGTAGGTCAAGAAAAAATTGTTGGGAACCTCAAAGTATTCATCTTGGCAGCACGCCAGCGATGCGAACCGCTCGATCATGTCCTTCTGACCGGACCTCCGGGACTGGGAAAAACAACGCTTGCCCACATTGTTGCAAATGAAATGGGCACGGGGATAAAAATGACATCTGGGCCCGCGCTGGAAAAACCAGGCGATCTTGCGGGCATTTTGACTTCATTAGAAAAATCTGAAGTACTCTTCATCGATGAAATCCATCGTGTACCAGCAAGGATTGAGGAATACTTGTATTCGGCGATGGAGGATTTTCGTGTAGACATTATTATTGATAGCGGGCCGGGTGCAAAAACCATCCAGCTTGGTCTTCAGCCGTTCACCCTGATCGGAGCCACAACACGGGCAGGGTTGTTGAGTTCGCCATTGCGCTCACGTTTCGGCATCACAAATCGTTTGGATTATTATTCCCATAGTCAGTTAGAGCGTATCATCCGACGCTCAGCAGAAATTCTATCAATTACATCAGAGCCGGATGCAATAATGGAAATCGCCAAACGTTCGCGTGGAACTCCGCGCATTGCTAATCGTTTACTGAAACGATGCCGCGATTTTGCCGAGGCTGATAAACGATTATCGCAATACGACGGTGTCATCACAAAAGAAGTTGCTGAGTTTTCGCTCAAGGCGTTGGAAGTAGATGAACATGGATTTGATGAGATGGACAAACGCATTCTGCATACGATCATCGATAAATATAATGGCGGTCCTGTCGGAGTCAGCACGCTTGCCGTTGCAGTTGGAGAAGAACCGGGAACGCTGGAAGAAGTCTATGAACCGTACCTCATTCAAGAAGGATTTTTGAAACGGACTCCACGTGGAAGAGAAGCAACAGAGCTTGCGTACACTCACTTTGGAAGATCATTAAAACAACGATCCCCGAACAAAACACAACTTGAGTTGGGTAACTGACGCTGGAACATGAGAAAGAATACTCTGCAAAAACACAATTGGAAGATTATCTGGCTGCTGGTCGTCGGCTGTTGTATGATCAGCATTGCCAGTTGGGAGCTTCTTTTCTCCCAGAACGACCCCTCTGATGGAATCGTCTTTCGTGCAGTAGCGTTTGCAGATGCGAAAACTGTAATCGCCGTCGGGGATAGTGGAACCGTTGCACGTTCAACGGATCAAGGCAGTACGTGGTCTGTATGGCAAAATATGAATCGCCTCACGACACCTTTGAACGGAATCTGTTTTACAGATCCAACACATGGATTTGCGGTTGGCGCAAATGGCACTCTCCTTATGACAACGAATGGCGGAACAACTTGGATCAATAAACTTGTAAGCACAAGCGTAAATTTCCGATCTGTCTTTTTCAGTGACGCAAAGACGGGTACTATCGTTGGCAACAATGGTTTCATTTTGCGAACTCTCGACGGCGGAAGTACATGGCTCACACAAACAAGCGACATTCATCTGAACCTCAACGACGTCTCCTTTGTAGACAACGAAACAGGTATCATCGTCGGCGATCGGGGAACTATCCTCCGCACAACAGACGGTGGAGAGAATTGGACGAATCTTTCATCTTCATTTATCACGTATAATTTTTATTCAGTTTCTTTTTCCAAATTGGATAATGCTATCATCGTAGGAGAGAATGGAACCATCATTTATACAACCAACGGTGGTGAAAATTGGACATTAGAACCCAGCGGCACCACAGAAACACTTTTCTGTAATGTCTTCCCTTCTGCAAATTTTTCCGCAGCAGTTGGCAACGCTGCCACGATTCTCGTTTCCTATACAAAAGGAACGAATTGGCTGCGGCAAAAAAGTAGTACACGTAAAGCACTTCTTTCGGCAGCGTTTACTGACGCAAAAATCGGGGTTGCAGTCGGGGCAAAACAAACCATCATTCGGACAACAGACGGCGCAACTTCTTGGGAAGCTTCTACACTTATTCTCGAAAAGCCTATCGAGCTTTCAATCGCTGAGTTACTTCCTCGGGACAGGTATCCCAAAAATAATATTGCAGTCGCTGTCGGAGCGAATGGTGCTCTTTTTCAATCTAAAGACTTCGGTGTAAGTTGGACAAAGATTACTGGCAAGAGTGAGAATACTTTGATGTCGGTCACATCAATAAATCAGACGAGTATGATTGCTGTAGGAAACGGTGGAGTCGTTCTCCGTTCGGACGATGAAGGAACAACATGGACCCCACAGATAAGCACAACCTCTCGTCCACTTTTCCGCGCTTGCTTTACTCTTAGCGATTCTGGCATTATTGTGGGTGATTATGGAATGATGTTAAGAACAACCAACGGCGGAACAACATGGTCGAAAATTTCCTCAGGAACGATCAACCATCTGCGCGATATAGTATTTTCTGATAACCAAACCGGAATTGCAGTCGGAGCAATGGGAACCATCTTGAGTACAACAGACAGAGGAACGACTTGGACATCACAGGTAAGTGGAACGTCCAATTGGCTTTCCGCTGTCTCGCCGCTCGATAAAACTACATTCATCACTGTCGGTGCCGCTGGTACCATCCTTCGGACAACCAATAAGGGTACAACGTGGACAGCACAACCAAGCGGAACAACGAAGGAATTGTTAAATGTGTCCTTCTCCGATACAGTAAACGGATTTGTCGTGGGAATTGAAGGGACAATTTTACGCACACAAAATGGAGGTACCAAGTGGACTGCACTTGAAAGCGGATCCACGAATGATTTACGGGCAGTTCAATTCTTTGATAAACAGCAAGGCATCATCGTTGGAACGAACGGTACAATCCTGAGAACAACAGACAGCGGAACTACTTGGATAAAAGTAGAGACAGACTTTCCATTGTCTCTCTTTGGTCTAACAATTAATTGAGATCGGATCATTTTTTTTATCATCGCCTTTGGTGCTTACGCAGAGCTTTAAGCACTGCTTCCATATCTTTCGGTAACGGCGCCTCTACCAAGATCTTCCCGTTCGTTACCGGATGACTGAATGAAAGAGAGACTGCGTGAAGTGCTGTTCGCCCCAAAAGTGGTTGTTCTTCCTCTTTCCCTTGGTAATTCCGTTTAATAGTTGACAGAAAGAATCCTCGCCCGTCACCATACAAAGGGTCTGCGAGAATCGGCAAACCGATGGCGCTCAAATGAACACGGATTTGATGTGTACGTCCGGCATGTGGCCGTGCCTCGACAAGAGCATAGCCATTGAACCATTCCATCACCGTATAATCCGTGCGAGCTTCTTTTCCCTTTTTCGTGTCAATCTTCATCTTCCTGACACCATGCTCGTTTTCTATTATTGACAAATTGATAGAGTCACTATCTGTGTGTGATGTTCCGGCTCGCCGCGCGGAGCGGGCAACAATCGCGCGATACTTTTTCTCCACTTGCCGCTGTTCAAATGCAGTATTCAATTGAGCATGTGCTTCAGCGGTCTTAGCAAAAAGCACAACACCGCTCGTCTCCCTGTCAATCCGGTGTACCACAAAAATAGTTCCGAATGTTTCTTTCAGTAGATCATAGAGATTGAGTAAGTTATGATCATATCGGTCCGGTAAAACAAGCAAACCGGCCGGTTTGTTGATTGCAAGAACAGCGTCATCTTCCAGCAGGATGCCGCCGCTGCCTTTCTTCAGAATATGTTCAAGTTTCCATCGCACAGGTACCCACTTCCAATGTAGAATCGCATTTGTTGAAAAACAAGAGTTAAGTAGTGTCTCAAATTAACATAGTCGGTTAGTGGTGTCAGGAATTTCTTCCTGACGCTCAACGGTATCGGTCAGGACGCAAGTCCTGACCGCACTATACTGAGACACTACTTAAATTGATTGTCACAGAAAATCAATTTACATTCATCATAGTATTTATCATTGAACATAACTGCTCAGCATATTTTCTATATCATGGAAAATAATCCCTCTCCTCATAGGAGAGGGATAGGGTGAGGTTAAAGAACAACAGACCCCACCTTAGTCCTCCCCTAAGAGGGGAGGAAATTTTAGAAAATGTCCGATATGTAAAAAGACTAAAAGAGGACGCAGAGCAGTTACATAGTATTTATCATTGGACAAATATTGAAAAGTAACACTAACCATTGAAGCCACTCTCTCGTTCCTTTTATCTCCGACCAACACTTCAAGTTGCGCGCGAACTTCTCGGCAAGTATTTCATTCGTCGAATCGGCAAGAATCTGCTGATCGGAAAAATAGTCGAAGTTGAAGCATATCGCAGCAGCGATCCGGCGTCTCACTCTTTTCGCGGGAAAACGAACCGAAACAGTATGATGTTTTGCGAAGGCGGACATCTCTATGTCTATTTCACCTACGGCATGCACTTCTGCGCAAATATTGTGACCGGCCGGAAGGGAATTGGCGAAGCAGTGCTCATTCGTGCTGTCGAACCTTTAGTCGGTATTGAAGTCATGACAAAGAACCGTCAGAAAGGTAGACTCCATCTATTAGATGGAGCCTACCTAATCAATCTCACCAACGGTCCTGCAAAATTCTGTCAGGCATTTGGTATTGCACGTCAAGAAAATGGTCTGGACTTACTCGATAGCGAAATCAGAATCACCAACGGCGAACACATTCCTTCAAAGCTTATTAAACGTTCATCGCGAATCGGAATTCAACAGGGAGTAGAAAAGAAGTGGAGATTTTTTATTAAAGGGAATCCGTGGGTATCGAAATGAGAACTGAGGACATGACTAATTCAGACTGAGTGCTTCTTTTATGTACTGTCCCGTGTACGATCGTTGATTCCTTGCTATTTGCTCCGGCGTCCCTTCGGCAACAATCTCTCCGCCTTCATCTCCTCCTTCAGGGCCTAAATCTATTACCCAATCTGCCGTTTTGATGACGTCGAGATTATGTTCGATCACAATAACAGTATTTCCTTTATCGACTAATCTATTGAGGACGAGTAGAAGCATCCGGATATCTTCAAAATGCAACCCTGTCGTCGGTTCATCCAGAATGTACAGTGTCTTTCCTGTACCGATTTTCGAAAGTTCAGTCGAGAGTTTTACACGCTGTGCTTCACCGCCGGATAATGTTGTCGCTTGCTGGCCCAGCCGGATATACCCCAATCCAACATCATGGAGCGTTTGCAAATGTCTCTGGATGCGCGGCATCTCACTGAACAATATCATCGCCTCATCTACGGTCATATTCAACACATCGGCAATCGATTTTCCCTTGTAATGCACTTCAAGCGTTTCTCGATTATATCGTTTGCCCATACAAACATCGCAGAGAACATAGACATCCGGTAAAAAATTCATCTCGATTTTCCGGACCCCATCGCCTTCACAATTTTCGCATCTGCCGCCTTTCACGTTGAAACTGAAACGTCCCGCTTTATAACCGCGTATTTGCGCTTCTGGTAACTTCGTAAATAAATCCCGTATAAGCGTGAACAATCCCGTATATGTTGCCGGATTTGAACGCGGCGTTCTGCCAATGGCTGATTGATCGATGTCGATGATCTTGTCAATGTGCTGTATTCCATCCACGGATTTGTACGGAAGAGGAACAAGCTTAGACTTGTAAAACTTTCTAGAAAGAATCGGAAAGAGAGTCTCATTGATGATCGTGGATTTACCGGACCCGCTGACACCAGTGACACAGACGAGTGTACCGAGTTGAATCTGGAGCGACAGATTTTTCAGGTTATTGCCCGTTGCCCCTTTCACCATGAGCGATTTGCCATTGCCTTGGCGTCGTGCAGGTGGAATTTCAATCTTATGTTCACCTCGGAGATATGCGGCGGTCAGAGATTGGAAATTGGAAATTCCAATGCCACCCTCTTCCTTCTTCCTTTTTCTGTTTGCTTTTCCATTTATTAATTGTTCCGGCGTTCCAGTTACTACAATCCTGCCGCCGTGTTCCCCGGCGCGCGGTCCAAGATCAACGATATAGTCCGCGCTTTCAATCATCTCCTTGTCATGCTCGACCACAATAACGGTATTACCAAGATCGCGAAGCGACTTGAGCGATTCGATCAACTTAATATTGTCGCGCTGGTGTAAGCCGATGCTTGGCTCATCAAGAATGTAAAGAACACCGACCAACTGTGTTCCAATCTGCGTTGCTAATCGGATACGCTGCCCTTCACCACCAGAAAGAGTGCGGGCAGGACGATTCAACGTGAGATAGTTTAATCCAACATTCAATAGGAAATCGAGGCGCTGTCGGATTTCTTTTACTATCTGATGGGCTATGTCCGTTTGACGAGGTGTCAATGAGATATTCTCGAACAATTGTTTCGCGTGTGTGATAGACAACTGCACGACATCGTGAATATTTGTTTGCTTGCCGGTCTTCGCATCTTCCAAACGAATGGCAAGACTTTCTTTCCGCAATCGTCCGCCATGGCATGTATCACAAGGACTCGTCGTCATAAACGACTCTACCCAATCACGCACTTGATTTGAAGAGCTGTCTTCATACCACCTCTCCAGCATTTTAAGAAGCCCTTCGAAACGATGCTTATAGATTTGCACCCGTCCGGTGTTGTGCGTGTATTCGATTTCTAATTTCTCCCCATGCGATCCATGAAACAAAACGTCACGTACTTCTTGAGAAATCTTTTTCATAGGTGTATCGAAATCAAATCCATATTTTTTCGCGACAGCCTGAATCTGACTGAACATCCATGTCGAACGCGGTTTCCCCATCGGTGCAAGTCCTTCTTGATTGATGGAGAGGTTTTCATCCGGAAGAATCAATTTCATATCGAATGATCGCAGTTCACCGAGGCCTTCACACTTTGGACAATAGCCGGCCGGTGTATTGAACGAGAATGAGTTTGGCGCCGGTTCCTCGTAGCTAATGCCGCACTCATGGCATGAAGATTTCTGACTGAAGAGTTGATCCTTCTCGCCGTCATTGACGATGAGAACACCCGTCCCAAATCGAAGCGCGAGCTCAACCGAGTCTGCTACACGCGGACGCATCTCCTTCTTCAAAACAATTCTATCAATAACAATTTCAATTGTATGGACCTTGTAGCGGTCGACCTTCAATCCTTTTTCTATTTGCTTCACTTGCCCATCTATACGAACGCGGAGAAATCCGTCTTTCAGAATGCTTTCAAATAATTCCCGATAATGTCCTTTGCGTCCTTTCACCACCGGAGCAAGGATTTGGAGTTTCGCACCAGTCGGATACTCCAGGATCGCCTCGATGATTTGATCGACTGATTGCCTTTGGACTTTACGGCCGCAGGAATAGCAAAACTGCGTGCCGATCCGTGCGAAGAGCAAGCGGAGATAGTCATATATTTCTGTTACCGTACCAACTGTGGAGCGCGGATTGGTGCTGATGGTTTTCTGTTCAATAGAAATTGAAGGACTGAGCCCTTCGATGAGATCAACATCCGGACGCTCCATGACATCAAGAAATTGACGCGCGTATGCAGAAAGACTTTCAACATAGCGGCGTTGTCCTTCGGCATAGATCGTATCAAAAGCCAAACTCGACTTGCCGGATCCGGAAAGTCCGGTAATAACGGTCAGCGAATCACGCGGAATATCGACGTCGATATTCTTGAGATTGTGAACACGTGCACCGCGAACTATAATTTTATCTTCAGCCAAGTTTAGATTTCAGATAGGGAATTGGAGTTATAGTATCTTCTACTGATTACTGACAACTGATGACTGAATGCTTTTTCTCAATTCATCCGCTTTCGTTTATTCAAATACTCAAATAATGCCTTATCGAATGGTGTACTGGTATCCAACAAAACATAGTCAATATTGTTGTCTCTGCATTGCCGTTTATAAAAATCGAGAAACTCCCGCATGGATTGCTGATATGCTTTTTGAATATGCCACGGTTGTGTCATCAACTCTTCTTGTGTTTCTAAATCTTTAAAGATCGCATCACCGCCAAACGCAAAGGATCGTTCCAACGGATCCAGCACTTGCATAACAACGACTTCATTTCCTTTATGGCGAAAATGCTTCAGAGCCGTCATCACCGATTCCGGTTTATCAAAACAATCGCTTAAAACAATGACCAGGCCGCGCCGCTTTATTTGCTCGGCAATGAGATGCAGTGCTGCTGCAGTTCCGGTTTTATTTGCCGGTCGGGCAGATTCCAATTCTTTTAATAATTCTTTTAAGTACGAACGTGTCGCCCGAGGTGGGAGCGATACTCGGACAACTTCATCAAACAACGTCAATCCAACAGCATCTCGCTGTTCGATCATTAAGTACGATAACGCGGCAGCAACATAAGAGGCATATTCGAATTTCTTGATATTTCCTTTTGATGCATAATCCATCGACCGGCTTGCATCGACGATGAGATACGATTTGAGATTCGTCTCTTCCTCAAATTGTTTAATGTAGAAGCGATCCGTTTTCCCATACGCTTTCCAATCAATGTGCTTGATTTCATCTCCTGGCATATATTGGCGATGCTCGATGAACTCTACACTGAAACCGTGGTAAGGACTTTTATGCAGACCCGTGATGAATCCCTCCACGACCAAACGTGCACGCAATTCCATATTCGCAAGTTGCGCTACAACAGCGGGTTGAAGATATTTGAGAGATTCATTCAATACAGTTTTCAGTTCTCAGTAATCAGTTTTCAGCAGATATACGCTTCGGCAACTTATCACTCAACTACTCAACGACTCTTCTACTTCTACTTTTTCTTTGCTTTCTTTGCTTGTTTCGTCTCTTCTTGAGCTAACAGTGCCTGTGCTTTTAGAATTTCAGACGGATCTTTCCCAAGATTATTCAACTCGAAATGTGCCGACACGACAAGTTGGTTCGTAGGATACCGTTTGATAAAATCTTCGTACGCAATGCGCGCCGAGTCGATATTCTTCAAATCATTATTGTAAATGAAGCCTATGAGAAACGATGCGCTGGGCGAAGTGGCATGGTTTGGATACTTCTCAACAAGCTGTCGAAATGTATGAATCGCCAGGTGATATGATTTCTTATGATTCTGATAAATTGTTGCTATGGCATAATAAGCTTCCGGTGTGCGGGTACTGTCCGCATATGCTTTGACCAATTCTCGATACGAATCAATGGCAGCATCGTACTGTTCGGCTTTCTGTGCATCTACTCCCTTATTGAACATTTCCTCAGCGCTGGGCTTCGAGCAACCGGTGATAGCAAACATCAGTACCAAGGTGAACAAGATGAATTTCATTGCACAATCCTTTCTTCTGCATTATTTAAACCTTCAGCCCTCATATCGAACAACTGAATACTGACGGCTGATAACTGCTTTATAGTATTAAAACATCTCTGGAGAATCAACGAATCATCTGTTTCTTCAGAACAGCACAAAAGAATCCATCAGTTCTTTGAATATGCGGAAAAAGCTTAAAGAATGAATCTGTTGAAGTTCCTCCCACACTCTGCACGAGTGGCATATCTGCATTGAGCTTGACGATAGTGAATTCAGGATGCAGCATCAAGAATTCTTCAATCACCTCTTCGTTTTCCTGTCTCAACAGTGTACACGTCGCGTACACCAATCTTCCTTCCGGTTTCACAAGCGGTACGGATGAATGCAGAATGGCTTTCTGTTTTTCCGACACCTCCTTGACAGTCTGTTCCGTCACCATCCATTTCATTCCCGGATTACGGCGGATCGTTCCCAATCCGGAGCATGGTGCATCCACAAACACAATATCGAAGAAAGCCTTGTAGCGATCCACAAGGTCTTCTATTGTTTCAATTTCCTGCACACGGACATTCTGTACACTTGCACGTTTGGTGCGCTTGCGGAGTTCTTCAAGACGGAATCCATTGATGTCCGTTGCAAATATTTCCCCGCGGTTTTTCATAAGCGCTGCAAGCTCCAGGGTCTTTCCCCCTGCCCCCGCACAGACATCCAGTACCTTTGCATTCGGTTTCGGATCAAGAAGAATCGGCAAGAGCTGACTTCCCTCATCCTGCACTTCAAACCATCCATCTCGAAACACTGGAAGGGAAAATACATTTATCCGTTTTGTAATATTGAGGCCAACCGGCGACAGAGAAGTCCTCGTTGTCTCTACTCCTTGTTTCCGTAATTCTTCCTGACATTGTTCAACACTTGCCTTCAACGTGTTGACACGCAGAGTCAATGGAGCTTGCTCATTGAGACTTGAACAAATCTTTTCTGCTTCACTCTCTCCATATTGTTGAACAAATCTCTCCACCATCCAATCGGAGAATGAATACTCTATCCCAATTCTTTGAATGACGGATTCCATCGAAATTGTTGGCGGTTTCGCCAGATTTGTTAAAAGAAGTGCAACATTCTCTTTCGTTTGCGTGCTTGTAAGTGTTGGTAAAAGTATTACGGGAGTTATTTCTTGAATTTTTCCCTCAAAAGATAAATAGGCAACGATAAGGAGAACTATTTTATCTTCATTCAGGAGATTGTCGCTGACTCCTACAAGCGCAGTGGTGAGATGATGCTCGCACTTCCGCAAATGACGTAATGTACCATACGTTGTCTCCGCGATGAATCGTCTATCATGCGAACCAAGATATTTACGTGCTCTGAAGTACGTATCAATCAAACTATCGGCAGGCCGGTTCGACTTGAAAATAACGCCAAGCAGTTCTTGCGTATGTCCGAGCAGTGATGAGATGTGCATAGGTCTAAAAAGAGAATCCTTCCTCTCCGGTCACTCGGCGTGGAAGGATTCTTGAGTTCAACAAGATCGTTGATTGAATCACTGATAAAAGATAATAGATTTTGTGTTGAAAATCTCAATCCGATTATATTTGTGACCGAACGACATCCGGTTTCACTTTCGTCACAAATTCAATCATTCCGCGATGATCGGTGCCAATTTTTACCGTCTCTCCTTCACTGATCTCTCCGGTGAGAATTTTCTCTGAAAGGGGATTTATTATATACTTCTGAATCACTCTCTTAAGCGGGCGCGCACCAAAACTCGGATCATAGCCGATGGTTGCCAATCGAGATTTTGCTTCTGCTGTGAATATCAGCGTTATATTTTTGTCTTCTAAGAGTTTCTGCACCTGACGCAGCTGGAGTTCTACAATCTTTGCTAATTCTGGCATGGTCAGAGGTTTGAAAACGATGATCTCATCGATGCGGTTAAGGAATTCCGGTCGGATGGATTGTTTTAACATCTCAAATAATTTCACACGCAATTCGCCCATCAATTCATCGCGATTTTCTTCCGTCAGCGTTTCCATCTTTTCTTGAATCAGATGCGACCCGAGATTCGATGTCATAATAACGATGGTGTTTTTAAAGTTCACCGTTCGTCCTTTACTGTCCGTGAGCCTGCCTTCATCGAGCAACTGCAGAAGAACATTGAACACTTCCGGATGTGCCTTTTCGATTTCATCGAGCAGCACGACCGAGTATGGTTTCCGCCGAATTGCTTCTGTGAGTTGGCCACCTTCTTCATACCCGACATAACCCGGCGGCGCACCGATGAGGCGCGATACCGAAAATTTTTCCATATACTCGCTCATATCAATGCGGACAACTGCGTTTTCATCATTGAAAAGAAATTCTGCTAATGCTTTGGCAAGCTCCGTTTTTCCAACGCCGGTACTGCCAAGAAAAACAAATGAACCGATCGGTTTCCGCTCATCCTGCAATCCGGCACGACTGCGGCGTATCGCATCAGCAACGGCTTTTACTGCATCTTCTTGATCGACAAGTCGTTCGTGAATTCTGTCTTCAAGATGCAACAGTTTTGCACGCTCGCCTTCCAGCATCCGCTGAACAGGAATGCCGGTCCACTTCGCTACTATTTCCGCAATATCCTCCGCATCAACTTCCTCTTTCAGCATTTTCTGATCTTTCTGAACTTCGACCAGTTTCGCGGATGCTTCTTTCAATTTCTTTTCTAATCCGACAATCACACCGTAACGAAGTTCTGCAACGCGCTCAAGTTCACCTTGCCGTTCTTTCTGATCCGATTCGTTTTTTGCGTTCTCAATTTCTTCCTTCATTTTGCGGATGGATTGGATTAAATCTTTTTCAACCTGCCAATGAGCTTTCAAACCGGAACGTGTTTGGTTCAACTCAGCAAGCTCTCGCTCGATTTCCTCCAAACGCGATTTGGATTCATCATCTTTTTCCCGTTTCACTGCTTCACGCTCGATCTCAAGCTGCTTAATGCGCCGCTCTATACTATCCAGTTCTTCCGGCATCGAATCGATCTCAATCCGAAGTTTTGACGCGGCTTCATCGACCAAATCGATCGCTTTATCCGGCAGAAAACGGTCTGAGATATAACGATGACTCAACTGCGCCGCCGCAACGATCGCTCCATCGGTAATGCGAACACCGTGATGAACTTCATATCGTTCCTTCAATCCACGCAAAATGGAAATCGTGTCTTCCACGCTTGGCTCATCCACCATGACAGGTTGAAACCGCCGTTCTAATGCCGGATCTTTCTCAACATATTTTCGATAATCGTCTATGGTAGTTGCGCCAATAGCACGCAAATCGCCTCGTGCTAATGCAGGCTTCAGCATATTCGCTGCATCAACGGAACCTTGTACTGAACCGGCACCGACAAGTGTATGGAGTTCATCGATGAACAAAATGATCTCACCGTTGGATTCGGTCACTTCTTTCAATACTGCTTTGAGCCGTTCTTCAAACTGCCCACGGAAACTTGTTCCTGCAACAAGTGTGCCCATATCGAGTGCAACGATGCGTTTCGTCTTCAGACTCTCCGGAACATCGCCTGATACAATGCGATGTGCGATTCCCTCAGCGATGGCGGTCTTGCCAACACCCGGATCGCCGATAAGCACGGGATTATTTTTCGTACGACGCGAGAGCACTTGCAACACGCGTCGGATTTCATCCTCACGCCCAATAACCGGATCAAGTTTCCCTTTGCGCGCCAAATCGTTCAGATCGCGGCCAAATCGCTGGAGCGATTGATATTTATCCTCCGGTGTCTGGTCGGTCACCCGTTGACTGCCGCGAACTTCCTTGAGCGCCTTATAAATGCCGTCTTTTGTCACGCCTTGATCGGCAAGAAGTTTCCCAGCCGTCGACTGAGCTTGAAGCACCGCCAACAGTAAATGTTCTGTGCTGATATATTCATCTTTGAGCTGCTGCGCCTCTTGCTGTGCAGACTCGAAGAGCCGGCCAAGTGCCGGAGAAAGATTTTGATTGCCAAGTCCGGAGCCCTGTACTTTGGGCAGCTTCTCAACTACCTCATTAATTTTTATTTTCAGATAGTTGACATTGGCGCCAAGCTTCTGAAGCAGCGGTACCACAACTCCTTCGCTATCCTGCACAAGCGCCGCGAGTAAATGTTCCGGCTCAATGATCTGGTTGCTGTAGCTCGATGCAATCTCTTGTGCATTCTGCACAGCTTCTTGAGATTTAATTGTAAATTTATTGAAGTTCATATTTACTTATTCCATTTCTTTTAACACCTCTCCCCCTCCGCGTTTTGTGCGGGAATAGGGGGAGATTGAGAGGGGGTCATTTTTTCTTTTGCATTATTTCCCAAATCATATCCAACACACCATCTATATTTTCAATAATTTCTATATTACTAAATCTTAAAACAGTATATCCTTCATTTTTAAAATATTCGTCTCGAATTTGATCTTGTCGTTTTACGTCCTCTTGATAATGTTGACTTCCGTCAAGTTCTATAACAAGCTTTTCCTCAAGAGATATAAAATCAGCAATATAAGTTCCAAAAGGAACCTGCCGTCTAAATTTTATTCCAAGCTGATTAGAACGCAACCGAGACCAAAGCTTTCTCTCGACGTCGGTCATATTCTTTCGCAACATTCGTGCTGTTTGAATATTGCGATGTGGATATTTTAGAATATACTTGCCCAAAAATGACCTCACCCTAACCCTCTCCTGCGAGGAGAGGGGATATTATTTCTGTGCGTTTTGCACAGCTTCTTGAGATTTTATTGTGAATTTATTGAAGTTCATAACTAGTTCTCGTTAACAATATGATATTCCAGGTTTTCGGTTGTTACATTCTCAAAGTAATCTTCTATTGTTTTCAAATTCCCTGTTTTTTCCCAAGCGTCCCACTTTCTACGTAATAATGGACGCGCCTTTTCTTTCATTTTATCTATATTTGGATGTATAATGATTAGTTTGCGATTACCTACAAACCAATTCCCTATGCGAGAATTGATGACCTTATCATTAAAGCTATAACCGCTCACTATGAGAATATTTGTTTCATCCAAATAATTGTTAAACTTTCCATGTATTTTCCAATAGATATCCCTATTACTATAATCCAAAATCTTGTTGATTGTACCGATCAAGATTTCTGGACCTTCAATGTCCCTGATATCGTTGGGTAAAGGTTTCCTAATGATTTTCCCATCTTCGACAGTATCGTAAAACCAGCTTATCGAACCGTGCAATTTTAACAGCTTTAATTCCTTTTTTTTGCGAGGCAATTCATAATTCAACTCATCCCAAACCCATCTTCTACCATCGAATCCGAAGCCATCAACAAAATCAATCCCTTTCTCTGATAAATAATTTTCTATCAACGTATCATGATTAAGTGTGAATATTTTCATTCTTTCCACTGAATCAATTTCGAGTAAGTTAGAAAAAGTTTCGAGATAACTGATATTATCATGTTTCTCACCTATTTTAATAGTTACAATACATTTGATGTATTGTATTGTTTCACTACATAGTTCCGCCAAAGTCCAATTCATAGACTTCTTGTATCCCATACCTATTAGAACTTGTGGAGAATCAGCTAATATCTTTTCTCTCAATGCAAATAAAGCAGGATTATCATATTCACCGTATTCGCTATCTCCTAATTGACTCACTACCGAAAACATATCTTCATAGGTCGTATCGTGTTTCCTACGATTGAATGAATAATAATTATCAACTTCATTTTTTATTCTTGAAAGAAACTTTGTGACCGATGAAATGTAACCATCATCATAGTCAATCGCACGAGGGCCTAAATAGTATCTTCTATCCGTGGACCAATGAAATCCATCGCCACTTAAGACAGCTTCGGTTATCTGACCAGTACAGGGGATTCCTGCTTTTAACGATATCCCAGATCCTAACAAAAATGCGATGTTTTGTTTCATTATCTTTCACTTCATTGAATTAGCAAGAACAAATTATCATTAATAAATCTACGCGGCAACATTTTGCTACAATATAAACGGCGAGGAGTCATTTCCCTCTTACTTAATCTTTCCTTCTCCACTCTCTTCCTCTTCCCACTTCTTTTCTGCTTGCTGCTCGATAATTGTTTCCATGGCTTTTTGTTTTTCCGCCGTTTGCATATCGTGAAATGCTGCCATTGAAGCAAAGCTGCCGGAGCGCTGTAAATTTTTTTTGTCTTTATTTGCAATTGTATAGATAATTGTAGCCAGTAAAAAAATGATAACAGCGATGAATATTAAAAGTATAATTGTTGAGTTGGACATGTAACATCCATCCTTTCTTCACGAACCCCCGCTTGATCTCCCCCTATGAGGGGGAGTGTGAAAATAAAAAAGGCGAGTTTTTATCTCGCCTTTCGTTTATGCATCAGATCGGTGAGTATTCACCATGCAATCTGCTATCTTTTACTCATTTACTCAACTACTTCATACTCATCTACTTATTTATCGTCAACCACCTCAAAGTCTGCGTTCTCGACTTTCTTGCCGCCCTGATCGCCGCTTGGTGGCTGTTGTTGTTGCTGCTGTTCTCCACCCGGCTGTCCTGGTCCTTGCTGTGGTCCACCTGCACCCGGCTGGCTTTTTGCCGATTCGTACATCTTTGTCGAAGCTTCATTCCAAGCATTGTTCAAAGTTTCCATTTTCGCTTTGATCTCGGTTGCATTGTTCGTCTTGATTGCTTCCTCAAGTGCATTGGCGGCAGTTTCCACCTTTACTTTCGTGTCGGCATCCATCTTGTCGGCAAGGTCTTTCAACTGCTTGCGTGTTTGGAAGACAAGATTATCTGCCTGGTTTTTTGTCTCTATTTCTTCTTTTCGTTTCTTATCTTCCGAAGCATGCGACTGCGCATCGTTCTTCATCTTTTCCACTTCTTCCTTGCTCAATCCGCTGGACGATGTAATACGGATGGACTGTTCCTTATTTGTTGCCTTGTCCTTTGCAGAAACGTGCAGCATACCGTTCGCATCGATATCGAACGTCACTTCAATCTGTGGAACGCCGCGCGGTGCTGGTGGAATACCATCGAGATGAAACCGCCCGAGTGTGCGATTATCCACTGCCATCGGTCGTTCACCTTGAAGAACGTTAATTTCCACCGAAGGCTGACTATCCGACGCTGTCGAATAAATTTCACTCTTCTTCGTCGGAATGGTCGTGTTCGCTTGAATCATAGATGTCATTACACCGCCGAGTGTCTCAATACCGAGCGTTAATGGTGTAACATCCAGCAAGAGAACATCGGTCACATCGCCGGAGAGCACTCCGCCTTGAATCGCAGCGCCAACCGCGACAACTTCATCCGGATTTACTCCCTTGTGTCCTTCTTTACCAAAGATATCTTTTACCAACTGTTGCACTCGCGGCATACGTGTCATACCACCGACGAGAATCACTTCATCAATGTTCCGCGGATCAATATTCGCATCTCGGATTGCTTTTTCCACAGGTGGAACGCAGCGCTGAATGAGATCTTCAACAAGCTGCTCAAGCTTTGCTCGGGTAAGCGTCATGTTCAAGTGCTTCGGACCATCCGCCGTGGCAGTGATGAACGGCAGGTTGATTTCCGTTTGCATCAATTGCGAAAGTTCCATCTTCGCCTTCTCTGCCGCTTCACGCAACCGCTGGAGCGCCATTGGGTCTTTGCGTAAATCAATCCCTTCCGTTTTCTTGAACTCATCGGCTATATATTCCAATACACGCATATCGAAATTATCGCCGCCAAGATGTGTATCGCCGTTTGTGGACTTCACTTCGAAAACACCTTCGCCAAGTTCAAGAACAGAAATATCAAATGTACCGCCGCCGAGATCGAATACGGCGACTTTCGAATCTTTGTGCTTCTTATCGAGGCCATAGGCAAGCGCCGCTGCTGTTGGCTCGTTGATAATACGTCGAACATTCAGCCCGGCGACTTCGCCCGCTTCTTTTGTTGCTTGACGCTGTGCATCGTTAAAATATGCCGGTACTGTGATAACCGCTTCTGTGATCTTTGTACCAAGATAATCTTCTGCCGTTTGTTTCATTTTTTGAAGAATCATTGCAGAAATTTCCGGGGGTGAATAAACACGATCACCAATTTGCACACGCGCTGTGTTGTTATCACCTTGAATAACTTTATAAGGAACAAGCTTCATCTCTTCGTTCACTTCGTTAAAGAAACGTCCCATAAACCGCTTGATGGAGAACACGGTATTTTGCGAATTTGTTACCGCCTGCCGTTTTGCAGCCGCACCGATAAGCCGCTCTCCTGATTTCGGAAATCCAACAACCGACGGAGTTGTGCGCGACCCTTCTATATTGGCGATCACAACCGGATCGTTTCCTTCCATCACTGCTACCACGGAATTGGTGGTCCCGAGGTCGATGCCGATGATTTTTCCTGAATTCGTTGACATTGTTAATATCCTTTCTGTAATATCTGTAATGCGACCTGCGCCGCTGATTGGTGGTTTTGTATTTTCCTTTTATAACTACACAGTATGCTCTTCGATAATACCATTCTTTGATTGGTGTTCTTCGTTAATACAATTTTCTCATTGGTTTCCTCCCCTCTTAGGGGAGGACTAAGGTGGGGTCTTTTATTCTTTGACCTCACCCTAACCCTCTCCTATGAGGAGAGGGAATGATTTTTCCATATTCTAACTAAAAATACTCTGAGCAGTTGCTTCCTTTTTACTGTTCTCAGTTTAACATTAAACAATCATTCACTGCTTGACTCGGACCAGTAATTGTGAAATCAGAAAAGGCCGGGTCATCCCACCAGACGACCCGACCGATTAATGCAGGAATAAATAATTATGTACTCCTGCGGAGATTATTTTACTTTTACTTCGATCTGCTTCGGTTTTGCTTGTTCCGCTTTCGGCAGAGTTATTGTTAAGACACCATCGCTCATTTCTGCGGATATCTTGGTCACATCGATTTCATATCCGAACTTAACAGAGCGATCAAAACCCGAGTTACGGATTTCTTTCAGCAGAACGGTCGTCTTCTCCGAAACCTCGGCAGGTTTCTGTTCACTGCTCAAAGTCAGAATATTATTTTCAAAAGTGATTTTAACATCTTCCTTCTTGACGCCGGGTAATTCTGCATTCACAACGATCTCGTTTTCTTGTTCAACGATGTCCATAGCCGGTACCGTGCAACGGCTTGGCAACACATCGGATGAAAAGAAATTCTCGATCAAATGATCATAGGTTCTCGGTGAATCAAATCTTACTAACATTGTTGTATCTCCTTGTGAAATTTTATATATGTTCTGTGCCCATTACTTCAATCTGTGTGCCAATGAAAGAAATAACAAATTCATTCGAATTTCGGCACATGAAGAAATGACGACAACAGAAATGGCAGTTGACCTGCCACAACTTCCTTCTATAACAGCGCAAAATGGCAGAGAAACCTGAATTCTTTTCAGGTGTCTCTTGTTGCATGCTTTCTTGCTTTTCAAAACCATTTTCGCTAATCTTTTGCGGTTTCATTATCACATATGGCGGAGTTGTATTTTATGCATCGTTTTCTGATTCTTTTACCATTTTGTCTATTGATCCTCCACGCACAGACTATTGAAAAGGCCGCTCAAACTGGATATGAATCAATAAAATCGATGGATATGAAGAATCATTTGAGCATTCTCGCGTCTGATAGTCTTGAAGGACGCGAGACTTCCTACCCGGGTCAGAAGAAAGCCGCCCAATATATTGCCGGCATTTTTAAGAAACTCAATCTGAAACCTATCGGTGATGACGGGACATACTTCCAGCATTTTGATATCGAGATATCATGTGTTCATCCGGAGACAAAGATTGTTATAGAAATTGGCAGTATGAAGAAAAGTTACATATGGGGAACAGATTTCATATCAGACGGAGCAAGAGACACAACGCTCACCGGTCCGGCGGCATTTGTTGGATTCACCGATACGGAATTAGATTCTACCGCTCAAGCAAAACTTGTCGGACGAGTCGTTTTCGTTTTTATCGGCAAGAAGGATTATGCCAATGATACAACAAAGGCGACAACACTTCGGCGGCTCTACTCGAATCGACGCGATGCCGGAGCGATTGCTACGCTGATGATTCCGGATGAAGAGGGACCAGCAACATTCCAACATGCACAGCAAATGATGCGCGACTTTGGCTTAGATAAAGGAATCATGCGGATGAAAAGCAATATACCGCAAGTGCAACCTTCCAGTATTCATTTTCTTGTATCGCTGGCTTTGGCGGAGGAAGTGCTGAGATCATCAGGTAAATCACTCAAACAGTTGAGAGATGAAGCGCTGCAAAATCAGGAATTCACGCCGATCTTCATCGACGATGCAACCGTAACCATCGATGCAAAGGTTATTCAAGAAACGAAACAAACAGAAAACGTGCTCACTCTTCTACCCGGAAGTGATCCTGATCTCAAAGCACAGGTTGTCGCTTTTACTGCTCACTATGATCATTTAGGAAAGAACCGAGATGGTGTTGTTTATCCCGGTGCGGATGATGATGGCAGTGGTACAACTGCTGTTCTAGAACTTGCGGAGGCATTCGCAAAGAATCCCATCAAACCAAGACGCAGTCTGCTCTTCTTGACATTAGTAGGCGAAGAGAAAGGATTGTTAGGTTCGCAATATTATGTGAATAATCCCATCATTCCTCTTGATCAGATAATTGCCGACCTGAATATGGATATGGTTGGGCGTATTGATACTATACACGAGGCATACAAAGATACAAATTATACATACATTATTGGTTCTGACAAGATAAGTCTTGAGCTCGATAGTCTGCTTCGATTGGCGAACGGAGAATCGGAACAACTTACGCTCGACTATAAATACAACAACGAAAACGATCCGGAACGTTATTATTATCGGAGCGACCATTATAATTTTGCAAAGAATGGTGTTCCTATTGTATTTTTTTTCGATGGGACTCATGCCGATTACCACAAACCATCGGATACCATTGATAAAATATTATTCGAGCGAATGGTTAAAATCGGGCATGTGATTTATGACCTTGGCTGGAAACTCGGGAATTTTGACCGGCTACTTATAAAAAAATCTGCCCAAGAATAGGATACCACTCGAATGTATTCAAAGGAAGAGCTTCAAAGCGGACTGAACACACGCATCTTTGGAAAAAAGATATTCACCTACGACTCCATTGACTCAACCAATGCTTGCGCGAAAACACTTGCAAGTACGGGTGCTGAGGAAGGAACCGTGGTCATTGCTGAATATCAAACAGCGGGACGCGGTCGGCTTGGAAGAACATGGCAGGCGGAATCCGGAAGTAACTTATTGTTCTCGACAATCATCCGCCCGACACTAGAAATCAACAAGATTGGACTACTTCCATTCTTTGCTGCCGCGGGAGTTGCACTTGCCCTTGAGACTGTTACCGGTGCGCGCTGCGAATGTAAATGGCCAAACGATGTGCTCTTGAATGGAAAGAAGTGTTGCGGAATTCTCTTGGAGACTTCTTTTCAACACAATGTACTTGACTATGCGGTTATGGGTATAGGATTAAACGTCAATCAGAAAGTATTCAGCGGAGATCTCAAAGACCGGGCAACATCACTCAGTCAAGAATGCGGCAGAGAATTTGACCGAAGGGATGTATTTCACCAAGTTATGACATCATTAGAATTGCTTTACTCGGAAGTAAAAATTGGTAATTTCGAAATAACGCTCAACGAATGGAAAACACGGACAACGATGTTCGGAAAACAGGTTACGCTTACTCAGGCAGGCGAGCACCTACACGGGCGCGCAATTACTCTTTCCGCTGATGGAGGACTGGTTCTTGCGACACCCGATGGTCAGCGAGTGTGTTATGCCGGTGATGTTACTTTCACAATACAAAGTTAAGAAATATATTCAAAGGAAAACGGGAAGACCCTATGTTCATTGCAATTGATATCGGGAATACTCACACGGTCATTGGTGCTTACGAGGAAGAGACACGTAAAGCTGATTTGCGCATTCCGAGTACCTTCCAACAAACAGAGGATGAGATCGGCGCACAAGTGCTGACCTTGCTTACGGGAGAAGGAATCGACACGGAGAAAATCGACGGTGTCGGTATCTCGTCAGTCGTACCCAAACTTACCGATATCTATGCCTCTTTGTCCAAAAAGTTTTTTCACCAAGAACCACTGATCGTGAGTGCAAATTTAAATTTAGGAATAACTATTCATTATGATAATCCGAGGTCTGTTGGCGCTGACAGGCTCTGCAACGCTATTGCCGGGTATGCAAAATATGGCGGACCACTCATCATTATTGATTTCGGAACAGCAACAACGTATGATGTGGTGGCATCAAACGGCGATTATCTTGGCGGTGTCATTGCTCCCGGCATTGAAACATCAGCTGCAGATTTGCACAAACGGACAGCAAGATTGCCAAAGGTCGATCTGCATTTTCCAAATAGTATTATCGGTACTGATACTGTGAGAAGTATGCAGACAGGAATTCTCTGGGGTGCGGTCGATGCAATGACAGGTATGGTACATCGTATTCAAAGCGAATTGCAACAGGTTGAAGCGAAGAAAGCTTTGGTAATCGCTACAGGCGGTTTTTCAAAATTTGTTGCAGACCATTCACAGCTCATTCAGCACGTGGAAACATCTCTTGTACTGGATGGAATTCGTTTGATATACGATCGAGTACATCGCAAAGGGAAAAAACCAGCATGAATCAGACCGACGCGACCTTCTCTTCAATTTCCCGTTTTAAGCGATCGAGTTCTCGTGCTTCTGCATGGTGAGCATACAGCATTCGATATAACCCAAGCAATCCACGCACGGAAGTCTCCAAGGTTACTGCTTCATGTTGAATTTGCTTTAAAAGATCGCGGAGTTGCTCGCGTTGCGGTGAAGGCAACTGTGTGCAAAGCTCTTCACCCTGCGTTTCGATATCTCCATTAATATTCGCAAGAGCCGAGTTAAGTGTAGGTGTTAGAGCATTGAGGACATCGCGCACCTTATCTGTCGCCAGCGTGTTCAATTTGATTTCCCGCGCACTCTCTTCTTCGAGGGATTGTGTAACGCGGAATCGGTGACGTTCATTCGTTGCATTGATGACAACGCCAAGGTGTTGGAGATCGAGTTGTTCTTTCCGCACGTAATCATATGCACCAAGTTTCATCGCATCAACAGCAACAAGATCCGATCCTACAGCCGTTAACATAACCACTGGTGTCTCAATATGATTATCATACATCCATTGTAAAAGATCAAGACCGTTCATCTCCGGCATATAGTAATCGGCAAGAATGATATCAAAATGGGAACTGCTGTTTTCAAGTAATTCCTTCGCCTGACGGCCACCTCGTGCAATAGTCACTCGATGTTTTAATTCATCTTGGAGTTGACCTGCGACAATGTCTGCAAAGAATTCGTCATCATCGACAAGAAGAATGTCTAGAGTTTGCTGGTCCAATGATTTTTCCCAATAGAGAATCTAGTCATTTTCAATCGTGGCTAATCTAATGAAATCTAAACACACATACAAATATCCTGCGTCACAAAACACAAACGCCTCTCAAAAACAATGAGAGGCGTTCATAATAGAAATATTACCGAAATTTAACGAATACCGAACATTTGCACTGATGCATTGGCTAATTCTACCAATGGACCAAAGTATAGCCCAAACAATAGTGTCGGTATAACAAAAACCAGAAGAAGAATCGCTTCCGAACGTTGTAACGTGATCGAACTAGTTTGTCCTTCTGGATCGCGGAGGAACATATAGCGAAGAACTCGGGCATAGTAATAGAGAGAAATGACACTATTCAAAGCGCCCACAACGGCAAGCCAAATCCATTTTGCGTCCAGCAACGCTGCAAAGAGATACAACTTCCCGATGAAGCCGGCGGTGGGAGGTAAGCCTGTCAGTGAAACAAGAAATATTGCCATTGCCACGCCAATGAGCGGAACTCGATACCCGAGTCCTCTGTATACACTAATGTCTTCGCTTCCTGTTTTGTTGGCGACCAGCATGACCACAAAGAACGCTCCGAGATTCATAAAGAGGTACATCATAAAATATATGAGAACTGCAGCAATACCTTGGTCACTCAAAACAACAACACCCATCAGCATATAGCCGGCGTGTGCGATGCTGGAATATGCAAGGAGCCTCTTGAGATTATCCTGCCAAACGGCAACAAGATTGCCGAGTGTCATTGTCAATACAGAAAGGATTGCCAGTAATTTATTCCATTCAAATCCATAAAGCGAAGTCCACATACCGGCAGGGACAGCCAAGATTGTTGTATCGATAAAGATGACTTTAAAGAACCGTATCATCATTGCAAAACCGGCTGCCTTCGATGCAACGGAAAGAAAAGCAGTAATGGTAATCGGTGCGCCTTCGTATACATCCGGAGTCCAGAAGTGGAATGGCACCGCAGAAATCTTATATCCAAATCCAACAACAATAAAGATTGTCGCTGTTAGCAATGCAAAATAATTCGGTGCATTTAATGTGAGCGAGTGATTGATGCCAGCATAATCCATTGCTCCGGTGAAGCCAAAGAGAATAGAGATGCCGTATAACATAACACCGGAAGAGACCGCACCATAAATAATGTACTTTAATGACGCTTCACTCGAATCGGCTGCTTCCTTTGTATATCCTGCCAATATATAGGATGAAAGACTCGTCAATTCCATGGCAAGCACCATCATCAACACATTGGTAGCACCAGCCATCAGGAACATACCGAGTGTCATCGCAATAAGCAAAGAATAGTATTCTGCCATTCGTTTGACTGTCGTTTGAACTTCGGATGAAAAGATGGAGAACAAGAAGATGGTCAGCGTGCAAACCGCTGCCAGAGATTTGAAGAATACGGCAAACGGGTCGACTGCTATCATACCGGAGAAAATTTCCTGCGAGACTCCTACCTGCTTGACAGCAAAGAACAAGGCCGCTCCAACGCCAATGAACACAAGCCAAGCAACGACCTTCGGAGTTTTTCTGAAGATTAGTCCAGCCAGTATTGCCAGGCAAAAGGTTACAACTAGTGCCGATTCCGGCAGGAAGCATGTTAAATTTTGTTGGACTTGTTGAACGAATATATTCATTGTTAATTTCTATTCTGCAATTTCTATTATCGAAGCAATGCGGCAGTCGAGCCATTCTGCGCGACAAGATTTACCAAATGATTCACCGATGATGTCATGACATTCAGCATGAACGACGGATAAATACCAAGCACAAGAATAATGATCGCTAACGGCACAAGCATAAACATCTCTCGTGCATCAACATCCGGCAATATGCCCCACTTCTCGTTCACTTTGCCGAGGAACACACGCTGGAGCGTCCACAGCATATATGCAGCCGTCAGCACAATGCCAAGCGTCGATGCAATCGTGATGATGCGAAGCTTATCGACCTGAAATGCTCCCAAGAATGAGAACGCTTCGGAAATAAATCCGCTCAAGCCCGGCAAACCAAGTGCCGCAAAGAATGCAACAGTTACAATGCCTGTATATTTAGGCATCGTCAATGCTAAACCGCCGAAGGCGTCAAGGTCATGTGTGTGTGTACGATCGTAAATCACACCGACGATCAAGAAGAGCATTGCTGTGATTGTGCCGTGATTGAACATCTGGAACACCGCACCCATCATACCTTGCGTATTCAACGCTGTCATACCGAGCAGAACAATTCCCATATGACTTATACTTGAGTAAGCGATGAGTTTCTTGAAATCTTTTTGCGCCATTGCGCACAATGCACCATAGACAATATTGATGAATGCAAGAATTGCCAATGCGAATGCATATTTCTGCGCCATCTCCGGAAAGATCGGAAAGCTGATACGAATCAGTCCATACGTTCCCATCTTTAATAAAACTCCGGCAAGAATAACACTGATAGCAGTTGGAGCTTCAACGTGCGCATCGGGCAGCCATGTGTGGAACGGGAAGATCGGGACTTTAATAGCAAAACCGATAAAGAGAGCTAAATAGGCAAAGGAGCGCATTTGAGTTCCGAATCCGGCAAGCAGCGAATCCGGTTGAAAGTTTGCAGGATTCATCATTGCCAGCATATTAAACGTGTGAATCTTCTCGCCCGTCACCGGATCAGCAATCGCAACACTGAAATACAGCGCAATCATCGCAAGCAGCATCAGCACACTGCCGGCAAGAGTATAGAGAAAAAACTTGATAGCGGCATACTCGCGACGTGGTCCGCCCCAAATACCGATGAGAAAATACATCGGCAGCAGCATCAATTCCCAGAATACATAGAAGAGGAAGAAATCGAGCGACACAAACACACCCATCATACCTGTATCGAGCAGCAGCAGCATCGCCATATATCCTTTCAGCGCCTTATCAATCTTCCATGATGCGAAGACAGCGATAAAACTGATGAGTGCCGTCAGGATCACCATCGGCACACTTATGCCGTCAACACCGAGAAAATATTCGATCTGCAAGCGGCCAAACCACGAGACACCCTGAATGTCGATCCATTTTGCTTTCTCGACAAACTGCATCCCCTCTTGCGTGTTGATGCCGCTCAGATTGTAATTGAAGTTCATATAAATCAACACTGCAAGCACGACTTGAAGAAATGTAATGCCGACCGCCGTCCATTTCATCGCGTTGCGTGCTTCCTTGGGAATCAGCAGGACAATTATCATGCCGATGATCGGCAGAAACGTAATCCAGCTTAACCATCCGATACCAAATAATTGAAATGCCATTGTCTCAACTCCTATAGAAACTTATTTTTCAATCGCATATTTGTATCTAAATTCCACCACAACAGAGAAGCAAAACTTTCATTCCACAAAGTTGGATTCAGGAAGATTTTCGGTCACCTGAACCACAAGAAAAACACCATTACACCGAACAACACAAATGCTAAATAGGTTTGCACTTTTCCCGTCTGGAGTTTCCTCATTAACAACCCAAGAAAACCTCCAAGATATGCAATAAGATTTACCATTCCGTCAACAATTTTATTGTCGAATCCACCAACACCGACATAGAAGAGGAAAAATGTCAAAGCCGAAACGCCCAAACCAAGCAAACCACATTCGATTTTTGCAACGATACCTGCACTCTGTATCAACAATCCTATGGCAACATGCCAGCCGATAAACAATGACAGCATTGCAAACACAGTTAAATAGAAGATAGACCCCGCCCTGCCTTCTTCCCATGTATGCTTCACGCCATACGTAATGCCAATAGTCCACTTTGCCACACCATTCACAAAACCGTCAATGATGACATTGTCGAACCAGCGGTAAGCCGCTGCAAGAGCGTCGGTTCCCTTTACAAATGTCATCTGATACAGCTCATCGAAGTACCATTTGTTTAAGAAAAATTTATAGAGCCATTTCAAAACCGGTGCATTTGCAACCGCATCGGCATTGATCTTTTTCCAATAGTATATTAAAAATGCAACATAGATACCGATACCGGCGACAGCGAGCGAGAGTAACATTGCCCATGTGTGAACATGATGAAGCGTCGCCTCAAATGTTACATTGTTTGCTGCTGCAACCGCAAACGGCACGACAGATTCAGGACGCTCAACGGCATGAAAGAACCAGCCAGACGCCGCACCGATCGGGTTCCAACTGTAGAATGCGAAGAATGACAACACGGCAAATACAATCAATGGAATCGTCATCACTTTCGGCGATTCATGAATTGCATCGAAGCGATGAGGATCTTTATGTTCTCCGAAGAATGTGAGAATTACTAAACGGAACATATAAAACGCTGTCAATCCGGCAACGAAAAATCCGACGATTGGAATGATCCAATGACCTGTCAACTCTCCATAGACAAGTGTACCTGCAAGAATTTCGTCTTTGCTCAAGAAACCTGAAGTGAATGGTACACCGGAAATTGCCAGCGTGTACATCAGGAATGTCCAGAATGTGATTGGCATCTTTGTACGCAGTCCGCCCATATTACGGATGTCCTGGGCGTCCGTCTGGTGGTCGTTCGCATGATGCAAAGCATTCTGCATTGCGTAAATGACAGAACCGGAACCGAGGAAGAGTCCGGCTTTGAACATTGCATGCGTCGTAAGATGAAAAAATCCGGCAGTATATGCACCAACACCAAGTCCCATCACCATATATCCAAGCTGGCTTACTGTTGAGTACGCGAGTACTTTCTTAATATCGTTTTGTGCAATTGCAATGGTCGCAGAAATGAAAGCTGTTATTGCGCCAATGTACGCAATGACCATCAATGCATCGGCTGTCATCATCGCGAATGTACGCGTTATCAAATACACACCGGCGGCAACCATCGTTGCGGCATGGATCAACGCGCTGACGGGTGTTGGACCTTCCATTGCATCCGGTAGCCAGACATGCAGCGGAAACTGGGCTGATTTACCAATCGCTCCACAGAAAATAAGAATTCCGGCAGCGGTCAACCAAGCTTCGCTTCCGAACGGAATATTTCCCGATTTGATCTCTTCAAAGATAATATCGAAACTGAATGTGCGAAATGTTGCATAGAGAATTAAGATTCCAATAAACATTCCGACATCACCGACACGATTAACAATAAATGCTTTCTTTCCTGCATCCGCCGCAGACTTTTTCTCAAACCAGTGTCCGATTAAAAGGTATGAACTCAATCCAACCAATTCCCACGATACGTACATAAGAAAGAAGTTGTTGGTGAGCACGATACCAAACATCGAGAAAGTAAAGAGTCCGAGGTAAGCGAAATAACGTCCATAACGCACATCGCCATGCATATAGCCGATAGAGAAGAGATGCACGAACGCACTAACGATGGAAACAACAACGAGCATAATCGCTGCCACATTGTCAATCATCAATCCAAGTTCCATCTTCAACTCGCCAACACCAGGCACATTGCCGAAATTCACCCACGTGAACGTGGTTTGCAGAGTTTGATCATGATATGCGCCGAGCTTTACAAAAAGGATTGTGAACGAAAGTACGAGTGCGGCAAAGAGAATCGAGGTACCGACCCAATCGCCAGAACGCGGTATGCGCTTGTTCAAGAAAATGAGAACAATAAAGTCCAGCAACGGTAAGAGCCAGACAACAACAGCAAGTATGAGTAAGGTTTCTTGAGACATAATTAGAAAATTTTCAATCTACAATTTCCAAATTCCAATTTATTGAAATCGTGTTTCTTCGTGTCCTTCATGGATTAGTCTTTTAGTTGATTGATTTCATCGACATTCACAGTGTTGAAGTTTTGATAGATATTCAACACGATGGCAAGAAGAATAGCCGCTTCAGCCGCTGCAAGAATGATCACAAACACTGCAACGACATGTCCATCAAGTGTTGTGGTCACGTAACGGGAGAATGCGATGAAATTGATGTTGGCGGCATTGAGCACTAATTCAATTCCCATCAACACCATAATGGCATTGCGCCGCGTTAAGATGGCGAACAGTCCCAGTGAAAAGAGCAACCCACTGAGAATCAGGAAGTGCGTCAATCCAGGATGCTGAAGCCAAATGATAAATTCTTGCATAATGAAAAGTCTCTTCAGTCTTTAGGTTTCTTTTCTCGTCGTGCTATCATCGCCGCACCGATAAGCGCCACGAGCAGCACAACCGAAGCGAGTTCAAACGGTAATAAGTACTTCGTAAGCAGCAGTTCACCTATCTGTGGAGCTGTCTTATCCATTGTCTGCAACTGCGGATTCAAATGCCAATTTGTTGTCCAGAAAACATAGATTAATCCAGAAGTAAATAAAACAATAATAATAAACGCCGGTAAAGTCTGAATTACGCCTGTCTTTGCATCTACATGAATCTGGTGGCTCGTAAGCATCACACTAAAGAGAATTAGAACTAAAATGCCGCCGACATAGATAAGCAATTGTGTGATAGCAATAAAATCGGCAAGAAGGAATACATAAATTCCAGATACTCCAAAAAAGGCAAACAACAAAGCGAATGCCGCCCGCACGATGTTTCGCGAAAACACAACGACACATGCCGCACCAAGTGTGATCACTGCAAAGATGTAAAAAATTATAGTGTAAAGATCCATTGATATCAATTTGAAAGTAAAAAGTTAAAAGAACACGCCATTAGCTTGCCGGTGATTCCGGTTTCGGCGGTAGTGGTATCATTGGAGCCGCAGCTTTTTCCGCTGCTGCAGCTGCGATCGCTGCTTTCTTTGCGGCTTGCTCCTCATCGTATTTCTTTAATCGTTCTTCTGCAGTAGTAATTTCTTCCACCGTCATATTGCTAAAGCTATAAATCAAGTTTTTTCTGTCGAATTCTGAAAATTCGTACACGTCCGTCATCACAATGCAATCGGTTGGACATGGCCACACGCACAGTCCACAGTAACAGCACTTTGCAATATCAATATCAAAACGCGGAACATAAAGGCGTTTCTTTGTATTTTTCGATGTCAACCCTAGATCAACATCCGGCGTCGATTTAATTGTATCGATAGTAATGCAATCCACCGGACATGCCATGGAGCATTGATCGCAGCCGATGCAGTCGTCAATATTGACGTACAACCGGTTGCGCGCCCGTTCGGGAATATTCATCTTGACGGTTGGATATTGCACTGTCGACGAACGCGTAAAGAGATGGTTGATCGTGATCTTCATTCCTACGACAACAGTATAGAGGGAATGAAAGATATTATAAAAATATATTCCGACAGCAGACATTTAAAATTCGATTTCCAATTGCCAATTTTCGATTGTCAATTTATAGTACCAATATCAAACCGACCGAGAGAAGGCACACAAACAACCACGGGATCAGAACTTTCCATGAGACATACATCAATTGATCTACGCGCAAACGAGGAAGCGTCCAACGCACCCAAATTTGTATAAGCACAAATATATATGCCTTCGCGACGAACCAAAAGATTCCCCACACCGGTCCAGACATAAAGGTGCCAAATGGGCTCGACCAGCCACCGAGGAAAAGCGCTACACCCACAGCTGACACTGTGAACAGGTTTGCGTACTCAGAAAGATAGAACATCGCAAAGCGCATACCGCTGTATTCAGTGTTAAATCCTTGCACCAACTCAGATTCAGCTTCCGGCAAATCAAAAGGTGTGCGATTCACTTCGGCAACGGAGGAAACAAACAGAATGAAGAATGTTATGATCGTAAACGGCATCAGCATGAGCTTCTGCGACCAGGGCAACGGACCGCCAAACACCACCCAATTACCAATGCCGCCATCCTGAAACTTCGTGACATCTTGCAGGTTGAGCGAACCGGTAATCATCACTACGATGATGATGGCAATTGCGGTCGGAATTTCATAGCTGATCATTTGCGCTGCTGAGCGAACGCCGCCGAAGAGAGACCATTTATTATTCGATGCCCATCCAGCCATCAGAATACCAACGACAACGAGTGAGCCAACCGCAACCAAGAAGAACGCTCCAAGATTGATGTTGGATCCAATATAGATGCTGCTGAACGGAAGGACTGCATACGCAGCATATGTTCCAACAAATGCAATAATCGGCGCTAAACGGAAAAGCAGCTTATCTGCTTTGTCAGGAATGATGTCTTCTTTTTGCAAAAGCTTCAGCATGTCAGCAATGGGTTGCAACAATCCATGCCAACCGGTACGCATATAGGCAACGCGATCTTGAATATGTGCCGCGACCTTCATTTCAGTGTAAAGCACTACGAGCGCATACACAATAATAAAGACGAGCGGAAGCAGGCTCAGAAGGATCGAGACAACCAGTTCATTCGCAAGCAATGTTTGTATAAATTCCATCATCAAATCTTAAATTCTAATTCCTAAATCCTGCTCATTGTTTAGGATTTAGCATTTCGTTTTTAGAGTTTAACGATCCACTTCACCGAGCACAATATCAATACTTCCAGCGATGAGCACGAGATCGGCAATCATTCCACCTTTGGCAATTTCAGGCAGTACGCTCAAGTTCACAAAAGCCGGCCCGCGTGCTTTCACACGGAACGGGCTCGCTGTTCCATCGCTTACAATATAGAATCCAAGTTCGCCGCGCGATGATTCCGTGCGAACATAAATCTCTGCATCTTTTTCCGGACGAATGCGTTTCGGAATTGCTGCCTGCACGTTGCCTTCCGGCAATCCGGCAAGCGCCTGCTCTATGATATTGAGACATTGTTCCATTTCATGCATACGAACGATATGCCGGTCCCAGCAATCACCGACCGTTCCCATCTCACCTTTACCAACCTGCGGTTCCCACTCAAGTTTATGGTAAATGGAATAAGGATCGTCGCGCCGTAAATCCCAATTGACACCGGAGCCGCGAAGCTGCGGTCCGCTGACTGCGTAATTGATAGCAACATCTTTTGGCAATACGCCTACGTTTGCAGTCCGCTTCACAAAAATTTCATTATACGACAGCAGGTCGTTCAGCATCTTGAGGCGCGGACGGAAATAGCGAACGAAGTCTTTCGCTTGTTCCACAAACTTCGGCGGCAGATCGTGTGAAAGTCCGCCGATCCAGATATAATTATACAGCAATCGTGCACCACACGTCATCTCAAACAAATCGAGAATCTTTTCACGGTCGATAAACGTATAGAGGAACGGCGTGAACGCACCAGAGTCGATGCCGTAGGTTCCGACAGCAATCAAGTGGCTGGCGATTCTTTGCAGCTCTGCCATGATCACGCGGATGTACTCTACGCGTTCCGGAACTTCGATCTTCAGCATACGTTCGGCTGCCAGTGCAAATGCCCACTCGTTTGTCATTGCCGAGCAATAATCCATCCGGTCTGCATACGGAATCACCTGTTGGTAATTCGTCATATGCTCACAGTGCTTCTCAAAACAACGATGCAGGTACCCAATATGGGGAATGCAATCGACGATGATTTCACCATCGACAACAATCTCAAGTCGCAGCACACCATGGGTCGATGGATGCTGCGGACCCATGTTGATAATCATCTCTTCCGTACGAATGGTCTTGCCGGTCGATGTCTTGATATGACCTTGTTTCACAGTATAATTCGTAGGAAGCGTTGGAGGCTGCAGCATAGTCTGGTCAATCATTCAACATCAATAAGGAACCTTCATCCCGTGATAGAATTCCTGAACCTTATAATCTTTGCGAAGCGGATGACCTTCCCAATCGTCCGGCATAAGAAGACGACGCAGATCGGGATGTTCGTCGAAAATGATACCATAGAGATCGAAAGCTTCGCGCTCGTGCCAGTTGGCGGTTCCCCACACAGCACTGACAGACTGAATGTGCAGATTGTCTTTTGTGCAAAAGGTTTTGAGAACAATCTTGTGTTTGTGAATGATGGAAGCAAGGTGATATACGACGCCGAATGTACCGTTGTTGTAATCCATTCCGCTTAAACACGAGAGATAATCGAATTGCATCGCGTTATCATCACGGAGGAAAAAACAAATTTCTTTCGTCTTGTCGGGTGCGATATGAATCCACAGCTGCATCGCATATCCGACAGACGCAGATCCGCCTGCGGCGGAAATCGTCGTCCCGATGATTGCATCACCAAATTTGGCTTTCAGGATATCAAATATTTCTTGAACTGTCATACTCCTATGCTCGTTTCTTCACCAAACTCTCTTTACGCACTTTTTCCTGCAGCTTCATTATCCCCTCTAGCAAAGCTTCTGGTCGGGGCGGACAGCCGGGAATATATACATCCACCGGAATAACGCGATCAACACCTTTGAGGACATGATATCCGTGTTCCCAATATGGTCCACCACACGTCGCGCAGCTTCCCATCGAAATCACGTATCGCGGCTCAGACATTTGATCGTAGAGTCGTTTGATTCTGGAAGCCATTTTAATAGTAACAGTTCCGGCTACAAACATAACATCCACTTGCCGGGGAGTTGCACGCGGAATAACGCCAAAGCGCATAATATCGAAGTTGGATGCCGATGCCGCCATCATTTCAATTGCGCAACATGCGAGACCAAATTGCATCTGCCAGAGCGATGAGAGACGCGCCCAATTCAGGAGACCGTCAAGAGAAGTAATAAAGACATTACCATTTTCAAATCGCTGATCTAGAAGTCCCACCGGTTCTTACTCCACCATCTCGTCATCATCTATAAATACATGCCTGCTGTCAATCTCCATCGCTGTAACGATTGTTCGTTTGATGACAGGAATTTCAGGTTTCGGTTTATCCCAATTGAGGTCTCCCTTGAGCCACACGTACGCATAGCCTACGAAGAGAATCACAAGGAAAACCGCCATTTCCAGAAATCCAAACAGTCCAAACTGCCGAAAGACGAGCGCCCATGGAAAGAGAACAGCCACCTCTACATCGAAAATCAGAAAGACAAGTGCAATAACATAGAAGCGTACGTTCAGTCGAATCCATGCGCTGCCCACGGGTTCTTCACCACATTCATACGTTGCATTTTTTTCGGGATACGGGCGGCGAGGTCGAAAAATCCATGCGCCGAAGAGACCAAGAACAACAAAGATGACGCCGAGGAGAAGAAAAATGAAGGCTTTGCCAAATTCCGTTAACATGAGGTGCTACAGTACATTCCGGTAATAAAAATAAATACTCAATGTGTTAGCAATATACCGGAAACTTGCACGTGAGTCAAGAAAACCAAAATATAATCTCAGTCATACGACTCTTATGAATCGAAGTATCAGCTAACTTATTCATTCACTGAATCAAGAATTTCGCGCACGCGGAGAAGGACTTCTCTTCCATTGTATGGTTTCTGGAGAAAATCTCTGGCTCCGGCCAGCAGAATTTCCGATTGCTGTTCAGAATCAACCAAGCCGCTCGTCATGATAACTTTCACCGTCGGCTGCATTGCTTTCATTTTCCGCAGCAGGTTTAACCCGTCGAGTTTCGGCATGCCGAGATCAGAAATAACAAGCGCGATTTGTTCTTGATGCTTGCTGAACAATTCCACTCCTTCATTCCCATCAGAAGCTTGCAGAACACTGTACCCTCTTTCTTCTAAAAGCACTTTGAGATATTCACGGAGGGTAGATTCATCTTCCACAACCAAAATAGTTTCATCTCCGCCACTAATCCTGATAAATTCTTCTTTAACATGTGGAACCGGTTTTGTGAAGGTGGAAATCGGAAGAAATATGTGCATTGTTGTTCCGTGGTCGACAGCAGAATCGACATCGACAAACCCATGATAACTTCCGAGAATTCCATAGACAACAGAAAGACCAAGTCCCGCTCCACTCCCATTTTCTTTGGTCGTAAAAAACGGATCGAATACTCTGGTTTTCGTTTTTTCATCCATTCCTTTCCCAGTATCTGAAACAGCAATGTGTACGTAATCGCTGGCTTGTGCATTGGGATTATGCTGCTGAAGCTTTTTACCGCTCATACGTTTTGTTATAAACCGCAGTGTTCCGCCATCAGGCATCGCATCCCGTGCATTCATAGCAATGCTTAGGAGTGTTTGATGTAACTGACTGCGATTTGCGTTTGTTAAATAGACCGCGTTGGTAAAATCTGAAACAATTTCAATAGTTTTGGGGAACGTTGCCTGAAGAAGTGAAACAATTTCTTTCATAACGAGATTCACATCGACCTGTTCATCTTTTACTTCCGTTTTTCCAGAAAGCGTCACAAGCTGCCGAACGAGTGCTGCTCCGCGAGCAGAAGCATCGAGGATCGTCTTGATATCATGCTTCAGTTTATCAGAATCACCTATATGGTGTTCGGTCATTGAAGCATATCCTGAGATGATATTAAAGATGTTATTGAAATCATGTGCGACACCGCCAGCAAGCGTACTCACACTTTCCATTTTCTGTGATCGGCGAACCTGCTGTTCCAGCTTTTTCTGATTCGTCATATCCAACGCAATGCCGAGAGAAGCAGATGCGCCTTCAAAATGAATTGAGCTTGCAGTAAAATCCAACCATCGTTCTGTTCCATCTTTCGTGACGATCTTGAATTCGTATCGAGACGGCACACTTTCACCCCTCTGTTGCGCTGATCTTCGCTGCTGAATCATTTCTATGTAATCCGGGTGCGTCAACTCCCAAAATGTTTTATGCAACAGTTCATCGTTTGTATACCCGGTAAGCTGTTCTGCGGCAGAGTTGACATAAACAAATTTTTCACCATGATAAATAAAAATCGCGGCAGTGCTGGTTTCTGCAAGTGAACGGAATCGTGCTTCACTTTGCTTCTGAGCTTCTTCTGCCTGCAAGCGCGCTTCACGCTCACGTTTTTGGTTTACAACAGAAAGAATAGCCGGAACCAATCGAATGCTATTCGTCTTCAGGAGAAATTCCGACGCACCCTCCTTCATACACTCAACGGCTTTCTCTTCCCCTACTGACCCTGTGTAAATGATTGTCGGTGTATCAGGTGACATTTCTTTGGAGAGCCGAAGCGCTTCTATTCCCATGATATCCGGGATAGTGTAATCAATCACAATACAATCGAATTTCGATAACTCAAGTTCGCGAATGAATGTTTCTCTGTTGCGAGCTTCCTTAACGACGATCTCAACTGGCGCAGATTGCACTTTACGCGTGAAGAGCCGTATAGACGACGGATCATCTTCAAGCAAGAGAATGGATAGTACGGTAGACACAGCGATGGCCCCTTATTATTATCTAATGACTGCGCCACGGAATAATACAAAATAAAGGGAAAGAATTAGAAAGAATGTATGAGAAGTCAAATAGAAAAGCAACATCAAAACGACGCGCGATAAACTTTTCTTTCATCGTCCATCAAGATTCATTTTGGTACCCTCGTTCCACGTTGTCTCTTCTGTCTCTGCACGAATATTTGCATACCGGGCAAGGACAAATAACAGATCGGCGAAACGGTTCAGATATACCAATGGGAATTTTCCTATGTCCTCTTTTCTACTTAATGCGTCCACCAGCCGTTCTGCACGGCGGCAGACCGTGCGAGCAACGTGCATCTGCGCACCTACAAGCTGGCCACCCGGAAGAATAAATGATTGCAATGGCTTCAGTTGTGTATCTATCTGATCAATGATTTTTTCCAGATTTTGGATGTGATCTTGCTGAATACGCTGTATTTTCGAAGATACAGTGTCAATAGGAGTCGCAAGATCGGCGCCAAGGACAAACAATTGATTCTGAAGTTGTTCAAGAATGCTCTCAACTTCGGCGGGAGGCTTGAGAGCACGGACAACGCCAAGCTGTGCATTCAATTCATCCACTGTACCGTATGCATCAATACGGAGAGTACTTTTCGGGAGGCGTTTACCGCCAAAAAGCGATGTATCTCCATTGTCGCCGGTTTTAGTGTAAATTTTCATGCGTTCTCCTTTTTACGACTCCCTTATTATACAAAACACCAACCAAAGAAAAAACCTCATGAACAATCTCACTATCTTTTACACTCCTGCTGCACTGGCAAAAAGATGTTCTCTGTCGAGATAAATGGGATATCGCCAAGATCGAGCATAGCGTTGATGAGCGCCACATGGGTAAACCGGTTCAAATCCGTGCAAGCAATTTCCCTCTGTTGAATCACTCCACGCTCCAAAAGGATCTGCCGTTTTGTTCCGAATAAAAGAGGCCGAGCTGGAGTCACCCAATTCTTGCCGTCATAAAACACAACATTGGCAAATGATGAATCCGTAATAAGCCCATGCTGCACAATGAGAATATCGTCGGCATTAGCACTCTGTAGTAATTTGTCAAAATAGGAACGGTCGAGATACTTGTGTTCATACTGAATCGCATCATTCAATACGAGCCGCAAGGTTTGAATTCGTTTGGGAACATACGGCAGAAGTTCGACTTGTTGTACCGTTTGTGCATAGACAATCCGGCATTTGTACAGTTTATCGTCAAGATCATCCGACAGTGAAATGAAGTCCCGTAAATCAAGCGTGTCTTCTAAACCAAATAAGATACGGCGCGAATTCGTCGCTCGAAGATTATGCGCTTCGATATTCTGCAGCTGCCGATTTTGCACATTCACCGTTTCAAGTAACAGGCACATAGACTTTATCAATCATCTCCTGATATTCCAGTTCTGGTTTGCTCAAGGAAGTGATACCACCTCCGCTTTTATAGTACAATACTCCATCAATATTTTCTATGAATCGAATCATGACACCGCTATCCAAAGTGTTCCCGTCAAAACATCCAAATACACCTGTGTAGTACCCCCTGTCATACTGCTCGCTTTCCAAAATAATTTCCATGGTTTTCTTCTTGGGTGCTCCGCTGATAGAACCGGCAGGAAGCATCGTGAACAAAATCGTCCCAATGTGATCCCGATAATTCAAAGGCAAGGAACCGCTGACCTTCGAACTTACCTGAAGCAAATTCTTTTCATTTGTAGCTATATGTTCAATATAACGAAATGATTCCACCTGTACATTGGTAGCGACCATACTTAGATCATTTCGAATCAAATCGACAATCGTCGTATGTTCAGCGCGTTCTTTTTCATCATTGAGAATAATATGCTGCGCGTTTGGAATCGATGCATCGATTGTCCCTTTCATGGGATATGAGGAAATCACACTATCGCGGATACGCACAAACGGTTCCGGTGAAAACACCACAAATCGATCTTCTAAGAGCAACTTATATTTTGCTGCGCTCAAGAGAAATATCTCACGCAAGTTCAAATGTGTGTATATGCGTGTTGGAAAAGTAAGGTTCAGTAGATAAGAATTACCATCGCGAATGTTTCGAGCCACATGTTCAAATGCAGCCACATAGCGTTTATAAGGGATTGGGAATTTTGTCAGCACCGTTCGTGTGTCGGATGTTTGCTTGGATGTGAAGTTACAGACACCATGAATATCATATACGATACTACGATTATCCACTTCATCGAACGGAAGAACAATCGGAGTCTTCATAAGAAAATCGATGATAAACAAGAATGGAATACGACGCGAACCAAGATTGTTCATGACCTCGGCTGCTTTTTCTTTCGTAAGTTCATTCATGAGAACAGTCAAGAGAGGACAAGAGACAGGGGATTCTCTGATGTACATTGCAGATGAATGATCACGAATTACTCACTGAACGCTCACGACCATTTGTTTTCCGCCGTCTGTTAGTTGCATACTGTATGCTGCCCGGCTCATTTCTTTTTCCCGCTCTTCCAAAATTGCGGCAATTCATTATAATAGTGTGCTGCTGTTTTGATGCCGCCAAAGAAGTTATCGAGATTGATAAATTCGTTCGGTGCATGGGCATTTTCTTCCGGTACTCCAAAGCCTAAAAGAACTGAATCAATACCAAGCAATGTTTTGAAATCTACAATAATGGGAATTGAGCCGCCTTCACGCTGATACAGCGGCTTCTTCCCAAATCCTTTTTCCAGCGCGGCTACCGCGGCTTGAACACCCGGACTATCGATCGGAGTAATGGCCGGTTCACCACCGTTCAAATAACGCACTTTCACGTCAACTGTCTTTGGAGCAATAGCTTTCAAATGTTTTTCAAACAATTTTGCAATCTTCGCTGACAACTGGTCCGGGACAATCCGCATAGAAATTTTCGCAAACGCTTTTGATGGAAGTACGGTCTTTGCCCCTTCTCCCGTATACCCGCCCCAGATACCGTTGCACTCAAGCGTCGGTCGTGCCCAAAGTCTCTCGAGCGTCGTAAATCCTTTCTCACCATAAAGTTGTTTCAACCCAAGCGATTTTGCATACTTCTTGTCATTCCATGGAAGTTTTTTGAAGGCTGCTCGTTCTGCTTTCGTCAGCGGGCGAACATCGTCGTACATTCCCTTCACAGTGATGCGTCCGTTCTTATCGTGCAACGATGCAATCATTTCTGTCAGCGCCTGAATCGGATTGTGCACCGACCCACCGAACGAACCAGAGTGCAGATCGCTGTTTGGTCCGGTCACCTCTACTTCCATATACGACAAGCCGCGCAATGCATATGTTACCGATGGAACTCCTTTGGCGAACATTCCAGAATCAGAAATCACAATCACATCGGCTTTTAACAATTCTTTGTTTTCACTCACAAACTTGCCAAAATGTTCACTTCCGATTTCTTCTTCCCCTTCAAAAATAATTTTAATGTTCACGGGCAGTGTGCCGCCACTTTTCAGAAATGCTTCGATGGCTTTGAGATGAATAAATATTTGTCCTTTATCGTCTGCAGCACCGCGTGCATAGAGGTTCCCATCACGTTCAGTTGCTTCAAACGGCGGTGTCTTCCATAAATCAACCGGGTCTTCCGGCTGTACATCGTAATGCCCGTAAATGAGGATCGTCGGTTTACTCGCGGCACCTAACCAATCGGCATAGACAACCGGATGACCTTCCGTCTCCAAAATCTGTACATTTTGCAGACCGATATTCATCATATGGTTTTTTAGCCATTCAGCCGTGCGACGCATCTCTGGCTTGCGCTCGCTCTGCGAACTGACACTCGGGATGGCAAGAAGTTCTTTCACCTCTAAGAGATATCGATCATGATGAGATTCGATGTATGATAGAACTTTTTTCATACGTATATCCTTTAAGAAGAAATCATTTTTTTGATAGAGTGTCTAAGGAAAAACAATCAGTGCTTGATTATTTTCCAGTTGCTTTCAACAGATTATCATATACTTTTTTGTTCTTCAGGATTCTGATCGCTGTCTGCAATTGCTTATCTCGTGAAAATGTTGATTCAAATCGAGCTTTGTCGCCTTTTATCCGCGCAAGAATTTCTGTCTTGAGTGTAGTCCGGATTTCCTCTTGAAAGCGATAAATCTGCCTGTCCTTATCTCCCTTGAGAATAGTTTCTAACTTCTCAATACCATCCACGAACGATTTGTCGTACCGGGCATCGGTAGCAAGCATGCGCAGCTCTTGCAGCTTCACTTCTCCTTCTTCCTCGCATTCGAACCCTTTCTCCTTGAGGAAAGCCTCAAAGTTCTCGATCTGTTTGTTTGTTATCTCAAAGCTGTCGGGAAGTGTTTTATTCTCGGCAGCATAGCGGTTTGCATACTTGAAGAACATCGCTTTTCGGTTGAGTTCATCGAGGAATGTGCTATGGAGAGAATCCGTAACAATCATATCGGGAAGAATTCCACCACTTTCCCAAACACGCCGACCATGAGCGGTACGAAATTCATGTTTCAAGCTATCGGGCACGGTTGTTCCGTTACCGTCGCCATCTCGATGTCCGTAATCAATTTCTTGGATACACCGTCCACTTGGCGTGTAATACTTCGCTGTAGTCATTTTTAGCGATGAATTTTCCGAAAGCGGCGTGATGGTCTGCACCAATCCTTTTCCGAACGTGCGTGTTCCTACAACAATACCACGATCCAAATCTTGTATCGCCCCGCTGACAATTTCGCTGGCGCTGGCGCTAAATCGATTTACTAGTACCGTTAATGGCAAATCGCGAAGCATGGGAGTTTCCGAAGAAGTGTAACTCCGCTCAGAAGCAATCTTGCGTCCGCGTGTTGAAACGACTAAACTGTTCTCCGGCACGAACTTTGAGACAACATCAACCGCGCTTTCGAGTAATCCGCCCGGATTATCGCGCAGGTCAAGCACTAATCCTTTCAATTCTCCCTTTGCCCGAAGATCTTTGATCGCATTACGTAGATCATCTCCCGCAGTCCGCGAGAATCGTTCCAACCGAATGTAAGCTACACCATCCGAAACATATCCTGAATAAGCAATATTTCGAACGAGAATCTCTTCACGCATCAGTACAAAGTCTATCGGCTTCTTCTCGCCTTCTCGTTCAATCTTCATTCTCAATTCTGTACCGGGAACGCCGCGCACAAGCTGACGAACAGCGTCCAGCGAACTTCCTTTCAATGATTTTCCTTCCACCCCGATAATTCGATCACCGACTTCTATACCCTGTTTTGCTGCAGAGAAACCTTCGAGCAAACTGATGATTGTAATGTACCCATCGCGTTGACCGATGGTTACGCCGACACCGCCGTACTTGCCTGTGGTAATAAGATCGATCTCATCATTCTCTTTCTCGCCGATGAACACCGTGTACGGATCGAGCGTCTTGAGCATACCATCGATACCGGTGCGCATCAATTCTTCTGGGTTGAGCGTATCAACATAGTTCACAGCGATTTCCTTATAGACCTTGCCGTACATATCGATGCCGCGGTAGATTTTCAGAAAGAAATCGGCGTCGCCGCTTTCGGAAATGAAGCCGAAAAAGATAAGCGTAAACGACAAAAGAAAGACTGTCGCTATGGTTGTTTTCTTTATTTTGCTAATGCGTGTTTGATTCATAAAATTTTATTCTATCCTCATTTCTTTGTGGGAAACGCTTCTGTTACTTGCTGATAAATCAATTCATGCATATCGTCGATGGGTTGCAATCCGTTAATAATGCGATATCGTGATTCGTTCTTCGCAATTTGGAGATACCCTTCGCGGACTCGTTCATAGAACTCCATACCGCTGGATTCCATCCGGTCTTTATTGGTCTTTGCTGCTGAGATGCGCTTTTCAATCTCTCGAATCGGGATATCAAGAAAAAAAGTCAGATCTGGCACAAGACCACCCGTCGCGTACCGATTAATTGTTTGAATGACATCGAGCTCAATACCACGGCCATAACCCTGATAGGCCGTCGTGGAATCGTAATATCGATCACATAACACCACCATGCCGCCTTCCAATGCAGGCAGCACAACTTCCTGGATCAGTTGCGAACGACTTGCAGAAAACAGAAACAATTCGCTCGCTTCGGTCATTCCTGTATTGGTTTTATCAAGCAGCATCTTGCGAATTTTTTCGCCAATCTCTGTGCCGCCCGGCTCTCGTAAAACAAGTACATGATGATCCTGTAGCGTTAAGCGATCCGAGAGCAGTCGCACCTGGGTCGATTTCCCAGAATAGTCGAGACCTTCAAAAGTAATAAGCATGGGAACTGGTGGGGTGGATAAATTGTGATTGATGATTTGAGATTTCTTTGCGAGTCTTTTTGCTTTGCTTTTCTGAGTTTCTAAATTCTTGCTTCTCTCTTCTGTTTATTAAAAATACTCAAATTCGTTCTGTTATGCAATCACCCAAAGCACATCTGTCGATTCTGATGCAATCTTCATTGAGAAAAGTCCGCTCCATTTCTCATGAACCAACGGTTCTATTGGATTATCCTTGGGGTGTTTATGTCGTGAAAAACTATAAGCAAAAACGAGAATGGACAAGAACATTATGCACTTGAAGACAGCATAAGCAAAAAATCCTTTTAGTTAACATGAATATTATTTATTATAAATTATAGCCATCTAAAAAACCAGCTTTCGTTATGTATTTGATTGGGGAAGAACATGTCTGTGTGGTTTATGTTGACAGGAAACGAACCAGAGAGACTACAAGAAACTTTCCTAGATTTCTTTTCCAACCATGACCTTCCTCAAGGTGTGGCATTGTGGAAATGGAAAAGATCATGTTGGATATGTTCACCAGAAAAATTCAGGCAGGAAATTCTTATCACTTTTACAAGGTATGGAGTAATTGAATTCTCATCGGCACCCTCTCCCACTGACATAGAATTTATGAGTGGCGATGCTACTTCACTCACCCTCTCTTCATAATAGTACTCGATCCATACCGATAAATGATTTTCTCCTCCGATGCATTATTTCCTCGAATCAGAACGTCCGATTGGTTCAGATTTTCTTGCTCCTCACAACATTTTTCACTACCATACATCAGAAACTGAAGCGGTGACTAATCCCGTAGGATGACGAAAGTACAAAAGAAACATATCCCGCCACCCTCCCTCTCTTCCTCTCCCAAAGCGTTAAACGCCATCGAGCAGAGACGTCTTGAATCGCGGGAAGAGGATTCTATGCACATCAAGCGTGCACTTGCAGGAGACCAAAAAGCATTTCACAAACTTCGCTTGAAATATTATGACGCCATCTTCAAACTTGTCAATCGAATGGTCCGCAGTCGTGAAGAAGTAGAAGATTTGACACAGGAAGCGTTCATCAAAGCGTTTACATCGCTCAATAGATTCGATAATCAGTACTCGTTTTCGACATGGCTCTACAAGATCGCAACAAATAATTCCATCGACCATATCCGCAAAAAGAAGCTGCAAACGTTTTCCATCAACAAACCCATCGAGTCGGAGGAAAGCGATTATTCATTCGAGTTGCCTGATACAGACCCTGAGCCTGATCAAGAATTGATCGTCTCTCAGCGCAAGAAAATGCTAGATGAGGCGATGAATTCGCTTCCACCGAAGTATCGGCAAGTCATTCTTATGCGCCACGTAGATGAAAAAGAATATCAGGAAATTGCTAAAACGCTGAAGCTCCCGCTCGGCACAATTAAAGCCCACATTTTCCGCGCCCGCGAACTATTGTACAAGCAGCTCCGAGATAAAATGCGTCATTATTGAACATGCACGCAACTTTCTGGACATTCTTTTCGTAAGAATAAGTGAAATCATAGAGATAGGTGTACGATGAAAAACTCTAAACTCTTTCGGCTCATTCTCCTCTTTGGTACTGCATGTACCGTTGTATTATGCGCATATGCACGTCAAACGAAACACCGAGAATTTAGCCGTACGCATGAAAAAGAGGTACGGGTTATTCTTGATATTTCATTTGGAAGCATCACAATCCAGCGAGGCGAAAGAGACAAAATCGCCGTGGTCGATTATGACGAGGAAGAATCAAATATGCAAAAGTTGTACATCTCGTATGATATCTCTCATGAATCAGGAACGTTGCACATCAAGTTGAAAGAATCAACTCACTTCTGGGGCGATGATGAGGACAATAAAGGACACCGTAACCATCTCGACATTAAATTAGGTGACACTGTTCCGATTTCCTTTGAAATAGAATTGGGAGCAGGCAAAGGTGAAATCAATCTTACAGATTTACAGGTCAAGGAATTTAATATTTCGACAGGTGCCAGCAGTGTAACAATGAAATGTGAAAAACCCAATCCCATTTCTGCCGATGACATTTCTATCGAATCGGGTGTAAGCAAGTTTACAGCGATGGATCTCGGTAATTTGAATTTTCGCAATTTAAAATTTAGTGGAGGTGTGGGATCCTATAAACTTGATTTCAATGGTACGTTCCGTCAGAGCGCCGAAGTGCAAATTGAAGTCGGCCTCGGCTCCATCAATGTCTATGTTCCAAAATCAATTCCCGCCAAGTTGGTGTACGATGATAACTGGCTTTCCAGCTTTAGTCTTGATGATGATTTTGAAAAAACACGCAAGGGGGTTTATGAAACCGCTGATTTCCAGGATTCTTCTAAGCGTTTGACGATTCGAATGGAAGCGGGATTAGGCAGCGTACGGGTTCATAGAAAATAAAATTCCGGTTTTAGTTTTCAGCAGTTGGCACTAAATTATTTTTAATTCTGCTTCCTTATCTCCCATCTATTTTCTATTAATCATCATTTCACCAGCATCATTTTCTTCTGGAACACATGATGTTTATTCTGTTCGTCTGTGGCAACGATCCGGTAAATGTACATTCCGCTAGCATATCGACTTGCATCGAAGGTTTTTTGGTAATATCCAGGTTCCTGCTGTTCATTCACAAGATTGGCAACTTCTCTTCCAATGACATCATACACCTTCAAGGACACGATATACCGTGTCCCTACACCCGGTAATTGATATTCGATTGTTGTTGTCGGATTAAAAGGATTGGGATAGTTCTGAAGAAGCTCGTATGTCGTCGGCGGCGTGATACTGATCTTGATCTCTTTCGTCCATTTCTGTCCGGTTTTATCCGTGATGGTGAAGCGCAGTGTATCTTGCTTATTAACTTTTGCTGTCTTTTCTACTGAGAACGTAAACGATGCTGTCAACTCTTCTTTTGTTTTGAGAGTCGGAAGAGTAACTGTTTTCTCCTTAAAATTTATCCCCTCCGGAATACTCGTTGCTTCCACTTTCACTCCTTCTACCGACAGTGACGAACTGTTTGCTACCGCGAGTTCAATCACATTTCCCTTCGAGGCGAAGGGGATCTCGTATGCTTGCCCGCCGGAGTTTAACGCAGGCGGGGCTTTCTGAGATGATTGTGCTAATGCAAGATTTGCACAAAGAACTAAAATCATTATATATCGCATGTCTTCTCTCCTCTTTTTCCCCTTTCGTCTTACATACTTTTCGGGCGAAGTCATTTACCCGACATTTTTTTTGGCGGGCTTCGCCCCTACTTATTAACTCACATACTCATCGACTCAAATACTCAATGACTCACAACTCGTCACTCGTTACTGTATCCCAAACTCCACTACATTATTAGTCGATAAATTCTGTTGCTTGTCTTGCTGTTGTGTTCCGTATTTTACACGGAATGAAAGATTCACAGGCAATAATTCCTTGGTAATGACTCCATTTACTGTGTTGCCGATCTGTCTCCACGCTCCGGAATAATAACTCGCCAGTGCATTATTCACCAGCTGGTTCTGTGCGTTTTTTACTCGTATCGTGCATAATACTGTCGAGAAACTGACGGTGTTGTTTGTAGATATATCCTGCGCTTTATCAATAGAGACGTATTCATACGTCATTCTAAAAGAATAATTATTCGGCAATAGTTCTTTCTTTGCTACGCCATTCGTTGTAGTTCCCAAATCTCTCCAAGCACCGGAGTAGTATTGCACCGTTCCTTGATCCATCAGAGCGCCTTGACTGTTCTGTAATTGTACGGCAGCATTCACAGTTTGGAAAATTACTATCGCATTTGTGCTTATGTCTTGCTGTTTGTCTTTGCTTGCATAGGCGTATGTCATTCTGAATGAGTAATTGTTCGGCAAGAGTTCCTTGTTTGCAACACCGCTTGTTGTAGTTCCCAAATCTCTCCACGCGCCTGAGTAATATTGCACTGTGCCTTGATCCATCAGAGCGCCTTGACTGTTCTGTAATTGGACGGCTGTGTTGACGGTTTGGAAAATTACTATCGCATTTACACCTATATCCTGCTGTTTGTCTTTGCTCGCATATGCGTACGTCATTCTAAACGAGTATTTGTTCGGCAGGAGTTCTTTGTTTGCCACACCATTTGTAGTAGTTCCCAAATCTCTCCATGCACCAGAGTAATATTGAACCGTTCCTTGGTCTATTAAATTGCCTGCGCTGTTCTGCAACTGTACTGTTGCGTTCACAGTTTGGAAAATGACTGTTGGATTTGTGCTTAAGTCTTGTTGTTTGTCTTTACTGGCATAAGCGTACGTCATTCTGAAAGAATAGTTATTCGGCAATAACTCTTTATTTGCTACTCCATTCGTTGTAAGTCCCAAATCTCTCCATGCTCCTGAGTAGTATCGCACTGTTCCTTGATCCATCAAATTGCCTTGACTGTTCTGTAGCTGTACTGTTGCGTTTACAGTTTGAAAAATTACTGTGGGATTTGTACCAATATCTTGCTGTTTATCCTTGCTCGCATAAGCATACGTCATTCTAAAAGAATAATTGGCTGGTAACAGTTCTTTTGCTGCTGTACCATTTGTGGTTGTGCCTAATGTTCTCCAAGCTCCAGCATAATATTGGACTGTGCCTGTATCTATTAATACACCGTTACTGTTTTGTAATTTTATTTGTGCATTAACAGTTTGAAACACTACCGTATCATATCCAACGGTGATATTTGATTTTGTTAGTGTACCGTACTCGTATGTCATTCTTAAGCTTAATGTTTTTGCAGTTGTGATGATGGTAAATGTCCCATCATTATTATTGACAGCGTCTTTCCAACTGCCTTCATAGTATTGCAGTGCGCCGCCTGTGAGTTTTGTGCCAGTACTGTTTATAAGCTTTACAACACAACCAGGCGGAGGAGCGGTAGGCAATTGAGCAAGAAGCTGTCGTGTATCTGCACTTAAAAGTTTGCAGGCATCGCCGGATATTGCAGATGCACTATCGGAGTGCAATTTATTGAGAATAGTATTTAGTGTGGTACGAGCTCCGGAGATATTGTTGGTTGATATCTGCGAACCAGCCGTGCTATACAATTGATTATAATCTTGTGCTGTTGATTGGTTTTGTATCCAGGCAAGCTTGGACATTGCGGAAACATCTTGAATAAGAGATTGTGACGAAACATTTTTTACAAAAACAATATCAGTACCAGGTTGACTGCTGTATATTAACTTATATGTATTAATACTGTCCTTCTCGATTATTCCATCGATATCTATCATAGTATGATAAAAGGTGCTTCCTGACCCTCGAGATATTCCTACGCCAAATTCATACCTGCTAGTTTTCACACCGAAAAAATGAATAGTGAAAACTCTTGGAACATTTGATTCAAGAAGTTTAATATAAAATTCATGTGTAATATCTTCATAACCATAACTTGTATTTGGAATTTCATATAAAAATTCTAAACTAACAGTATCCGTTTTCCCTCTTGGATCACATCCAGTCTTTCTTCCCAAAGAGTCGACAACAAGATAGTGAACAGCGTCATTGCTGTTAATTTGAATTGCGCCATCTTCCTGGGCTTGTAGAAAAGTGATACTGCTCATTAAAGCAATTATAATATATATTGGCTTTGTCATGATTTCACCTGTAATACCTTACTATTTTGTGGGATAATTAACAATCTTATAAATTTTTATTGGGTTAGTTGTATCTCCATAATCTGATAAAGAAGTTTTAATGTTTTCTTGACTTGCCGGATCAAGGATATCATAATTATTTCCTCTTTTACCAGTAACAATTACCCAGTGATTTATGCCTTTTTTATCATACACTTTGACTATAACTGGTCCTCCTTTGGATAAGTATATATCCAGGTCACTCTGCTGTAGAATTTTCCCTTTGTCTTCAACGTCTGGTTTATCAAACTTTGTAGATTTATTATAGTCACCAACCGCATTCCAATCGACTTGTCCTTCTGGGAACCAATGTTTTGTTGAATCCATATACTTATCAAGCTTTCCAGGATCGGTTTGGATTCCGTAAGCACTCATCGCCATAGCCATACACGAAAGTGCACAACCTTTTTGCCCAATGTTATGATAAACGGTATCTCCATTTTGTTTTATGCTATCAATATACTTATCATATTGTTGACCTGTCCACCGCGGATCACCCTGGGTAAACCATTCGCCGCTATTGGGGCCTTTGACAATAACGCCATTTGCAGCAGCAAGTTTAGTTTTCTCAGCTAAGTTAACACCAAATCTCACGCCTTGCGGAAAACGCCCCTGAATGTGAGTACAATCAGGAACAAATTTTACTTTACCACTTTTAATATCCGCATAACGCACTGTCATCGCTTTTGCACTCTGACCGGTTGAGTCATTAACAATATTACCAAACTCAGCATCATCGCCGTGGGTATATACATTGACCATTGCATCGTCAGAGATTTTTCCGCCACCTTGAGCTTTAATCTCAATGGGCAGAGACTGCTGACAACTAATAGAATTCGGACTTGTCGTGAGTACGAGTCCTGTAATATTTTGAAGTGATAATGTCTTTTGGGGCGGCTCGCACGAACTGTTTACGGTAAGCATGCGCGTAGACATTTTCGTCTTGGCTAAGAGACTCTGCGGTTCACTCTTTGCACCACCCTTCATCAATGGAGCAGCACCTCCGCCATTTGAAGGCCATGCTTCAATCACTACATCACAAGAGTTTACATTGATTGCTTCGTTAGCGATAAACAAGAACGGTCCTTTATCATTGGATAATGAAGTTCCTGTGCGTCCAGTTGAAAGAGATTTGAGAATTCCATACTCAGCTCCTTCAGGGATACTCACGTCAAACGTTTGATCTGCTGAATATGGCACCTTATTATTATTTTGATCCTTACCTACCACACTCAAAAATACCGTATCACCGGGATAAATATCTTTTTTAGACATTTCCACTACAGGGCAAAGTGGTTTCTTCTTCACCATCAGCCGCGCAAGTCCGTAATGCCAATTATTATTAACTCGTATGGGTGAAGCTGTTGAAGAAACAGATTTCTTTGAGATATTATTTGTAAGCTGTTGCTTGAGCATCGGAGACTGGTGATTCGTTAAAATGTTATCCTGAATTCGCTGCTTGAGCAACGTTGAAGTCTTTAGTGGTTGCTGTCTGCTGCCAAGGTTCATTGTATCCGATGGCATTATTTTCCCCACCCCGCAATTATAGCACGGCTCGCTAGCAAACAGTTGGATCAAAACCTCAACAGAATCTGGCTCTGTTTCCGGATTTACAGCAAAGTTTATTTTGGGGTCTTTGTTTCTAATACTTGATCCAATGACTGTGCTGTCCGTGTTGTATAAAAATCCAAATGTATCGGCTTGCATGATAGTATATGTGCCGTACCAATCGTAAGGCATTGGCATCCAATTACCTCCAGGCAGACGAACTTCAATGGTAAGCGATGTAGTATCTCCATATGTTAGTTCAGATTTCCCCGGTATTGCACGCACTTCCGGCGGGTACACGTTGATTGTTCCAGTAGCTGGATCAATGGTTCCATTTACCGCGCTTACCTTCAGGGTTATAGTTTCTAATGCGTCCGGTTCTTTGCCCCACATATCAAATTCTATCATCAAAGATCTGGCCGAATCAAGAACAGCGCCCGTTCGTCCTGTTGTCAGATCTCGCAATGTTCCAGATAACGTATCACCAACGAGTTCATACTTAAAATAGGATTCCGGAGGTTCGTAAACATTATTCCACCCGCATCCATTAAGAATTTCGGTAGAAATATATGTTGTTTCACCATATTGCATACCATATTGCATATTGTATGTTTCCGGTATATTAAAATGGTATCCGGGTGGGCACTGCACTTCGGGATACCCTGTAAAATTGAGATAAATCATACCCGAACTACCCAACCACGGTGTACCCGGGTAAGAGCCAGTTTCATCAAAAATTACTTGATAGACGCATTCATTCCCGTATTCAACTTCTACCTTTCCAGTGTACGGGAAAGAATCGCTGCCAATAGAATCCTTGAAATAGAGATTGGCGTAATAAAAGGTTAATGGAGCGGTTGTCTCATATTTTACTTCAGGCCAAACGCCACCATCACCATCATCTGGATTGGTTCCGGCAGGGATATATTGAATATTATCTGTTGTTGTACCCGTATAGGGGTTGAATCCTCCTATCAAATTGTTTAATGATCTCACTGAACCACGAATCTCTTGGTAAGTAAAACCAATTATTCTGATTGTCAGTGTG
>Ga0187886_1000216_pt1 | contig 79257 bp, 82 predicted proteins | sample June2016WEW_20_1_FD_133001 | JGI IMG/M metagenome (GOLD analysis project Ga0187886, IMG submission 133001) | Peatland microbial communities from SPRUCE experiment site at the Marcell Experimental Forest, Minnesota, USA - June2016WEW_20_150 | ecosystem: Environmental > Terrestrial > Soil >... | reverse complement strand
TGACCTCCTCGATACCGCGATCCTCCCTCATCTCTCTTCTCTTCACCTGGTTCCCGATCCGGATGATGGATTCGAGTTCGGATCGTTTCAACCGTGAAAAGGCGCATTTCTCCCAGCTATCCCGGTCCAGCGAGACCCATGTCTCCTCGAGGATGTACTTGAGGATCTCGACGTCGGTGGACGTAAAGACCTTCCAGTCGACGCCCTGGGACTTGCGGATCTTCCCGATGGCATCCTCCGCCGCCTTCTCTTTGTGGATCTGGAAGACCCTCCTTCCCCGTTCATCACTTGTCACTTCGGGCATTGCCCACCCTCACACTCCCTCTCCTATCATGCTTCAAAAGGTTTCCGGTGAAGGGACCGGTCCTCAGGAAGGACGTGAGGGCTCCTCAGAAACCCGCCGGAGGATCGCCCCGACTTCGTCTGCTGCATCCTGCCCGGTCTTCTCCCTCCGCTCCACCGCCCTTCCGATTCTCAGGAGTTCATCCAGATCCCCCCGGGAGAGCCGGGAGAAGGAGTAGCCCTCCCAGGACTTCCGGTCGAGGAAGACCCAGGCCTCCCCAAGGATGAACTTCAGGGTCCTGATCTCTGCGAGGGTGAGGCCCTTCCAGCTCTCACCCAGACTCTTCCGCGCCTTATCCAAGGCTTCCTCGGCGTGCTTCTCCTTCTGGATCTGGAAGACCCTTCTTCCCCGCTCCTGGTCACTGACATCCGGCATGCCGGCTCCACCTCACGCTACCATAATCAAGGGGAACGATATAGGTTTCGGCCAAATCGGGCTCGGGCTGCGGATGAAAAGAGGGGACTGGCCCCTGAATGCAACGAATTTCGGTATGTGACCGGGTAGGGAAGGATGGCCGGAGAACCCCGGATCCCCCTTCAAAACCGGCTGGCACCGGCTGTCGATTTCCTTCGGAAACCGCCCGTATGAGGTGTCGGTTCCCTTCGGAAACCGCCCGGTACAAAATAACAACACATATATCGGAACTTTTCTCAAGTTTGGTGTATTAGCACCGGAAGGAGCGTGGTATGAAGACTGAAGTCTTAAAGGCGATCAAGAAGGCAGAGGAGGAGTACCAGGCAGAGATGGCCGGGGCAAAGGCCGAGAAGGAGCGCAGTCTCTCCGCTGCTACCCTTGAGGCAGACAACCTGGTGATGAAAGCAGGGACCGGATCCGGGGAGTACAAGAAGAAGCGCCTGGATGACGCGAGGAGAGAAGCTGCCCGGAGGCGTGAAGAGATCCTGCGGGAAGGCGAACGGAAGGCCGCTCTCCTGCGGGAGCAGAGCGGGAAGAACCTGGACGGGGCGGTGAGGCTCCTTCTTTCGCGGTTCGAGACGGAGGTGTATGTTAAAGACTAAGGCCATGACCCACCTCCTCATCACGGGTCTCAAGGAGAGGATGGAGGAGACCATCCGCGAACTCTACCTCCAGCACGCCTTCCACATCCGGGAGTACGTGGAAGGAAAGGACGTGGAGTACGAGGGTTTCGTCCTGGGAAAGCCCCTCCCGAGAGCCGGCTCCATCTCCGAGGAACTCGTCCGGCTCCGGGGCGTGCTCTCCCTCCTCGGCATCCATCCCCCGGAGGCTTCCGTGAAGGAGAGGCCAAAGACCGGGGATATCGCCGGCAGGATGGAGCGCGATCTGCCCTCCCTGGAGGAGGAGGTGGAAGGCCTCGTGTCCAGGAAGCGGGATCTCCTGGAACCCCGGGTCAGGCAACTCGAAGAGGAGATCGCCGTCCTCACGCCCTTCGCCGCCGCTCCCTTGGATCTGGACATGTATCGCGGGTATTCCAGCCTCGCGGTCTTTGCAGGAAAAATTAGCCATGATGTGAACATACCGGTCCCCCATGAGAAGTTCTTCACCTCGGCAGTGGAGGGGCACTTCATTGCCGTCTTTGTGAGGACGGGGGACCGGGGAGAGGTGGAAGGGATCCTCCAGGAGGCCCGTTTCCAGCCCCTTACCATCCCTGAGGGTTCCGGATACCCGAAGGAGCGGCTCGGGGCATGCAGGGTGGATCTGGACAGGGTGAAGAAGGAGATGGAGGAGACCGACCACCGTCTCGGCGAGATACGCTCGCAGCACGAGGCTTTCCTCCTCGCATGCGAGGAGATCCTCTCCACCCAGGCAGAGCAGTTCGAGGCACCCCTCCGGTTTGCCACGAGCGAGGGGACCTTCGTAGCCGAGGGCTGGGTCCCCACCGAGCGGGTGAAGGCCCTCAGGGAGGGAGTGGCAAGGACTGCCGGGGGAAAGGTGTACATCGCCGAGATCGAGATGGGCCATGAAACGAGGGATGTCCCGGTGGATTACGAGAATCCCCCCTTCGCCCGGCCCACCGAGCTCATCACCGATCTCCACTCAAGACCCCGGTACTCTGAGGTCGATCCCACCCTCCCGGTGGCCATCATCTTCCCCATCTTCTTCGGCATCATCCTGGGGGACGTGGGGTACGGCGCCGTCCTCCTTGCCGCTGCCCTCGCCCTGCCGAAGATCCTCGCGTCGAAGGAGGCGGCACGGTTATCCGCCGTGCTCCGGAACTGCAGCATCTCAAGCATCATCTTTGGCCTCCTCTTCTCCGAGTTCTTCGGTTTCGAGTTCCCCTGGCACCCCATCCTCTTCTCCCGGCACCTTGTTATCGGTGGTGAGGCCGGGGAAGGGCCGAATATCGTCGGGCTACTCGTCTTTGCAGTCTGGATAGCCATCGCCCAGATCACCCTCGGCAGGGTGCTCAACGCCGTCAACCAGAGCCGTGGCCACCACGGCATGAAGGGGATCCTGGGCCAGGTGGGGTGGATAGTCACCATGTTCGGCATCCTCTCCATGATCTGGTCCCTCTTCCCCATACCCTACATGCCGAACCTTACCGCCCTGCCACCCGTCATCATGGGGCTCTCCCTCTCCGCTCTCGCGGGTGTGGTGATGATCATCGCGGGCATCGTCTTCATCGGCATGGAGTCGTCTCTCGAGCTCATCGAGCTCCCCACCATCATCTCCAACTCCATGTCCTACGCCCGGCTGGCCGCGGTGGGGCTCTCATCGGTGGTCATCGCGATCGTCATCAATTATATCGCGATCTCAAAACTCATCGAACCTAATTTAGAAACTCTTACATTCATGGGGATCGTACTGATCCTGATCGGGATTGCAGTCCTCGTCGTAGGGCACCTGCTCAACACGGCACTCGGGCTCATCGGGGGCGGGCTGCAGTCGCTGAGGTTACAGTATGTTGAGTTCTTCACCAAGTTCTACAAAGGTGGAGGAAAGAAGTACCGTCCATTTGGCATGGAAAAGAGATTTTCGGAGGATTGAAAATGGCACTTCCCATTGAACCAACAGCAGTTCAGACTCTGGCGGCATTGACCCCGGATCTGATCAAGGCATCGCAGGTAGGAACAAAGGCGATTGCGGCATCCATCGCCATCAGCACAACCGCCGCATCCACGGCCCTCGCCGAGTACGCCATCGGGACTGCGGCAGTCGGTGCCACAGCCGAGAAACCAGAGGTCTTCGGTTCGGTCCTCATCCTCACGGTCATCCCGGAGACCATCGTCATCTTCGGCCTCGTCGTGGCGCTCCTCCTCATCATCTGAAGGGAGCGGGCGATGGAGCTCGAAGCGGTCGCTCTCGATATAAAGGATAAGGCGAAGCGGGACGCTCTGGCCATCCAGGAAGAGACCTGGAAGGAGACCGAGAGGATCCTCTCTCTTGCACAGGAGCGTGCGGCGGAGATCAGGCGCGGGGCAGAGGACGACGTGAACCGGCAGGCGGCCCGCATGGCGGAACTGGAGGAATCCTCGGCGAAGCTTGCCGTAAAAAGGATGCTCCTCAACACCCAGAAGGACCTCCTCGACCAGGTGTACCGGGCAACCCTTGATGCCATCGGCCGGCTCCCTGAGAGCTTCCGGAGGGATACCATCAAAAACCTCCTCGCGAGGGCAAAGAAGGAGATCCCGGCGGGTGCGGTCTTCTGCAGCGGCCGGGATGCCCAGGCCTTACAGTCGATCCTCTCCGAAGGTCCCGAGTTCTCGGGGTTCCGGTTCGGGGGAAACGTGGATATCCCGGGCGGGATCATCATCGAGAGCGCGAGCGGGCAGCTGAAGATCGATTACAGCTACCGCATGTTCCTGGACCGGGTCTGGGAAGCGGGGCTAAAGGATGCATCCGATGTCCTGTTCGGGTGAGAGGATCGTAGCATGGCTCTGGTAAGCGCCCCGGGTTCGTACATCTATGTGTGCACCCGGCTGCGGGTCCGCCGATCCTCACTCCTGCCCCGGGAGGAGCTCCTCCGGATGCTCAACATGGAACTCTCGGAGATCATCAGGTTCATCGGGGAGACCGGCTACAAGAAGGAGATCGGGGAACTCTCGACGCTCTGCGCGGGAACGGACCTCGACCTCATCGAGATGGCCCTCTCCTGGAACATGGCGAAGGAGTTCCACAAGATCCTGGAGATCGTCCCGGAAGGCCTCCACGGATTCGCCTCCGCATACCTGCGGCGCTGGGACTTCCAGAACGTCATCAACATCCTCCGGGGCAAGGCCCAGGGGATGAAAGCGGGAAAGATCAAGGAGGTCCTCATCCCGGCAGGGGATCTCGACCGCGAATTCCTGGACCGGCTCCTCACCGAGGATTCGGTGGAGAAGGTCGTGGCCGCCCTCTCGGGGGTGAGGTTCTCCCATATCATCGAGGGGATATTCGCCGCGGGGATCACGGACGCGTCCCTCATGACCCTGGAGAACGAGCTCATCAAGAACTACTACGAGGACCTCGCCATCGTGGCAGGGAGCGGGGTGAAGGGGGGGGAGATCTTCTTAGACTGGCTCAGGATGGAGATCGACTTCAAGAACATTCAGAACCTCTTCAGGCTCAGGGAGTATAAGGAGAAGGGGGATATCCTGTCCCTCATGATCCCCAAGGGCGGGATACCGGTTGCAGACCTCGTCAGGCTGAACGGCATCGAGGCCCGGGGGGAGTTCATCGACGCCCTGAAGAAGAAGGCCGGCTTTGAACCCCTCCAGGCAGCCCTCGAGGATCTCCGGAAGGAGCGGCCGATCCATGAGATCGAGATCGCTCTCACCCGGGTCCTCCTCCACCAGATGAGCTTCATGTCCAAGATGCACCCCTTCTCCATCTATCCCATCCTCTCGTACCTGGAGGAGAAGAAGTACGAGGTCGCCAACCTGCGGACCATTGCCCGGGGGAAGAAGGTGAACATCCCTACCGAGGAGATCAAGCGGTACCTGGTGATCTGAGTGGAGATAGCAGTCATTGGGAGCGGTGAGTTCGTCCTGGGCTTCCGGCTCGCGGGGATCAAGAAGACATACCCCGCCGAGGGTGAGGAGAAACTGAAGGCTGCCATCCAGCGGGCCATGGATGACCCGGAGGTCGGTATCCTCGTCCTCTCCACCGCCGACTTCGAGAGGATACCGGTGCGCCTCCGCACCACCCTGGAGAACTCCATCAGGCCGACGGTGGTGGCCATCGGGAGAGAGGAGGGGGGGATCTCCCTCCGCGAGAAGATCAAGAGATCGGTGGGTGTTGACCTGTGGAAGTGACAAGCGAGGGATATACATGAGGAATCAGGGAATTCTCAAGCGGATCGCAGGTCCTGTCGTCACCGCGGTGGGGATGGATGCCCACATGTACGACGTGGTGAAGGTGGGGAAGGAAGAGCTCATGGGGGAGGTCATCAAGATCCAGGAGGATATGACCATCATCCAGGTCTACGAGGATACCTCGGGCATCCGGCCCGGGGAGCCCGTGGTGAACACCGGGCTTCCCCTGTCGGTGGAGCTCGGGCCGGGCCTCCTCAAGAGCATCTACGACGGGATACAGCGGCCCCTGGCGGTGCTCATCACCAAGCAGGGGAACTTCATCTCCCGGGGCGTCTCGGCGCCCGGCCTTGACCGGACAAAGAAGTGGGAGTTCAAGCCCGTGGTGAAGGCAGGGGACCGGGTGGGCCCGGGCTCGATCCTTGGCGAGGTGCAGGAGACGAACATCGTCCACCGGATCATGGTGCCTCCCAAGGTCAAGGGCAGCGTGGTGAAGAGTATCAAACCGGGATCCTTCACCGTCGAGGAGGTCGTCTGCGTCCTCGAGGACGGGACCCAGATCACCATGATGCAGAAATGGCCGGTCCGGGTCTCAAGGCCCGTGAAGGAGAAGCTCAACCCGGACATCCCGCTCCTCACCGGGCAGCGGATCCTGGACGGCCTCTTCCCCATCGCGAAGGGCGGGACCGCCGCCATCCCCGGGCCCTTCGGGAGCGGGAAGACGGTCACCCAGCAGCAGCTCGCCAAGTGGTCTGACTCGGAGATCGTGGTCTACGTCGGCTGCGGCGAGCGGGGGAACGAGATGACCGAGGTGCTCACCGAGTTCCCGAAGCTCGTGGACCCGAAGTCGGGTAAGCCTCTCATGGAGCGGACGGTCCTCATCGCGAACACCTCGAACATGCCGGTCGCCGCTCGGGAGGCCTCGGTCTACACCGCGATCACCATCGCCGAGTACTTCCGGGACATGGGCTACGACGTCTCCCTCATGGCCGACTCCACCTCGCGGTGGGCCGAGGCCATGCGCGAGATCTCATCCCGGCTCGAGGAGATGCCGGGCGAGGAGGGCTACCCCGCGTACCTCGCGGCACGGCTCTCGGAGTTCTACGAGCGGGCGGGACGGGTGCTCAACCTGAACGGGAAGAACGGATCGGTCTCGGTCATCGGCGCCGTCTCGCCGCCCGGCGGCGACTTCTCGGAGCCGGTCACGCAGAACACGCTCCGTATCGTGAAGGTCTTCTGGGCGCTCGACGCGAAACTCTCCCAGCGGCGGCACTTCCCGGCGATCAACTGGCTCAACTCCTACTCCCTGTACCTCGACGCCCTCCAGGGGTGGTACGACCGCGAGGTCTCACCCGAGTGGAACAAGGTCCGGGCCTGGGCGATGGAGATCCTTGAAAAGGAGGCAGAGCTCCAGGAAATCGTCCAGCTCGTGGGTTCGGATGCCCTCCCCGAGGAGCAGCAGATCACCATCGAGGTGGCGAGGATGGTGCGGGAGATCTTCCTCCAGCAGAACGCTTACGACCCGGTGGATACCTACTGCGATATGACGAAGCAGTTCGCGATGCTCACGGCCATCAGGAAATACTCGGAGTATGCCTACGCGGCCCAGGCGGCAGGGGTCCTCCTCCCCCAGATCATCGCGGTGAAGTCCAAGGGCGAGCTCCCCCAGATCAAGTTCATCAAGGACTACAAGCCGGCCCTTGAGAAGATCATGGCATCCATGGATGCCGAGTTTTCAGCGATGAGGGCGGGATAATGAAGGAGTACAAGACCATCAACCAGATCGCCGGGCCCCTCGTCTTCGTCGAGAAGACCGAGCCCGTCGGCTATGGCGAGCTCGTGAACATCATCCTCTCCGACGGATCCATAAAACGGGGGCAGGTCCTCGACACGAGCGACGAGCTCGTCGTCGTCCAGGTCTTCGAGACCACGGCAGGGATCGGCAGGGACAGCGGCATCCGGTTCACCGGGGAGACGATCAAGATGCCCGTCGGGAAGGGGATGCTCGGCCGGATCCTCTCGGGCGGCGGGAAGCCCATCGACGGCGGCCCGGAGATCGTCCCCGAGAAGCGCCTTGACATCACCGGCGCTGCCATCAACCCCTATGCCCGCCACTCCCCCGAGGAGTTCATCCAGACGGGCATCTCCACCATCGACGGGATGAACACCCTCGTCCGCGGGCAGAAGCTCCCGATCTTCTCGGGCGCAGGCCTCCCCCACAACGACATCGCCCTCCAGATCGCCCGCCAGGCCAAGGTGCTCGGGTCCAAGGAGCCCTTTGCCGTGGTCTTCGCCGCGATGGGGATCACGAAGGAGGAGGCAAACCATTTCATGGCAGATTTCGAGCGGACGGGTGCCCTCGAGCGTGCCGTGGTCTTCCTCAACCTCGCCGACGACCCGGCCGTGGAACGGATCATCACCCCGCGACTCGCCCTCACCACCGCGGAGTACCTTGCCTTCGAACTCTCGATGCACGTTCTCGTCATCCTGACGGACATGACCAACTACTGCGAGGCCCTCCGGCAGATCGGGGCGGCCCGCGAGGAGGTCCCCGGCCGGCGTGGATACCCCGGCTACATGTACACCGACCTTGCATCGATCTACGAGCGGGCAGGGCTCATCCACGGGGTCAAGGGCTCCATCACCCAGTTCCCCATCCTTACCATGCCCGGCGACGATATCACCCACCCCATCCCCGACCTCTCGGGCTACATCACCGAGGGTCAGCTCGTCATCTCCCGTGAACTCCACCGGAAGGGAATCTACCCACCGATCAACGTCCTCCCCTCCCTCTCCCGGCTCATGAACCTGGGGATCGGCGCCGCCCATACGAGGGAGGACCACAAGAAGGTCTCTGACCAGTGCTATGCGGCCTATGCCGAGGGGAACGACCTCCGCGGCCTCGTGGCGATCGTCGGGAAGGAGGCCCTCTCCGAGCGGGACCGGCTCTTCCTCGAGTTCGCCGACCAGTTCGAGGACCGCTTCGTCCGGCAGGGGCCGAACGAGGACCGGTCCATCGTCCAGACCCTGGACCTCTCCTGGGAGCTCCTCTCGATGCTGCCTGTCGAGCAGCTCGTGCGGATAGACCGCCCGCTCATCGAGAAGTACCACCCCAAGTTCCGGGGCGAGAAGAAGGGAGCGCCCGCGCAAGCGGCGCCCCAGGGGTAACCTCCCATGGCCATCCGGGACATCAAGCCCACCCGCTCCGAGCTGATCCAGCTGAAGAGGAAGATCAAGCTCTCCGAGCGGGGCTACAACATCCTCAAGATGAAGCGCGACGGGCTCATCCTGGAGTTCTTCAATGTCCTCGAGAAGGCGAAGACGACACGGGAGGACCTCCAGGAGAAGTACAGGAAGGCCGCGAGGATGAGCGACCTCGCGAACACCGTCGAGGGGTCCATCAGCCTGAAGGCCGCAGCCTTCTCGGTGAAGGAAACACCCTCGATCGTGCTCAAATCAAAGAACATCATGGGGGTAGTGGTCCCCCAGATCGAGGCGTCGAAGGTGCGAAAGGGCCTCTTCGACCGGGGCTACGGCCTTTTAGCCACCTCCTCAGTGATGGACGAGACCGCGACGGCGTACGAGGAGCTCGTCGACTCCATCGTCCGTGCCGCCGAGATCGAGACGACGATGAAGCGGCTCCTCGATGAGATCGAGTCAACGAAGCGGAGGGTGAACGCGCTCGAGTTCAAGGTCATCCCCGAGCTCACCGCTGCTCGGGACTTCATTAAGATGCGCCTTGATGAGATGGAGCGCGAAGAGCTCTTCAGGCTGAAGAAGATCAAGGCGACCCACAAGGACTAGGAGGAGGTGAGGTGATGGCTGGATCCATCGGAACCCTGGACGAGGTGCGGTGGGCCGGACGGACCGTCCTCCTCCGCCTCGACCTGAACTCCCCCATCGATCCCTTCTCGAACCAGATCCTCGACGACAAGCGGTTCAGGGAGCATATCCCCACGATCGAACGCCTCCGGGACGGGAAGGTTGTGATCCTCACCCACCAGTCCCGGCCAGGCAAGAAGGACTTCACCACGCTCGAGGCCCACGCCGAGCGGCTCGGGAGGCTCCTCCGCCGGCCGGTCCGCTACATGGACGACATCGTCGGGTCACGGGCGAAGGAGGCCGTCCGGACCCTCTCCGACGGCGATATCCTGATGCTTGAGAACGTCCGGTTCTCTGCCGAGGAGAACCTGAAACTCCCTGCCGAGCAGGCGGTAAAGACGCTCCTTGTGAGGAAGCTCGCCGTGATGGGCGACCTCTTCGTGAACGATGCATTCGGGACGGCGCACCGCTCCCAGCCCACCGTGGTCGGCCTCCCCCTTGCTATGCGCTCGGTGGCCGGGCTCCTCATGGAGAAGGAGGTCTCGATGCTCTCCCGGGTGCTCGCGGGCACCCAGAAGCCGGTGACCGCCGTGATGGGCGGGACCAAGGTGGACGACTCCATCGCGGTCATGGCCCACATGCTCGACCACGGGATCGCCGACGCCGTCGTCGTGACGGGGGTCGTGGCGAACGTCTTCCTCATCGCACAGGGGTACGACATCGGGGAGCCCTCCACCCAGCTCATCCACAAGCTCGAGTACCTGAAGGAGATCGAGCTCGCCCGGGAACTCCTCGAACGGCATGGCGACGAGATCCATATCCCCACCTGGGTGGCGGTGCGAAAGGACGGGGAGCGGGTGGAGTTCTCCGTGGATGCCATCCCGAGGGATACCCCTGTCATGGACATAGGGGTGGATGCTATCGAGGAGATGGCCGAGTGGATCCGGTCCTCGGGGACCGTTGTCTTCAACGGCCCGGCCGGGGTCTTCGAGGAGGAGGCCTTCGCCCTCGGGACCGTGGAGCTCCTCAACGCCACGGCCCAGGCGCCCTTCTCGGTCATCGGGGGCGGGCATACCGGCGCCATGGTGGAGAAGCTCGGCCTCGGGGGGAAGATCACCCACGTCTCCACGGGCGGAGGGGCGTGCCTCGAGTTCCTCACGGGAAAGAAGCTCCCCGCCGTCGAGGCCCTGGAGATCTCGAAGAAGAAGTTCGGGTGAAAAGAATCACCAATTTTTAGATACTTTATTGAGGAGTCACCGCTATGGGCGATGGAAGAGAAATGAGCATGCCAGAGACTCACTTCACCGTAAAACGGGATGAACTGACGGTCATGATTGATCGCATCTTTGATGCGCCGCGGGAAACAGTGTGGAAAACCATCACTGACCCGAATGCCATACCGCAATGGTGGGGGCCCCGAAACCAGACCACCACTGTTGAGAAGATGGATGTGAATGCAGGCGGCTCATGGCGCTATGTATCCCGCGACGAAGGCGGCAACGAATACGCATTTCACGGGTTGTACAGGCGGATCGACCCGCCGAGGCTCCTCTCGGACACCTTCAACTTCGAAGGCATACCCCCCGGCCATGAACTGGTTGAAACCGTGACGCTGGAAGATCCGGGTGGCAGGACGAAGATGACGAGCATAGCCCGATACGCGAATCTTGAGGATCTCGATGGAATGGTCGCGTCGGGAATGGAATCGGGCGCAGTCGAGTCCTGGGAGCGTCTCGCCGAACTCCTGGAGAAGATGGGAGGCAGGACTAAGGCGACTCACCGCTGGCGAGGGAAGCCGTAGCAGCATCCGGATCCGTATTAGCCGCAAGGCTGGTTACAGCATTCCCTTCACGGTTTCTGACCGGCGAACAGACCTACCCGGAACGGGTGAGTTCCGGGTAGCCGATCCCCGCCTTCACGGCAGGGTTGTTCTCGTAGATCTACTGTGCCTCGTCCGCCGAACCTACCCTGAGGATGATGATGCCGATGGATCCGTCGGTCGCCGCCCCGCCCAGGAGGATCTTTCCCTCATCAAAGAGCCGTCGGTTGTAAGCGAAGTGCTCCCCCATCACCTCTTTCTTCTCGGGGGTCATGGTTACGAGGAAATCCTCCCATTTCGGCATCAGCGTCTCGATGAACTCCAGGGGTGGACTCATACACCGGGATCGCCGCCCGGGGATACGTCCACCGCCTCGTCCATCACGGGGAGGGCAGCTACAGCGACGGGAGGGGAAACCACATCAACGGACCTCGAGGATTCTGGGGGTACCTCAAACGGAAGCTCGCATCAAAAGGAGGAATCACACGTCGAAAATTACCGCTGTACGGAATACGTCTGGCGATACAATCATCGCGCGGATCCGGAACGGTTAAAAATCGGAGGATAATCCACGTACCGGAGAAAAGTTGGGGGCTGGAATGGTACCTTACCCATTTTTATTCATTCACGACGCTGCATGTATACCGTGGCACTTTCACCCTTTCCGTGCCATTCCCCTATTCCCTCTCTCCCCACATCAGTTCCAAAGCGGCTCGTACGTGTGATTCATTCCACAATGTGAAAGTCTGTGCATGGACTTCTGTGTGCGTCTGGAGTGATTCTGGTTGATCGAGTAATATATTTATATAAAGAATGATTAAGAAGACACTGCCAGCGACGACTCACTCCACTCCTGAGCAGGATAGATGTACTATGACAAAAGACTCTCCAGGTTCGGAAATGCCATCTCTGATAGATAACGAAATAGCTGAAATATCTCATAGAATTATGGTGGAACTTGAAACCGCAAGTTCTAAGGATTTATCAGAAGCCAAATATGCAAAAAAGATATTACAATTATCAGATCTTCATTATACAAAAAGCATATTCCACGAGATAGAAAGTGTTCCGTCTGGAGCTGACCGCGTTATCGAAAAAAGAGCGGTGATAAAGGCATTGTTGCTTTCTACGTGGTTGCAGAGACTCTATTTTATTATCAGGGCCGCTCTTATGTCGGTTCTTGCAATGGTCGTTACTTTCTTTTACGTGTCGTTCTTTGGCCAAATAGGTGTTGTTTTGGCGGTTTTCATGGGCGTGCTTATATTTATTGTTGGGTTGATTGTAACAAGATTATTTGATGTACAAACAGTCCAGGTAACAAAATATATCGTCAGACGTCTGGCTGATCATAAAAAGATCAGGGAATTTATCATGAATCACCTCTAGGAAAAATAGGGGAGTATCACATTTTCGTCAGATTCATTATTTGTTCGCCCTGATAGGCTTGCCCTATGAACGAAAACCACAACTCATCAGAGATTGGAGGAGTGCAAGAGTCAAGTAAATAAATTCATCACCGGTATGACCGTATATTTACTGCCGCGGGGGAGATTCACCGTTGTCTCCCTGATTGAACTATCCGGCAGCATCCCGCTCGATATAGTGATCTCTCGGGCCGGTTGCACTCATGGTGAATGGTATTTTACCCGTAAAAATGGTGTATGTTCATGAGTGATTCAGACAGGTCGTGCATCTATCTCGGCTGGAAGCAGCTGGTGGAGAAGCATCTCCGGTACCTGGCGTGAGGTATGTACCGCCATATCGAAGTATGCCCGGTTTTCCAGATCACCTCTGTACTTAAGGTTAATCTGGAAGTCGGTATCCATAAGCGTGATTGCACCGAGTGTAGTGATCACCGCATGCCGTTCTGCGACAACCCTGTCCTCTCCCACCACAAGTTTCTGCCGGTCGCCATCAATATCCGAGATTAACTCGTTCTGGTACGAGAGCACAGTGACATGTGTGTTCCCGATTGTTATTGTCTTGCCTTCGGGGAACGAAACGCCATAGTTGGTAGTAAAGGGTAACGAGATACCTGGTGCTGCATTCGTAACTGATACAGACAGCGTCAGAATGGCTAGCACCACTACAATGATGGCAAGAACGATAAGGGAGATGACGATCTTTGTCCCGGTTCCCAAACCACCCTTTGGCTTTTCCCGTGCACGTTCCTCCTCCCGTCCCTGTTTTCGTCCCTTTTCTGTCGCCAGTTCACGCTCGTGCTGCATGTCCTGTTCCTGTTTTCGTCCCTTTTCTGTCGCCAGTTCCCGGCCTTTTTCATCATCCCGTGAAGTTTTTTCATCCATGCAAACCACCACAGTCTCCCTGAGATATTTTCATCATTCTCGCAATGCAGTTCTTTGTTTCCCAGATCCAGTAATTTCACCTGGTTACATAACCATACCAGAGCAAGTCGGTGTATGACGGGAATAGTATAAAAACCTAATGTCTTGTTCGAAAATTTGCATGGCCACAATTGATTTCGGGATGAATTACCGGTCTCTTAAAAATGCTGATGAGGTGGGAAATTCAAAAACCGGCCTTCCGAGGTTGATTTTATGTCAATTGTGGTAACCGGTTTAAAACAGAATATGGGGATATTGGCTCTTATGGGTATTCAACACCGGAAATTCTGGATTGTTCCAGATTGTGCAATAAAAGGTAAGATTTTTATATACTTCTCTCTCTATACCCATTGCCTCCGATAGAGGAGGAGTTGAATACATAATGACTGATAATCCAAAAGTAAAGGCCAGCAAAGCAGTCGATAATGCCCGCGTGGCTGCACATGCCGTCTATGATGATGCAACGGTCGCCGCACGTAAGATACTCAAAGATGCGGGAGGAGAAGCACAGAAAGTATCAGATGATGTAAAAATCGGTGTCCACAAAGCCGTGTCTGATGCAAAAATCGCGGCACACGAGGCCGGATCAAAATTGAAGAAGAGACAGAAATGAGGTGAACAATGGCTGATTTAATCTATCTTGCGGTAATTTTCCTTGTACTGGCATTGGTATTCTACATATTTGGTGCAAAAGGGATAGCCGGTTTCTCTATGGAAATCGCAAAATGGCTCGTCATAATCTTCGTTGTAATTGCCGTGGTCACGTTCATATTGTAGCGAGGATCCCTGAGGGAATAAAAAACAAAGAGGATCTGGCGATGCCCAGCAAGAAGATTGCACCTCCTGATCCACCCGTTTTTCCCTTAGATCCGATCTAACAACTATCGAGCATAAATGGAAGATCTTCATTATCCATGACGCATGGTCATGCATAATATATTTCCTATTCTGCAGATGCAGGCGCCGGATCTATGGAAAACTCATCGTGACCGCCCGCGATAGGGGGTATGGCTCGTACCACGACAGAACAAGGGAGATGGCGATTCATCTCAGGTCGCAGCGCCCAGCTCCTGTTCCAGGGGGGGCAGAAGGCTCACCGATATGTTCACTTCATGGGCGACATTCTGGGTCAGGATCTGCTGCCGTCTCCGCTCTGCCGTGGTGAGATCCCGAAGATCCCCCTCCCGCTGGATCTCGTAGATATTGTTCCGGTCCCGCTCCGCCGACAGCAGGTGATTATAGAACGTGAACGTGTCCTGTGCGACCTTCCGGTCCAGCTTTGGGATATCCCGCTGGTAGGCGAAGTACAGGCCGTTCTCCGAGTAGAGCGGGGTGCTCTGGACGAAGATATACTTGTCACCGGGGTTCGCGAGGAATTCCTGGTCTGCGGCGACGAGGGAGTCCTCGAGCGACGAGACGTCGAGATAGAGCCCCTCGGCAATGTCGCTCTTTTCCTTGTTCACAGACGCGTTCCAGAGGAAAAGCGAGTTGGCAAGGTACCCGCTCGCACCGATGAGGACTCCAAGCGTAAGAATGAGGATCTGGTCCCTGGTATTTTTATCCATCGCATGCACGCTCCACGTTGTCTGCTCTGTCAACCGGCCACCGTCCGGGCTGGCTGCGGTGCTGTCGGGTTCCAGGATGGAATACCGGTCGCCCGGTTGGGTGAAGGACCGGGCATATCCTGCGTCCACCCGCGAGGCCGGTGACCGGCTCCGGTCTCCCGATCACGAGGTCGCCCTTGGCACGTCTCTCCGGTACCCGCAGATACGGCAGGTGATATACAATCCTGTATACCCTCCGAACTGGGGGATATGTCAACGGGCAGATATAAGTCTTGCGAAGACCCGACCGCACCGGCCCGAACTCCTGGATTATTGCAGGTTTTGTCAACTATATGGACGCGATTTTGAAATATATAAATATACCGGTGTCCAATGCGATAAAGAGATTCAAAACGTTTTTATCTTAATATTCTACGTCTTTATATTAGTATTCTCATTGGATAGTCTCATTGCAATAACTGAAAGAACAGAAAGGTATATATCAAGGACCGGCAATAATGAGCCGGCCTGAGGGACAATTCCGACTATCAAGGAGTGAGGAGTGATAACATGACAGGTACAAGAAAAAGTGCGAGAAAAAGGTTCTCCATTGTTTTGACCGTAGCGTTGATCTGCCTGATGACGGCCGTGATAATTCCCGGCGTCATGGGCGCTTCAGCCGTGAATCTTGGGACGGCCGGTAATTTTGGGGTCCTCGGTGCAACGACAGTTACCAATGTCGGGCCATCACAGATCACCGGAGATCTGGGTGTCAGCCCGGGTACCGCAGTCACCGGCTTCCCGCCGGGGCTCGTAAGCGGGACGATATATACGGGAGATGCTGTCGCAGCTCAGGCTCAGGCTGATGCCCTGACCGCGTACAATGCTCTCTGGGCCCAGGCCCCAACTACTACCTACCCGGATGCTGTTATTCAGCTGAATGGACTCACGCTGACGCCCGGCGTTTATAAGTTTCCATCGGCCGCTAATTTGCAGGTAGATGGTACACTTACTCTTGATTTCCAGGGAGACCCCAATGCGGTGTTTATTTTCCAGATGGGCAGCACGCTGGTAGCGATGGCTAATTCAAAAATCGTCGCCATCGACACCGGCACCGGCAGTCTGTCTTGCGGTTCGAACGTGTACTGGGCTGTTGGTTCCTCCGCGACTATCGATGGCTCTCAGTTCCTGGGAACCGTTATTGCCACCACGTCCATTACCATGACTCCCGCCGCAAACAATCCCCCTATTACAATCGTGTCGGGCAGGATGCTGGCTTTGAATGGTGAAGTGACGATGATTAATGACGCAATCGACACAACCACGACCTGCGGTGGCACGGTAACACCAACACCCACACCAACACCTACACCAACACCCACACCAACACCAACATGCCCACCAACACCAACACCACCATGCACACACAAACCAACACCACCATGCCCACCAACACCCACACCAACACCTACACCCAAGCCTTGCAGTGATTTCGTCACTCTTGGGTCGGCCAGCAATTTCGCGGTGCTGGGTGCGACGACGGTCACCAATGCTGGTGCATCAGTCATCACCGGAGATCTGGGTGTCTACCCGGGTACCGCAATCACCGGCTTCCAACAGCCGCCAGCAAACAGGATCTCGGGTCCAGGGACAGTGACACCGGGGCTGGGGCTAGTGAGCGGGACGATATATGCGGGAGGTCCTGTCGCAGCTGCGGCTCATAATGATGCCGTCACCACGTACAATTATCTCGTAGCCCAGGTGCCCACTACTACCTACTCGGGTGTTACTCAGCTGGATGGAAGGACGTTCACGCCCGGCGTTTATAAGTTCGCGCCGTCTGCGAATTTGCAGGTGGGTGGAACACTTACTCTTGATTTCCAGGGAGACCCCAATGCGGTGTTTATTTTCCAGACGGGCACCACGCTTGTAACGATGGCTGATTCAAAAGTCGTCGCCCTCAACAATCCGAGTCAGACTTGCACTGGTCCGAACGTGTATTGGGCTGTTGGTTCCTCCGCGACTATCGATGGCTCTCAGTTCCTGGGAACCGTTATTGCCTACACGACCATTACCATGACCTCCGCCGCAAACACTCCACCAAGTACAATCGTGTCCGGTAAAATGTTGGCTTTGAATGGTGCAGTGACGATGAGTACAGACACAATCGCGACCTGCGGCGGCACAGTTCCGCCCAAGTCTTGCCCCAGGCCCAAGCCTTGCAGTGATTTCGTTACCGGTGGTGGATGGATCAATGACAAAGCGACCTTCGGCGTTTCCGGCGGCATCAAGAACGGCAAGTTCTGGGGTGACCTCTCATACAATGACCACGGCAAGAATGGTGTGAAGGTCACGAGCACGAGTGTTACGGGTTACACCGTAATCGATGCCGTGACACGTCGGATCGAAGGCATTGCCAAGGTCAACGGTAAAGGATCCTTCACCTACACGGTTGTTGTTGTTGACAACGGCGAGTCCGGCCGCAACAAGGACAGCTTCAGTCTGACACTCTCGAACGGTTACAGCGCTTCGGGCACTCTGAAGGGCGGCAACATCCAGATCCACAAGGAATGTGGAAAGCCGCGCGATAACAATGATAAAGAGAACTATTATGATAAGGATGAAAGTGATGGTCGTAATAACTGCAATAACGATCGTTTGAGTGAGAAGGATCTCTTTGATAGATTCAACGATAAAAACAACGACAAACACTAACAAATTTTTTATGAGGGGGCATCCAGGATACGTCTCGGTTCGCAGTCCGAGGCGGGAAATAGACGTATCGTCTGATGAGGGGGGGTCGCATGAAGATCCCCCCGTTCTTGCGGAAAGGAGGCACACGAGGTCCCGTGGGGGCTCAAGGATGTATCCGGAAAGGAGCGACGAGATGCGCTCCTCGCGCAATTCACGAGAGAGGATGAATTCGTTCACAAACGGAGGAATTCCATGAAAAGCAGTACACAGGACAAGGCAGAAGGCAAGATCCACAAAGTGAAGGGTGAGATCAAGGAAATCGCCGGGAAACTCAGCGAGAATCCCGACCTGGAAGCAGAAGGCAAAGTCGAAAAGATCGCCGGCAAAGTTCAAGAAAAGGTCGGACAGATCAAGAAGGTCTTTGAGAAGTAATAGCTAAACGTAATAAAGAGATTCAAAACATTTTTTCTTGGTACTCTCACTGGATGGTCTCATTGCAATAAATGAAATAAGAAAAGTATATATTTCGGACCGGCATGAGGGATAACCAGCCGGCGTTAGGGATAATTCCGGCTATCAAGGCGTGAGGAATGATATCATGACAGGTACACAAAAAAGTACAAGAAAAAAGTTCTCCATTGTTTTCACCGTCGCGTTGATCTGCCTGATGGCCGCCGCGATAACTCCCGGTGTGATGGGCGCTTCAACCGTGAGTCTTGGGACGGCCGGTAATTATGTGATTCTCGCAAAATCAGGAATCACGACAACCGGAACGACCATGATTACCGGAAATATTGGTGTGAGCCCGATCGCTTCGGGGGCCATAACGGGATTCGGACTCATCAAGGATTCCTCGAATCAATTTTCGACATCGTCCCTGGTGGTGGGAAGAGTCTATGCGGCCGACTATGCGTCTCCTACTCCTGCTATTCTCACAACGGCCGTAAGTAACATGGAAACTGCATACACCGACGCAGCAGGACGAGCAGGTCCCGATGCCACCGAACTGTACGCGGGAAATCTCGGGGGAAGGACCCTTGCCCCCGGCCTGTATAAATGGTCCACCGGCGTGCTCATACCGGCGTCAACGGCTCTCACTCTGGACGCCAAGGGCAATGGGGATGCCGTCTGGATCTTCCAGCTGGCAGGAGACCTCACCATGAATTCCGCTTCGCAGGTTGTACTGATCAACGGCGCAAAAGCGGAGAATGTCTATTGGCAGATCGCCGGTGGCACCGGTGTGACTCTTGAAGCGGGTGTGCATGCTGAAGGTACCATACTCGCGGCAAAGGCGATCACCATGAAGAGTGGGGCGTCACTCCATGGGAGGGCACTGGCACAGACCGCGGTTACCTTGATCGCAAATGCCGTAACCGCACCAACACCCGCCCCGGCTCAAACCACCGCACCAACAACGGCTCAAACCGCTGCAACAACACCGGCATCCGCAGGAACGACCCCCACCACAACGGTGCAGACAGCCGCACCGACAGTATCCACCGGGACGCGAACGCCCGTCGCCACGCAGACAACCGCAACACTGGCACAAACCTCCCAGCCCACGTCGCTACCGACAACGAAATCACCCGTCCCGGTCTGGGTGCCGGTAACTGCGGTGATCGGTGCCCTGCTGGTCATGGCAGTTCTTTCCTGCCGGAGCGGGAAAAATTCCTGACCGGAAATTATCCTCTATTTCATTTTTGAGTATAGTATCCTATTGACTACCAACTCGTAAAGGAAATTACGAGAGAGAAATGGGAGAAATATCATGCCTTTATGTTGTTTCACACTAATAAAAAGTACTAATTATTCCAGAGGAGGACATGTTCAGTATTTATGAAAGGCTCTCTACTCTCCGGGTTTGATCTCCATGATACCCTCGTATCCATGAAAGACGAAATCCCCCGGGCAATACGACTAGTCTTTCGGTACACGCCTGGATGGACGTTAGCAAACATCCTCCTTATGTTCATCCTCGGTCTTCTCCCCCTTGCATCCCTGTACATTATAAAACTCCTCGTGGACACCGTGACTGCCGGTATTGCTGCCGGAGACAAGGCCGCTGTTTCACAGGAACTTTTTCTTTTCATCTTTGCAGCAGTGATCATTGCACTTCTTACCGCCTGCTTTCGAGCCATCTCTGCATATGTGAATGAGGTACAGTCCCTCGAGCTGACCCAGGGGATCACCGACCTTGTCCATACCCAGTCCATGGCACTGGATCTTGCATACTACGAAAACCCTGTCTACCAGGATACCCTGCAACGGGCCCAGACCGGTGGTTCCTCCCGTCCGGGAAATATAGTAAATGATCTCGTGCAGATTGTACAAAATTGCATCTCCATCACTGCGGTCGGTTCTCTCATCCTCTCTTTCTCTGTACTCGCAGGGATCATTCTCATAGGATCTGCTATTCCTGCAATGGTTGTCAGGATTTGGCATTCAAGACAACTCCATGATCTTACTCTCAGGCAGACCGAACTGGACCGGAAAAGTAACTATTATCATATCATGCTTACCCATTCTCATTATGCCAAAGAGAACCGGCTCTTTTCCCTCGGACCCTTCTTCAGGGGATTATACAATAAAACCCAGCAATTAATCCGGTTCTCAAAACTCTCTATTTCCCGGTCAAAAGCGTTCTGGGATATCATCACCCAGGGACTGGTTACCGCTGCGGTGTTTGGATCGTTTACGGTGATTGCGTTTATGACACTCAATGGGAAGATAACCCTTGGTGACATGGTGATGTACTTCATGGGGTTTCAGATGTGTGTCGGGTATATCGGGAGTATCTTTTCAAGCCTCAACTTGCTCTATGACGATCACCTCTTTCTGCGGGACTTTCTCCAGTTTCTTGATTTAAAGCCGGCAATTGCAGCGCCTGAGCATCCAACTCCGCTCCCGAATCATCCGGTAAACGAAATCCGGCTGAGCTCCGTCTCATTCACCTATCCCGGAGCACAAAAACCCGCTCTTCAGGATATTTCAATTACCATCAGGAAGGGAGAAGTAATCGCTTTTGTCGGTGAGAATGGTGCCGGGAAAAGCACCCTCCTCAAACTCCTGTGCAGACTCTACCTCCCTGATGCAGGCACGATCACGGTGGATGATATCGACATGAATCGCATTGATCCGGAGGCATGGAGACGACGATTATCCGTACTTTTCCAGGATTATATCCGGTACCAGCTCACCGTGGAGGAAAATATCCGGGTAGGGGACATCGAACGTGCTGATGAACCGGGAAGCATCGAGAAGTCGGCCCGGAAAGCAGGAGCAGACAGGATGATTCAACGGTTTCCGAACGGGTACAAGACCATGCTTGGTAAAATCTTCAGCGGGGGTCAGGAGCTCAGCACCGGAGAATGGCAAAAAATTGCATTATCACGGGCTTTTTTCAGGGATGCAGAACTGATTCTTCTGGATGAACCGGCAAGTTCACTCGATGCTCTCGCCGAAGCAGAGATCTTCAGGAAGTTCAGGGAGGTTATTCAGAATAGAACTGCGGTAATTATCAGCCACCGGTTCTCTACCGTTCAGATGGCGGATCGGATCTATGTGATTGAACAGGGAAAAATTGTCGAGCATGGCTCACATGCAGATCTTATGGCACTGAACGGACGATACGCCGAAATGTTCAGAGCTCAGGCTGATCTGTATATTTCTAAATCAGGTCAGGAGAATGATCCATCCAGGATGACGGGTGGTAATGACAGAAAAGGAACTGAGGTATGAAGACCATTAAATCCCGCATGTAACATAGTCAGGAATATCCCACGGTGAACTATGGACATGCAGGATACACGTCATCCATAATTCCCATTCCCCCACCGGTTTCAATCTCCCGCGAATAATTTTTAATTACATGCGTCTGGATCAACGCAGGGAACCGCTGCTCTTTGCCATCACCTGCCCGGGCATGTTCATACACAGAACCCGGTACCGCCCTCTACCGTGGTGAATTCATTGGTTTGCGGGAAATGTCCTGAGGGTGAACCGGTTAAGGCCGTTCAACAGTAGGAAGAGCAGTTTCATTGACCAGAAGCCAGAACGGGAACCGGATTGTCCATTTACCCTCTATTGTATTGAATTCCCCGGCGACAGATGCCCCAAAGAACAACCTCATTATCCGGGTATTCCTGGACGAGAAGAGTACGATGCGGGGCTTCCACCGGCCGGGCAGAAGGTGAGAGATTGCCCGGGTGAGAACAAGAGCCGGTTTTGCGAGTCGGATAATCTTAACTATTCTATCAAGAGCGGACTTGCGGATGTGCATCCTCCAGCGGGTGAACCGGCCGAGAGTCCCACAGGCAATTTTCCGATGGTGTTTTTCCCGGGTTGCGCCGATCACCCGGCCGATTATCCGGTCCTCCTGTACAAGGGCTGGATCTGCCGAGGGATTATTATCTCCCTGTGTCTGGATGCCGGAACCGGTAATCCGTATAATTCTGTGGATGACATTCTTTTCATCGCCGGGCGGGGTAAAGCAGATGATGTCGCCGACAGCAGGCTTCTCCCCATGGTAGGGGACGACATCCAGCAGGTCGGGTGCCCGGAGCGTCGGGTTCATGCTGGGCCCGGAATACACAATCGGGATATGCCCGGCGCCGAACATATCAATCGCTGGATGGGGAAGCTCACTCCTATGAAATTTCTTTGCGGTTGGAGAAGTCTTCTCCTTTCTATCGGCAGGAACGGCCCCGGTCCGCTCTTTGAGAACGGTATCGATCTCCTCCCAGAACCTTCCGGTCAGGCTGATGTGCAGGAGGTAGGCAGGTATCACCTTCACCAGTGCACTCACCGCGGCTAGCTCCATCTCGCAGAGTGATTCGGACTCTCCCCGTATACATTCCGTCCGTGCTGGTACGCCCATGAGCTGGTGAACGGATTCCATCAGGTACGCAGCCGCTTCACCGGCATTCAGCGGCTCTGCTTGGTCTTCCGGCGACTGGGTGAGGAAGAAGACCGCAGCAAGCGGTATCCCCCGTTCCACCTCCCAGCTGCCGCCGGGCCCGTTATCGAAGAAACGGCTCCACGTGGGCAAGGGGTGGGCAAAATAGTTCCCGTAACCATCCCGCACCACCAGTGTTGCGTCATCACTGAGCGAATGCCACGGCGGGGGGATCCGGTTGCTGGCCGTAGTCTTACCCGTCCCGCCGGGAGCTGCAAGGATGACGCCGGACCCGTCCCGTTCGGCCAGCGCCCCGTGGATGAGCAGCCCTCCGCAGGGAAGGGTTTCGGAAGCGATCATTGTGGTGAGATCCATCATCTGGATTATCTGCATCGCATCGTCTGTTCCGGGAGGAAGAATGCAGGTGAGCGGGTTCTGGCCCGGAACCCGGGCCCTGCCTTCATCTTTACCCTGCCGGACCGTGACAAATAATTCCGTACCGGATGAAACAGGAGAGAGTCGCATTACGTCTGCCATCCGCCGGATTACCTCAGCAGATCCGGTATCAGTCGGGCGAAAACGCCATTGCTGTCCATTCGTGAGCCGGATACCTGTCAAGGGTGCTGAGGGATCGCTGTCGGCAGGCATTTTGGGTACTTTTTCTGTTGCATGGGATATTAAGTGAACGAAATTCGGCTCTGAGAAAACCTCATCATCTGAAATTTAATTCATTACTTACATGAGAGAGGAGGGGGACAGTGCCTGTTCAAAGATTTCCTGATGGAAATCTACCTGCCCATCACACCTGTCTTTCGACAGGTATGCTGTCCCCGGATCGCCCCTGCGCTTTGCGATGATGAGCGTATTACCTTCTCGGGAAGTTATCGCAATTGGGGGGAATACCGCCATTGCCGCTGGCAGGGGCGGGCTCGAGAAGATGTTTATGCATCTTCGCTGAGCCACAGCGGCGGGGGGGTAAAAGCCCCTGTGAGCGCCCGGATTTTATCCAGGCATTTCTACAGAGCGGAATTCCTCGGGGATTCCTCCCGGATCCTCCATGACGACCCCCCCTTTCCTCACCCGGGGACCATGACCCCCGGATATCGTCAAGGAACTGCCGCAGGGGCAACACTCCGCCGGAATGAGACTACGAGTACCAGTAGCATTGTCAACCGTTCCTGACACACCGTAATCAGGAAATGCCTGTTGAATGAGAATATTGCAACCATGATCATTCACCCCTGTTTGAAAAATACGATCAAAACGGATTACTGGGTTTTTGGCTTTGGGGGATCCCTCCCTGAAAAGATGCTGGCGATCCAGGTTGTGACTCATGCTGTGCCATAAGGTTCCTGTTTCCATATTCAGACGATATGAAGAATTAATCTTTTGAGAGTGATTAGGAAAATATATATAGACAACAGCCGATTTCTACTCCATGTCAGACCTCGGAGATGATTCAATGAAACCCGGTTCCCAATCAGTCTACTCACCGCCTCGCGTGGTCAGGATCGGCGATTTAAGTGACGGGAAAGGAATTTGTACCGCAGGCACGGCTGCAGCAGGAGCTTATTGCAGTGCCGGTACTATCGCTACCGGGGGTGGGAGTTACTGCAGCTCATCCGGGAGTACCGCTGGTGGTTACTGCACTGCCGGTACTACCGCGGGGGATTACTGCACTTCCAGTGGTAATTCCGCTACTTTGGCTGCCTGCACTACCAGTGGCAATAGCGCTCATGCGTCCTGCAGCACTACCGGTGGGACCGTGACTTAAAAAGGTCCACGGTTAATGCAACACTGGCAGATCCACGTGATCGGGGGATCAGAGGATTCACCAATATCCTCTGTATCGATATTTTTCTCTTGAACAGTCATCTCCACTACGGAAGGGAGTTTCCCTGTTCCGATATTTCCTCCCTTTTTTCACCCTGATATCAGGAGCAGAAAACGTGGCAATTGTTTACCGTCTGCAGCTTACAGAATGATATAGTCCCCGATGGATGCACTACTTTTTTATCCGCATCCGGTTCTTGGGGAACACGCCCCGCCGTTCAGCCTCATCACAGAGCCACGGGGGAGAGACCAGTTTTCCGCCGTAGCCATAGTTGTTTGCGACACAGCCGGTCCGGCAGGATTTTGCATGGATGCAGGAGCCGCAGATGCCGGGATATTCGCTGAAGTTCTGGAGATCTCTCCGGAGCCCGAGGATTACGGGATGATTCAGCCAGATCTCCCGGATACCGTCTTTCCCGAGGTGCCCGTACACCAGCTCGGGAATGGTCTGGCCAATCCCGCAGAGGGCAATCTCACCTGAACCAAGGATGCCGAGGATACCTGAAACCCCGCAGTCGCAGCTCTTCCCGTTTGTCCGCCAGAGTTCGGAAAATGGCGTAAGGGCTGGCGGCATCGACAGGAAAACCGTGATCGGTGCCTTCGGGCGGAGTTCCTCGTTCACGTACCGGGAGAATTCCATATATTCAGAAAAGTTCAGTGCCTCGCCGCGTTCGTGCATGCCGATGCCGCGGCCGGTCCGGGTCACCGGGTTGAACTTCACCGACTCCGCCTTGTGTTTGGCGGCAAGGTTTACCAGTGCTTCCATCTGGTGCCGGTTGCCGCGGTGGACTGCCATGATCACCTGGCAGTTGGTGTAGCCTGCTTCAACAAGGAAGTCAAGCCCGCGGATTGCGGCATCAAACGCCCCTTTCACGCCACGGAACGCATCATGCTCCGCAGGCACCGGCGAGTCGATACTCACCGAGATAAATCCTACCTTGGATTTCTCCTTGAGAAAGTGCGCCATCTCCCGCGTCATCAGCGTGCCGTTCGTCTCCATGTTCATCGAGAGCCCTTCGGCCGTGAGCAGCTCGACAACTTCTTTGAACTGCGGGTGCAGCATCGGTTCTCCGCCGGTCAGTTTCGCGCCGGACAGGCCTAAGGTCTTTGCCTCGGTAACGGCATTCCGGAGTGCTGCCGGGTCAATGGTCTTTCCCGGCAGGGGTTTGCCGCCGGAATACACCGGTGTGATCCAGCAGTGACGGCAGCGGAGGTTGCAGCTTGCTGACAGGTAGAGATAGAATGACCGGAGCGGGGGCACACCCTCCGGCAGGTCAATGGTCCGGGCCTGTTGTTCAGTCAGAACGGGTTCTTCAGGGAGATCACAGAGTGTCATGGGGTTCTACCTCCCCTGCATAGGCGCGGAAGCAGGACAGGGAATCGGTGCCGATCAGCCTGCCGGATTTGGCCAACACCGATGCCGGGCAACCCCCGGAACAGAACCCGGTATACCGGCAACCGGCACATTCCGGCAGTGCGGAGAGCGGTATCTCCCGCCGCCTGCGAACAGCATTGATAGCCGGCGATTTGAGCCATGCCTCCTTAAGGGAATGCATCCCGATCACTCCCATGGTCAGCGTCGGGAGCATATTGCACGGCACCATCGTGCCGTCATGGAGCACGGCCATCTTTGCAAAAACACCGCCGCACGAGCAGAGCGTCCCGCGCCCCGGTATCCCGGTCTCCCCGCGGGAAATTTTCTCTTCGATCTCCTTTACCATCTTTGCCCGGGCAAGGGGACCGGCCGTTGCCCCGATTCTGCCCCCGTACTGTTTGTTGAGTTCTGAAAGAGCCTTCATTGCCTGCCGCCGCTCCTCTTCCGAGAGCATTATATTCTGGCCGCTGCACCGGGCAGTCCCCATCGCCTCGGCTTCATTGGTTGAAAAGCCGGAAAGCCCGATATCATCAATGAGAAGGCCGGCGATCTTTTCAAGGTCATTGATATTATGGTGGTTTAAGGTCACCCGCACGGTTACGGGAAATTTCGCTTCAACAAGGAGCCGGAGGCCGCGGACTGCCCGGTCAAAGCTCTTATGCGGGCGTGAAAGGTCATGGATCTCAGCACAGGACCCGTCGATAGAGACCTGGATGGAATCCATCCTGAGCCGGCGCTTCCCTTCTGAAAATGAAGAGATGACCTTTTCTGTAATCAGCGTCCCGTTTGACAGGATACTGTACCGCATCCTGCTCTCAATCACACCATCTATCAGGGTAAAGATATCGGGGCGGACAAAGATCTCGCCGCCCGAAAGGCACACCCTCTGGACCCCGAGCCCCCCGAGTTCAGTAAAAAAATCCAGCCACCGTCCGGCCGGAAGATCCGTCCGGGTGGTCATGCTGTCGGCATAAAAACAGTATTTACACGAGAGGTTGCATCGCCCGGTAAGGGCCAGATCTACGGATATCGGTGCCTGTGCAACCCCTTTTGGCGGAACCGTCAGGTCAGCGTACAGCGGGTGCTCCTGCATTACCCTAAACCTCCGATATAAAGTCCGGGGCAAGATCCGTAACAAACGTTTCAATATCCTTTCTTACCGTGGCGTGATCCGGACTATTGCTGCAAGATCTGGTGATATATTCAACGATCTCTTCGACCGTGCGGGGCTGGTTGATAAAGTTCCATACAATGATGCCCGTGGGGTTGATCAACAGGGTATTGTCGGTATCAGCATTGAAGAGGAGGGCACCGTTATCCCCTTCAATCCTGCACGAAACAACCGGGTTTGCGGTTATCCGCCCGTCCAGGCGAATGCCCGTCTTGTTTGGACCGGTAGTGTTTTTATCAGGTTCCATTCTTGTTTCCCCCTCCGGTTTTTGATGAATTATTCCCCGTAATTATTTGCAAGGCTCTTGACTTCATACCCGATAAAACCATCTTCTGAAAGGGTTATGAGGAGCGCTGCGACATCATCCTTGACCGTATCCGGTGCATTACTAAAACTCCGCCGGACTGCTTCTGCAATTTCTTCGGCATTGCGCCGCCCGTCGATCAGGGCCCATATCAGCGCACCTGTCCTGTTGACGGCAATCGCAGCACCCGTGTCACAGTTTACTATAACCTTCCCCTCGTCCAGTCCGTCCCGGGATAGAACAGCAGGGTTAGCCACGGGAATTTTTGCAAGCCTAATCCCTTCCATGATGACCGTAGTAAATTTAAAAATATAACCATTTATAGTCAACTGTCATAATCACAGAACTACAATTTTCTGGTATTTGTAACCCGGTTACCGCAAATTCCTAAAACGGACAGGATTCCGTCGAAGGAAAGCCGTTCCTGACGAATATCGGTGAAGGGAACTCCCTATCATGGTCACACTGACTAACTCCGGTAACCAGACGGTAACATTGTCCCAGCCTGACATTCTTGAAACTCATGTTTCAGTGTCAAACAAGGCCTCGTATAATACCAATGTCCATCTCGGGCCTGGCTCAACAATGACCTATTCCTTCCTGGTAACCGTTTAAGGTGAGGATGGAACGTATTTCCCGGTATTTACCGTTTCAACAGTGGAAGCAGGAAGCATCAGTTATCCCTTCAGGTTTGAAATCGATTCAAAAGACCGTGATGCAAAAATTGTGGACAGGCCCGCTAATTTTGTAGTGGGAAAGAAAGATAGTGTCAATCTGAGCCTCGTTAATTCCCGGAATGGTGCGATTACTGATATTATTATTACCCCATCAGGAAATGGTATCATGGTCTCCCCGCTTCAGAAATTTATTGGTGCACTGGCAGCAGGCAGTTCACAAATAGCCTCTTTCCAGGTCACTCCCAGCCAGGCATCAGACCTTATATTTCATACCAGTCCCCTATTTTTTACCCGTGATATCCCGAATGGTACCGGTTTACAGATTTATATGCACATTACCGATTTGGAACGATAATGAAAAATATTTCTCAGTCCATTATACATGTTCATCGCTTATTTTTGAATATATTTTTTAAGGAAGTATCGGTATTTCATGTAATGTGGAGCACCGGCCAGTCCATCAAAAACTGCCCTGATTGCAGTTGTTATACCCCCTTTCTCTCTGAAAATAGCATCTTTGATACCAATAGTCCCGACGATGAGATTCTCTGAATCCATTGTATTGCCTTTTCCATCCTGCAGATTTCCTTTCACCTGTGATACAAGTGCCAGAATGACCTCTTTCACAGTATAGTGCTTCACTAATACCCAGATGGCATTTCGCAAAAAATAGTACAACCTGTCATTTCCCTTATGAATACCAAAGGGTTTTTTGTGATAGGTTATCACGTCAGGATAATGAAGAATTTTATACCCTTGAGAGATGAGCGTTAGTGCAAGATCCCGTTCATTGGCATGGATGAAGAATTTTTCATCATAATACCCATTTTCATGAAGAGCTTTTGCCCTGGCCATTGATCCGCATCCTGCAAAGGTGTTAATATACCGTTCCTTACCCAGGTGATTGGATTGCAGGTACCAATCAGGCATATCTGGTTCGATTACTTTTGTGGATATTATGGCGGTGGCTTCGTCCTCTTTTTTAAATCTGTCAATGATACAGCTGACCCAATCATAGGTCAATTCGACGTCATTATCAAGTATGCCAATAAAATCACCGTTAGTATTTGCAAATCCAATATTGAATGCTTCACATGCCCCATAAGAAGAATCAGGCAATTTTATCAGGGTATATTCTGGAAATATCGAGGTCAGCATCTCGGGGGATCCGTCAGATGAATGGTTATCCACGATTATTACTTCAAGAGGGGAATAATCCTGCTTCTTTATTGAATTCAGGCATTCTGATAAATAATCACGCCGGTTCCAGTTTACAATAACCAAGGATACTAACGGATTCATGATGGTTTGTGATTCAGATTATCCGATGTGTTCAATGCACTCCGGATATCCAATGTACGCACACCCTCACCGGATTGAATCGAAAAATTCGTCCAGGGAGCAGTCATGTGAAGGACAGATCGAAAGAGCTCCTCTGCAACAACCATGAAAGGTTGTTGGGTGCAATCCAATATCTTACTTACTGAAATTGACGAAGAGCCAGAATAATCCCGCGTACTTGAAGATTCAGTTCCCCTATGGGGGATATTTCCTGTCCCGATGCACATGTTCAGTCCGGATGTTTTCATGGGGTATGGATACAGGATTTTGACAGGCATGTGATGGGACAGTACCTGGTGATGAGTAGAGAGGAGCATGGGTATCTCTGAATAAATTAAGAGATTGTCATATTTCGAACACGTATGCTTAAGCACCGGGTATCGCCAGTTTTCCATCCAATAATCAATCCAGTAATATCAGATACATCAGATAGACGGGTGCATCCGGCCGGAACATCAAACTGAAGAAAGGTATACCCGGCTTTCAGATGGATTGGCGATGTTATGGAGGTATAGTTTTTAGGGTATAATCTAAATACCTGATAATATCCATCCCCACGGAGCGTGAGATCACGAGGATAACCAAAACTCGATCCATCAAATTGTATCGTTTTATTCTGCTCATAATCAGAATAAACCACCAGAGTTGATTGGTCGGTCATCCATCGCCAGGACTGGTTATTGTCTTTCTCTTCCTCAAACCACCCATAAGAATACCAATACAGTATCCCATGCTTTTCTGATTCATTTTTTGAAGGCAATGGTTCAATTAATGACATGTTTCGAACATTTAAACTCAAACATCGAGTGTCACCAGTATTCAGTCCTGAATTATCACTGGGAGAAATACATCCTTCCGGTACATTATATTGAACGATAGTATACCCAGCATGAAGATGGAGCGGTGAAGTAATGGTAGAATAATTTTCTGGATTTATATCATATATATAATTATTTCCATCAACCTGCAGATTGAGATGATTCGGACGGGAGAAGCTTATTGCATCAAATTGTATTGATTTATTCTGCTCATAATCAGAATAAACCACCAGAGTTGATTGATCGGTCATCCATCGAAAGGATTGGTTATTGTTTTTCTCTTCATCATACCACCCGCCAGAATACAGTATCACTTGATTTTCTGTTTCATCACTTACTACCGTCATTATTATTTCACTTGTTGTACGAACAGATATTTCATTCAATGGGGGATTGCCGTAATATTCTGGTTGTTGAAGTGGGATGGTAATTTTAACAGGATTTGTAAAATTTATCTCCATAGTCTTGGTATAATTACCGGATATAACCAATACATTGCTAGCTTCTTTTCTGGCATCTCTAAATATCATGGTTACATGATCGATGGTGCCGTATTTTTGAACAATCCAATGCGAGGTCCCGGAAATGGAGTAGGTATTTGATCCAAGGTATCTTGGTATCCCACCTTCCGAATCTTTATACAAGAAGGAGATATCTTGCAGAGCTGGTGGTTGTGGGGACCATAAAGGTAAATTGCGTACCTGATTATATTCAAAGGGGAATAACGGATAGGGCGGTATGAATGTATGACGCTGTGGGCTTTGCGAATTGCTCACCGGATCTGAAATAATCGGTACTACGGTGACGAGTGCAATCAGGATGAATGGGATGATCAGCTTCAGATTTACTCTCCTTATGAGAAATAAAAAGGCTGGATACACCCAGAAATATCTGTTCCCTACAGCATGCTGACCCCCGAAATAATTATTTCCATTAAGAAAAATAAAAAATAGAATGTTTAAAATGATTCCAACAAATACCAAATAATGTGTAGGATTTTCCATCACTTCTAAAAAAGGGTTATCATTTTTTCTTCTCCTCATTTTACTGATTATCCCCACAATCAGAAATGAGGTAAGAGCGAAGGCTGCCAGGGGATAGTACCAGATAAGACCGGTGAACCTGCCAAAGAAAAAATAAAACCCATTATACAACCCATTCAAATAATTTATTGATTGTAAATGCCCCCATCCTTGTTCGATAACACTATTTTCAAAAAGAGAACGAACCGGATCAATTTCTTCATGTATAATTAATGAATTATTGACTTCGCCACTACTGGAACTCATGAACGGATAATTACTGGAATAACCTGACTGATTTCCTCCATAAAACGAAGCGACGCCGGAAACACTAAAAAAATAACCGTAAAACAAAAGAAGGGGTATCAGAAACAGTATGAAGAGGGATAGTGCTCTTTTAAACCTTCGGGAATAGAACTCATAGAAAAGAAAAGGCAGGAATAGTAATCCATTGGGAATTCTGGAAACAGTTGCCAGCCCAAATATGAACGCGGAGCAGAGTAAAAATTTTTCACTCCCGGGTTTTTCTATAGAGTGTATCCATAAAAAAAGAGCCAGAGTCAACAAGAACATGTTATATATCTCAGGGTGTACCCAGAAAATATATACAAAGGCGGTCGATACGGTAAAAAAGATAAAAGAGGTTCCAAATGCAACGATGTCTGAATTTCCTTTTTCCCTCAAATACCAAAATCCCATCAGGATCATTGACCAGAACATCAGAGCATTGAATACAAGAATGCCCTGAATGCCCAACAATGCAAAAAAGGGGGCTGTAAATAGGGCATATGAAAATTCTTTTCCATAAAAGTATGTTCCAGTTGCTGTTCTGATTAAAATAAGCCCTGCTGGTAAATCATCAAATTTGGTCTGTAATGCACGTTGAAGATCAATCGGCTGATATTGAATATCATGGTCATTTACGATACTTGATATCTGCATATAATAGGTTGAAGCATCTCCCCAGCGATGAACGGGGGATACAATCGAGAAAAAGAGCAGAATACTTAATAGTACAATGAATACGGTGAAAATTATTAATGATCTATTTATCTTTTCCGTCATCCCGTTACTCCATATTCAAATGCCAGCCGTATCGGCCGGATAATATAATATAATGGAGAAAGGATCCCGGGGAGTGAAATATATGCCCAATCGTCATCATTTGGTTCGAATACCAATAATGAAATAACCCGGAGCTTATCCCATAAGCATTCGCGAACCGAAACCCAATAAAGTACCTCCTGAATAGCCCCTCCATGATTCTGCTCTTCTGTGAATATAGTATCAATACTGGATGATACCAGGTGCTGTACGACGCGATCACGCCTGATTACTTCGGATACAAAGAGGGGAAGATCGGTTTTCATCAACTCCTCCATCAGTCGCAACCCGAGAGAAATTATCCGTTCAATTCTTTTTTCTCTGGCAATTTTTAGTATCAATTCCCAGTCGATATCTTTCTCAGATGCAATGATCCCTGCAATATCACATATCTGTCTGAGTTCCTTCCATTGATGCTTTGCTCCATGGATACACAGAGCAATAATCAGCATTTCTGTAGAAAGAGCAAAGATATCCTGACCCTCAAGGGATAACACCTTCAATCCTGACCAGATGTCGGTTTCGTCAAAGGGGGCTAAGTAGTACCATGGAATAAACTGCCAGTGAATATCAATGGTAGTCCGACGAGGGTGATATAAATCATACTCGCATCGCACCCGAATGAATTTTTTATCCTGTTCAGGAGTCAAAGATATCTGGGGAATATATCCTTGTGAAATGAGGAGAGCCTTGGCCCGGATCACATCCTGCTGGCGAACAATAATATCAATATCAGAAGATATCCGAAGGCCGATATCCCCGTATATCTGTTGTGACAGGGGTGCTCCTTTATAAGGTATGACGGGTATTTCATGGTCCTTTCCGAGCTGAATGACCTGAAGCAGTTCTCTGGTCTGAATCATCGATCGTTTCATGCTGGGGAGATAGATCTCATTCATTCGCTGAAGGATATCTTCCGGCACCAGTTCAGGAGCGGTGTTCTTCAGGTTATAATAAAGAAGAGGGATAAGCCCGTGTCTCTCTGCCTGCCGGTATATATAATCCCAGTTTAATTCTTTTTTAAGAAGATTTGCGATAGTTTCCCTGTTATCTTTGGTTATTGACCCTTTGGAACAAGTCAGGATCAGCTCGATCTCATCACGTGTCTCATACGGCACGAGTTGCTCCAGGTCTGGCTTTTTGACATCCGTCATCGGGTTCTTTCCGGTTGTTCATAGATGGATCGGGCCAGCTGAGACATCTGAATCGCCTTCATGATCTTATCCACTCCCGGGGAGAGGCAGCACACAATGGCCCCGTCTCCTTTGGGATGCTCTCCTGAACGTAGTTTTCGGTTACGCAGACGAAGATCTCACGCCCATCGGTACCCGGTGAGAGGTGCATCACGTCTGTTATCAAGGCAACTATTTCTGCTGTCAGGGGATCAGTTGGGCGCAGGAGAAATTTTTGCCCGTCTGCTAAGGTCGGGCATGAAAACGGGGGGGTGTTAAACGTGCTCTTTTTCATGGATCTTCCGCATTTCAAGTGGGCAGGTTTAAAGGCAAATTACCACAATTTAGAAGTATCATAGCAATAAAATTATCGAGAACAATTTCTCTTAACCATGAGAAAGGAGGTATTCTTTTTTCGACCTGCATTTTGGGTATGATATTTTCCCCATTTCTCTCTCGTAATTTCCTTTACGAGTCGGTAGTTAACATGATAGTATACTTCAAAAATAAAATAGAGAAAAATTTCCGGTCAGGAATTTTTCCCGCTCCGGCCGGAAAGAACTGCCATGATCAGCAGTGCACCGATCACCGCAGTTACCGGCACCCAGACCGGGACGGGTGATTTTGTTGTCGGTAACGACGTGGGCTGCGACGTGGGCTGGGCGGTTTGTGCCACGGTAGATACGATGGTCTGCACTGTCGTGGCAGCTGATGTATACTGTCCGGTGATCGCAAATCGCCCGAATCCGGAGCTTACTGCGGTGAAGTACACCTGTCCACCCACCGTTTGCACGAGTGTAGTCGGCAATGAATCCCACATGGTGCCGTCGAGATGCTGAAGTACGACATTTTGGGGGGCGATATTATGGTCGTCGAGCCACGAGACCGGCACGGTGAATGAGATCACTGCCTGATCTATGGTGGTGTAATGTGCCGGTGCGAGATCGAGATACTGATATACGGTGCCGGAAGGCTGTGGGATACCCTGCCCGGGGCCGGATGCTGTGGTGCCGGTGACGGTGAGCCCGGTATTCCCGGTGCCAGTGACCTTAGCCTGGTAAACCCCGGAGTTTCCACCGACATTCACCGTTTTCGTTGTGCTGGCTGCTCCTGTGGGTGCCGTTGTTGTTGTTGGTGCAGCGGTTTGTGCCGTTGTTGTTGCAGCGGTTTGTGCCGGTGTTGTTGCAACGGTTTGTACCGTTGTTGGTACAGCGGTTTGTGCCGGGGCGGGTGTTGGTGCCGTTATGGTATTTGCGATCAAGGTAACCGCGGTCTGTGCCAGTGCCCTCCCATGGAGTGACGCCCCACTCTTCATGGTGATCGCCTTTGCCGCGAGGATGGTACCTTCAGCATGCGCACCCGCTTCAAGAGTCACACCCGTGCCGCCACCGATCTGCCAATAGATATTCTCCGCTTTTGCGCCGTTGATCAATACAACCTGCGAAGCGGAACTCATGGTGAGGTCTCCTGATACCTGGAAGATCCAGACAGCATCCCCATTGCCCTTCGCGTCCAGAGTGAGAGCCGTTGACGCCGGTATGAGCACGCCGGTGGACCATTTATAAAGGCCGGGGGCAAGGGTCCTTCCACCGAGATTTCCCGCGTACAGTTCGGTGGCATCGGGACCTGCTCGTCCTGCTGCGTCGGTGTATGCAGTTTCCATGTCACTTACGGCCGTTGTGAGAACAGCAGGAGTAGGAGACGCATAGTCGGCCGCATATACCCTTCCTACCACCAGGGACGATGTCGAAAATTGATTCGAGGAATCCTTGATGAGTCCAAATCCAGTTATGGCCCCCGCAGCGATGGGGCTCACTCCAATATTTCCGGTAATCATTGTAGTTCCTGTGGTCGTGATTCCTGATTTTGCGAGAATCACATAATTACCGGCCGTCCCAAGACTCACGGTTGAAGCGCCCATCACGCAGGGAGTTATCGCGGCTGCCATCAGGCAGATCAACGCCACGGTGAAAACAAGGGAGAACTTTTTTCTTGCATTTTTTTGTGTACCTGTCATGTTATCACTCCTCACGCCTGGCCGGAATTATCCCTAACGCCGGCTAAGTTATCCCTAACGTCGATCCGGAATATATATTTTTCTAGTCATTTCATTTATTGAACATTGCGATTACCTTGACTTAATTCTCCATTCCTCTCCGAACGGTCGAAACATGAGAAGTCCATCACATCTTTTCATGTATACTCGTTCAATTTTCTGGATTTTTCAGATAGCCTCTGCGAGAATATACCTTGTTTCCTCGGTGGAGACCGTTGATATGGTCGAATCTGAATGCAGCGAACAGCATCTTCACATGGATCCTGATGACAGGAGTGATCCGAGTATGAGCTGAATGGTCTTGTGATAAAACACCGGAAACTCTGGATTGATTCAGATTTCGCAACAAAAGGTAAGATTTTTATATACATTTCAGCTATATAAATGGTTGCTCTGATATGATGAAAAACCTGCCCTCTTTCAGGATGATTCCTCCTGAACATCATGAAGAACGTCATATCAGGGAACGAACGGAGATGGAAAAAATGTACGAACATATCAAGGACGCACCAGAGGAAGGTGCATAACCATGTCGAATGAGACAGCAGACCGTATGGTGGATACGGGAGTTGCCAGCGCTGAACATCTGAAGCTCCAGACAGCCGAAGCGCTCGAGGAGGCTGCCCGCAAGCTGCGGAGTGCTGACGTATCCGCAAAAGGCGAGGACGTCAAGCATATCCTCCATGATGTCGAGGGCCGGGTACACCGGTTCAAGGCCGCAGTTGGTGCGGGGTATGAGAAAATTGATGCAGATTACCATAAAAGGGTGGAGCCTGTCGAGACCATCATTGCCCAGCACCCCGTTCCCTCGGTCCTGATCGCTGTCGGCGTGGGTGTCCTCATCGGCATGTTGATCTTCAAAGCCCGCGACTAACAGAGGGATCGTATGGATAAGGCTGCCAGTAATGAAGAACCATCGATAGAATCGGAGTTTGCGAGGACAATTAAGTACATCGATCTCTACCTGCGGCAGAAGACAGATCTGTTTCTGCAGCACTATGTATTCGAACCCTTTGACTTTCTGATCAGGCAGATCCTGTACCTGTCGGTAATTGTGACATTACTGGCAGCCGGCACACTGGCCCTGGTGATAGGCGTAATCCTCTTCATCGCAACGATGGTACCGCTCTGGGCCGCCCTGCTGATAACCGCAGCCATCATCTGGGCGATCGGCGTTATTTTCGCGTACGTGCTCGTATCGAACAAAATCGTTTTAAGGACCCCGATAACCAGGGAGATGATAAAAAGTGGAAAATCGTAGGCGTGTTACTGAAGAAGACCTCCTCATCACCGAAGCCTTGATCGCCGAATCCTATGGACGGCTGAAACAGTCTGTTGTCCAGGCACCATCCCGGGCTTACAGGTCAATAGGTCAGACGGTACGCGAGCACCCGTTTGCAACAGCTGCTACTGCAGTTGTTGCGGGGGCAGTTGTGTACGGGATTATCAAACTGATAACATCACGCGCTTCTGTTCAAGATGCACAGGAAAGATCACGAGTCACCATGCAGAAGGACACGAGCCGCCCGGATTTCATGCATGAAATGCTGTTGATGATTATACCGCTGGTGACTCCGTATATCACGGGCTATATTCAGAAATACATTGGAAGGATCCAATCCGGAGAGCGCGATTAACGCGTTCCGCAGGACAGGTATTTCTCCCCTGTGTCAATGAAACAGGCATTCGGGCATGGGAGTTGTGCGAGCCGCTCAGGCTCATGGAGGATATGAGGCCAAGAGGTGGCCGCCATGGATCCATCTCGGTAAATTTTAATAGAAGATCTGCTTAGCCTTCTCCCGGTGCGTACATGATAAACTGTGCCAAGGTCAACGTAGCCGCCGCCTGGGCGCTCATCGTGGGCATAGCGATCACCTATTTCTCCGGTTTCCTTGCCCCGCTCTTCCCGGACAAGACCGTGGATGTCCTCCAGTGGGGATCGCCCTTCCCCTACCTCCACCGGGTCGTGACGTTTCAAGCTCCGCCCGTCGTGGACTGGCCCATCGCAGTCATCGATTGCCTGATCTGGACGATCATCGCCTTCGTGATCCTGCACTTCATCTGGCCGAAGGGAGCCCTGGCAGCGAAGTGTGAACCGAAGAAGTAACGGTGGATGATTCAACCGCTCGGAACCATCCCTCTTTTTCAGGCCTGCTCCATCGGCCGAACCTCGACCCGGTAGCTCCGGTCGCACTCGCCGTCGAGGGATACTTCGAAGGACCGGGAATCTCCCTTGGCAAGGTCCCCGAGGGCGATGGTCTTGCTGTCCCTGATATTCCCTGTCGAGGTATCGATGAGCTGGACGAAGGTGACCACGTTCGTGGCTTCGGTATCTCCGGAGTTGAACACGGTCCCCGAGGGCTTCCAGTAGCAGCCGAGGCCGAAGTTCCAGTGGTCCTCCACCTTCGAGACCGAGGCCGAGAGGCCGCCCGAGGGGACGACCGAGGCCGGGGCATGCTCGGCGCAGCCGGCGACGAGGATAAGGGCGATGGCGAGGAAGATGATGGGAATGGTTCGAAGCATACCACACGATGGGCGGGGGAGGATAAATGCTTTTTCGGGCTGGTCGTGTCACGGTCCCTTCCGAGAGGCTGCCGGGGTTCATGATGCTTCCGTCGGCCGGGGATGATGAGGAAGCTGAAACCTCCCAACCTTCATCTCTATTCATGACCAACGGGAGAGTATGTTTGAAAGCATCGGCCGTAGCTGGGAGCTTGTGAAGATGAGCTGGAGGATCCTCTCCCAGGACAGGAAGCTCCTGATCTTCCCCGTCCTCTCAGGGATCTTCACCCTCCTCGTCGTCATCTCCTTCATCATCCCGCTCTTCCTCTCAGGAGCGGTCTTCGGGCAGGCGGCGGCGGGACCGGCCCCCTGGTACGTCCTCCTCTTCCTCTTCTACGTCGTGACGTACTTCGTGGCCATCTTCTTCAACACGGCCCTCATCACCTGCGTCCATGCCCTCCTTCAGGGCCGGGAGACGAGCATCAGCGAAGGGTTATCCAACGCGGTCCGGCACATCGTGCCCATCCTCGCGTGGGCCCTCATCGCCGCAACCGTTGGGATGATCCTCCGCACAATCCAGAACCGTGTCGGGTTCATCGGGAAGATTGCCGTTGCCCTTGTCGGCGGGATATGGAGCCTGGTCACCATCTTCGTGGTCCCTGTCCTTGTCCTCGAGAACAAAGGGGTAATCGATGCAACAAAGGAGTCGGTTGCCCTCTTCAGGAAGACCTGGGGGGAGAGCGTCGTGGGGTCGATCTCCATCGGGGTCATCTTCGGCGCTATCATGATTGTCGGGCTCCTCGGCGTCTTTGCAGCGCTCGTCACCGGGAGCGCCGCGGCGATCATTCTTGCCATCGCCCTCGTCGTCATCCTCCTTGCCGTCGTGAGCGTGGTGGCATCCGCCATGCAGGGGATCTTCGTGACCGCCCTCTACACCTACGCGAAAACAGGAAATGTCCCGACGGGATTCAGGAAAGGGGTCCTCGAGAACGCGTTCGTGCCGAAGCAGCCGGCCTTCGGATCGGGGAATATCTGAATTACTTTTTTCCTTCTCGTTTCCGGTCTGGGGGGACCCGAACACCCCCGGAGATACCTTAAAGTAACTGGATATCCAGAATGCGTCTGATCAGCAATCATGGATCGGACCTGAGAGCTTATGCCACCCCACTGCGATACAAGGGACGGCCCTGTCGTCACCGCGGCGAAGAGGGCCCTTGATGCGGGAAACGTGAACCTCATCCTCATCTGGGTGCCCGAGGAAGCGGAGGGAGAGGTGAAGATGGCCTTTAACCGGGCGATCCGGGTGAGAAAGGTCGGGAAGGAGGCACAGGATCTTGCAGACGACTGGTTCTTCGAGACTGTTGTGCGCCTCCACCGGGCAGGCGAAGGGGCGCCGTACACCGGGCTCAAGCCCGCGGGCCTCGACGAAGGTCCTGTTGTCCCCCGGGCCGAGAAAGCCATCGCCAAGGGGAATCCAGAAGAGGTAATCAGCTTCATGCTTCATGTCGTGGAGGAAGACCTGCAGCAGCGGTTCAAGACTGTCATGGAGAGGACACGCTATGATGTGAACAACGTCGCCGCAGGGCGGGCATACGTGCAGGCATTCATAGGGTTCGTGGTGTATGCCCACCACCTGTACGCAGGCATCGCCGGCAGGGGAGGCCATGGGGAGGGAAAGGGCGGTCACCACCACTGAATGATCGGTGATGGGGAGGCTGAGGATCGGATGCACGAAGCTATTTCAGGTTCCTCGTCAGGGAACTCCTTGACGACGGCCTCCCGGCCCTGAAGTCCCGTGAATCGGTGACGTGTGGGCTCCCATAAATTTAAATCCGAATATCCGATGTTAGTATGGTCCATGGAGGTGGAAAAATGGCAAACTCAAGGGACGGAAGGCTTGACCTGCTGACCGACAAGAACAGTGTCCTGGTCCTGGTCGACTATCAGCCCACGATGTTCAAGAGCGTCGCTTCCAGCGATAAGGTGAGGATCAAGATCGCTACAATCTGCGCTGCAAAGGCTGCGAGCATCCTGGGAGTTCCCGTTGTCCTTTCATCCATCAATCCTGCGAACAACGGGGAGTTTATCCCGGAGATTACCCGGTTATTCCCGAAGCAGGAGGTATATGCCCGGAAGGTGCCGGGCTTCGATGCCTTCGAGGACGAGGGAACCTGGAACGCCGCGAAGAAAGCAGGGAGAAAGAAAATGGTGATCTCCGGGCTGTGGACGAGCATGTGCTTTGCGTACACCGCCCTCCATGCCCTGAAGGAGGGATACGAGGTGTACGGCCTGATGGATGCCGCCGGCGATTCCACGCCCGAGGCGCACTACTATGGCATCAAGAGGATGCTGCAGCTCGGCGTGGTTCCCATGACCGTCGAGACCCTGGTATCGGAATGGATGCATGACTGGACAAATCCGAAGGTCGGCGAACTCGTCAGGGAAGTGTATTCGAAGTACGGTGCGATGATCGGGATGTAACGCCGGTTGAAACGGTGAGGTGTCAACCCGATACCTAATTCTTTTCAAGGAATCGGAGATCTTGACGGATCTTTTACCGCGGCGAGGAATGATTTTTTTGGGTTACTGCAGGAAAAAATGGGATTTTTTACCTTTGTCACTTCTTGTGAGATTGTCCCGCTTACAACTTGAACCCTGGTATCTTATCGAACACCGACTGGTAGAGCCGGGTGAAGAGCTCGATATACTCGTTTGCCCGCGGTGTCGATGTATAGCCGGTCCTCTCCCCTTCCTTCACCGCCGTGAGGTACCCTTTACCGGTGAGGAAGTCCAGGTACTCCTGGCCGGTCTTCGAGTTGAGGTCGCAGCGGTTAATGATGCTCGTGAAGGCGCGAGGCGTCCTGCAGAAGATCAGGATCTCCCAGTAGATCTCGTAGGGGGTCCTCCTCTCGGCCATGGTCATCCCTGCTCCATCGCGTGCTTCAGGGCCTCCTCCGTATGGGAGGCCTCGATCAGCCGGCGGTCCCAGGCCCGGGCATACCGGCGGAACCAGGAGGAGAAGCGGAGGCTCACTACTCCGATGGTCAGGTTGATCGCGGCCGCAAAGAAGGAGATGAGCAGGGTTCGTCCAATCCCGGAGGTCAGCCCTTCCTGGACGATGAAGACGTATGCCGGCCCCGACCCGGCAAGCACCGCCGATATGCCCTCAAAGAGGTTCAGCACGCCAAGGATGAAGAAGATGCAGCCGCCCAGGGTGGAGATCAGGTTCATCCTCCAGATGGCCTTCCAGTTCTCCCGGTAGTGGGCCATCATCCTGACGATCAGCCGGGTGAGGGCTTCGGCGGGTACCGGTTCTTCCATCGCCCGGTACTCCCTCCGGATCTTCGTCACGCCTTTCAGGATCTTCGCGCTGGAGAGGATCCACCGGAACCCGACCACCGCGGCGGCCCACCCGAGAAGGACCTGGAATACGGGGAACCACTGGAAGGTCCCTGCCTCCGCCATTACCAGCACCGCGGTGACGATAAACTGCATCCCGAAGGCCATGGCAAGCGACCCGAACACCAGGTTCATCAGGCACAGGGCAAAGAAGCTCTGGAGCTCGGAGGCGAAGTTTTGCGACGTGATGTTCACATTTTGCAGGTTTTCTGCCGTTGCAGGTGACATTGGTTGTGTCGTTTCTGGTGTCATTGCTGTAAATCACCGGGCTACACATCTATTGGCTGCTTATAAATTAAAGCATGAAACTGAGATACGTATCATGGGGACGAGGGTTGCAGGAAAAAATAAAAAGATGTTCCATACCGCAATCTGGTCAATGCTTGAGGATACAATTCGTTATTGCCCGAACCATTTTACATGAGGAATCCTCTCCGTAACAAGGAAGGAATAATCCCAGATATTCCCTGATCTATCTCCCATGAAGATAATTATATATAGAGGAATAATATATCATTGAATTGTAGGGGTCTTGTATGGCTGCCAAAGAAAGAATCCACAATCCGAAGACGCACAGTGACTCAAGAATCCGTCAAAGAACAACGAAAAAAGGAAAAAAAGGACAAATAATGGGCAAATATAAGGAATAACATCAAAGTTTTCATCAGGCAAAAAGAAAGAATCGTGCATTTCTTGTCTCTTCACTATTGCTTTTATCTCATCCGCTCTCGATTTTGATTTCAGTTTATCACGCCCTCGTCTCCATCCCTCTTATGATAACCTAGATTATAATCGCTCGCGGCGGCCCACCAGAGAAGGACCTGGAATACGGGGAACCACTGGAAGGCCCCCGCCCGCCGCCAGCACCCACGCTTGGTTATCAGTTCCATCCCGAAGGCCGAGTGGGCAAAATTAGGAATTAATTCAAAATTCTTTTCACTACCGCGACTGAGTATCATTGTCAAATATGACTCTCTCGTCGAAACACTTCCTCTTTATAACCGCCATCCTTCTGATTGTCATCATCCTTACCTGGTTTTTCTGGCAGGGTATGGTGATGAGGAAAGAGAGTGAATATCATGAACTTCAATACCGGGTGATAATTTCAACTCCGTCGGTGCTTGAAAATATAACCCTGCTCCTTCCCGTGCCTTTTATCCAGAACAACTCCCTCCTCGGAGAGGCCCTCGCTGAGGGAGACGGATATGGCATCCCCCCGGATTGGAGGCTATCCCTCGAACATGTGAATGATACTCCCATGCTGAAGATATTCGCAGGAAAAATAGTGCCTGAATATCACGGGTATCCTATCCCCATAGAGCCGGGAAGTACACCGATGGGGACTCCGCCACCAACGGAAACTGCCTATTCCAGTGAGACGCCGGTACTGATACCACTGGAGTTTGGCATTTCACAGAGAGTTCAACAACCGATCGATACTCAAAATCCGCTCAACCGGGAACCGTTACTCTCCTACCCAGCATTGTTACAACCGGTACCCTGCCAGGGTCCGTATCAGCCTGGACGATGTTACCAATACATGGCTCCGATCTATGTACACTATTCATCCAGAGAGGGAGGTAATCTCACCATAACCATCTCAAGCGGAGGAATGAATCAGTGGTGGGAGTTGGGATGGTCTGGAAATTCTTATGGAGAGGCAATTGAAGTAACCGTGGAGTACAGACAGCAGGGATGGATACAGGGTAATGGTTTTCTTTCAACAGGGAGCGGTCGTTATTAAATGCAAGGTCAGGGGATGCATGGAGCAGGTCTCGTTTTGTTTTACTGAGTTGAGATAATTCCACGAGGGATGAGGTGACCGTAATTGCCTCCGGCGATGCCCACCCGCCCCAGGGCCTGGGCCGGCGAAGGCCCCGAAGCCCCTCCGGACCGGGGTGTGGCCCGGCGACGCCGGCCGGAGGCCGGGCACCGGATCAGTGGACCAAAAGTGTTTCATGTGCGGGAAACCTGTTCTGAACGAGATGATTCAGAAGGACTGCGAGTTTTTCTGCACGAATAAAAGCGAAGCTGATGATTGGCACAAATTTGCCAGCAAAAACGCTGGAGAAAGTTGTGAATGGTATTCTGGTATTTTGTCTCCTAATCCCACCCAAAGATGCCTTTTGCGATGGCTACCAGCTGAGACCAGGCCGATTGGATAATATTCGTGAAATCCGGGATTGGGCTTGTATCAACCACGACAGGCGATGGATTATTCTGCTGCTTGGCCTGCACGTTGAGCATTCTCTGGAGGGCGTTTCTGTCGTCATTCGCGTAGGTACACCATATTCCGCCCATACTGGAGCAGTCCTTCTCTGCGCTTGCCACCCTCATCCTGGCAAATGCGATGTCAGCATCAGTAATTTTCATCCCGCTGTCCGCGAGCTGCTTCTCTGAATAGGTCTGTGCAAAGCTCCACTTGTAATCTGAGCCTTTCGTGATGTCAGCCTGGGCATTTACGCACGGAATGCAGGATATTATGATTGCCAGGATGCAAAAAGCCGCCCAACCCCTCGTTTGCATATATGACATAAAGCTCTGAGAATAAAAATAATTTTATCATTTTCGTACATTTTATAAGTCGCCTGGTCAGCCCCTTCACCTCTGCGTTATTTCTTCGATATCGACGAGAGCCAGGCAAGGGGTCCTTCGGCCCAAGTGCGGCTCTCGAAGGTCGCAGGTCTTCTGAAAATTGCCCCGGGATCCGAAGATGTGGGGATACATCTTTCAATGCAAAGGTGCATTCCAGAGTTGTACGAAAAATGTGAGGGAAAAAACATGGACGACCTGCTCAAGATTATCCAGGAGAGGCATTCGACGAGAGCACCATTTGATCCGCAAAAGCAAGTGCCGAAGAGCGATGTAAAAACCATCATCGAAGCAGGCCGGTGGGCACCAACTGCACACAATATGCAAAATTTTGAGATCATCGTTATTGAAAATAAGAAAATCCTGGAACAGGTTGGAAAGATAAAGACCTACCCATCACCGGAATTCATCAGGGAAAATTATGAGCAGCTGTCAATGACCGAAGAGGAGTTATTGCAGAAGAAAGTTGGAATCCTGGGGATGGGGTTTCCGCCTGCATGGCGGGATAAGGCACAACTTGAGATGGCCATGATGGATACGACTCCCGGAACATTGGATGAGACGATCAAGGGAAGTCCGACAATACTCGTTGTGGTGTACGATACAAGAAAAAGGGCTCCGGCATCAGAGGGAGATGTGCTTGGAACCCTAAGTCTCGGCTGTCTCATGGAGAACATGTGGCTCATGGCTCAGAAGCTGGGTATAGGTTTTCAGATCATGAGCGTATTCAGCGGTCCTGAACAGAAGGATATCAAGAAAATGTTGAAAATACCGGAGTATATGGCTGTATCCTTTGCGATCCGGCTGGGTTACCCGACTGTTAAATCACGTTATTTGAGAGTGCGCAGAGACAGTGAATCGTTTACGTATGGCAACGAGTATGGGAAAAGGTGGTAAACCCGGGACCATTTCCGACTAAACACAGGAAATTCGGGGTGGTTTTATCTCCCTCGCACTTTCTTTCCAGCCTGTCCGAGCCATTTTCCTAAACGAAACGCCTTTTTGCAGTCCTCCGGAAAGACCTCACGGTGTCTCCGCGCCTTTGCCTCAGGGTCAAATGCCGATGACACGAATTTTGCATAATCGTCAAACTGCAGGGTGTCGGTCACGAGAAGCGATTCGGAGGACCCAAAGATCCGCTCGAGCACCATCCCGGTCAGCCGGAACTGCATTTCATATCCCATCTCCTTTGCCCTGCCCTCGTCCGCGCCCATGGTATAGATAAAACCTGTCGGGATCTTTTTTGGAAAGAGGGAGGATCGGTCGGGGTCATAGACAAGGTACGGGAAGACCAGCCGTTCCAGGAAAGACCGCATCTCGCCAGTGGCCGTTCCCAGGTAGATCGGCGAACCGAGGACGAGGGCATCGGCATCACAGATCTTCTCAAGAACGGGGGTCAGATCGTCCTGTTCCGCGCACCTCCCGTAGCTCTTCCCGCCTTTCAGCTTACAGGCAAAGCAGCTGGTGCACCCTTTAAAGTCCAGATCATAGAGGTGAATGAGTTCAGTCTCTTTCCCCTCTGACGCAGCCCCCTGAAGGGCATGTTCGAGCAGCGTTGCGGTGTTCCACGTCTTTCGTGGGCTTCCGTTGATTGCGATGATCGATCCCATGAGTGTTCACCCGATAGTTTGTACGTCTTTGGCGTTTACCTTGACAGATGGATACCAGGGCGGGAAGGAGATGAGGCCTTCTTCCCGAACCGGATCGTGGAATATGATCTCACTGCCATTCTTTTCAACGATGGTGATATAGGAGAAATATCTGTGGCGCCTGAGTTCCGGGAGAGAGTCGTACCGGTGGACCTCTGACGGTGTGATATTCCGGTATTTCTCAAAGTTCAGTTCCCGGATAACCCCCCGGAACATATCGTACACCATGACGGAGTAGGACGGATTCTCCTCCCGTATGATAATCCATTGAAAGGGATGGAGGGTGGGGAAGGATCTTCCGCGGGTCTTCCTGTGCACGAACCATTTTGTCGCTGAACTGACGAGGATCATTCCGACGAATACCGCCCCGTATACCGCCGCGAATTCATGCGTGAGACCCCGGACAAAGATGACTGCGAGCGAGACAAGGGCAAGCACCGTGATAAGGAGAAAGACGGGCATGGGGAACAGGGCCAGGCCAAACCGTTTTTCAGTGAAGGGGTACAGGAGCGGCAGGCCGGGGGATGCCAGGTAATCCAGGAACAGGTGGAGGTAAACACCGGCGAGCACACAGGCAAATGCCGGAATGAGAAAACCTGCCGGTACGGTTCCCGGAAGGGAACCTGTGGAGGAGAGGACGAGCGTTGTACCGAAGGCAATGACCGAAAGGATCGTGGCTCCGGCAATACTGTGGGTGAACCCGCCATGAAAGAGGAGAAAGAGAGAGGGATCGCGACGGGAGATGAAGGAGTATGCCATGTCGATATCGATAATCACTGCCCCAAGGACGCCAAACGGGATGAACACGGCATTGCCTGTTGCAAAGAGGATCACCGTGATGGCGACCGCGTGGGTGAAAATATCCATGGGATCACGGTGGCATGTACCGGGGCAAAATGATTTGGATCAGGGGATGGATACATATCGCAAATAACCATTCTATTTTTAAAATTCAACTCCTCGCTTCAGGGTATTCCCCCCCGCCCCAGGGCCCGGGCCGACGAAGGCCCCTAAGGCCCCCCCGCCCCGGACGCACCTCAGGTACGCGGATCCGGACCGAAGGCCGGCCAGCCGATCGGGGACCGAACAACAACTTGTGATCCCGGGCCAAGGCCGGCGACGCCCCCGAAGGTCCCCGCTACGGACCGGGGTGTGGCCCGGCGACGCAGGCCAGTTTTCTCTGCAGGCGTCATTTATGTATGCAATTGTTGCTATCGGGGTACTCTTAATCTTCGGTATTCTTGGGGTCTTTGGTGGGGCTATTGGATGGTTGCTCGAGAAAAATGAAGGAGAAATCATCTCCACCAGATGATTAAAATTTTGTATCTTTATGAAGACCGGATTATTATGGAACCACGATTTCACGTGACTCTTCGGTATGGTTTCGCCAGAGCTTGTTCCGGTAAGCATCCAGATCCACTTGGATTGTATACGTGCCTGGATCCAATCTACCGAGTGGAACATCCTTAGTCCCGGGCGCATCCAGCTGATCGATAACTTTGCCGTCGATTAAAACAGCACAATAGAAAAATTCCGGCATCTTTTTCAGCTGAGTCGTTACCCGAATAGTTCTCTCTTGGTCATCGGTGGGAGGGAGCTCTTCAATGGTGATCTTTGGGGTCAATTGAGATATTCCCCGGTGGTAGGCAATACCTATCAATCCGAAAAGCACAATGATGAAAGGAGTATAATATACAAAAATATTTGGAATGCTCTTCCACACATCCTGAAAATTTGGAACTCCGTCATTATCAATATCTTTTGCCCAAACAGAAGCATTAGCTGCCATGTCAAAAGCATCAACACACCTGTTTGATGCGAGGAGATTTCGAGCATCCTGCAGAAGTCCTCGCGCCGTACCGGGGTTGAACATTGCATTGTCGTTGATATCCTTCTCAGCCTGATTGATTGCGTCAGGAGCCGCGCATTCGAGAGTCACCGCCAGGCTGGTCCCTTCGTAGGGAACGATAATGGTAGTAGTGAGATTCCGGTAACCAGCAGGAGAGGAGAACAGGACACGGTGGGTTCCCTGGAAGAATTCACCGTGATAAGGAGTCTTTCCTATATTCAGGCCATCAATAATTATCTCAACATCCGAAGGGTTCGAAGTGAGAGATATGGTCCCGTTCTTCAGAACCAATATTGCATTAATATCATAGGTCTTCGCTGCGACCACATCAATGGTGGTTGACCAATCATGATATCCGTATTTGATAAAGGAAAGCGTATGTCTCCCTGGTTCAATCTTAGGAATTTTTAGGTTCGAGACACCCAACGAGATCTGATCCAGGTAAACATCTGCCCCTGGGGGTGTTGAATTCGCATTGATAGTTCCTGTTGTGGGGATTTCTTCCAGATTGCATTGGACAGGAACCGTCACCATCTCCTCAACCGCGACCGGAAGCACGCAATCATAGTAGTTAGGCAATCTCAATGTCACAGAATGGGGCCCCTCAAGAATATCTGTTACTATCATGTTTGTTTTGCCCTTCACAGTCGTTTCATCAAGAATGATGGTTGCACCCGGGGGGTCGGATTCTACCTTGATATTCCCCAACCTGGGGACCAGATCACAGTGGGCTGCGGCGATTTCGCCCTGGTCTATGCTGATAATCTTAACACAGCCATTGTAATGTTCCATTCGCCATTCTACATAGTGTATCCCGACGCCGACGTTCTCAAGAATGATGTTCCGCGTTGCGTTTCCTATGAACTTGTCATCCAGGTAGATGCCTGCACCAAGCGGATAGGATGAAATAATGAGGGTACCGGTATCTGCGGCCATCGCGTGCTGAAGAAGAGGGGCGAGAAAGAGAAGGAGCAAGATCATTCGAGAGAGATTTTTCCTGAAATTCGGGCAGAAGAAGGGTTCTTTCATGTGAAAAATTCACCTTATTTGCTGACAATTTTCACAACTGAATAAAATCGAATAAAATCAGGAAAATACCCCATAAATTCCTCCGGAGGTAATTGGCAGCGTGAAATCCGGTTGATTAATTATGGGAATAATTTCTTCCCATTCCTTCGATGATGCATTATAATGACCCATGAAACCCGTGCTGATTGTGAGCTCAGGGGTATAAATTGTGAGCGTACCTTGTATTTGTGCACTATCGGGTTCTATTTTTAGTATTTTGGATATATTCAGAGAATATTCCTGATTGTTAGAGGTATAATTTCTCGGAAGATCTTGCGGAAGTGCAGTAGAGTTCAGGGTATCAAACTTTGTAATGTTTTCCTTGCCCATCGTTAGATTCAAAATTGCAAGTGTTCCCCCATTTTCGGATATGGTACGCTCCGAAGGTGCTTCACCAGGTGCCATCCCTCCTAGAACTGACATCATCGCGACGAACGCGACAGCGATGATGAGGACAAGAATCCCGATTACAAGGTATGTCTTCCGTGGACCCCTCCTTGTCAAGGGTTTTTCTTCTGGAGGGAACTTTCCACTGACGGGTATCTGCCTGATCTCGGGTTTTATCCCTGCCAATAAGCCGGCTGTCTGGTCTGCTCGTGCGTGGAGGCCATTGATCGTTTCCATGAGGACGTCGTATATTGCAGTTTTGAGGGGATCCCTGGCTGCCAGCAGGGATGGGCGGATAAGCTGAATGAATCTCTCGAAGTTGTTCCACGGTTCTTTTGAAATGGCCGCTTTGAACTCCTGGATGTTGAAGGCAGGACTCGAGATATACCGATTCCAGTAACTTATATTCCCGGTTATGAGAACAGCATCGATTGCCTCTTTCGCAGAGAGAGAAATCTGGAGACCCAGGGGAGAGGCGATTTTTTCCCATTCCATCTTCTCTATCCCCGGAAGGCCCTTCCAGGATTCTTGAGTAATACCTGTTGCCAGGTCCTGCTTTGTCTTAAATTCTTTATTCGATATTTTCTTTAAAATCAGTTCATTCTTCGAATTTTTCACCATCTGTTTATATTTTTGCTCCAGGCCTGCAACAGCGAGGATTTTTCCAGTATCCAGGTTCAGATCAAACTCTGTGTTCAAAGGCTTATTTGGTCCCACGAGAAGATCCGCATCAACGAAACTCAGACGTGAGATGACAAAAGTATATTCAAGATAGTCGATGGGTTGAACGATCGTCGCCACTTCCGAGATAAGACAAATTGCCTTGAAGAGGTCCCTTGCTTCAACATAGACCGGTTTTCCTGTGAGCAGTTTCCCGGCAACAACCTGCGATATTTCACCGACAGGAGGGAGAGGGGTATCCTCCAGATTTTTGATCTTCCCGGTGAACTGCTCGTCCCCCCACACATTGAGGATGTGAAAATCCGCTCCCTGAAGATACTCGAATGCTGAGGGAAAAAATCTCTTGAGTATATCGGAAAGGTCAATGGGTTGAAGAGTACCCCCGTTACCATATCTCAGAATGAATACCCGGGAATCGTTTCTGCCGCCCTTGATCTTGAGATTTATTTCAGATCCAATGATTATCTGTGTTTCCGTGATCTTCAGGTAAAGCGCGACGTCACTGTCGGCAAGTTTCCTCACAAGATCCGGAAATTCCTGGTCTATCACCTGGAAGTTACCTTTTTCGTATTCGCCATCGGTTGTGAAGACGCCATAGAGCAGTGACACATTTTCACCTCCCGTCATGCCCCAAATTTAAAGATCTGGCTGAACCTCCATGGCTGCAGTTTGAGTGGAGTAGCCATTTCCGTTTCAAATGACATGGCATTCCGATCGCTGCTCACCGCAATGAAGTTGAGGTTGATGTCATTCAGGTGATGCTCAAGGGCCCGGTAAGTCGCAATGTCATTTAACAGGGAGCGAAAATACTCTTCCACCTTCACCGCCAGATCGGAATTTTCCGGAATATCCGGAAATATTTTTATCTCGTATCTTCTGAGCATGGTGACGAGTTCATTCGGATCTGCTGATGATCCAAGGTTTTGATTTACCACACGATCTGATTTCGTCACGACGAATGCATATTTTTTATTCGCACCAAGGAAGTTCCACAGTTTCCATCCCTCAATATCCCTGATGATCCTGTAATACTGCCCAAACTCTCTCGCAAGTTTCTGATTTCCGGATGGATCAAGGAGTTTATCCCCGTCAACAAGGAAGATCACCTTACCCGCATGGAGCAGGTGGGAGTACAGGGCTGAAATCACGAGACTCCGTCGAAATTCAACGTCTCCCAGTTTATCGCGGTGATTCTGTTTTATATCCCGGTAAAATCGTTTGGTTGCAACCTTCTTATACACCTCAATTAATGATAGGTTCAGGGTTTTGCTCAGGAATTCCATGGATTTTTTAAAACTTTGTCCATTGAGGATATCGTAATGTTCTCCTGAATAATCCACCATTTTCCACCGGATAGGAGTGATCCGATACCCTGCGAACATTTTCCATCCGAGGAGCTCATAAATTCCCATCACGTAATTCGGGGTCCGGCTGATGACCTCTCCAAAATGGGCTTTGGAATACATGGTATCCAGTTTGAGATTTTCTTCATCGATTTCACTCTCGGAGAATACGATACTCTCCCCTCCTTCACCGCCGATATCCGGCTGGGTAATATATTCATAAAAGCCAAGAAGGAAATAGGTCTTTCCGGAATTTCTCGGGCCAAAAATGAAGATATCAGAGGCCTTCACACCGACCACCGAATAAAGGAGCAGAATATAGAAGAGAATAGCAATTACCAGCCCTACACCATAGAAAAAAAGATTCTGTATCATGATATCAGTGGATCCAGGGGATGCAACCTGGATCTCATCATTTGTTAAATAGAAACTGGATATGAAATAGGCAAGGATGACCACAAAAAATACCGTGAGAAGAGCCTTTGCGCTTCTGGCAAGGACATCAAAACGGTTGAATCGTATAATATAGATCATGAGGAGGAGTGCCACACCGACACCTCCAAGGAGTCCATAGATACTCATTATGTTGCCCTGGGCAAGTTTAGAAAGTCCGAAGTAAAGAGTGAGGCTGACAAAAATAATAAGAAATAAAATGCCGCTGATCCGCGAATCCGGGGATATGAGCATTCCGGCAGCGATGATGATAAAAAAACCGGATAGGCTATAAAGGATGAGGTACAGGAGAGGGGGGAAGGGGGGGATCTGGTAAACACCCGAAAGGTAAATAAAAAGGAGGACGGTGATGATACCCAGAATGATGGATCCGATTAAAATATCTCTCCGCTTCCTGTTGTGAATGATCATCTCTTCACGGCCTCATTCAAATCCTTCAGCTTGTAGAGTTTCAGAATATCATTGACGACTTCCCTGCGCTGCTCCTCCCTGCCGAACCGTTCCATGTTTGCCTTTTCCGCGGCTTCCACATCTTTGAGCAGGTCCTCGCGACTGAGGTATTTTCCGTCCTGCAGGAAGAGGACATGGTGGAGTAAATTATTCCGGTTCCGGTCATATTTCTCCCAATACCCCTGGCCTGATATAAGGGGGGCAATATTTTCGAGAAATGTTGCACTCCCAAAGAAGGTAATGGCAACATCCCACGGTCTCGTATAATTATGCGAGACCACTGCCAGGTCATTCAGATTCCGGAGAGAGAGCGTATTAATTGAAAGGGGTCGTCTTATATTGTCTGCCTCATTCACGATATGGGAAGAGATGGCATGGGATGTTGAGGCAATAACCAGAGCCGCTTTATCGAGGCACCAGTTATTGTTCCCATATTCGATCACAAATTTATTCAGGCCAAGCATCTCCGCTTTCACGATATCCTTGGACTTCTGATGAACGAGATTGATGAGCCGGGCGATCTCACGGAGTCCTTCCTCGCTGCCATCGAGAGCCCCCATATCTGAACCTGAACGTTCATCAATGAGAGGAAGTACCCGGGGATTGATCTCACCGAGCCGCGACCTGAAGAGCCCCCGGATCGTCTCGATACCGGTCTTCTTTTTCTCGTCAATCTTTTTCAATCCCTGTTCAAAGAGTCCCACGTGCAGATTGTATTCCCGCCGGAAGGAGACGGTTTCGTCAATGACACGATCGATCTCGGCGTAGAACGAGAGCTTGTGCTGGAGCTCATTCTCGCTCCTGATGAACTCATCTCTCTCCTGTTCTTTCTTCATTACTTTTTCAGAAACGGCATTTCTCCTGAGGAGGATATCCCCGAGAATTTTCTTGAATTCATTCCTGATGCCATCTTCATCGCCTTTCTCAAATGCGGGGGCCAGGAGTTTTATCTCCTCTTCAGACAGCTCCAGTTTCTTCGCAAGGTCCCCCTGAATTCTGTTCTTCATATCCTCGGTCTTCTGCCGGGCCGTATCTGATATGAATCCTCCCTGGAAATCCATCTGCATTGAACTCCGAAGCATGATGGTGCCCTTGGACTGTCGGGAAATCCTTTCGAGGTACTCCCGTGTTATCTGTTTTTTATCCTCGTATTGTTTCAGGACAGGTTTCTCCCCGACGATCCCGTCAATAGTATGTATGACCGCCCTGGCAACCTTCGCAAATACCGAGACCGGCTTCTTCTCGACTTCAATCCGGAAATCGTAATAATAATACTCGGCATAGGTGCCTGGTAATTTCTTGAGTATTTCCCGGTATTCGGTGCTCACCGTATCATCGGGTAACTTATCGATGACCGCTTCGATCTCCGAAACTTTGGCCATCTCGAGCCATTTCTTACGGTTATATCCCGGTGGCTGGGCATCACTGTACCTGCCATATTCCCGGGCAACGGTATTGCTCATCGATGTAAATTTTTCGATAAAAAGTGCTTCATTCTTCTGCGAGGCCTGATATTTATTCCTGTTCTCGGTATAGAACGTGATAAGGGGGGTCTCTTCATTACAGACGACAGACACATGCCCCTCGATCTTCCTGCTCTCCTCTTTCAGGTTCCCGACTTCGTCAGACTTCTCCTTCTCCTTCACCTGTGTTTCAACAAGTTCTGCCCGGATGGTGGCTTTTCTTTGATTGATCTCACCGAGGATCTGGGCGAAGTCAACATCTGCTCTCACGATCTTCAGCAGGGCATTCCGTGCATTCTCTTCCTCTATACCGAGAATTCTCTTCTGGAGCTTTGCGAATGATTCGATGAGATCAAGGGAATCACGGATCTTGACATAAAGGGATTTATCAGATTCATGTTCGAGATGCTTATTCTCGATCTTCATGAAGCTTGAGACCTTCTGGACGTATTCGATGAGCTTATCATAGAGATCGATCTTCTCGAGAACCTTGAGATCGACAGGCATATTGTTCTTGATAAAGGAGTTGATCTCTTCCGGAGTTTTGTATCTCAGGAGAGATGCCATCTCGTTATCCCATAATCTCCGGAGTCTCTCGATCTCTTTTTTTACCAGGAGAATATCGGTGGTTGTTACCGCAACTTCCTCGGGCTTCCGGATCTGCTCAGGGAACTGGACAATGATCCGGTTGAGAAGTTCGTCGACGACACCAATGGATTTTTCACGGTTTATTTTAATATCTTCCAGTTCTTTTATGATATTCTCAAATTCCGTCTTCAAATTCTTCAATTCTTCAATCGGGTACTCTATCACATGAGCGTCCCCGACAATGAAACCGGAATAATCCTTTTTCGCGTCAATGATATCGGCAATATCCGAATGGGGCAGGTAAAACGCATTGATGAGGAGATACGGGAAGGCATTGTCAAAATCGATGACCTCCTTCTTATTATCCAGACCGGGTTTATACCCCGTTGGTCCAAGCGATGACAGGACAATGAAATTGAACAGTTTATCTTCAATAAGGTTCAGGTATTCCAGTTCGAAAAGGGTAATGGCAGCGTTTAACTGCTCATTGGGGCTTTCATCGGTGGATGGAAGAACTGCAAAGAGCCAGATTTTACTATGAGCTCCCTTACGATCATGGATGTAACGGGCAAGATCGATGAACATCCCGCCCCCCGTTCCTCCCCCGAGACCAACCACGATGGCTGTATCGCCGGATCCCTGGAAGGAGGGAAACCGGCCGGAACTCTGTGTGATGGCCTTGAAGAAGACCGCCTTTGAGATTGCCCGCCGGCGATGGACCCCTCCACCGAAGTCATTCACGATATTCGGATCTATTTTTTTCATGTTGTCATAGGTCCATGCCGGTGGATCGTTCATCCACCATACCTTGACTTCCGGCCTGACCCGGCGACTTTTAATCTGTGCGATTACATCACTGGACGTGAGAGCGGTCGGCTGTTCAACCTGAGCCAGATCGGGCAGGTAATAATATGAATACTCGATCTTACCGCCAAACCCTTCCTGGGTCTTCTGCAAATTGAAAATCTGTGCCTTCCTGTTCTTCTCAATCTGGAGATCCTGCGGCCTCTGGTTTGTATCGGTATCCATGATATAGATATTCAGGGTCTTGTTCTCAGTCAGGAAATGCCTGAAAAACCATTCATGGTCGCAAAGGTGATTTACAAGCCTCTTTCCACAACCCCCGACAGCAATAACTGTCAGGTCATTTGGCATCTGGAATGGTTTTGTTTCAACGTCTACCATGGTTCAATCCATCTCCGTTTCATCCGGTTCTTCATCTTCTCTCCTTCCTTTCCCCTTCCGGAACCCTATCACGTACCCCCCAAACCCTACAATGATGATAAGGAGAATCGAGAGGCCGATTGTGTACAGGACAGGAACCTGGCTCGGCTCCTGTTCTGCATAGGCGAGGAGGGTATCGGCCTCTTTCGTGAGCCCTTCATCATGGATATTTATAATGATATTTTTCAAATTTTCATCGCCCAGGGCATTTAACCGGTTCCTGAAGCTATCTTCTGCAGGAACGTCTATATCAAAGGTTTGTGTCGAGGCTGTGCCCACAACGTCCCCATTTTTATCAAGCGTAGTAATCCTGTAAAAGATGAATCCGGTTTTCTTATCCGGCTGCCTGGTAAGAACTACGCCATCACACTGGTTCACGCCTGTGATAGTTGGAACTTTCCCATCAATTGTTATATGAACTGGAGAGGTCCATCCATCCGGGAGCGTGAGGAGCAGCTTCTGCCCATTGAGGGCCTGGTCAGGATTTGCGATATTGAATTGTTCACTGTTATCGATATTCCAGAGACTTACATTCCCGTAGTGCACCAAATCCGTTTCAAGTTCGATACCAGCTGTCTGTTTGGGATATGCATCGATCGTATAGGAAAGTTGAATTGAATTTCCTTCCAGCTGGGTTGTGTTCAAAGAGGTATCTGAAATGGCCGTGACCGATCCCGGCAAAATGAAAATACCGATAACAACAGCAACGAAAATCCAGATTATCCAGACGGGCTTCTTGAAACGGAACATATGTTCCCGTTATCGGTTATGGATATATAATAAATTATCTTTTGTTCACAGGTATTCTCCGACAGATATTCAATATTTTTCGATCAAACGAATTTTTGGAGGCATACATGAATATTTACATAATTCCGTTTAATTTTAAAGATAATTTTAAAATAAGAAATAATTTTATGATGTAATTTGTCCCATATTGATTGTTTTGCAGTATTTTCAATTATTGACATTCCTAAAAATCAGATGTCAATTTTATCACCTCCTCACCCTCCCACCTCCGCTGCCCTCTTCTCCGTCCTTGTATTGTGGTCTTAACTGAAATCCCCCGTCCGTCCCACCCCGCCCCAGGGCCTGGGCCGGCCAGCGAGGCCCCGAAGGCCCCCGCCACCGCCGGTATCCACGCTTGAGGATCAGACCCAGGCCGAAGGCCGGCCCCGTATCAGGGACCGAACATGATTGGTGGTCCAGGGACTGGGCGAAAACCGGGCATATCCCCAGGGCCGAGATCGTTTTCCCCGATGACCCCGGTTCAGTCAATTCCTCTGCGTGAATAGAATGTTATATCAATATCCGCACACTTCGCGATCTCCTCAAAGTCCCGGTCAGCGGTGATGATGGCCGTGGCGCGGCTGGCGACCGCAGTACCGGCGATGAGGACATCGAAGGCATTCACCTGGATTCCAAGACCTGATAGTTTCGCCGTGATATCGCTCGCGATCTCGGCCGAGGGGGTATCGACACCCAGGATATCGACCGTTCCGAAGAAGTGCTGGAAGAACCTCTCCTCCTGTTTTGACCGGAGACGTTTGATCCCGGCCATAATCTCATAGTACGAGATCACCGTAACGGCCACCTTCTCCTCATCCGGTATGTATGACTGAAGTTCGCGGTCCCGGAAGTAGTCGATGAGGAACGAGGTGTCGAGGACGATCATACTCTCGGCCTTCCCGAAGCCCTCAGGCTCTTCGTGAACTCCGAGAGGGAATCGAGAATCTCCGAGTCCCTCAGCACGCCCGCGAACCTGCGGATATCGCCGGTCTTCTCCTCGATGAGACGGTCGATGACGTCGCTGAAGCTGTCATCCGCCTCCTTCAGCCTGGCGAGGGCACGGTGGGTCTCGTCGCGGATGGTGATAGTCTTCATGCACTCATGCATTGGTGCACGAGAAGAAAAAGATTACGCCGGGAAATATAGTTCCAAAGAGATATGGTTCTTCACGTCTCATGATCCCTCGAGGAGCAAAGGATAAGAGATGATGGTAAAATTCGAGGTCTATTCCGATGGTTCGTGGTGGTGCGGCCGTGGTATCGGCGTCGATATCTTCACCCAGGGGAAGACTCTCGATGCCCTGATGAAAAATATCCGGGAAGCCGTGCAGCTCCATTTCGAGGATGATCCAGAAAAGAGGGAATGAGAATGCGCAAATTCCTCATTGTCATCGAAAGAGCAGGAAAGAACTACTCTGCGTACTCTCCCAACCTTCACGGGTGTGTTGCGACCGGTTCTACCCGCGAGGAAGTGGAAGAAAGGATGCATGAAGCGATCGAGCTCCACATAAAGGGACTCGTCGAGGATGGCCTCCCGATCCCGAAGTCCCATGCATCGGCGGCGTACGTCGCGGTGCAGTAAAAAAAGTGGCCGATAATAGCCTCAATTCCTCATAGTCGAACAAATCCTTGATAATTCCTTGATTTGACCATTCTATCCGCTTCATTTATTAGAGCAAACTCATCCGCCGTGAGGACTCGATCCTGGAGCAGATCAATAATAAGATCGAGCTTCGCCTCAAGTCGCTTAAAGATCTCTTCACTCATATGCCTACGAATTTGTAGTAACTCGCCCTTCTTTCACTTTCTCCACAGTTGGGGTGGAGAGCCCATCCCCCGTACACCGTCACCCCGCCCCAGGGCCTGGGTGATCGGAAGGCCCCGAAAGGCCCCCCGCCCCGGACCGGGGTAGGCCGGGCGATACATCCAGAAGGCCGGCTGGCTGATCAGTTCCGAACACAATAGGTGATCCAGGGACAGGGCGAATAACCGGCGAAGTCCACCCCGCCCTGCAAGCTGAAGGCCGGATGGATTCAAGGGGCTGAACGCAACGGCTGAACCGAGAACAGAGGAAAAAAAATAACTTTTTTAATTCTTGAACTTTCCTAAAGACCTTATAAGTAATATTCAACTTTATATTCGCCAGGATCACCATCCATAACCTTGAAGCCTTTCTCACGACACAAAGTTATCATTGGTATATTTTCTTTTAGAACCACACCATGAATAACTTTTAATCCTTTATCTTTAGCTAAATGAATAGTAAAATCAACAAATTCTGAACCAAGCCCGAGTCCATGCCATTCGTCAGTTACAACAAGGGCAAACTCAGCTCTTTCTATACTGCCTGGATCTAAACTAAGTCTTGTAACACCAATAAATTTGTTCTGACCGTCTTTTTCTATTTCAGCTACAATACCGATTTCCCTGTCATAATCTATATTACAATAACGTGTTCGAAGTTCATGTGGTGTTTCTTTTATAATTCTAAAAAATGTGAATATCTCCCCTACTTTGGCATGGAGGAGGAGCAGGTCCTGGTCACCCGTGCGGAATACAGTTTCTTCTGAGAAACTTTTAAACATATCAAGCCATAGCATCTCATCCTCTGGTTTTATTGGTCTTAAAAGAACTTTTGTCCCATCCTTCAATTGTACTTTTTTCATGTATTTCGTCGGATAAGGTGAAATTACTAAATGTGGGTGTTTCTCTGGTTCTTTATCGAGAATAATCCGGGCATCCAGCGCAATAAAGTCATTTTCCTCCGGGATTAATGGATTGATATCGATTTCTTTTATCTCGGGATTATCAATGATGAGATGTGAAAACTCTACCATGGTTTCTTCCATTTTTTTCATATCAACAGGTTGAATTCCGCGGAAGCCCTTTAAAAGAGTATACGCCTTTGTTTTTTCCATAATTCTCTGTGCAAGTACCTGATTTAAGGGAGGAAAACCAATGGCCCTGTCTTTGAACAGTTCTGTAAAGATACCTCCCAATCCAAACACAATAACTGAGCCAAAAACCGGGTCTTTCTTTGAACCCAGGATGAGTTCATATTCCTTGTTTTTTACCATTTTCTGGATGGTTACTCCCAGAATTTCTGCATCCGGGACTTTTTCCTGTGCACGTTTTATCATCTCCTGAAAAGCTTTCCTGACATCCCCATCGCTTCTTAAGTCTAAAACGACTCCTCCGACCTCCGTTTTATGGGTTATCTGAGGTGAGAGGATTTTCATGACCACAGGATACCCAATTTTTCCTGCTATCTGTGCAGCTTTTTCTTCTGTTTCTGCAACCTGGGGTTTCGTGGTTTTTATACCATATAATTCGAGGACGGTCTTGGATTCAATTTCATTCAGGAGATCCCTTTTCTCTTTTATTGCTACATCGAGAATTGTTTTTACCGCTTCTTTATGTGAAGAATTTTCCACCCCCAGCTCTACAGGAGTTTCATACAGTTGTTCCAGGCGTCTTGCGTAGTGATAGAGATACATGTAAGATTCAATTGCATCATCGGGGGAATTGTACGTCGGTATATTCCTGCTGTTCAGAATCTGCCTCGCATGGGATACACTTGCCTCTCCAATAAAGGAGGTGAGGATGGGTTTTGTTGTTTTTCCTGCCAGATCAACAATTTTTTCTGCCACTTTATCCGGATCAGCCACAACCTGGGGTACACATATGACAATCAAACCATCGACGTTCTTGTCGTTTAAACAAATTTCCATCACATTTTGGTATCTTACCTCATCCCCGTCCCCGATGATATCTACAGGGTTTGCCTTGCTCCATGTGGGAGGTAACACCTGATTCAGTTTCTCTATTGTTTCATCCGATAATTTCGCAATTTTACCTCCTTTTTCAATAACAGCATCTGTTGCAAGGACACCGGGTCCACCGGCATTGGTAACAATGGCGATATTTGGCCCGGTTGGACGTGGTTGTTTTGCGAGAATCGAGGCACAGTTGAATAAATCAGTGATATCATCAACCCTCACTATTCCTGCTCTTTCAAAAGCGGCTTCGTATATTGCATCCTCCCCGGCGAGGGCTCCTGTATGTGATGCCGCAGCTTTTGCTCCCTCGCTATATCTGCCTGCTTTTATCACAATCACAGGTTTTACCCGTGCAAAGCTCCTCGCAGCGCTCATGAACTTCTTTGCATTGGTAATAGATTCGACGTATAGAACCAGGCTTCTTGTGTGTTGATCCAGACCAAAATAATCAATCAGGTCCCCAAAATCGACATCCATCATGGAACCAACAGAGACAAAGGAGCTGAACCCAACCTTTGCTGCGGCTGCCCAATCCAGAATTGCTCCACAAATTGCACCGCTTTGTGAAAACAAGGCAATATTCCCTTTATCCGGGGTTGAGCCCATGAAGCTTGCATTGAGATTCAGGTAAGGCATTATGAAACCGACGCAGTTCGGTCCAAGGATACGCATTCTATACTTCTTGTTTATTTCAGATAATTGTTGTTCAAGAGATGCTCCGTCCGGTCCTGTTTCCTTAAACCCTGCCGAAATGATTAAAACTCCTTTTATACCTCTTTTTCCACATTGCTCCAAGATATCTGGAACAGTTTTTGCTGGTGTGATTATAATAGCCAGATCGACTATCTTAGGTACATCATTTATTGTTGGATAAGCTTGAACACCCTGTACACTCTCTCTATTGGGATTAACCGGGTATACCACACCTTCGTACCCTGTACCAATAAGATTTTTAAAAACTCTGTAACCAATAGATCCAGCTTTTTCACTTGCCCCAATGACTGCTATACTTTTTGGTTTGAATATCTTGTCAAGATTCTCAACGACCATCTCTTATCCCTCACAATTTAAATTTTTCCTTGTTCTGTATGGTCTTCTTTGCCAAAAAGACCGTAAAAAGTAGTGATTTTTTACCTTTATAACAACGATTTATAAGATAATAATATTTTTGATAAGTTAAAAGTAAATCTGCCAACGGATTAACATGATGGGTATCTACCAGCGTGATACATTATAATTTCAGGATTACATTGTTTTGCATGAGGAGGGACAATTTCTTTCCCTCGTGGCGTGCCTTGATCCTGGCAGGATGGAGCAGGTGAGCAGGTACCTGGCGTTGCGGGTAGGGATCGATATGATCAGGCTTCTCCTCTCGAATACCTACGGCGCAGGATTATGTATCTTTGGGAAGGCTTTCGGGTATCTAAGTCGTTGCCCGCTCGAGGACCGCCCCGCCCCAGGGCCTGGGCCGGCGATGCAGGCCGAAGGCCAGGCCAGCCGATCAAGGGGCCGAACACAGCTGCTGATCCGGGGACGGGGCCCAGAACTAACGAAGAACGGGGGGCGGGTCCTCCGTATTCCCTCCCCCCGTTGCTGTCATATAGTAAAAGATAAAATAAATCGTATCAAGGAAAAGACAAAAAAATGAATCTGGAAAAGCATGAAAACGGGTCAACATCAGAAAAGAAAATCCGGTATCTTAACCTCGTGAATGCGAGGAAACTCTGTCGAAAGTGTTCGGATTTAACAAATCCTTCCAAATATCCCCAATTTGATACTGAAGAGATTGGCCCATGGTCGATATGGCAGGGAGATCTATATGCAAAAATCTTGCTGATCGGTCAGGACTGGGGAGATATAGAATCTTATATCAATTCCAAGGGAAGAGATGAGGATTCTAATCCTACGAATCGACACCTTGTGGAATTGTTTTCGTCAATTGGACTTTCCATTCTGGGGCCATCCGTTCGGTCAGCAAATCAGCAGATGTTCTTCACCAACCTTGTCCTCTATCTTAAAAAGGGAGGATTGGTTGCTCCACTCTCTCAGAATTGCTATCATAATTGTGGAGAGCGATTCTTACGACCGCTTATCGAAATTATCTGCCCCAGAGTGATCATCTCCCTCGGAAAAGCTGCGTATGACCAGATCGTAAAGCAGTATCATCTTGATAAAATTCCCTTCAGGGAAGCAGTAGAGATTGAGAAGGGAATTACAATTGGGCAAAATATCCGGCTCTTCCCTGTTTATCATTGTGGTGCCCACGGTTGGAATATCAACCGGAAAGGGGATATCCAGATTAATGATTGGAAAAAAATTAGGAGTTACTTGGATACGTTATCCCCGTGATAAAATCATGAAAAAATCTAATCCAGATTAGTTACAGCGATCAGAGCGGCCGGATCGGAGGCCGAACACCGTTTTGATCCGGGGCGGCTCCTCCGTATCCCCTCCCCCGTCCCCCCCCGCCCCAGGGCCGGGGTGACCGGTGATCCCCCGAAGGCCCCGCCCCGCCGGGGCCCACGCCGGATACCTGATCCCAGGCCGAAGGCCGGACAGGTGATCAGGGGCCGGGCAAAAAAAACCACAGCGTTGGGAGCGGAGTCGACCCACCGAACCTCATGCCCCCGCCGGCGAAGGAGGGTGGCATGCATCCACAGAGGATGTACCCAGGACGATATCCTGGTAATCTCGCCGCTTTTGATTCAGTTGACGAACAGCTCTGGCCCCACCGGAAGGGCTTTTCTCCGGAATCGCATACAGTTATCCCGGGAATCGTATGACCAGGGATAAGGCCAAAGAGGGATCCTGCCGGCTGGGGGCACTGCTCCAGATTTACATCGGGCCCAAGATGTTCCAGGCTCTCACGGGGACAATGACGACGCTCCCTGAACCGGATGCCCGGATATCGAACGAGGCCAGGCAGATCCTGGAGAAGGCTCTCCCGGCCCTTGGAATGAAAGCCCGGCTCCCCCCCATCACCACCGAACCCGCGACTCACGACACGCTGCAGCGGGAGCCGCTCAAGATCATCACGAGCCTGACCACGAAGGTCGAGCCCGGGTTAGAGGATATCCAGGGCCCGGGGCCCGCCATTTATGCCTATCGTTTCAGCTGGAATGCCGTTTACCACCTGCAGCTCAGGAAATATGCCCCTCACCATGAAAGCGACATCCAGAGGAGCCGGAAGGTCCTCGTGGAACAGGGTGCCCTGCTCGGGCTTAAGGAAAGCCAGGTCCAGGAATTCCTTGCCGACCCGAAGGGCAGGTGGGGATCCACCTTTGATCTCGTCGTGGCAGAACAGAAGAGATCCTTCATGGAACGGCTGGAGCCGAAGGAACCGAAGTACCCCCTCGACGGCGAAGCGGCGGACGACCTGATCAGGCGGTGGCTGGCGGGAATGTGAGGTGCAGGCGTCGAGGATGAGAAAGCACCTTGAGCCTTCTTCCGGCACCCTCTTTCTTTACCTACCCAGTGGCGAGGGGAGGTGGTGCCGATCCCCCCGCCTCATGCCCCTCATCTGGTGAAGGAGGGAGCATGCGGAGGCAGCGGATGGGGAAGGACGGAGGCCTGATACTCTTGAGAGATCAATAGAGGTTCTATTTATGGGGGATTCCTGTACAGGCGAGTCCCCTTTTTCCGTTTGAATAAATATTTATCAGGCAGTTTACGATGCTGGCATCTAATTCCCCACAGGGATTCAGAGTACCTTCACCCTTCCCCGAATACATCACATTACCCGGTGAAGACGTATCTTCAAAACCGAACACATGTAAGATTTCGCGCATTTCCAGAGTCGGATACGAATCACACTCGGATGTACCCGGCGGAAGCTTGTACGTATCAATCGTGGCACCAGAGATTAATCCTGAAGGGGAGATCCATGGACTGGACCAGCTGCTCGCATTCATGGCTCCCAGGGAATCATGACAGCTGATGCTTAATGCACCATCGGAACTTTTCACAAAGGATACGAGACCACCCGTCTTATCATTGATAATCTTAAAGGCTCGAAGGAAATTACCTGTTTTCCCGAAACTGCAGGCATGATCCGGGTCAAACCAGTACGTTATGGTCCCCGAAGGCCAGTATGGAAAGCCGGGATTCGCCTCTCCGTTGATCACACTCGACAGGTCTTTCGTTGATGCTCTTTGGTCCGTATACGTTGGTTGTGCAGTGCCTGGATACGGGGTGAGCGCCGGTTGTGTTGTTTCCGGAATCGGCGTAAACTGCGGTTGTATGGTTTCTGAAACCGGTGTGTTTCCTGGCTGGGATCCGAAGAAAATTCCGTATACACCTATTATCAGGACGAAGGAAAGGACACAAAGCATGATTATCCGATGGGTACTCTTTTTTCGTTCCAGGGCAATTTCATTATCAAATAACTGCTTCAGCTGTGTATCCTCTGGTTCCGGAGATTGTCCTCCGGCCTCACTGGAGCTCATGTTCTCCTGATTATCGGGCATGAAGGGATTTAGTAATAGCGGTGGAACAATTCACCAAATACCGGGATTTTCTTCGATCCCCATATTCGTCTTATTTAATCAGTAATTTTCACAGAATCACTTTCATGAAATGAATGTTGCCCGTTCAAAGTCTAAGGCTTTAGCGGCAGCCTTCTTCTACAAGACCTCGATGGCGAGGGGGGCGGATCCTCCGCATCCCGCCCCCTCCCCCGCCCCACCCCGCCCCAGGGCCTGGGCCGGCGAGGCAGGCCGAAGGCCCCCGCCCCGGTGGCCCACGCCGGGTACCTGATCCAGGCCGAAGGCGCCGGTTGGCTGGGGACGGATTACATTAGCGGATGATGCCAAAGGCGAAGCCATTTTCATAAATAGGTTAATTTAAGAGTACAGGATATTGTCCTATCATTATGGGTTTGGATAATAAGTCAAAGCATAAATCGGATATCTTTTTTTCCTTGGTAATTTTAATCGTTGTAATAACAGTCTTCATTGTTGTCGTCCCAACAAAAACGATTTCTAATAACGTCGAGGTCGCTTACACTGACACAGAAACCTATTATGAGAAAGAACCCTATGAAGTTCAAGAGGCGTATCAGGAACAAGAACCGTATCAAGACGTTGAATACTTTACCGATACCGTCCCGGTTCAGGTAAGCGTTCCCTATCAAGATATTGAGTATTATTATCAGAGTTACGATGCCGGATCAGGAATGTATTATTCGTATGTTCCCACAGGATGTTATTGCACCAGTACTCGTTATATGTACGATGCTGATGGGGTCTATGGAGCTCTTTGCGTACAAATAAATTGTCGATTGTCAAGAACGGTGACAAATTATCGCACGGAAATACAATATCAATCTGTCCAGAAAGAACGTCCCGTCACAAAGTATCTGACCGTCACGAAATACCGAAACGTCACCCAATATCGAGATGTCCCCAAGACCCGTGAAGTTATGAAAACCAGGATGGAATCTCAACCGGTGGAAGTGAATTGGCTATTCGGGTTTAAGACCCCATACGAGCTGCATTTGCCCTTCGTCTCTGGGGACTAGATGAAAAAGATATATTTTCTCGTAATCTTTTCTCTGGTTGCTCTAGGAGTGTTCTTCTCATATCTCATTTATTCCTACAACAAAAATTACGAGGCGGAACAGATCCAGCATCAGCAGGAGATTGAACGAATCAAAGAAGAACAAGATAGGCTCAGTACCCAGTTTGAACAACAGCAACAGCAATACCAGGCAAATATTGAATCTCAAAGGTCCATTGAAATGCAAAAAGATGCGGATGGCGATGGATTAACCTACGAAGAGGAGTTAAAACTAGGAACGGATCCCAATAATGCCGATACCGATGGGGACGGAATTCGGGATAACGAAGATAGGCATCCTGCCGGTGGCGGGGACATCTACAAAATTTCGGTGCTCTGGGCTCATAATAATCAACCTTTTACTACACAATTTGGGATTGCCGAGGATTGGTACTGGTATTATAAAGACAGGCCAAGAAATGACTACCGGTATCAGGACTCCCGATTTGTTACCTATAGAGATCCCGTCATCGTAACAATCGCAAAAGACATTAGCGATACCTCGATAAGTACTGGAGATCCTTGCAGATTTTGCATTGCAATTGATTTTGTGGAATCGATGCTGTATCAATATGATATTGATTATATCAAGCAGCCGGATTATCCAAAATATCCCATTGAGACCATCAAGGATGAACGGGGCGATTGCGAAGACACATCTTTCTTAATGGCCTCGATTTTAAAAGCATTAGGCGTTGACACGGTTCTTTTGGTGTATTCGGATCATATGGCGGTGGGTTTCGCATCTACCAGTTGCCCCGGAAGTTCCTATATTTACAAAGGAAATACGTATTGTTTCCTCGAAACAACGAACAAGCCAGACGACCCACGAGGGGATTTCAGTTTATGGGGGAAATATATTTATGAAACTCCTTACGTGATCGAAGTGAATTAATCGATTTTTCCCCGATTCAATTTTATGATGATGGCTATTTCAATGAGGTCAGGGAATATCGACCACCTGCCTTCACCCCCGCCCCAGGGCCTGGGCAGGCGATGTAGGCCGAAGGCCCTCGCCCGCCGGGGCCCATGCCGGATACCGGATCCCGTCCCGAAGGCCGGCATCTGATCAGGACCGAACATAACTCCTGAGAGGGAACGGGGCTAAAACATCGTGGATAAATAGGGGCGGATCTCCGAATACCGTAATTATGAGGGAGATTTATTGTTAATTTCACTTAATTCTTTCAATAGGTTTTCTCTTTGCTTGTTAAGCTGCTCTTGCTCGATTCTTACACGCTTCAAACGTGTCTCAAGAACCAGTAATTTACGTCTTGATGCAAGAAGTTTCTTGAAAGAGTTCTTTTCACTTCCACTCCGTAATAAAATCTCGTTAAACGACAGAATTTCTTGCATCAATTCATTTGCTTCTCGAGCGGTTTCACCCAACCGAATAGTAATTAAATTAAATTCTTCCATTTTCTCTAATGAAGAAGGAGAAAATGCTACTTTGTACTTATCAGACCAATAGGGAGGAATATATTCGTGTTTGATTTTGTCTTGTAAGAGGTTCTGAAAATATATCTCATATCTTTTCTTCTCGTCATCTTCTCTCATTTCACGGATCTCTTTGATCGCCTCAATTGGAGGTTCTTGTTTTAGGTATTCACGGGCATATTTTATGAATCGGTCAGAACGATACATATAAAATGTCAAATTTGTCTTCTCGAAAAATTCTTCAATTAATTCAGGTCTAGGACCCATTAGTCTTCCATCTAATTTTATCCACCAATCTTCATATTTTTCATCACAAACTAGAATGACCGGTTGCTTAATTTCTATTGCCTCATCAATGATTTGATGCCATATTACAAGATCGCCGTATTTATTATCCCCTTTTTTCTCTTTGGCATCTAAATACCCTGGAGGAATTTCTTTGGCAAACCTAATACCTCCCTCTTTATAGATCTCTTCCAATTTCTCGGGTGGATATTTCACCCCAATTTTTCCCTCGAATAATCTTTCAATCTCATTTCGGAGAGTATCTTCTTCGAATAAATTTGGATGTTTTTCTTTTAATTTATTTAATTCTGTTATTAGTTTTGAAAATGTCGAGTCAACTTTTTTGATATCAAAATATGGATGACGAGGATATTCCTTAACTAATTCAGCTTTTAATTTATTGAGACGTTCAATTATCTCATCATAAACATCCATCTGTTCTTTAATAGTTTTCAATCTGTTTTTCTGGTATTCTAAAGCTACTTGATGCGGAATCCATATTCGGGGAGAAAGGCTGGTAATTATTTTGACAAATTCATCACTAGTTTTTTGTGAGTACCTATATAAATTTAAAAGAATATTTGAATCAAAAATAAAAAGGCAATTTTCCCATAAATCTTGAAATTCTTTTTTTGAGGGATGATAATAACCACGAAATAAATTCTTCATTAAATATTGCTCCATCAATGGGATTATATTTCTTGACAATAAATTTTCCGATTGTTTGAATAACCAAGATATAGCCAGTGAAAATCAAACATCTCTGCCGGCGATGCCCCGAAGGCCCCCGCCCCCGCCGGGGCCCACGCCGGATACCCGATCCCGGACCGAAGGCCGGATGGGTGATCAGGACCGAACATAGTTGGTGAGACGGGGACAGGGCCTATCCCATAGGGAAGTCCATGCCTCCTTAGAAGGGCACGGTGGCGTATCTCTTCTTTAGTTAGAAAGAAATATTATTATCTGCACTAATGGGGGAAAAATATGGAAATAGAAGGTGAAATTGGGTATTTTGGTCTTCAAGAGTGGTGGCAAAGTGCTTTGACACAAGAAGAGCGAAATACAATCCTTTCCATCTATAAACCATTGGGTTTTGGAGAAAACGCACTCATTAACGGGAAAATTTATTCGACAAGTCAGACGGTAGTTGGATTGTTGCGGGGATTATCAAGCTGGTTTAAAAAGCCAGAATACCGCCAAATTTGTTATAAAATAATAAAAAAGGCAGAAGAATTAGCATCAGATAAAACTCCAGTATTGGATCTTCATTTTTTATATTCATCAAAGATTCAAATTTATTATCAAAACCGAGATAAAGATCCCTTCGCATTATCATTGGCTATAGAAGCATGTAAACAACAAATCGGTATATCAGAAAAAGCCAAAAGAGCATTTTTAAAGGAATTTAATGGCCCCCTACCCAGCCATGTAGGATACAGCCAATTATGCATAATAATGGAAAAGCAGAAAAATTACGAAGAGGTGATTCGACTTTCAAGAATTGCTAAAGAGCAAGGTTGGAATGGAGATTGGGATAAAAGAATTGAAAAGTGTAAGAAGAAAATGGAAAAGATCAAATAAATTTGTTGGGGGCTGGTTGACATGCTGAGGCCCGGCGAACACCCGGTGAGAGTGGGGGGAGATTAAAATAAGAAAATATAAAGATTATTCGACCTCACGAAAAGTTTGTTTTACCTTTTTGTATCCTCTATATATGGAAGGGCTTCGAGGGAGAGTTCGGGAATTTCTGGCATTTCAACCATACCTCGCAGATCTCCATAAATTCTTACAACATTATCGAGAACTGAATCAATTTGTTTCTCTCTTGTAGCCCATAGAGATTCCATAGTTCTTCTCTCTTTATCCACTTCGGATTGCATTTTTGTAAATAAATTGAAAACTGCCCTTACCCGTTGGGAAAATTCAGGTCCAATTAAATAATTATACAAATATTCCATTTTTTCATCTTTACATTTTTGTGAATTTTTAATCATGGTAACTTGCATCAGATTTAGCCTCAATGATTTGGCTAGTCCGATTGCTGATTGAAAATCAGTTATCCAGACTCCATCTTCATAGTCAAAATTTGTCAAATCTTTGGGCAAGACGGAAGATGCGATTACTCCCAGATCAGCACCGATTTCGCGTTGATCATCCTTTAACTTCTCAATCCAATTATTATCCCAATGTTTTGTCCGTTTCGCTTCCCAAAGAATTAAACCACAACATTCGCCTGTTGGGTTGTTTACATGTTGAATTACATCTGCCCCTTTCTTTCCTTTTTTGATAGATTCTATCGAATCGCTGGGAAAGGCAGTCATTAGAGCATCTTTTAACTGAATTTCAAATGTCTCCCCTTGTGTTTGTTGGGAGCCTTGTAATGCTTTCTGCCGCAATTCCTCAATTTCCGTGGTTAATTGGCGGATTTTTTGTTCACGTTCTCCAAGTTTAAAAGTGTAATCTTCCTGTAATTGCTGCCTTACTTTACCCTCAATCACATTCTTGGCTTCATCAACTTTACGTTGAACTTCCAAGTCAAAGGCTTGCACCCTCTCATCGAGTTGTTGTTTTTCAAGGCGCAGCTTTAGCTCATTATCTTGGGCGGTTTTTAATAGTTCAGTCTTAGCTGTAAGCTGTTGACTCAAACTTTCGAGTTGAGGTTTATATTGCTCCTCTATTGTTTCCTGAACCCGTTTTTCTAGGGCAGCCTTTTCTTTATTAACCTGTTCCTCATATTGACGTCGTATTTCTTCCTCCATTTGATGGGAAATGGCATCGGAAAGTTGAATCTCCTTCTCACAATATGGACAAGTAATAGATTGTAATGGCATTTTTCACCCCATTCAATAACGAGTTCTTCTCATTGGGTACCCAATAAATTATCTCACTCTTCTTACCGGATTGTCGATATCCCGAACAGAACTCATAATCCAAGGGCGTGGCTAAGGATAATGAAAGTACAGAGGTTGGATCATCCGCATCCCCTCCACCGTCCACCCTACCCCGCCCCAGGGCCTGGGCCGGCGAGTCCCCGAAGGCCCCCGCCCCGCCGGGGCCCACGCCGGACACTTGATCCCAGGCCGAACGCCGGCTGGGTGATCCGGACCGACCACAACTTAGATGAGTAAATTTAAACAATCTTTTAATAAAATTAGATATCTGTTCTACTCATGAAAAAGTCTCAATTTAATCAACCTAATTATATTCTATGGAAATTAACCCTAACTTTTGTATTTTCTTACATCTTCTTCCTTTTTCTCTTGATATTATTCTCATACATTTATTACTTGGATAACGACCATCAGTTGTTTTGGAAATTTTTACCGATTTAATATCAATCGTTATTCCCATTATTTATGTAGATTATACCTATCGAAGGACAGCAATATTAAATTACAATTCTCACCTTAATGCACTCCTAGACGAGATAAAGACCATTAATAATAATATGGATTTTTATAATTTTTATAGGAATATTCACGTTTGCGAATGGCGACTAATACACCAAAAACTAGGTAATTGGCTTCCAAAAAGCACATCCTATGGGCTCTCTTATGGACTTTATCAAAGCACATTTCCTCGCGATTGGGAAAGATCTCATGGATTGCCTGGATATCTCCTTCAATATCTACCGAGCAAGGCATATTACAATTTTATGGAACAGGGATTTTATGCAAATATTAAATTTAAAGAATCAAAATTCACGCTTGGTAGAATTTCTGAAGGGCGATTACAACATTTAATGGAATTATATGATTATGCCATCGAGTTTAGTCAAAGATCTCAAGAATTTGAACAAATGATTCATGATTTAGATAAAATGGATGAAAATAATGAAGATCTCATTAAATTATTGTTTGCGTATATTATTGACCATTTTGAGCGAATTAAGCCAACCTTTGATGAACATTACTCAGCGTTCGATGTAAATAATTTACACGGACTCGAAATAACAATAAGGGATTCATATATGGAATCACTAGTAAAGTGGGCAAAAACAAGTTTTCTTGAGAATGATTTTACGACTTAGACAAAGGCTGGGCAAGAGCTAATGAATAGCAATACAAATTATTAGATAGGGGATATTACACTTAAATAATGAAAAATCAGAAACCAATTAAGAAGAGAACTGCAATTGATTGGTTTAAAATTGATATCTCCCATTTTTCCTCATTTGTTCATATTTTAAAAATTACATCTGATGTTCCTAACTTTAGAAGATGGTTAAAAAACTATCATTCTATAAGAAATGATGATGAATTATTTCTAGGATACCAATTCTTTATCGACGTAGTTTTAAATAATATATTTGATGGATTAGATGATCCAGCATTCAATTTGAAATCAGATCGAATCTTAGATAGAGCAGAATGGACTGGTGTTCCAATTGATGAGATTCCAAATTCTTCCGAAAAAATAATTGTTTTCAAAAATCTATGGAACTCTTTTAAAAAAATACGGAATGTAGAGAATTGGGATAACCTCAACCAGGTCTTGATCGATGAAATATCACCAATATTATCTATATTCGATCGCATTTTCAAGAAATATACGAACACCCGAAATAAAATATCGAAATCTGAGGCCTTAAGGCTCTCATCGATGAATTACACCCTTATTTTTCTGAACGATACCTACAGAGGCTATCCAAATTCCTATCCCTTTATTATGCTGGGAACCTTCATTTCAGAAAATAACTTCGATAAAGTCTATTTGGGATATGCTTATGCTGTCGAATATTTATGGTACCTTTTATTGGGTGAATCTGACTTTGAAAAATTGCCTGTAAAAGAATTACATAAAGCACACAAGACCTATTTCGAAGAGGAGATTAACGACGATGAACATGATTTTTACCCAATAGATTTTGATGAGAGAGAATTTACAACCCGGGTATATTGGGATTGTTTCGATCGTTTTTTCTCAATTATTAATGAAGAAATTATTGAGCGATTAACGCCGAAAATTGGGCGAATCGGATCTTTGACAATTTCAAAAAAGTTTGATAAGCAGATATTTGGAGGTTTATTAGAAAAGAAGGGACTTGCGGAACCGGATTATTTGACAAAAGAAGACTCAAAAGATAACACGATAAAGAAAATCAACTATTATCTCTATTGGTATGACGCAGATTACCTTGATTCCGATATTACAATAATCGGAGGAGTTCCTGCATTTACGTCGGTTTTACTAGGCGAAATTCAAAAATATAGTTTCTTTAAGGTTGAAGAAAAAGTTGAGGTCTTAAGAATAAAACATCCTGCTGGAGAGAATAAATTTGATTATAGTTATGGTGTTTTTTTTGAATTACCTGTTTCATTATTCTCGGATCATTCTGGTTGGTTAATATTCCTTAGGTGTGGAACGGATTATTCAGGAACGGGCGGTTATTATCATGAAACGGCCGAGAAATTTATTTCAATCTGCAACGATAATGGTCAAGTTAATGTTCGTGAATTGATCGTAGATCTGGGTATTTTCAAGGAATTTCTTAAAAAAGACAAATTACGATATTATATGCCTGAAATTTATGAAGCAGCAGAATATCTATGGCAGGATTCTGAATTCTCACCTCAATCATGGTTCGCGTTTTCAACGCTCCAAAAAATTCAGCGGTTTAACGTCAATGATATGTCCATCCTCGATGGGCAAATAGAAAATCTGGTTTTCTCGTTAAAAGCAAATATTCCAAACATTCCTGAAAATAAAGTAATAATTGATAAAATTGACGGAATTCAAGGTAAAGATAGTACTTATGAAAAATTTGGGGTAATTAGTACAATTATTCAACTTTTACCAAAAATCTATCTTGATAAAAGGATATCTGAAAAATTCGAAAGATTTGAATCCCAATTGAATGAAATTCGTGTATGTTATAACCCAAGGATCGAAGAAAAACTTGTGATTAAATCGGGGCTAAGCGTTTTTGGCAGCGGTTTAGAACACACAATTGAAATTCCTATTCAAGATATTTCATATCCAGCTATTAAAGAGGACTTAGAAAAACTCGGAATAAATCGTCTTACAAAATTGAAAGAATTACCAACCAAACTAAAGAATAGAATTATTCCATTTGTGATGGACAAAATAAAGAGAGAAGACTGAAAAGAGAAATATCATTTTTGTGAAAATGCCAATCGAAAATAGATTTAACCAATTCAAACCTTCCCAGCCCTCCTCTCCAGGGATCGTATCGTATCCCGTAAACTGATCGCCCTCTCAAAGTCCAGTGCCTCCGCCGCCGCCTGAATCTTCGCCTCCACGGTGCCGAGGGTGGGTGGAGTTGATCCCCAGCACCTCACGCCCCCGCCCGGCTAAGAAGGGGCATACGCGGGCAGATGATGAGGACAGGGCGGGGGCGCTGTTGAGATCGTTAGCGCTAACAAAAGGAATTTTTAGGGTGGGTTATGTTACCCATTTTGAAAATCCAAAAAAATGAGATTTTAGCAATCCCCTTTTAACTGCTGGGGTCCTCCGGTTTCTCTAATTGAAAGTAAAAGTAGCAATAAAATACTACCTATTGTTAATTCCATGGTTACTGCAAGAAGAATTTTCCCCAACTCGAATGTCTCACTAAAATAAGAATAGTATAAAGAAAACAACCCGAATAATATTCCAATAATGGGGATTATCATTGAAAATATTATGAGATTATTTTTTACACTACCTGGACTCCTCGTCTCAATAATTGCTGTATATGCTAAAATAGTTGCTATTGCGATAGATAAAACTGTAATGCAAGTATTAATCAAATCCTTAACTAATCCATCTGGATTTTCATATGCTATTTTCGGGTTGAACGCAATAACCAAGGCAAAGATAACGGCCAAGACGATTAACAATAGGCTAATAGCTATTTTGGCAATATCCGATCGAGAGCGAGACATATTTTATCAATTATTTAAATTTTAGGTCTTAGCCGAAGAATCTTTCGTTGGTTTTTGTTAGATGAACGATGATAATGGAAAGACGAAAATATTACTAGCGGCAATTATTTTTATGGAAAAATGTCTAAAGCGAGCTGAGTTATGATTGAATTAATGTTTTTAATTCTCGTTGTTTACTTCATAAAATTGAACCAACATTTTCTAGTGTCTTTTATTATGTCAAACGATCTTATCAGTTTTTTTCTTCAAACACAATTAATCGGCGTAATAATTGGTGGGGCTCTGACTTTATTTTCATCATATTACATTTTCTTTATAACTCGGAGAGATGAATTAAGAGCAATCGGCAGAGGATTTTCTATAGAATTGGAAATTCAACAAGACTGGATACAACATTGGATTGAAAAGATTAACAGATACAATGACGCCAACTTTACAGAATTATTTTTATCAAATGACCAAGATTACCATAGGCCATTTATTTCCGAAGAGTCGTTGTATTACGTGTTTCGAAAAGAAATATTCAAGTTTGATAAGGAACTTGCTGGTAATTTGTTCCGGTTTTATTCATTATTGAAAGGTGCCGAAGAGTCGAGACGATACATAATCGCAAATCGGGGTGACCGTTATTCTCCTGGTGAACACCTTGGTTTCCAACCCCAAGAACAAAAAAACTCCATATTACACATAAAAAGGAATTTTGACCAAGGAATCAATTTGATACCTAATATTATGAGCCTATTAAAATCATTACAGGGTAATAAGTAAAAAAAACGCAAAATATCAAAAACCATTCGATTAATAGGAGATCAATTATTTTGTTTCTCGAATGCGTGTAGGAATTACTCCATCACCCCCTTATACCTTCCCCGCCCTCCTCTCCAGGCCTCGTATCGTATCCCGTAAACTGATCGCCCTTTCAAAATCTAAGGCCTCCGCCGCCGCCTGCATCTTCGCCTCCAGTTCAATAATCAGGTTCGGTATCTCCGTCTTCGGGACGTGCTTCACGTCGGTGATCTCAACCTCCATCGCCCGGACTGGCTTCACGATGGTCCGGGGGGTGATGCCGTTCTTCTCGTTGTATTCCATCTGGAGGTTCCGGCGCCGGTTGACCTCCTTCACGGCCCTGTCGATGGAGCCGGTAACAACATCCGCATACAAAATGACGTGGGCGTTGATGTTCCGGGCGGCCCGGCCGATGATCTGGATGAGGGAGCGCTCGTCCCGGAGGAACCCCTCCTTGTCGGCGTCCAGGATGCCGATGAACCCCACCTCGGGGATGTCCAGGCCCTCCCGGAGGAGGTTGATCCCCACGAGGACGTCGAACTTCCCGAGCCGGAGCTGCCGGATGATCTCGGTCCGCTCGATGGTCTCGATCTCCGAGTGGAGGTACCGGCTCTTGATCCCCCGCTCGGAGAGGTAGTCGGCGAGCTCCTCGGAGAGGCGCTTCGTGAGCGTCATGACCAGGCAGCGGTCGCCCCGGGCGATGGTCTTCTCGCACTCCCGGATGACGTCGGTGGTCTGGCCGTCGATGGGCCGGGTGGTGACCACCGGTTCCAGGAGGCCGGTGGGCCGGACGATCTGCTCCGCGATCCGCGCTGACCGCTCGGCCTCGTAGGGGCCCGGGGTCGCCGAGACGAAGACCACGTTCCTCATGTAGCCCTCGAACTCCTGGAACCGGAGGGGGCGGTTGTCGTAGGCCGAGGGGAGCCGGAAGCCGTAGTCCACGAGGGCCTTCTTCCGGGAGCGGTCGCCCTTGTACATCCCGTGGAGCTGGGGGATGGACTGGTGGCTCTCGTCGATGAAGAGGAGGAAGTCCTGCGGGAAGTAGTCGAGCAGGCAGTAGGGCTTCTGCCCCGGCGCCCGGAAGTCGAAGTGCCGGGAGTAGTTCTCGATCCCCTTGCAGTAGCCGGCCTCCTCGATCATGTCCAGGTCGAAGAGGGTCCGGGTCTTCAGCCGGTAGGCCTCCAGGGGCCCGAGGTTCGGGAGCCACTCGTCGAGCTCCGCCCTGATCGTCTCGATCGCCCGCTTCCTCGCATCGTCGGGAATGACGAAGTGCCGGGCCGGGTAGACGTGGAAGTACGGGAACTCGTCGGTCACCTGCCCGGAGTGGGGCTCCATCTCCCGGATCCGCTCGATCTCGTCCCCCCAGAGCTCGACCCGGATGATCCGGTCCGAGTAGGCCGGGACCAGGTCGATGACATCCCCCTTCACCCGGAACTTCCCCGGCCCGAGGTCGAGGTCGTTCCGCTCGAACTGGATCTCCACGAGCCGCCGGAGGATCTCCCTCCGGGGGAACCTGGCATGGACCCTGAGCTCGAAGCCCAGGTCGCGGTAGTTCACGGGGTTCCCGAGGCCGTAGATGCAGGAGACCGAGGCCACGACGATGACATCCTCACGGCTCATGAGCGACGCGGTGGCGGCCATCCGGTGCTGCTCGATCTTGGGGTTGATCTGGGCGTCCTTCTCGATGTACTGGTCCTTCTCGGGGATGTAGGACTCGGGCTGGTAGTAGTCATAGTACGAGACGAAGTACTCCACATGGTTCTCTGGGAAGAACTCCCTGAACTCGTTGTAGAGCTGGGCGGCGAGGGTCTTGTTGTGGGCGACGACGAGGGTGGGCTTCCCGATGGCCTCGATCACGTTCGCCATCGTGTAGGTCTTCCCCGACCCGGTCACCCCGAGGAGGGTCTGGTGGTGCTCCCCCGACCTGAAGCCCTCGACAAGCTCAGCGATGGCCCGGGGCTGGTCGCCGGCCGGCTTGAACGGGGCGGTGAGCGAGAACCCGCTCACGAGACCACCCCCTTAAAGCGGAGGGGGCTGCCAGTGGGGGCGATACCTCCTTTTCGCGGAGGAGCCGGTGGGAGGGTAACTACCCTCACGAGACCACCTTCTTCCGCCTGAGCAGCCGGTGGTACGCCACCGCGAACCGGTGGGCCTCATCCCGGATCTCACGGATGAGAAGGGACGCAGGGCTCTTCTTGTCGAGGGGTAGCGGGAATGAGAATCCCGGGGCAAAGACCTCCTCCTGCTTCTTTGCGATGGAGATCAGGGGGAGATCCACCTTCACCTCGGAGAGGGCCGCCTTCGCGGCGGAAAGCTGCCCTTTCCCGCCATCGATGATCACGAGGTCGGGGAGCGGCGTGCCCTCGCGGACGAGCCGGCTGTAACGGCGGCGGACCACCTCAGCAATCGCAGCAGTATCATCGACCCCGCCAACGGTCCGGATCTTGAACCGACGGTAGCCTTTCTTCTCGGGCCTGCCATCGATGAACCGGACCATGGAGCCCACGGTGGAGGTGCCGGAGAGGTGAGAGATATCGAAGCACTCGATCGCGGAAGGAGGAGCAGGCAAATGGAGCGCGTCCCCGAGGGCCTCGACCCGGAGCTTCTCGCCGAAGAAGGTCTGCTCCAGGTTCTTCCGGACTAGGTCCAGGAGCTGCTTCTTCTCCCCCTTCAGGGGCACCGTGACCTGCACCCGGTTCCCCCGCTGCAGGGTGAGGAAATCGGCGATTGGGAGGGAGACACCGTTCGGGAGGATCAGCTCCTTGGGGGGGACATTCCCGGAGTAGTACTGCACCAGGAACTCCTCCATGAACTCGGGCGAGGCATCGAAGATGAACTCCTCCTTCTCAGCGAGGGTCCCCCGTTCCACCGAGAAGAGCATGAGGTACACCTTCTCCTCGGTCTCCAGGTAGTTGATGATATCCTCGTCATGGTCACGGCGCCGTTCGACCTTCTGCCGGGTTGCGAGGTGCTCCACCGCCTCGATCTGGTCCCGAAGTGCCATTGCTTGCTCGAAGTCCTGGTCCTTCGCCCTCCCGGCCATCTCGGACTTGAGGTCGCGGATCAGGTCCGTGGACTGCCCCTTGAGGAGCGCCTCAACCCGCTTCACCCGGAGGGCATAGTCCTCCGGCGTGGTCCCCCCGATGCAGGGGGCCGAGCAGGAGCCCATGTGGTGCCTGAGGCACGCCCTCTTCGGGAGCCGGCGGCAGGTGCGGAGGCCGAACGCCCTCTTCACCGCATGGAGGATGTGGTCACGTTCCCGGGCCGAGACGAACGGGCCGAAGAAGGACCCCTCCCCCGAAGGCCGCCTCGCCATCATGATCCTGGGGAACGGCTCCTTCGTGAGCATGATGTAGGCGTAGGTCTTCGCGTCCCGGAGGTCGATGTTGTACCTCGGCTGGTGGCGCTTGATCAGGTTGCTCTCGAGGACGAGGGCCTCGACCTCGTTGTCGGTCACCATGAAGTCCACGGACTCGATCCGGTCCACCATCGCACGGATACGGGGGTCGGGGGAGCTCTTCTGGAAATACGAGGAGACCCTCTTCTTCAGGTCCTTTGCCTTGCCGATGTAGAGGATCGTCCCGTGTTTGTCCCTGAAGAGATAGGAGCCCGGGGACGAGGGGATCTGGCCGACGTCAACCATGGCCGTTCAGGATCCGGCCGAGGAACTGGCCGGTGTAGCTCGCCGGAACCCGGCTTACCTCCTCGGGGGTGCCCGTGGCGACGACCTCCCCGCCCAGGTCGCCCCCCTCGGGCCCGAGGTCGATGATGTTGTCGGCAGACTTGACGATATCCAGGTTATGCTCGATGACCACCACGGTGTTCCCCCGGCTCACCAGGTCGTCGAGCACCTGGATGAGCTTCTTCACGTCGTGGAAGTGGAGGCCGGTCGTCGGCTCGTCCAGGAGGTAGAGGGTCTTCCCCGTCGCCCGCTTGGCGAGTTCGCGGGTGAGCTTGATCCGCTGGGCCTCGCCGCCCGAGAGGGTGGTCGAAGACTGCCCGAGCTTCACATAGTCCAGGCCAACCCGGGAGAGGGTCTCGAGCTTGGCCTTGATGGACGGGATCTTGTCGAAGAGGGTCATCGCCTCCTCCACCGACATGGCGAGCACATCGGCGATGGACTTGCCCCGGTACTTCACCTCCAGGGTCTCGCGGTTGTAGCGGGTCCCCTTGCACTCCTCGCACTCGATAAACACGTCAGGGAGGAAGTTCATCTCGATCCTGATCAGCCCTTCTCCCTGGCAGGCCTCGCACCGCCCGCCCCTGAGGTTGAAGGAGAACCGCCCCGGATTGTATCCCCGCATCTTCGCCTCCTTCGTCTCTGCGAAGATCTTCCGGATATCATCGAAGACCTTCGTGTAGGTCGCCGGGTTGGAGCGAGGGGTCCGGCCGATGGGGGACTGGTCGATGACGATGACCTTGTCGATCTCGTCCCCGAACTGGATCGAGTCGTAGGTGCCCACCTGGACCCGGGAGTGGTGGAGAGCCCGCTGCATCGCGTGGTACAGGATCTCGTAGATGAGCGTGGACTTCCCCGACCCCGAGACACC
>Ga0187886_1000215_pt1 | contig 79891 bp, 82 predicted proteins | sample June2016WEW_20_1_FD_133001 | JGI IMG/M metagenome (GOLD analysis project Ga0187886, IMG submission 133001) | Peatland microbial communities from SPRUCE experiment site at the Marcell Experimental Forest, Minnesota, USA - June2016WEW_20_150 | ecosystem: Environmental > Terrestrial > Soil >... | reverse complement strand
GGCAGATGTTGAAAGACCTCCAAATACGCTGGCTTATATGAGTTCGAGATCATTTTCATCTTCATGTCAGGCGTTGGTGATGGAAGCATCGGAGCCGCTATAGCCATGTCTCCAGCGTAGTCAAAGATTTCAGTTTTGAATCCCAGGATATCACTGTAGAACCTTACTGACTTCTCCATGTTTGAGACACCTATTGCGACATGGTTAACAGCCTCGATTGCAGGCGTCCCTCCAAACCCTCTGTACATCTGCCACTCGATCAACTCTATTAGGACTCCGCTGGGACCCCGAAAATAGCATACCTTGAACTCTTCTCCGGAAATCTTGTAATAGGAAGGAGCAAGCACCGTTTTGAATCCTTTCTCAACTGTAGCCAACTTGTAGACCGCTTCAATGTTGTGAACGCTCAAGCAAACCTCGGCGATGCCAATGTTTCCCCATTCGAATTCTACCTTCGGTCGATGCGGCTTCGAATTGAGAACTTGCACCAATTTGATCATCCCGCTGGCAACAGGTGAAACCTTGTCGCTTGCCAACATTATGATCCTTGCCTTCAAACCAGTTTTCCCTGCCACTCGATCCATGCCGGGGAGCAGCCCTTCGTAATCAAAAACCACGTTCCTGAATCCGAGAAAACCCTGATAAAACTTCAGCGAATCATCAGCGTCATCGACGCCAATGCCAATATGACTTATTCCGTTAATCATTTCATGACCATGTTATGCGGCGTTCGGTGAAGTAAAAAAGTTTGCTAGAACTAAGTATGAACCAGCCGTTCTTGAGAGCACCCGTTAATGGTCCCCTCAGTCGAAAGATGTTTCATCCAAATCCTCTTTTGATCTCCAGTTTGTTGTCACATGACCGGGTCGCTGTGTGAGCACGATCTATTGTCGAAATCCGACAGTTTTTTACAACGACAAGAAACCTCGTTCGTCCGATGAGGACTTGCCATTACCAAGGTTAGGGTAACGTAAAGTGGGCCATCAGATTCGTAACTATGCGAAAGCGAAAGAGATCAACGCCGCATACTCGACCTTAATTCAGCAACCGATTTTTTACAACGAAATCAAACTTACCCAGCAACCGAAGATTTGACGTTACCTGGCGTAACAATATTTATATCGAAGTGTTACCAAGGGTAACAAATATTGCGTATGCGAGGTGAAATTGAAAATGTCATCTGATGACGAGTTCTTCCCCGGATGGTTTAGGTCACGTCGAGGGCGTGGTTCGCCGTTCGGTTGGATGGATAGGTGGTTCAGCGATATCGACCAAATGTTCGAACGGATGTTCGAGGACATGGCTAAGGGTATGCCGAAAGAACACGTAACGGAAAAGAAACTACCTGACGGTTCAACCATACGGCAATTCGGCCCGTTCGTTTACGGCTACTCGATGTCCGTCGGCCCTGACGGCAAACCGGTCATACAGGAGTTCGGAAACGTCAAACCTTCCAAGAAACCCGGTGCCTTCGGCTTCGAACAACCCGCACTTGAACCAAAGGATTCTCGCGAGCCATTAGTCGATGTCATCAACGAATCAGAACAGGTGCGAGTAGTTGCAGAGCTCCCCGGCGTCGAGAAGTCCGACATCAAAACCACAATGACTGAAAACACGTTAACCATCAGCGTCGACTCCCCTTCACGGAAATACTACAAAGAAATTGAACTCCCTTCAAGCGTCGACCCAGACACTTCCAAAGCCTCATACAACAACGGCGTCTTGGAAATCGCCCTCCGAAAGGTAAAACCAAAACCACGGGGCAGAGAAATCAAAATCGACTAAGCCGTAATCGTTCCCCATACTTTTTTTCTCTTTTTTCCTCTAATCTATCGTTCCCGATCCAGCGACTCGCCGAAGAAGGTGTGAGAGGGAGTTCGTTTGCCGGTCAGAGTTTGGCCAGGGTGCTTTTGATCTCTTCGTAGTTCGGTTCCTTAGTCGGGTCTTCTGAAACCCACTTGTACCGAACGACCCCGTTCGTATCTAGAATGAATACGGATCTCTTGGCTACGATGTAGCCTTTCAGGCCAGCGAAGTCGTTGTGGAATATGTTGAGCTTCTTGATCGTGTCCCTCGAATAGTCGCTCAGTATGGGAAACTGCAACTGGTGGGCTTCAGCGAATGCCTTGTTGGTGAACGGGTCGTTGACGCTTATGGCTACAACTTGTCCCGGCAAGGTTTGCATTGAGTCCCTGAAAGTGCACATTTCCTTAGTACAGGGCCCTGTGAAGGCACCGGGGAAGAAGGCTACGACGGTTTTCTTTCCCAAGAATTCGTTCATTGACCTCTGCTTTCGGTCTTGGTCGTGCAATTGGAATTCGGGAAGTTTCTGCCCAATCTCGACGGACAATCCAAGTCGCCTGATTTGAAAGAAATTAGCCTTACAATTAACCGTTACCCCATTCAGGTCTGGGTGAATTGTTCACATCGTATTCGTAAGTTCCAAATACTTTCGTCCGTTTCGAGAGTGCAGCTGGCCTTCATGGAGGTACCGTTTGTCCCGGTGCAGGTAGGCCTTTGAAGTCCTTGTCTAGTTTCGCGACCAGATGCCAAGGTAGAGCAAATGGGTTCTGGATCGTTCCGACGACCGTTATTTTCTTCGCTACCAGCGCATCTACCAGAACGGCAAGTCCACCACCGATTGCGTATAGATAATCCCTGTGGGGGCCTGAAGCTAGAGCTTCAAGATTCACAAACCTAACAGTCTGAGCCTTCGCCTTCTCAATCTCATCCAACAAGCCTTTGACAAGTTTCTTCTCGATCGTGTCGAAGGCTTGCCCAGTTAACATGTGGTGCAGTTCACTAGTGGGCTGGTAGGCTTCAAGATTGTATGGTTCAAGTAGCTTGTTCAATGCGTTTCCGTCTATAACGTACTCTTGCGTCTCGGACATGGGAAGGTTCATCTCGGGGAGAACTGTTGACATTCAACCATCGTTATAGCTGTTTTCCGATACCCCCAAACAATGGTCGGGATTATGAGATTCTTGGTTCGGCTGTCGAATAAGGGAAAATATGCGCCGTCTGATAGAAAGCAGTTGAGTACCCTCGCGTACGCAGCCGTTCGAGCGTTGGGTGCGGATGTGGGAAACCTTCGAGTCAGCAGCTCCGCAGTCGAACTGGACCTTTTGCTAAAGTCCCAGGCAAATGTGGACAAGGCAGTTGGGGCGCTGGAGGAACGGATAGGGCCGAAGTTGACGATTAGGCAGCTGGACGTGCAGGACGTTCCTATGGAAAGTGCTGAGGCCATCAAACTCGGGTTCGCCCTGTTTAATGAGGAACGATACTGGGAAAGCCACGAAGCCTTGGAAGAAGCATGGCGCCGATCAGCTGGCGCTGAGAAGGAAATTCTACAGGGCATTATCCTCCTAGCGGCAGCACTCGTCCATCTGCAGAAAGGCGAAGATGATGTTACCCTCTCTGTGATGAAACGCGGCTATGAAAAACTGGCGGGACACAGCGGTGAACACTTCCGAGTTGACATTTCGGCTCTAAAGGAAACCATCGGGAGAATGCTGACTGGGAGCCCCAATTTTTTCAAGATCACGACAACCAGCTAGAGGAGTTCCGCAGCCCGGAACAATGCGCAGATCGATTTCGCATCACGGATTTCACCCGAGCGAACCTTTCCTAGGGCATTCTCCAATGACAATATTTCCAGGTTGATTTCCTCATCTTCATCCGTATGCATCTCGGATTTGACCAGTCCTTTAGCCAGGTAAACATGAATTTCTTCCGTACTATAGCCGGGGACGGGGAAGAATTCCATGATTTTCTCAATTTCCTTGCACGCGTATCCTGTCTCTTCTTCAAGTTCTCTAACAGCGCACTCTTCGGGTTGTTCTCCTCCCTCCATTGTTCCGGCGGGGACTTCAAGGAGGTCTGTTGCGATTGCGTACCTGAATTGGCGCACTAAGACGACATTTCGTTCTTGGATTATCGGTACAATTGCAGCAGCGCCCCGGTGCTCGATAACCTCACGGGTAGCCGTCTTACCGTTCCCCAACATTACTTGGTCGACGCGCAGGTTCAAGATCCGGCCATCGTACACACGGGACGAAGACGTGCAACGTTCCATTTCTATCCAGGTCCCGAATAGTGGCCGTGAATATGAGAGGTTCGCCCAGGGAGGGGTCGATGCGCCAAATTGTTCCGTTTGGTGTTTGGTACTGTTTTTATTGAAAGCACCATACTGCTAGCGGCATAAGGACTGCGCATTGACTCAGAAACTGGTTCCAGATACTTCGATAATTATCGACGGCAACGTACCGTCGGTAATCGAGAAAGGTGGGCTGACTGACGTTGAAATTGTCATCCCGTACGCAGTGTTAGATGAACTTCAGGCACAGGCTTCGAAGGGACGGGAACCAGGGTTCGTTGGGCTTGAGGAAATTAAGAAACTGAGGACCTTTTGTGAGAGTAAAGGCATCAAACTAACATTTCTTGGCCAGCGTCCCGGGTACAACGATATCATGCTTGCAAGGAGCGGAAGGCTCGACGCGCTCATTACGGATGTTGCGAGGTCTGAGAATGGAATTCTTCTTACCGCCGACTACGTGCAAGCACTGGTCGCTGAAGCATCAGGCGTGCAGGTGAAACACGTCCCGGGCGAGGTGAAGACCACAGGCCTCGCTTTCGAGAAGCTATTCACAGCTGACACATCGAGCGTTCACCTAAAGGAGGGAACACGGCCTCTCGCAAAGACGGGCAAGCCAGGAAAATTCGAGTTAGTTAGACTCTCTGAAACACCCAGCACAACTGAAGAGGTCGAACAGGTCATTCGAGAAGTTACCGAGGCAGCAAGGGTTAGCCGGGAAGGCTTTGTTGAAATAAACAGGGCGGGCGCCATGGTCATCCAACTGGGCCGCTTTCGTGTTGCAATTACCAGGCCACCGTTATCAGACGGCTTGGAAGTTACGATTGTTCGTCCCGTCGTGAGCCTTACGCTCCAAGACTATAAGCTGTCTGGGAAATTGATGGAACGGCTCGCCACGGGAGCCGAAGGAATTCTCATAGCAGGCCCTCCAGGGTCGGGCAAAACAACTTTTGCTTCGTCCCTAGCTGAGTTCTACTTGAAGCAAAACAAAATCGTCAAGACGCTTGAATCCCCGAGAGACTTACAGGTTGGCCCAGAAATAACTCAGTACGGTCCGCTGGAAGGGGATTTCGAGAAAACGGCGGAGATTCTCCTCCTCGTGAGGCCGGACTATACGGTATTCGACGAAGTTAGGAAAACCAAGGACTTCATGATCTTCGCCGACATGCGCTTAGCGGGAGTCGGTATGATCGGCGTCGTGCACGCCAGCGAGGCGATCAATGCCATACAAAGATTCATCGGCCGTGTCGAGCTGGGAATGATCCCGCACATCATAGACACAATAATTTTCATCCAGTATGGAGAGGTACGCAGCCTCTTCACGCTAAACCTCACAGTTAAGGTTCCAACCGGCATGATTGAGGCTGATCTCGCCCGGCCAGTGGTTGAGGTTCGTGACTTCGAAAAAGGCGCTTTGCAATACGAGATCTACACGTTCGGCGAGGAGAACGTGATCATTCCAGTAAGCGACGCAAAACCCGCAATCAGCGCTGCACATAAGCTCGCTGAGGAAAGAATACTGCAGGAAATCAGGAAGTTTGACCCTGGTGGAGAGGTCACATTGGTGTCCGACAACCGCGCCCTCGTCCGCGTCGATAACGAAATTGTTCCCATACTCATCGGGAAGAAAGGCGTCACCGTCACAAAACTGGAGGAGAAGCTCGGCGTCAAGATCGATGTAGAACCGCTAGCGCCAAGTGCTGCGGGCAAAGAGGTTCGCTACGAGGTAAGGGAAGTCGGCAACCGTATTGACCTCGTATTTGATGAAGACCTTACCGGCGTGGCTGCCAATGTTTACGTTGGTGACCAATACTTGTTCTCTGCTACGATCGGGAAGAAGGGCCAAATTAGGGTGTCAAAGAAATCTGACTTAGGCCGCAGCCTGTTGCGAGCTTTAGTCTCAAAGCAGAGGATTCGAGTTCTCATCTAGCCGCAATCAGAGTTCCAGCTTCACATCTGCCCCGGACAGCTTCCGTGAGAATGCCTCGATCTCTCTCAATAGCGAACCAATCTGTTCGTCAAGTCGCTTTTCATTTCCAACCGCTCGTTGCAACTCCCCCCTCAGCTCTTCATGGATAGCGCGGTTTGCTCGGCCCTTCTGGCGGAGGTCTCTAAGTTTCTGGACTAGGGCCGCCGTTTCTTGGTCAGCTAAGAGCCTGTCATAGGTACTCTTGCGGTCTCGAGATGTTTCATGAATTTTCGACAACGAATTTACTGAGACGACTTGTTCTGCTCGTTCAACGACTTTTTTAGCTTCACGCTGTTTGAGCGCCAGTTTCCCGCTCGTCACTGCCCCCGATAACGCTGTCATGACCGCCTTCAAGCGCGGGTAGCCACTCTCTTCCGAGAGGAATGTTGCGAAAGGTTTCTTGACGTACTCCTTCGTGCTATCTCTCACTTCGATAGGGAGTGGGTAGTCCCCGCGCTCAGAAATCGAGATGAGCTTCTTTAACGGCCTCCCTAGCCTACTAAACCCGGTACGGATTAGTTCCCCTCTCAGCGCTCTCAGCTCTGAGTCAAGTTGCATGTATTCTTTGATCTTCGGGTTCCGACGAATCTCCCCGACTTGGTCCTTCAGCGATTTGTCAACGCGTTCAGTTTCTCCGAGTTTTTCCTCTAAGGCCTGTCTTTGTTGTGATGCGGATTCCCTTAGCGTCTGCATCTTCGATAGAGAATCAAGCTTCTCGCTTAACCCCTCTAGGGAGTGAAGTAAGGCCCCTCGCCCGATCAGGAAATTGTGAAGTTCGTCGCCTAGCCTTCGTAGTTTGTCAATGTTGCCACCGAGCGTCATCATGTCGATAATGTAGTACGGCCGGATCTGTCGGAGCCATGTCTCCCTAGTTCGGGCTGCTTCCGATGCAAGCTTCGACGTCTCGCGTTGTAGATTCCTCAGGCTTCCCGAATCCTTCTCAGTCGGGACGCTAAATTGTTTGAACATATCCGGGATTATTGTTGTCAACCTTGCAACTGCTTTCGCCGCCCTGTACTGGGCTCTGTTGTCGCGTTTTGATTCCATTTCTTGTTCCGCTTTACGTGCGAGTTGAGCGCAGAATTCTGTAATCGAATCTAATCCGCGTGTTATCTCCATGATTAGTTTGTCACGTTCACGTTCTGCTTGGGATAGGTTTGATGATAGTGATTTCCGCAGCCATTCTTGTAATTTTGAAACTGGAATTTGATTGGCCATGGAGGACACTAGGGATTTGCTAGCCTTCGGATGACGCGGCTTAGAGGTTATGGCCGGATTATAATATGTTCCGTGGCTTATCTTGCGTCTTCTCGCAGAGTGATCAAAATGGTTTCAACTGTTTCTTCTGCTCGGTCGATGCGTTTCGTGATATCATTGACCATGGCGTCGTACGTTTCACGAGTCGATCTGCCTGCCCTGTACTGGGACCTCACCTGATTCAGGCTGGTTCGTGACACGTGGATTTCCGCTTCTGCCCTGTCGATTCTTCGAATCAGTTCATCGTACCGTGGGCTGACTGCACGAAGTTCGGCTTTGATTTCCATCAGGGACTTATTGATTTCGTCCAGCCTGAGTTCCATAACTTTCGTTCGTCGCCTGAACTCATGCTTCACCAAACCGCCCCTAGCCACTTCCTCTTCCATGACAACGAGTTCCCTTGATAATGCAAGTCTCTCGTCATACAAGCCAACGAACTCCCTAAGCTTCTCAACGGGAACCGGGACTGCGAGTTCTGGGCCTCGCCTAACCATGACCGCCAATGCAAATGCTGCAATCGCAAGCTCCAGCCCGACGAGCCACGGCAGAGCACCAAACGCTGACGAGAACGGCGAACCATTCAAAGTTAGTCCAACAGTCAAGTTGTTCATCGTCGAGATGCCCTGAAGCGCAAACTCGCGACTGTTTGGGTTATATTCAATGGGGCTCGATATGGGTGACTGCGGTAGAGTCTTGATATCGCCGACGGTAACTCCGTTGGGCGTTATGATTCTGACAGTTGCATTATCGAATAGAAGGTCGTCTCCATTGTTCAAAAGGCCGATGGTTAGGTTGTATGTTCCCCACCAGTTCAGTTGTTTGAGGTACTGCGACGTGGGGAGGTTGTAGGTCAATGTGAATGTGAAGTTCTCCTTAGATCTCACGCCGGAAGCATACCTTGGGGATACCGTGATTTGGTAGGGTGCGGTAGGATTCTGTGTGGTTGTCCACATCGCGCCCACCACGTCATACGCCATAACGTTTGAGGCGCCTTGGGGAAGGGTGATTGGCATGGATGTGATTGGTATGCCGATGTTGTGTAGGTTGTAAGTGTCCTGCACGTTGAGTACGCCTGTACTGCCGACGGTGATGTCACGCTCAGCCGACGTTAAGTCTACAAGATACTGGTTGACCGTGCTGTACGGAGCATAGAACGTGTCGTTTGAGTAGGCCTTCCAAGGCTGGTACTCCCTGAAAAGGGCGGGTAGACCGTTCAGAGTTACGGTTTGGTAGGGCGAGTTCCGGGGAAGCACGAAGTTTGAGGCTTGCACCGCTACAAACGTCACATTTGCCACTCTAGCGTCCTGCGTAAGAATGGGTGCCGCGGTAAAATTATACTGAAACCCGCCAACGACCTCTGTTATCAAACCGGACATCAGCAATGCCACTCTGAATTCGTAAGTTTTGTTAAAGGTCAAATCTTCGGCGAAATGAACCCGCATCCAATAGACGTCTGAGCTTGGGTTGACGTTGCCGTCTACGGTTAGGGTTCTTCCCGCGCTATCCTTTGAGAGCGCATAGTACACGTTGTTTCGATACTGGCGTGAAAAGCCGAAATCCAATGAGGATACTGGTGTTGAACCGCTGTCATAATGGACTCTGTAACTGTCCAAAAGATGTAAGACTCCCCACTGCCCTAGGTCGACGATCCTCACGACATCTATCGTCAGGTGCGGCTGTGAGTCTGCATGGAGCGGAGCAACCATTCCTAGAGCCAAGACCAAGACTAGGGCAACTACTGCTAACTTCATTTTCAACTTCAGTTTGGCTCCGCTTTCATCGGATTCCACGAAAGGATTGTCCCGTCAATGGGGAGTTCAATATTTATTCATTCTGCTGTCTATGGATTGATTCAATTTTGCAAAAGTGATGAGTGCCACTCGTCGGGAATATCCCCCATTTTCTTCGCTGGAATTCCTGCGAAAATTGTTCGCGGGGGCACATTGGAGTTCACCATTGCTTGTGAACCGACGACAGACCCCTCCCCCACAATGACGCCTGGGAAGATTAGTGCGTTCGCTCCGATGCTAGCGCCCCTCTTCACAGTCGGCCCAACCAGTTTGAATGGTTTCTGGGCGACGTACTTGTCGTTTGTGAAGACACAGCAGGGCCCGAGGAACACGCCGTCCTCTACAGTCGAATAGGTGCAAATGTATACCCCAGTTTGAATCGAGACCTTCGCCCCTATCTTCGTGCTTCCATCAATCACTACGTTGGTTCCAATTTTGGTTCCGCTGCCAATCGTCACATTCTCTCGGACTAGCACGTTGTGTCCGAATGCGACATCGTCTGCAGCCTTCACGTTCGAGTAGAGTGTTGTTCCAGGCCTCAGGATACAGTTCTCGCCGACGGTGGTTGCTTTCTTCCCCTTTATTCTGTGCAAACGTGCCATTTCCCTAAGCTCATTAGCGGCTGGGAACCCAATGATGCAGTTCGGGCCGACATAGGTACCTTTCCCGATAGTTAGAGGCCCATACAGGACCGCATTCGAATCGATGAATGTTCCCTTACCGGTTCGTACCCGGCCAAGGAGCCTAGCGCCCGCGCCAACATGCGTTCTAGGGCCAAGCAAGCGCTTGTTCTCAACGACTGCTGTTCGATCAATCGTGCGTGAATTCAACGGAATCTTAACCGTTCCTTCAATGATGTTCAAGGACTTAACTGCATTTGTTTGAGGGCTATTCTCTAACTCTTCAAACAACCATAATCGAATAATATGAACTGAGGGTAAGGGCCGCCGCGAGGAAGCGGAACTTGTCGAGGGCTCATCCGTACATTCCCAATAGCGACGAATCAATCAAGCGCCAGATGCTCAGCGATATTGGCGTGGGGGTAATCGAGGATCTCTTCAAAGACATTCCTTCATCCATACGAGCGAAAGCTTCCCTCGCGATACCGTCGAAGCTTTCGGAGATGGAGGCAAGGCGCCATGTCGAAGCCCTTCTCAACAAGAACCTCTCAACACGTGATCTCTTGTCTTTTCTTGGAGCGGGTGTCTGGCCCCACCATGTTCCGGCAGCGGTCGACACAATAACCAGCCGCGGAGAATTCCTAACCTCCTATACACCCTACCAGCCTGAAATCTCACAAGGGATGCTTCAGGCCATGTTCGAATATCAGAGCATGATCTGCGAGCTAACCTCAATGGACTACGCAAACAGTTCGTTGTACGACTGGTCAACCTCGCTAGGAGAAGCGGCCAGAATGGTATCACGCGTTACCCACCGTGACGAGTTCATTGTACCGCATTTCATTCACCCCGAACGCCTCTCAACGTTGCGAACGTTTTGCGAACCCGCAGATATCAAAGTCGTTGAGGTCGCACAAGATAAGCGGACTGGAGCCGTGGATCTTACTGACCTAAAGAGGAAATTGACGGCGCGGACGGCAGGAATTTACGTAGAATATCCTTCGTTTCTGGGGTTCGTGGAGCAGTCGTGTGAAGAAATAGCCCAACTCACCCACAATGGCGGAGCTCTCTTTGTTGTTGGAAGCGAACCAATCTCGTTAGGCGTTTTGAAAGCCCCCGGCGAAATAGGGGCGGACATAGTTGTTGGGGAAGGGCAGCCGCTGGGCAACCATATGAACTATGGTGGACCCCTATTGGGCATCTTTGCCTGCAAAGGCGATGGGCTTCTCCGACAAATGCCAGGTCGAATTATCGGAAAGACAACAACTCAAGATGGCAAACAGGACGCCTATTGTATGGCGTTACAAACAAGAGAGCAACACATTCGACGGGAGAAGGCAACCTCAAACATTTGCACAAATGAAGCTCTCTTGGCGCTAGCCGCCGCGAGTTACCTGGCCTTGCTGGGCCCGAAAGGGATCGAGGAACTTTGTGCGACAATATTGGATCGGACCGGTTACGCCATGGGTCAATTGCGAAAGGTCCGCGGAGTTTTAGTTCCATGTTTTGACGCATTTCACTTCATGGAATTCACAGTGAACTTCGATAAGTCCAGGAAAAGTGTGGCCGAAATAAACGAGTTAATGTTGAACGCAGGGATACAAGGGGGCCTAGACTTAAGCAGGTATTTCCCAGAACTCGGCCAAACAGCGCTTTACTGCTTTACCGAAGTTCACACACACCAGGACATTGACATGCTCGCCGACAAGCTTCAACAAATCTTGGGGGCCTGAGATAGTTGGTGTATGCTCAAGCGAAATGGGATGAACCGCTTATCATCGAATTATCGCAGCCGGGGAAAATAGGTTTCCATCAACTTTCCTCCACTAACGAAGGCGATGCCGCCTTAAGGAGCATCCCATCTAGAATTCGACGCGCCGCTCCTCCAGCGTTGCCAGAAGTTACGGAGATTGAAGTAATTCGCCACTTTACACGCCTCTCGCAAGAGAACTTCGGGGTCGACCTCGGTATCTATCCGCTGGGAAGTTGCACAATGAAATACAACCCGAAACTCTGTGACCTCATAGCTGCTTCACATAAAATACAAGAAATGCACCCCTACCAGGAATCGAGGACCGTTCAGGGAATTCTTCAGATCCTATACGAGGCGACGAATTTCCTCTCGAACATCGTGGGCATGCAGAAGGTAACATTGCAACCAGCCGCCGGGGCGCATGGTGAATACACGGGTGTACTGCTAATGCGGGCTTACCATCGAGACAGATCTGACATGAAACGTGATGAGATTATCGTTCCAGACTCAGCACATGGGACGAACCCTGCGAGCGCAGCGATGGCCGGGCACAAAGTCGTCGAGGTTCCGTCAAATTCACAGGGGTGCGTGGACACGGAGGCGCTGAAGAGCGCGGTCGGGCCGAAAACGGCCGGGCTAATGATTACAAACCCCAACACGCTCGGCATCTTCGAACGTGATATCCTCGAAATCGCTGGCATAGTCCACGATTCTGGCGGGTTGCTCTATTACGATGGTGCCAACCTCAACGCAATCATGGGTAAAGCTAAACCGGGCGACATGGGCTTCGATGTCGTTCACATCAACCTGCACAAAACCTTCGCAACCCCGCACGGAGGAGGAGGACCAGGCGCCGGCCCCGTAGGTGTCACAAGCCGCCTCGTGGACTACCTGCCAGTTCCAACCGTGGAATTTGATGGGACGAAATACTATTTGGACTACAATAGGCCGAAGAGTATCGGACGGGTCAGGGCGTTTTACGGAAGCGCCGCCGTGGTTCTTCGTGCTTACGTCTACATTCTGCTCCATGGGAAAGAAGGCCTAGAAGCAGCTTCTGAGGTTGCGGTTCTCAACGCCAATTACATGGCCCACAAACTTCGAAGAATCAAGGGCTTTTCGCTTCCTTACGGGGAAGGCGTCCCGAGAAAGCATGAATTCGTTTTGTCCGCTTCGGGCCTTGCAAAGGAAACAGGCGTTACGGCACTGCAGGTAGGAAAGAGGTTACTAGACTTCGGAGTGCACCCACCAACCGTCTATTTCCCCATGATCGTAGAAGAGGCAATGATGACGGAGCCTACCGAAACGGTGGCTAAAGAGGAACTTGACGCTATGATAGGAGGCTTCGCAAGGATTAGCGATGAGGCCTACTCGAAATCCAGCGAACCCGCGACCAGCCCTCATGCAACGAGTGTAACGAGAATTGACGAAGCGAAGGCCAACAGGCCAAAGTCAATGCAGTTGACATGGAGAATGAGCGGTTCAGGTCACAAGTAGCCCTCAAGCGAAGAATCATTCTCGTGGGAACTCCTTGAAAGTGAAAATCTGCTATTTCGCATCGGTTCGGGAAGTGGTCAACATGCGAGAGGAGAGCGTGGATATTCCCCGTGGCACAAATGTACGGAAGCTTCTCGACCTCATCGTGACAAAGCATGGCGACAAACTAAAGGAATACTTGTTCGATGAGGCTGGGAACCCCCGCTCATACCTTCAATTCATTCTGAATGAGAAGTCGATCTCTGAATCGGGCGGATTCTCAACTGAATTGACGGACGGATGCACATTTGCAATTATACCACCCGTCGGCGGAGGGTAACTCTCCGTTGAGCGTATCCATCAAGCCTAAACTAGGCACCGCTATGCCAAACCCTGACGCAGGAACGAGCAATCTTTCCTGATTCTTGGAGAAATATCACAAGCGAACTCGTCCGTTAGAGCCTTTCGCGACCGCTAGGATGCTCAAATCGCACCGGACTGAGACCCGTTCCCAAAAATAGTCCAACGTATCTCCATCACAAATCCCTCAGTCCGTCAGTAAAGGTGAGCTATTGGCTACAGAAATTTCCATTCGGAATCTCCTTGACGAATTTGATTTATTCCAAATGGAACCGCAATCAGCGGAAGGGGAACGCCTCAGCCTAAGGTTGGGTATCGATCAGATTGAAACGCTCACTTGAACTTGTAACTTAGTTTCCGGACTTTATTCATGATAGTTGTGGCGTGTCCTTCTGCCCGGACCTTCCCTTCTTTAATGGCCTTAAGGATGTCCTTCACATCGCTGGAGTCAGCATCAATGACGCTGTAGGCGTCGCCAATTGTCTGTGGGATATGGGAGTCACTCCCTCCGACCTGTGGAAGCTTGAACCTTCGCGCATCTCTGCGTGCCAACCAATTTGACACGTAGAACGACAAGGCGTCGGCATTTACTGTCTCGACCGCGTCTGGCCTCACTGTTAGTCGTGCAATCTTGACACACTCGGAGACGGGGTCGTAGGGGTGAGGAATTATTGCGACTCCATCTTGATCGTGGATCTTCTGAATGGTTTCGTCCGCTGGAAGCCTTGGTGGAATCATCTCTCGAATGCCCAACGCCAATACATGCCCATCCTTGGAAGAAATTTCAACAGCAGGAAGGATTAGTGCGTCCGGCAGCTTGGGCGGGTCGAATCTATCATGCTCCGCCACAGCCACACCGTCGAGCCCTCGGCTCTTGATGATTTTGGGGAGGTCCTCACGTCTAGTGTGGCCGTCGTACGAGCCGACTGTGTGGACGTGCAAATCGAGTTTGAGTGATGGCGTCTTCGACCACCGTCATGACTGCGCCGGCACGGAGACCTTGTGGAAGAGTGGGGTCGCTTTGCCTATGGTGTGACCAGGCTTGAGGGCAAGTTTTCCCGCGTCCCACCATCCTTGCTCTTCGGTCAGGTTGAGTTGTTCGCGAATATGTTGCGCCGTTTCCGGCAGGAATGGGGAAATTAGGATGCCTATCGATCTGACGACCTGCGCGGCGAAGTAGAGTGTTGTAGCCGTTTTCGCCCGATCCTTCTTCACGAGATGCCATGGTTCCCGTTCGCTTAGGTATTGGTTTCCGGCCCTTGCGAGTTCAATGGTTTCCGCAAGCGCGCTTCTCAATTGAAATTGGTCGAAGAGTTCGGATACCTTTGAGGGTGATGACTCTATTCGATTCTTTAAGGCCTCATCTTTTTCGTCCAGTTCTTGCGGTTCGGGTATCTTTGAGTTGAAATTGCTGTTCACGAATGTGAGCGTGCGGTGGACGAAGTTTCCTAACACATCGTTTAATTCGCTATTCACGTGACTTTCGAAATCTCGCCACGTGAAGTTTGCGTCTCGAGCCTCAGGCCGGATAGCCATGAGGACGTACCGCCAGTACTCGGCCGGGGCAACTTTCAATGCTTCATCAATCCAGACTCCGACCTTCTTGCTCTTAGAGAATTTTTGTCCATCAAATAGAATGAATTCGGTTGAGGATACCTGCCATGGCAGTACATAATCCTCATGCGTCGCTAGGAGGAGGCTTGGGAAAATGATTACGTGGAACGGAATGTTATCCTTCCCGATGAAATGCACGTTTCTGGTCTGCTTGTCGAACCAGAAATCCTTCCAAGCATCAGGCCTGCCTGATTTTTCAGCCCACTCTATCGATGCCGAAACATAGCCTAAGACCGCTTCCAACCAGACATAGATGGTCTTTCCCTCGGCTCCGGGAAATGGTGCTGCAATGCCCCATTTGTTGTCCCTCGTCAGGGCTCGGGGCTTGAGGCCTTCCTCGAGCCACTTTAGTGAGAAGTTGCGAGCGTTGTCTGGCAGTTGTTTGTTCTCTTGGACAAGGGTGAGGAGTTTGTCTCTAAATTTCGGCAGGTCGAAGAACCAGTGTTTTGACGTCTTAACGGTGGGAGCCTTACCACAGAAAACGCACCTGGGCCGAATTAGTTCGAGCGGGTCGAGTACGCGGCCGCATGAATCGCATTGGTCGCCCCTAGCTTGTTCGTAGCCGCAGTGGGGGCATGTTCCCTCGACAAAGCGGTCGGGGAGGAATCTTTGATCCTTCCCGCAATATGGTAAGTTGACGTCTTGAGTATACACGTAACCGTTGTCGTACACTTTCTTGTAGAGCTCTTGAGTGTAGCGAATATGAACCGGGCTTTCGGTCCTCGTGTAATTGTCGAGGCGTATATTGTAGGCGTCGAGTAGGTCGCAGATTTGCTTGTGGATTTCGTCAGTCAGCTGCTTCGGCGAAACGCCCCTCTTTATGGCTTCAACTTCAATGGGCGTTCCATGTTCGTCCGAACCCGTTACCGCAATGACCTCTTCGCCTTTGAGGCGGAGGTATCTAGCGTAGACATCCGCGCTGAGAAGGTGGATAAATGTGCCCAAATGAGGGACTGAATTTACGTAGGGCCAGGCAGAGTTGACTATCCATTTCCCCATTCATGACCGCCTCCAGTCGGGCCCGTTCGCTAACAAGCAAGAAATCAGTAAGTGTTTTTTCCGCCTGTTCGTATTGATCTTTAGTTGCGGCCCCTCCAAAAGCTTCCTTACGCTTACCGTCCGTGTGACCAGATTAACATTTCTTTCCTAAAAGGGAATCAAGAAATATGGCGCTTCGTATCCTTCTGGTGGAAATCAACTTTGAGTGGAGATTACACGAAACTGCTAGAGCGGGCCTATTCCAACCTTCCTAAGATCGTGGGGACGGGGGAAAGGTTCGAGATACCAAGAGTTGTCGGCATAAGGATGGGTAGGCGGACGATTATCCAGAATTTCGGCGACATTAGTGGCAAAATCAATCGAGACCCCCACCATTTGCTCAAGTTTCTGTCCAGAGAACTGGCAACAGCCGCGTCCCTCGATGGCGCGAGGGCCATATTCCAAGGCAGGTTCGATGTTGGAACCGTAACACGGCTTCTGAACATTTACGCTCAACGTTATGTGATATGCCCAATATGCAACCGGCCTGATACGAAAATCGAGAAGGAAGGGAGGTACCTCTTCCTCCGCTGCGAGGCGTGTGGTGCGAGGTCTTCCATACTCCCCGTCTAAGAAAGTGTGCCCCCGCGTGAGCAAAGTCTCCCTTCGAATCTTCAAAGACGCAAAGTACACCCTCGTGGCCGTTTGTGATTCCGAACTTCTCGGCGCAACATTTCGTGAGGGAAAGTTGAAGCTCGAAGTGAAGGTTGATTTCTACAAGGGCGTTTCCACTAGCATTCCCGAAGCGCTGCAGGCCATTGACGGGGCAGACATAGCGAACCTTGTGGGCGAGGGCATAGTTGAAGCGGCGGTTCAAGGGGGTTTTGTCGACCCATCCGCGATTGTCCGTATCGGCGGGGTGCCGCACGTCCAGATGATCAGAATGTGAATGGCGCTGCGCGGTCTGTTTGCTTGCGGTGGGCTGTAGGCTTATTTAGGCTGGTCGGAATATAGGCGCGACGAAACTTCGGTGGAAAATGTGGGTAAGAAGAAGGTTCTGAGTGAAGGCGAACTCAGGGAAATGGTCATGCCCGATGAGGGGCAGCTGCTGGGAATTGTAACTCAGATGTTGGGTTATGATAGGCTGATGGTCAAGTGTGGGGACGGACACGAGAGAGTCTGCAGAATTCGAGGTAAGATGAAGCGCCGAGTCTGGATCAAGGTCGGAGACACGGTCTTGGTTGCTCCGTGGGACTTCCAGGCCGATAGCAGAGGAGATATTCTCTGGCGATATACGGAAAGCCAATCAAACTGGCTACGAAACCAAGGTCGTCTGGCTGCCTAGTTTTTTCTTAGATGAGATTGTTTGGTGGGGAAAGTGGAGTCCGTAGCTGAGCGGAAGCTACGCCGCAGGGTTGCCCGCTACGAAGTAGAACGGTTAATGAGGAAGAAACGTAGCGAGGAGATGGAGACTCTTGAAGAGGTTTTCGACAAGTCGACTCTGATGATAGTGTATCGTTTGCTGAACCGCGGGTACATCCGAAACATCAATGGCGTAGTGCGTTCAGGAAAGGAATCACGTCTGTATTGGGGCGTTGGACGAAGAGACAAGCTAGTAGCGATCAAGATTTTCTTGACCACGTCTGCGGGATTTGTGAGCGGCAGGATGATGTACATACAAGGCGATGAAAGGTTCAAGAACACTAGAAAAGACACAAGGTCGCTCGTTAACCTTTGGGCTCTGAAGGAATTCAGGAACCTCCAACAAGCACGTGACGCGGGTGTCCGGGTCCCCATGCCATTGAAGGTAGAGGGAAACGTCCTGCTTATGGAGTTCATCGGAAGAAACGGTATTCCCGCTCCGCTGCTGAGGGAGACACCCTTAGACCACCCAGCCCGAGTATACGACAAAATTGCTGAAGCTGTAAGAAGGCTCTACCAAAAAGCCCAACTTGTACACGGTGACCTAAGTGAGTATAACATTATGATAGTTGACCTGGAACCGGTAATCTTTGACTTCGCCCAAGCCGTGCCCCCTGAACATCCCATGGCCCGCAAGTTTCTCGAAAGAGACTTGATTCGCATGAATGAATATTTCTCGCGGATCGGCGTAACCGTACCTCCGATTGAAAGATTAACGAAGTGGGTGACGGGTGAAGATGTCGACGCGAATTAGCACCACAATCCCCTCCGAACGCATGGGCGTGCTCATCGGAAAGGACGGTTCGACTAAGAGCAAAATTGAAGATGCATTCAAGGCGCACTTGCTAATCCAAAGTCAAGGCGGTGTCGTAGAAATCGTTCCCCGAGAAAATTCTGACGACCCAACCACCATCCTTCGAGCTCGCGACGTCGTCCTCGCGATTGGCCGCGGTTTCTCGCCCGAGCGAGCGATGGAACTCGTCGATGACGACATCATCCTCGACATCATCGACCTGAGGGAAACATTCGGAAGAAACGAAAATGAGATTTCAAGGCTTAAGGGTCGAGTGATTGGGCGCGAAGGCAAGATTCGCAGGCTAATAGAGGAAATGACGGACGCGAAAGTCTCGGTCTACGGCCACACAATTTCCCTGATAGGCGAATACGAAACCGTGACTGCCGCGAGGGTAGCAATCGAACTCTTGCTCAAAGGCAAACAACATTCCACCGTGTACAAACTGCTTAGAAAGATAAAGAGCGAAGCCAAGAAAAGAGAAACCCTTGAGCTATGGCAGAAGCCGCCTACGTGACACGAAGCAACCATCATCAGCTTTATCCCCCAGCTTCACAAACATAGGCGAACCCTGATGGCCCTCCAAGAAGTATTCCAAGAAATATCGGCGGCAGATTTCTTCTACCGCAACCGGGACATCGCCGGGTTCACAAACCCGACAAGGGCGATATACTCCACCATCCGTGAACTAGTCGAGAATTCACTCGACGCATGTGAGACACGAGAGATTCCACCTGACATTTACATCCGAATATCTCACGAGTCGGGGCCGACAGATGGCCCGGGGGTTTACAGGGTTCATATTGAAGACAACGGGATAGGGATTCCCTACGACATCATACCTTCAGCCTTCGCGCAGGTTCTCTTCGGTTCCAAGTACAAGCTTCGTCAGACACGTGGCACCTTCGGGTTGGGCGGTAAGATGGCCATATTGTACGGCCAGATTACGACCCATGGAAACGCAATAATCATGTCCAGTACTGGTCGAACGAAGATACACCAGTACAATTTGATGATTGATATCCAAAAGAACAAGCCGGTCATTCTCAAGCACAAGACGCACCCGAACGAGAATCATTGGCACGGCGCCGTCATCGAATTCTCCACCGAGGCAGATTACACTCGTGCGATGTCCAAGATTCTGGATTACCTAATGGAAACCGCGATCGTCGCACCCTATGCAACCATAACCTACGTTGACCCGAGAGGCAGGCTCTATAGGTTCGATCGTGCGACCGTACAAATGCCTAAACCGCCGCAAGAAACTCTACCGCACCCCTATGGCGTCGACGTCGAAACGATGAAGCGCCTTATCGAGTTGACTAAGGAACGCACACTCGTCGGGTTCATGAAGAGCCACTTTCACAGAGTTGGCCGAACAATCGCAACTTCATTCCTGCAGCAAGTTGACCTGCCCCCCAAGAAGAACCCGAAGAAGCTGACACCGGAAGAAATCGTTCAGATTGTAAACGCAATGAAGAATTACAAGTTCCTTGCCCCAGACGCAAGTTGTTTGTCACCCCTTGGGGAGGAATTGCTTGAAGCGGGAATCAAGAAAGAGCTCGCGCCGGAGTTCGTTGCTGTTTATCAAAGGAAGCCATCAGCTTACGCGGGTTTCCCATTCAGAGTCGAAGTGGGCATAGCTTATGGCGGTCAAATCGAGGCCGGGGGAGGAATCAAACTTTTCAGGTTTGCGAACAAGATTCCATTACTCTTCGATGAGGCAAGTGACGTATCATGGAAAGTTGTAAACACAGAGGTTGATTGGAGACATTACAAAGTCTCCCCAGATATGCCGATTGCAGTTTTCGTTCACATCTGTTCCACAAAGGTCCCCTACAAGACTGTGGGTAAGGAATTCATTGCCGACCGACCTGATATAGAACGAGAGGTCCTGAACGCCGTTCGCGAAGTCGCGCGGAGACTCTCGTTGTTCCTTTCGAAAAAGATCCACCTGGCGCATGATAAGCACAGGCTTGATGTGTTCCAGAAATACCTGCCAAAGATTGCATCGTTCTCAGCTAAGCTCGCTAAGAAAGGTAAGCCTCCGGATGTTTCCCCACTGCTCAGGAGTGTTTTGAAGTATGAAAAAGAAGATAGTGAAGACGACCAAAGCGACCAAAGCGAGCAAGACTAGCCGAGTAGAACAACGCAGAGGCCAAGTGTTAGACAGCCTTAAGGGTTTAGGTAGCCAAATCTACGAGCAACTCTCCCAGAAACAATGGCCCACGGTTCAAATACCCAGCCGGTCCATAAACAACATACGCTATGACGAGAAGACCCGGCAATACATACTCGGCGAGCATAATGTGAAGCGCAGCGCCCGAAACATCAGACATGTCCGGCCACTAACACAACTCGTCTGGACCGGATCCTTCGTCGACGAACTTGCACGGGAAGGAAAAACATCAACCCTCAGAGACGTTTTCTATTCGGCGCAAGCATATGAAATGAGCTTCACAGACCAAGCTGAAAGCGACGACATCATAACGGACCTTGAAACAGTTCTCGGCTACTCGAGAGAAGACTTCAACGTCTTTCCCGAAGAACGCAGCGCAATCTTCGGCGACTTGACCATCCAGTACACAGTCCGAGGGTATGAAGGAAAAGAGCTGAACCTTGCATCACACCCTGACGGAATGATGATAGGGCCAGCGCTCACAAACGCAGAATTTGCAGATTGCAACGCTGACAAGGTAATTGCCATCGAGAAAGGCGGCCTATTCACGCGCTTCATTGAAGAGAGGGTTCACGAAAAATATAAGGCCCTATTGATTCACACCGCCGGGCAGGCACCGCGCGCAACACGGGCACTCCTTCGGAGATTGAACAAAGAATTGAACCTTCCAGTCTACATCTTCTGCGACGCAGACCCCTGGGGCATGCACATCGCCAACGTCATAATATCCGGCTCAGCAAACGCGGCGCATCTCCGGGAACTCAACACGCCAGACGCTAAATGGGCGGGGGTATGGGCCTCTGATATCGTAGACTACAAGCTTCCAAGCGACCCCTTAACGGACCTGGACATAAAGAGGCTCTATGAACTCGAGAAGGATCCAAGGTATAATGGAAAGCTATGGAAGAAGGAAATCGAAACATTCCTAAAAGTCAAACGCAAGGCAGAACAGGAAGCTTTCAGCCGATACGGGCTGGCCTACATCGTAGACAAATATCTGCCTGCCAAACTGAAAGAAATCAGCTGACAATTGAGAGCCAACGGCTTTCTCTCCGTTGTCTGAACCGAACCCTAATTACCGAAAATTTCGCGGCGACCTCAGAGCCGCCTCGAAACCAGCTACAGAACCCATTTCCTTAGGGAGCGTTTCATGGCTAGCGCTATGAACATGGAAAAGGCAACGATTAGGAGCCGTTCGATTGGGTAAAGCCAGAAGATGATCCTCCAGAATTCCATGAAATTGGATGGGCTCACGCCTCCGACGAACCCTGCCGCCAATTCGTAAAGAAGGCCCCCGGCGAGGTGTTGCCCCATAGTGCCTACAAAGGCTAGGAATCCTATTGCTATGATCTGCTGCAAACCAGAGCTGTTTACCCACCGAGGGGTCTTAGGGGCGATTGGCGATAGAAGGAGGATGAGTGCGACAATGTGCAGCCACGTGTAAGGCACGTAGCCAAAGCCAAACAGTAGGCTGTAAGGATTCAAGATGAATGCAAGAAAGACTGTACCGTAAATTCCCTGTGCGATTCTGTAGCGGCCTGAGAGCAAAAGAGCGGCCACGGTGACATTGACAAGGGCTGGAAGGAAATCGAGGCCGAAGAACACGGGTGGCCTAGCGCCATAGGCCAGAACTGTTCCGATGAAGACTGAAAGAGTGCCGCTCCAAAGGCCGCAGAGCAAAGCAATCGAGGTCAGAAGAAAATCGCCCGCAGTGAATCGGCTGGAAATTCCGACCATTTGAAATGTGGGAACACTTCGGAGCACGAAATAGACCGCGGCAAAGGACGCGGCCAACGTGATTTGGCGAGTTCTTGGCCTGCTATGACTGAGTGGAGGCATAGGGAGCATCTTAAGAGAAGTTCTTTACTGCGTCGGCAAAGGCTTGGTAACTTTCCGGTTCGGCACGTGAGTCGAACGACGCAATGAAGTATGCGGTTTCTGGGCCAGCCAGTTTTTGCAACTTCTCAGCAATATTTCGGACTGCTTCCGAATGATTCCCGGCACCGCCTGAAAGTCGCCGAAAGATTCCGGACCACGATTTTAGAATGCTGTTTGGCTGACGCCCATACCCAGCGCATCTTTTGTCGAGGTATTCGTTTCGACGTTCGACTCCATCTTTGCTAAGCCCCCAGTGGTTCCATCCGTCAGCATGTTCTGCGACGACGTCCAAGATCCTAAAGTGTCGCCCACCAATCCAGATCGGTGGATGTGGTTGTTGCTTCGGCTTCGGAAAGTTAACTGCACCTGAAATCTGGTAGTGTTTTCCGTGAAACGTGGCTTCTTCTTTGGTCCACATGGTCTTCAGAATCACAATGCATTCCCTGAGGCGTTCGATTCTCTCATTGAGGTCGGGAAACTTATACCCGTGCGAATGGAGTTCTTCGCGGCTCATTTTGTCACCGGTGCCGAGGCCGAGGATTAGCCGGCCGTTGCTGATGTTATCGAGGGTGCTCGACATTTTAGCAAGCAAACTCGGGTTGCGTAGGCCAACATTTGTGACTAGAGTGCCGACCTTAATGCTGTTCGTCCGCGCAGCAATTGCCGAGAGAGTAGTCCAACACTCCAACGCTCGGCCGGAACGTGACCAGAAAGGGGACAGGTGGTCATAGACCCAGGCACTGTCGTAGCCGAGGCTCTCACAATGTTTCGCCACTTCGATCACGTGGTCGAAATCATCGGTGTCCTGGGGAAGCTGGCATCCAAAATTCGACTTAGGCAAAGTACAAAACCTTATTCGTTACTTCTCTAACGGCCAGCGTCGCGATAGGAGTAGGGATTCTATCTGTGTAGTCCGCGGCGTTTTGGAGCATAGATCGCAAATACGCCTTTCCACATCGCGTCGTAGGCTCTGCTCATTGTTTCTATGAAGCGTGTACTATTGGTCCAGAATCCTACGTCTGCGCCGACATCGGCGTTGTTGTCGTCAGGCAGTCTCTCGTACAACATCAACTCTCGTTGATCAGAAATCGCAATTCCCGCTGGCCCAAGGGCTTCAGAATAACGTAATTCTGAAACGGGGACAAGCTTGCGGGCCCCTTCTGTATTCTCGCTGGTGATGGGTGCTATGATGCGTATCTTCGCACCTCTAGCCTTTGCTTCTTTGAGTTGGTCGAAATGGAAGTCTGCGAGGGCTTGAATTCCCCTCATTGTTGTCCAAATCTCAACATTCTGGTTGGCTAACGCTATCATCTCGTTGAGTTTCCTGCTTACCTCGCTTCTGCCCTTGAAGATTCTTAGGTCGTCCGACGGTATTCCTTTTCGCAGTGCCTCCAACCGGCCTTCAGCCGGCGTGCTTGAATTCCACATCTCTTCGAAGTACGCCTGAAGGTTTCTTATGAAGGCGTGGCTGTTAATCCATAATGCGACTTCCTCGTCGCTTCTTGAACTTTCGTCTGCAGTTGTAATTTCGAAGAGGGCTTCATTATCATCGATTATGGAAACCCGAGGAATCGGTTTTGCTTTCAAGTCAAGATGCCTTATCTCAATGTTTCCGCGAAGCTTCTCGACAATTCCCAAGTTGCTTTGGTTTATCGAGGTTATCACCCTCACTCGAAGGCCGTTCTTTGCAGCGTCACCCAGCCTGTCGAGCAGGTCCGAGGTATCGGCTCGTATCACTTCGGACGGCGAGAGAACGGTCATGACGGATTTTTGGGCCTGACCGTACATACCGAGTAACCGTTGCTCAATTCGAAGCCTGCCTTCAACCACCTGGAAACGTTCAACTTCCTGGCTGACGGGTTCAACCCGAACGTCCGCGAAGTGGCGGCGCAACTCTTCGCCACGTTGCTCGAGAATTCTCAACTTCGCCTTTCTTTCATCGATTAGGATACGCAGGCACCTGTCGAAAGGTACGGATTGGAAGCGCACTGGCCGTTCGAGTGTAGCTTCCACGAGTCCGCGGCGCTGTAGGTTTCTTATTGTCCTGTAAGTCTCTGTCCGGTTGATTTGCACTGCCCGAGCTACTTCGCTGGCCTTTGAAGGGCCCGTCTTGGCTAGGAAGACTAGAACGCGAGCTTCATTGCGAGTTAGGCCATAATCCTGTAGCTCCGCGACAATGTCATTGACTGCCTGTACTTGTAATGAAGCAGTACTACTCGTTGATTATACCACCGTCTGAACTGTCTGATACGAAAGCGACAAGGCTGATATAAACGGGTGGCGTCGATATTTCGAGGTCAGGCTACCGTACGCCTGTACGAACCTTTGTGTGGGTCCGCTCGGCGCCGTAGGGTTTGAAGGCTGTTCCGCTGCCGCCATAGAATTTCATGAACCACTCGACCCAGTGAAGTCGAAGCGACTGCATGAACACGAAAGCCGTCTCCAAGATGAGTATTAGAACGATCGTTAGGGCTGCGAATAGAACGTATCCGAGTACTGTTCCGGCAATATTGCCCCACGCCATGAAGAACAGGAGGACTCCTAGGAAGAGTCGGAGAAAGACATCGTCGATTAGCTTCATGGCCAAAATTCGGACATAGGAGATTGTGTGGGACAGGGACGATAGGAGATTTTCGAAGGCATGCATTAGACCCATGGATCCTTCCGACCAGAACTTGAGCACCATCATAGCGATTAGCGGGACGCCTATCCTGAGGAAGAGGTCGGTTGTGTTCCGGGGGTCGAAAAGATAGTTTGGAAATCGCAGGCCATATTGCAGCAACGTTATTCCGAACGCGCCGTAGAACCAGAGCCATACCAGTGGGCCAGAGACTAGTTCGCGGTATTCCTTGGCGTAGGCCTTGTTGAATATGTCGAGGCAGAGGCCTGACATGATGTGAACAACACCAATCGTAACGGATACTCTCAGCATGAGCCGTATGTTATCAAAAGGTTCGAACCACAGTGGCCCGGGAAGTCCTGTGACCAGTCGGAACCATTGTACGCTTCCGAAAACGGTTCCGTAGAGGAACCCTACAACGAGCGCGGAGGCGCCGCTGAGCACAAGTAAGGGTGCTCCTTGAATTATCATGCTGAAAACTCCTCCTAGACCGCCATAGGCGTTGTCTGGAATGACCAAGCCCTGTCTTTTCTTGAACCAAAATATGGCTGAGACGATCATAACTACAAATCCGTTACCCACATCGCCAAACATGAATCCGAAGAAGAGTGGGTAGGTGACGAGCCACAAAATCGTGGGGTCAACTTCATCACTCTTGGGGACGCCGAAGCCGATCGTCAGCTTCTCGAAAATCTGAAGCATTGGGAGCTTGGGTTTAGCGACATTAGTTGGGGCATGCTTACTAGCCCAATCCTTGATTATGACTTCTCCGTCGCAGATTTCTTGAAGCGCTGACTTGATTTTGCCTAGCTTTGATGCGGGCACCCAACCTTCAATCATAGAAGTGGACTCTGTTTTGCCAGTGTAGGCCTTCGCTTGCTCGAAGGCTCTCTCTGCCCCGACTACCTCCTTGTTCACTAGGAGGAATTCACCGTCGGTTCTGCTGATGTTGTCGAGTTTGTCTTTGAGTTCGTTGAGCCTTCGCTTCGCTTCTTCAATTCTGCTGGTCGGCTCGTAGGCCAAGCGTTTGTTCCTGAACACGGCTTTCAGTTTGAGGCCTAGCGTCTGGGTCACGGCAGCAGCAACTGCTGTTCTGTCCCGCTTCGTTGTTAGGATCGTGGCTACGTTATTTGCAATGTCTTTGACAACGGCATCTTCCAATGCCTTGGGTTGAATTAATTCTCCGACCGGCCCCGCGGCTTTGAGCTCTGAGGGTTTCAGCGTCTGAAATATGCCGACGACGATTTCTTCCAGCCTGTGTCTTCCCTCGGGGGAGTTTACATTCTCTATTCCCAGGATCTCATCTATACTGAGCTGAAGCTGGCGCTCCGCATAGGCTACTAATGACTCGAGGGCTTGGGCTTCATTGGTGAGCGCGGTTACCTGTTGTTCGATTTCGGCGACTCGTTTCTCTACTTTGCCCAGTTCTTCATCTGAAATTCTTGGTTCCACGAGAACTTGTTTTGGGCGTGAGGTAATTTCGAGTGTTGCGATGATTGAATTGATTTTTGATTCAAGTGTCGTTAGGCGGTACAGCCGGTCTGAGACTGTTGTTGAAATTACGCCCCCGCCGTACCCCTTGATCATCTCCTTCATGTCGAGGAGTTCAATCGCATTCTGCTCGCGGAGGTAGAGCATTACGTCATCGAACTTTTTCTGCGGGACAATTATCTCAACCCGCCTCATACTGGTAGGTAACAGCAAGAACTGATTACTCCCGATGGTTCAAAACGAATTAGACTGTTTCTTGGCGTTCCCTCTCGCGGGTTCTTCGACGCTTTTGTTTCTGCGTCAACAGTCGTTTAAGTCTGTCCGTTATCATGTCGTATATGACGGGGAGTTCCCACCCGCCCTCTGAGTAGCTGTAGGAGTTCTTGGGGGTTTTGATGTGCACCGTCACTTCATACCGGCCTCGTTCCTTCCCGGGTTTCGTGAATTTCGATTTTATGACGGACCTTGCTTCGAGAATGTCGGGAAAATGGCGGTGAAGTTGATTGATTGTTCGTTTGAACTTCGCTTTCGTTGCCTCAGCTTCGAAGGGGTCTTCCGGAAGTCCAACCATGAAGATCGGGACTTCAGGTTCAGGTTCCGCCTCCGCAAGCAGGGACATGAAATCTCGTTGCGTGGCTATCGCTTGAAGTTCTTCCCATTGGTTGACGAGAATGTAAGTCTTCGCGCTCTTTAGCATCGTACCTAAAGCTTGTTCGGCGCTAGTTTCAGGTGGACAGGTCAAAGGGTCTCGCTCCATTGCATCTCCTACCAGAAAGTCCAGACTGCGCCGGGTTTCCGGTTTCATCGATTTGCTCCCAACGCGTTCGGGTGGGGACATACTCGTGACGATTTGAAATGAGGTTATGATTCCAGTTGCTCGACCGCCTGAAGTTACTGGTAGGTGGTCGATTCGCTTCCGAACCATGAGTTCTCTCGCCTTACCGATTGCTGCTGTTTCGTCGACCGTGATCGGGTTCTTTGTCGCAAGAGAGGTAATTCGCAGGTCACCACCAATCTTACCTTTCAGCTCCAGAAGGATGCTTGCGCAGTTTACTTGGCCTACGATTTTGCGGCCGTCAGATATGGGTACGGCTCTCACCCGGTAGTCCGCCATCAGTCTCGCCGCTTCGCTGACAAGCGCATCTTTGCCCAGCGAAGGTATGTAGGACATCAGGGCGCTTGGTTTTGTAGTTTCGATGTTCGTTGTCTTCAGAATGTCCCTCGCGCATATCATTCCGCAACGACTGCTTTCCGGAATGAAGACTTCGTAGACGCCGCGTTCTTTTAGCAATCCTACTACCTTGGCGAGGTTGCTGTCAGCTGATGATTCAACTAGACTGGATATGAATGGGTCCAGAGGGCGGGCTTTCAGCTCTTCAACATACTTAGGTAGACTTGTGGCTGACAAAAGGAAAGTCTCATCCTAGGCTTCGATTTCCCCTGCGGCCTTTACGACACCATGGTCTTGCAGATAAGTCCCGTAGTAGACCAATGCCCAGAGGGCGCGTGCGGCCCTTTCGGGGACTGAGTAAGACGGTATTCCCCTTTTCTCAAACGCCATTCTCATGGTTTCTGCCATTTCGGTCCCGCCCATGTCGCAGACTGTAACAGGTTTGCCGTACTTGGGTACAGTTTTCGCGATCTTATCCACAGCATCATCAAGAATTGTTGGCGCATGGTGCAATGTAATCAACACAAGCCCTCCTATTTCGGGGTCGTCCAAGATGGTTGAGAGAGCAAGCGAAAACATTTCGCTCGTGGCCTCGGCTGAAAGGTCCATCGGATTAAACCCTGAAAGTACGGGTAGAAGCAGCTTCTTCGCCTTGAAGGCATCAAACTGTGCCATAATTCGTTCGGAGAATTTGTGGACCTTCAATCCTGATTCTTCCAACGCATCCGCCGCAATGATTCCTGGTCCGCCAGCGTTCGTCAAAACGGCTACGCTCTGAGTGTAACCGGGCGGCTGTAGGGCTAATGCGCGCCCAAAGTCGAATAGTTCTTCAACGTTTCGAACCCTTATGATTCCTGCCTGCCTGAATGCTCCCTCGTAAATTTGTTCTATTCCAGCTAACGCTGCTGTATGGGATGCCGCGGCCCTTGTTCCTGCCTCAGTCCTGCCTGACTTAAGCGCGACGACAGGTTTCTTTCGCGTCGTGTCCTTCGCTCTCTCGAGAAACTCCCGTCCCTTAGCTAGGCCTTCAACATACATGAGAATAACTTTGGTCTGCGGGTCGTTTGCGAAGTATTCAAGGAGCTCGTCTTCCGTCACGTCGCACCTATTGCCGTAACTAACGAATCCGCGTATACCCATCCCATGGCCTGCCATGTAGTCCAGCGCTGCCGCGCCGAAGGCTCCGCTTTGGGTTAGAAACGAAACCGAACCTGGTCTCGGCCGCGGGGTGGCAACGACTTCGCGGCCGTCGGAAAGGAATTTTGTTTCGGGAAGGAACAGCGTGTCCATGCCAGTGTAGGCATCATAGATTCCTAGGCAGTTGGGCCCTATTACTCTGACGCCGTATCTTCTTGCCACATCTACGAGTTGTTCTTCTAACGCTCGGTTGCCGACCTCTGCGAAACCTGACGATATCACGATAGCCGCTTTTGTCCCCATCTTTCCAGCTTCTTCAATTACGTCTGGGACGCCTGCGGCGGGTATCGCGACTAGAATTGTCTCGATGGGGTTTGGGATCGCTGAGATTGACGGATAGCTTTTCTGGCCGAGGATTTCGTTGCGCTTGGGGTTTACCAGGTAGACTTCGCCCTTGAAGACTCCTCTCGTGTGATTGGTCACCATGTTTTGGGCCATCACGTAGCCTATGCGGCTAGGTGTGGGCGATGCGCCTACGATGGCTATGGATTTGGGTTCAAAGAATGAGTCTAGGCTACGACCTTCTTCAGGTATTGAACGTCTCCCCCGTTCTTCCGCTCTTTCCAAAATTGACACATGTCGCTATTAGTTTCAAGGTAGCGGTTCATTGCTACCTCGGCGACCATTTGAGCGGAGCGGCATATTTCCGCTAGGTTCCATACTATTCCCCTAAGGGCTAATGCCAGTTTGCGTTCTTGAACCGATGATACAACGAGCTCTATGATGTCTTTTTCATGTTCCTCAGCGCGCTTTGAGCGTGCGATTACTTGGTTAGCTAACTCGACATCCAGCATGCTCAACGAATCCATCGCACTGTTCGATATGGCGAGAGTTTCAGCTCCGAACTTGCACACTTCGTCAATTACAGTGGCGTATTCGGCGCAGTTTTCATCAGCCATGGAGAGTACTAAGCTAGCGATTGACTCGCTGCAGTCAGCCATCTCTTCGAAGTATTTCGAGACAGCACGGTAACCAACTGCGTTCGTTGCTGATTCTATTCCAACATGGCGCGATAGTGGTATCTTCGATATTGCCCGAAATATCTGCCGCAGGATCAACCAGTACAGCCGGTCGGCTTCGTTCTCGAGTTCTAACACTTCCACCGCTAGAGAAAACTTCCGGTCAACTAACGCCTGCATAGAAGTCTCGAGCATTGAAGCGGCTACTTTGTGAAGGCGTGATAGCACTCCTGTAACCGTGAACTTGGAGGGGTCCAAGAAACATTGAATCACTGCTTCCTTTGGAGTTTGCTCCACGATGCCTAGACCGCTCAGCCTTCGGGTTGAGTTACGGATTTCGGTTAGTTGTTCTGGGGTCAGTTCCTTCGATGATGAGATAATTATGGTGTCGCGGCCTAAGATGTAGTTCCCAGTAATCATTCTACCAAGAAATTCGTGATCCCTGCAGGCGTCGGCGTTTATCTTGCAGACGGCCATCTCTTCTGATTCTATTTCACTCCCTGGAGTAACTATGAGTTCGCCGAATTCGGAAAGGCGGAGTGTTACTACGCCTCCCTGCTTCAGTCCAACCTGCCTGACCCAGTCCCTTGGGAGGGAGACTGTTAACGTCGAATGCCCGACTCTCTGAACCTTTCTAATCTCCAATATTGGTTCACTCTGTCGCCATTACTTAGATGACGCCCGTAAACCGGAATTAGTGTCAGCGATAGTGACCAGTTATATATTCCGCAGCAATTCTATATAGAGAAATGGCGCTACGTAGTCAACTTAATTCGTGGCATTACCCGCTGCCTGTTTTCCTTCCACGGTCGTCGGAAGGACCATTCGAACGCTCGTTATCAGGCATTCGTCACCGCCTTCGATACTTAGACCGCCACCGCATCGTGGGCAGATCAGCGGCGGTATCCCAAAGTGGAAGGACGAATCGCCCTCGGGGTCGAATTCACCATGATACCCGCAATGACCACACCTAATGCTTCCATTTGACTCCTCTACAATTAGCTGGGAGCCTCCAAGAATAGCCCCCTCGGCAAGGATGCCGTAGGAAAAGCGCAATTGCTCAATCGACAGGGCCCTCAGCTTTCCAATTCTCAGATGAACTTCTAACACCCTACTCGCTCCTTGCTTGGTTGCCAGGTCAAGAACCGATTCTACAATTGATGAAGCAAACGAAAACTCATGCATATTCCAAACGCCTAGCCCAAGCCGAGCGCCTTAACGACTGCTTCAACCCCTTCTCCATTCTTGCAGCTTGTGTGCAACGTAACGGCCTTCGGGTTCAGTCTAGCAACGTCCGCGCTGAGTTTCTTGGGTTCAACTTCCATTGCCTTGGCCAGGTCTACCTTGTTTATGGCTACGACATCGGCGCCTAGGAACATCATTGGATGTTTGAGAACCATGTAGGGGCCCTCCGTCACACTGATCACGACCAACCGCTTGTCAGACCCAAGCGGGAACTCGGCTGGGCAAATCAGGTTTCCGACATTCTCGATGAATATCAGGTCGAGCCGGTCGAGTTGCAGTCGATCCAAAGCTTTCTTGATTAGGTTCGCGTCCAAGTGGCATTCTTTGCCAGTGTTGACCTGAACTGTCGGAACTCCTTCAGAAGCGATGAGTTCAGAATCAATCGTCGTCGTTACATCGCCCTCAATGACTGCGATTCGGTATTTGTGCTTGAGTTTCGAAACTATAGCCTTGATGAGGGAGGTTTTTCCTGAGCCCACGGAACCCATAACGTCGATCGCATGGATCTTGTTCGCACCTAGCTTTTTCTTGTTCTCGTCGGCGAGGCGTTGGTTTTCTTTTAGGATGTCAACCTCAAGCTCCACGTCGAATACTTCGCCCTCCGCGGAGGTGACGACTTCGGATGGCCTAGTCAATTCCAACGCACCTGGGCCGGGCTTGGGTATATTGGGTTATGAAGGTGGTTGCTGATTTCCGGAGCAAATCTCCATCCCAATCTTGGGGACAGCATTACAAACATATAGCCTTGGGAAACAGGTACCTGTACTAGTGTACCACGGTGTGCCTCAGTTTCCCCGGCAAAGTCGTGGCGATCAGGGGTGACTCTGCATCGGTGGATTACGGCGCCGACGGCATAAGGGACAACGTGAACATCTCCCTCGTCAATGCGCAGATTGGCAACTATGTTCTGGTTCAAGGCGGTTTCGCAATTAGGGTTCTCTCTAACCGGGAGGCAGAGGAGACGCTGGAAGCTTGGAAGATAATTCGCGAACTGCAAGGAAGTTAGAAGGCGGGGGCATGGAGTTGAGTTCACGTGGAGTCGACGGAGCAATTCTTGCTGCCCGACATAGCTTCATGCCAAACCGCTTGGGCTATTGCGGACCAGATGAAAACGACGTCCTACTCGACGCGTGTTTGAGTAACAAGCCTAGCAAGGAATTGATCAAAGCTTTGGAAGGCTTCCAGGCTGCTTACCCTTATCTTCGTTTCATCGCCAAGTCTGTGGGGGCCGACAACCCCTTCGACTACCGTACTGTCGAAGCCTACTGGATCGGAAATGATCTTCTCGAGAAGATTTCGCCCGGGGAATTCTATGACCACCTAAGGGAACGGCTGAAGGCAAAATTCTCGAAGGAGCAAATAAGGAAACTATTCGATACGCAGCCGTACGCCGCTTTTCCCCACCACGCACTTCACGTTTTCAACGCGTTCTCAATGAGTGGCAATGTTCCGGATGCGTTTGCGAACGCCACTGGACCTGATGATAAGGTGGGAGCATTGATGGACAAGTGCCGCATCTCTTGGGGAAAAATACTGGAAGCCGACGACAAGGGAAATCTGATCGTCGAGTACGAACCGGTCCTACGCATCAACGGCCGCTTATCCTTGGGTGAACCAACCAAGGCCAAGGTTCTCGCCGACGTTCAAGGCCGAAGTTTTGTGAGAGGCGCCAGGACGGGGGATTGGATATCGTTCCACTGGGGATTTGCTTGTACAACCCTGTCCCAGACGCAAATCGCCAATCTTAGGAAGTACACTCTGTCAGATATGGCGCTTGCCAACATGGTCCCGGTCCCACAGTAAAGAAGCGCACTGAGGGCACGAGATGGACCCACTACGCAACCGCTGGACCATGGCCATTCTCACGAGTGCAGGAATCTTCGTAACCTTCGTACTCCGTGTTAACTTGTCGCCAGTTGCGCCGATCCTCCAAAGCGATCTCCACCTGTCCGATTTCCAACTTGGACTCACACTCTCAGCATTCCTATGGATCTATACGCTTCTTCAGCCAGTTGCCGGTCTTCTCACAGACCGGTTTGGCGCGAAGCTGAGCCTATTTGTCGGCGGGTTAGCTACATCAATACTAACCATTGCCACAGGATTCGCAAACTCCTTCTTCGCCCTCTTCGCGCTCCGCGCCGCTCTCGGCGTCACCCAAGCACCAAACTTTGTGTCTGGGGCGAAGGTATCCTCCTCCGGATGGTACAAGAAGGAAGAGCGGGCGCGAGCAACATCGATTTGGATCGCAGGCGGCCGACTAGGTCCTGTGCTCGCCTTTCCGTTCGCAGCATGGTTGGCAGTCGTATACGGCTGGCCATGGGCATTCTTCGCTACAGGCCTTCTCGGGCTTTCTTGGTGTGCCGTATGGCTTCTTGTATTCGAGGACAACCCTCGAAGGCGCATACCAAGAAAGGGACAGAAACAGAAAACGGACCTTCGCGGAAGCATCCCTGTAGTGATCAGTCCTTTGGGGTTGGGACTTACATTAGCTAGCTTCGGTCAGGGGTATGTGGCCTACTACTTGAACCTCTGGCTGCCAACGTATCTTGTTCGGGAACAGAAGTTCACAATTCTCAACGCGGGTATCTTCTCAACCCTTCCGCTGTTATCCGCTGTTGTGACATTGCTTCTGGTTGGCGGCGTAGTTTCAGACTATCTTGTAAAGCGGGGCGGTTCCCCAGTTGGACTCCGGAACAAGCTCTTTGCGCTCGGAATGGTGTGGGCATCAATTATGCTGTTCGCTACCGCTTACGCCCCAGACCCCTACTCCGCCTTGTTTGCTTTGAGCCTCGCAGGAGCAGCTCTCGGATTCGCAACGCCATCACTCTGGGTTGCGCTAGTTGAAGCGACACCGAAGAAGTTCACAGGGACGATGGGCGGCGTTCAGAACTTCGGGGGAAACGTCGCCGGAATCGTCGTGGCGGTCTTGACTGGTTACATTCTAGAAGTCACGAAAGGGTTCTTCTTCGCGCTTATGGCTGGCAGCGCCGCCGCGTTGTTTGGTGCAGTTTCGGCTTTGCTGCTAGTGAAGCCGCGAGAGACGAAGTGATGCCACCAACGGGTCGATACAATACATAGAATACTAGCAGAACCGCTAAGAGTAATTACCTGGCTGTTTTCTCGCGACAGGCGTATGCGAAACGAGCAACTCTTGGCTTTACTGCATGAGCAGCTAGACCACGAAGAACACGAAACCGAAGTCTATGCCAAGAAGGTCAGAGAAACCAAGCACAGCGTCGTCAAGATTCTCTACACCAAACTCTTGCGGGACACTATGCAACATGCCGATGTCATCAACTGCGCAATCAGTTACCTCGCCACAAACCAGTGGGAAGGACTTGCACCCGTCAACGAAAGTCGGGAAGAATTACTGCGCTTGATGGACATGGAAGAAAACGCACTGCGGCTCTTCACTTCAGCGACCTCGCAGGTTAGAGACCCGCATCTAAAGACATTGTTCACGATGCTCGCTTTGGATGAAGAGCAGCATTACGCTATGCTCCGTTACGTATTGGAAAATTTCGTTGATAAGAAGGAGGTCGTGAAGGCTTGACCGAAACTGCAACGATTCTTCAACCTAGAGCCTTAGTAAAGATCTTGGATGAGCGCTGTAAAGCATGCGAACTCTGCGTCGTCACTTGCCCGCAAGGAAACCTGAAGCTCTCTACGAAGCTGAATCATGCCGGCTTCCACCCAGCCGAATTCACGTATCGCGGGACAAAGGGAGAGTGCACGGGATGCGCCATCTGCTATTGGGTCTGCCCCGATTTCGCTATCAGTGAGGTCCAGGTGAAAGCATAGATGCCGAAGCAACGAGTCTACCTGAAAGGCAACGAGGCCGTGGCATACGGCGCACTTGAGGCCGGGCTCAATGCCTACTTCGCCTACCCAATTACCCCATCCAGTGAAATTCCGGAAACCCTAGCAAAAGAGTTTGGCAACAAGAAATACCCAAATTTCAAATTCTTCCTGCAGGCTGCGAGTGAACTAGAAGCCATCAACATGGTCATTGGAGCCGCGGCAGGTGGAGTTCGCGCGATGACCGCGACCTCTAGCCCCGGGTTCAGCCTGAAACAGGAGGGGTTGTCGTATGCGGCTGGAATGGAACTTCCATTCTTGGTCGTTGACATCTGCCGGGCAGGGCCAGGTCTAGGAAACCTTGGTCCGGAACAGAGCGACTACTTCCAAGCAACAAAAGGAGGCGGTCATGGGGATTACCGGCTATTTGTCCTAGCCCCAGCCTCAGTCCAAGAGATGGCCCTCTTCCCAAGAATTGGCTTCGACCTAGCCTTCAAGTACCGAAACCCGGCACTCATTCTTGGAGACGCCTTCACAGGGCAATTGAAAGAGGACGTCGTATTTCCCGAGTTCACGCCGGAGAAGTACGATGTCTCTTCTTGGGCGGCTACTGGCGCCAAGGACCGCGGGCCGCACATACTCAATTCGCTTGAACTCGATTACGAAAAGCACTACAAACACATGGGCAGGATTTTCGAGAAATACAAGCAAGCTGAAGCGAATGAGGTCAGGTTTGAAGCTTACATGACAGAAGATGCGGAGAAGGTCATCGTCGCCTTCGGAATTGTGTCACGCATCGCAAAGGGCGTCATCAATAGACTTCGTTCGAAAGGCGTTAAGGTCGGCCTCTTCAGACCAATCACCCTCTGGCCATTTCCGACGCTTGCACTCAGAAAACTTGCATCAGAAGGAAAACAATTCTTGGACATCGAATTGAACACCGGCCAGATGTACGAAGACGTGAGACTAGCGGTTGGCGAAGGAGTCACAGTCGACTTTCTAGGCAAGTGGGGTGGAATCGTCCCAACCGAAGCCGAGATAGAAAGCAAACTCCGACGACTGGCGGTTGTTGCAGCATGAGCCAAATCACCCTCAAGACAAAGGTAGGCAAACTAGAATCCCTGACCGACAACCCAACGCACTACTGCGCAGGATGCGAACATGGAACACTAACGCGACTAATCGCGGCCGCTATGGATGAACTAGGAATTCGCGAAAAAACGGTTATGATAGACTCAGTAGGTTGCAGCGTTTTGGCCTACAATTACTTCAACTGCGACCATATCGTGGCGGCCCACGGAAGGGCGCCAGCAGTTGCTACAGGCCTAAAGAGGATCAAGCCAGAACTGACCGTCTTTACAGTTCAGGGGGACGGGGACGCTGCCTCGATCGGCCTTCTGGAATTGGTCTACGCAGCGCAGAGAAACACTCCGATCACAGTGTTCCTTGTAAACAACGCAATCTATGGCATGACCGGCGGCCAAATGGCCCCCACAACACTGGAAGGGCAGGTCACAACGACGACACCCTTCGGAAGGGACGTAGCCATGACAGGAACTGAGCTCGATGTTTCAAAGCTTCTCTCAGGAATAGACGGTGCAGCCTATGTGAAACGTGCAAGCCTAGCAATTCAAGAGATTTCGAGCCAGAGGGGCAATGTGTACACGATTAAGAACCTCCTCGACGCGAAGAAATCTGTCCAGAACGCCTTCAAAGTCCAGGAATTAGGCGGGTTCGCCTTCGTTGAACTTCTGAGCACCTGCTCGATAAACTGGAAGTTGCCAATCCTAGATGCGAAGCGATTCGTGTACGAGCACATGGCCAAGAAGTTCCCGCTTGGCGTGTACAAGGATAAGTTCGGAGTTGAGAAGCAATGACCAAGACCAAGGTTCTCATAGCTGGGCACGGTGGCCAGGGCGTCCTGCTCCTCAGCGACTACATAGCCTACACGGCTATGCTAGAGGGCAAACATGTCGCATACACTCCATCCTACGGCCCCGAGACCCGTGGTGGGAAAGCAAAATGCTATGTCGTAATCTCGGACGAGGAAGTTGACAACCCGATAGCCGAGGACCCTGACGTTGAAATAATCATGAACCAACCATCAATGGATTTCCTCAACTACCTTCGGCCGAACGGATTGGTCCTCTACAACACGTCGCTAATAGCCACTGATGTCGACCGCGATGATGTCAAGGCGCTCGGTATTCCAGCAACGGAAATTGCAGATAAATTGAGGAGTGAGTTTCCAACTGAGATGCAGGATACGAAGATGTTTGCTAACGCAGTAATGTACGGTGCCTTCATTCAGTTGTGCCACCCACAAGTTACTGATGGCCGCGTAAAGGAATCGTTGAAGTATTTCTTGGCAGGGAAGAAGGAAAGCCTGATGTCATTGAATTATCTGGCGTTGACTAAGGGAAGGGAGTTTGTCAGGTCCAACCCAATCCCCGAATTCGAAGCCAAATCACCTTTCCATTGCATTCCCACATGGGCCACACAGTAAACGAAATCATCCGCACCAGTATCGCTGAACTCCCAGCTTTCCCTCAACATTTACACTTTCCTTGTCAATGCAGTCCGGGCAGAAGTACCCAGCGCCAATTTCAAGAAGTCCGGTCGAGCGGCTGTGCTCGCTAACCCAGTAGTTCCTCTGGCATTTCGAACATCTGCGCTCGCTAGTGAGGATCGATTTTTGGAGCTGATGTGCTTTGTTCGCTGCGATTTCTCTGGCCAGAGTTTCACTTACACCAAGCGCCAGGCATTGTTTTGGTTCCTCAGATGGAAAACCTAGGTCAGTAATGAGAAGGTCGTTCTTCTCTGTCAGCCACACATCAAAGTTCCCGTGGAGTTCACAAGCACCATCCTTGTTCCTCGCCAAAGCGCCGCTCAGCCCCAAGAGGCATTTCCCACCGGTCGCATAACAGCCACCGCCCTCAACGAAGTTTCGACACAACGAACCGGCGCCTCCCGCACTTCTAATTATTGTCTCAGCCGTATTCTCTTGGCATTTAGTGTAATTACATTATTTTGGAAAGCTTATACTAAGCCCAAGTAAACCCGCGCTCAAGAAGCAGGCATAGTGAGATGGTAACTCTCTCGGACCGTGTTACCTCCCTTCATATCTCACCCATCCGCCGCGTCACCGCTCTTCTGGCCGAAGCAAGCAAGAGAAAGGAACTCATCTCTTTTGGAGGCGGAGGACCAAGTCTTCCCCCGCCGAAAGAAGTCTCTGAAGAAATAGTGAAGAGAATCACGCATGATCCGCAGGGTACCACAGCCTATACCGGAACGCGCGGTTACTTTGAATTGAGGAAGCTCATTGCTGATGATTGGGCGAAGCATCAAGGCACGAGGTATGATCCAGAAAAGGAAGTCATCTTGGCGGACGGTGCCACTGAAGCCATATTCATCGCCTACCTCTCGATTTTCAACAAGAACGACGAGCTAATCGTAACCGACCCAACTTACCTCGGTTATTTGGAAGCGGCTCAGTTGGCTGGGGCGCGCATCATTAAACTGCCTGTACGCGTGGAAGACGGATACCAGCCTAACCTTGAATTACTGAAGTCGCTGGTAACCAAACGGACGAAGGCAATCGTCCTCCTCAGCCCGGACAATCCCACAGGCCGGATAGTCCGACCTGACTTTGTCAAGGGGCTCGTCGACCTGGCGGTCGACCACGACTTCTGGATTATCAACGACTCAACTTATCGCGATGTCGTCTATGGAAAGGACAACCAACCTAGAATTACGACACTGCCTGGCGCTCGAGAAAGAGTGGTCTCCGTAGGTAGTTTCTCTAAGGAAGCTTCGGTACCCGGCTTAAGATTGGGATATGCGCTCGGACCACAGGACGTGATTGATGGGATGGAAAAGGTAAAGCAGTATACCTCCCTCGCACCGAACACCCTTAGCCAAAATGCAATGATTCGCTTCCTGAGCGGCGATGTGAAAGAGAGATACCTGCGCGATTTCGTAATTCCGACCTACATGAAGCGAAGAGACTGCATGGAGAAAGCTATCAGGGAGAACTTGCCCGATGCGAAAACTGTTAGACCGGACGGGGCGTTCTATTTCTTCGTCGACATCAAACGATACCTAAAGTCTATGGAGCAGAGCGAGGAGGAATTCTGCAATCATCTAATGTCCAGTAAAGGCGTGGTGGTCATTCCAGGGTGCTTCTTCGGCGAAAAGGGCGCAGGGCATGTGAGAATGACCTTCGTCAGCGAGCCCGAAGAAAGAATAGGGGCGGGTGTAAAGCGCATCGGGGAGTACGTATTTTCATTCGCCTTTTCGGTAGCGAGCTAGGGTAATGCCGGTTCGCTTACAGACTTTGCAATGTGTATAGAATACGGGTGGCCACCTCTATATTGGTAAAGGTTAGTTTAGACCATGAGAAACAATATGGAAGTATATATTCTAGGGATTAGACAATAATTACCTGTGCGGAAGTTTGGAAGCTCGTAAAGTTCAGAGGGTTGGATACTCCACTCTAACTGTTTCGCTGCCTCGAGAGTGGGTTGAAGACGTAAAACTGAAAGCAGGTGACATTGTCTCAATCAAACGCGAAGACGACGGGTCGCTCAAACTAATCCCGGGAACCGAACATAAACGAGAGGAAATCAAGGACTGCATTGTTAACCCAGACCTCTGCAATTCCCCCAATCTCCTAACCCGAGTCATCACAGCGAACTATATTCTCGGTCATGACACGATACAGATTGTTGCCAAAGATGAATTGAAGAAAGGCCACCTCGAAGAGATTCGCGCCACCACTCAACGTCTTACGGGGCTCAGCATTGTTGAACAAACTCTGAAGCAGGTTACGCTTCAAAGCTTCGTTGATCCAACCCGCTTTCCAATCTACGGCCTTATGCGACGCTTGCATATCATAATCAACTCGATGATTGAGGTCTCGATCAAGGCTCTCGTCGAAAAGCGGCCCGAACTCGCGGCCGAAGTAAGCCACATGGAAGAAGAATCGGATCGAATATACTGGCTGATAGTCAGACAACTGCTCTTGGCGATAAGGGACAGGAGTGTCGGAACAAAGATAGGTATCGACTCGCCGATTCACATACCCGGAAACAGGGTGGTCGCGAAAACACTCGAAGAGATGGCTGACTGCGCTGAAAATATCGCGAAGGAAGTGCTAGACCTGAAGGTCCGCGAAATAACAAGCGAAACAATTCTCAACGAAATTGCGAAGTTCAGCAACGCAACAATCAAGATTTCAAATCACACCGTCAAGGCGCTTCTCACCGGGGACATTGCCCTGTCAAATGAAGCCATTGAAATGGTAGAAGAAGCAGAGGATGATTCGAGAAAGTTAACCCAGAAGGTTCTTACCCACGTGAAGGACGTGAGCGCAGCTGCAAGCCTCCGAATAATCGTCTGGAACCTTGCCCAGATCGCCAAGTACTGCCGAATGATCGGCGAAGTCACAATAAACCGTATCCTCGAAAAGCCCTCACCGATCTGCGACTACATACCCGTCCCAGAAGCAGTAAGCAGTAAGCAGTAACGTAAGCACACGACGCCCGTCCTATTTCTTAAGGTGCTTTCCGATCATTACGAGGTCGGAATGAACCTCATAACCAACTGACTTGAAGAAATCAAAGGATTTTGTGTTCCACCGGTAGATTTGCGCGTTAACCTTCTTCGCCCCTTTCTCAATTAGGCGTTTCTCGACCTCTCCGATGAGCGCGTGGCCTATTCCCTGTCTCTGAAGGTTGGGTACCACTGCAAGGTGATTGATCCAGCCGCGCCTTCCATCCCAAGCTCCCATGACGACCCCCACAATCTCATCTTCGTCTTCGGCGACCAGAAATAGGTCAGGGTCTCTTTGCAACTTCAACTTGACTCCGTCAAATTCGTCGCCTGGACGGAGAATGAGGCCGGCTGTATTCCAAACGTTCACAACATCGCCGTAATCATTGAGTTGAAATTCACGTATTCGCATCTGAATGAACGGAACTCCTTTAGCCGAGAAAAGGTCATCGCAGGATTTATTGGCGCCGCCGGCAGGGCTCGAACCTGCGACCAACGGGTAGCTGTGTCTGCCCGCTTAACAGCTTCAGCCCCTTACTGAGAAGGGTCCGCTGCTCCACCACTGAGCTGTCGTCTACGCGAATGCGCATACGGCGGCTAGTGTGCCATTTCGGCGGCGTTCGTGCCATTGCTCTTTGGGCCATTTATTTGTTCTCCGGAATCCTCTTGGTGTTGCCAGGCACCACAAAAAGCGCATTTGCGGACACCTTCCGGTATCAGAGAACCGCAGGACCTGCACTTGACCAATTGCTCAAGTTCGATGAAAGGCCCGCCGTCCCCTTTTTGTCGAACTCTTCGGATCCAGAAGATTAGGCCAATTAGTACGATGAGCGCGCCAAAAATTGTAGTCGTCGTGGTCAGTGAATCGGCCATGGCGGCCATCGGCAGAGTGTGTTAGATATCTCCGCGCATAATATCTTCCCGTCGGATTAGTGTTAATTCCATGAGTCATTTGCACACCGAAGGTTTCCAAAAACTAACAAAGGTTGACGACGCGCTCGGGATGCTTTTCGCTGCCCTCGGAGAGCCGACCGTCAAGCTCGAATCCGTAGCTGTTCAGCGGGCCTTGGGACGATACCTTGGAAAAGATGTCGTTGCAAATCAGTTCCTGCCACCAGTTGATCGCTCGGTGATGGACGGATACGCTGTTCGCGTTGAAGACGTGAAGAATGCTTCTCAAGACCACCCCGCAATCCTTCGAGTGGTCGGGGAAAGCAGGATAGGCGCAATACCCAGAACGCAGGTTGGGCCGGGAGAGAGCGTTGCTGTAGCAACTGGGAGCGTGGTTCCCCCGGGTGCAGACGCCGTCGTGATGGTTGAGCGAACGACCAAACTTCCGGCAGCCAGAATCGCAGTCCACGCCCCGACTACGCCCGGCCAGAGCATAGCGATGAAGGGGGAGGACGTTACGCCAGGTACGGTTGTGCTCAAGAAGGGGATGCGCCTCCGGCCGCAGGATATTGGCATATTGAAGGCACTAGCTTTGCCGAGGGTGTATGTTGCTAGGGGGCCACGCGTGGCTGTCATATCAACTGGTAACGAGCTCGTAGATTCGATCAGTAACCGCAGCGCGGCCAAAGTTATCGACATCAACAGGGCAATCATATCCGGTATGCTTCAGGAATTGGGGGCGAAAGCCGTTGACCTGGGAATTGTCAAGGATCAGGAATCCAGCATTAAGAACGCTATGAGGAGGGGACTGAAAACATGCGATGCGCTCGTTGTCAGTGCAGGGTCTTCGGTCGGCAAGAGGGATCTCGTCCCTGAGTGTGTTAACACCTTAGGCAAGCCGGGTATGTTGGTACATGGGGTTGCCATGAGGCCTGCCATGCCAACCGGCTTGGCAGTGGTCAACGGCAAACCCGTATTTTCACTGCCTGGGTTTCCAGTCTCCGCATTCTTCGCATTCCGAACCTTCGTACGCCCTATCCTTGCCAAGATGTTGGGCGTTCAGGAATTGTTCGAACCAACTGTCAGTGCGCTCTTGAGTGAAAGGATCACGGGGGCGCCCGGTAACAGGACCTATGTGAGGGTCGTCGTAAAGCGTGATGGGCGGGGCTTAGTTGCCGAGCCGCTCAAACTACAACGCTCTTCAGTTCTGATGAGCATGGTTAGGGCGAACGGAATCGTCACTCTCAATGAGGGGGTTGCAGCTATTGAGAGAGGGCAAAACGTAGACGTGGCGTTGGTCGGTGGAATCCCGCCCTAAGCTACTTCAGGTTCTCTTTTCCTGCCCGGTTCGCGGCCCTGGCCTTCTTAATCTCGCTTGCGAGGGATCGGAGCAGGGTCCCCTTCGGGCCCTTCTTTCGGAGTATGGCATAGCCACCTTTCTCCCACCATGAACCGGGCAGCGATTTTGCGGGAACTATTTCAGCTTCGAAGGAAAGGCGTTCGGCGGCGTCATTAATCTCCTCGAGCCTAGGAGCTTGAATCGCCGAAGCCTTAGGTAGTTTTCTTCCAGCTTTCCGAGATTTTGAAGAATCGAGGTTGCCTGGCCAGACAACCATTTTTCCTTGAAGTTTCAAGGAGAGCTTCGCCTAGGCAATACGGGAAAGGAATAAGGCGTGGGATTACTGCTGTGTGCCTTGAAGGAGAACGGCGTTCACGACGCCGTGCTGGCCCGGTCGAGAGGTCACAATCGCCTGTCCCAAGGGCGTCTCGACGACGGCACCTTTGGTAATTACTCCCCGGCGCTGGTAATCGACGTTGGCAGGGTTCTTCACGACGCTTCTAATCTCTGTCTTTTGACTTTTCCCCGTTGAAGGGTCGGTGACGTTGGCAGTGTTAACTGCCAAGGCAGCGAACTTCGGGTTCCCGCCGCGGCCTCGTTTCTTCGATATTCTCTTTTCTCCCACAATGGTCTGCGCAGGGTCGCTTCCCATTTCAAAAGCACGCTTGCCGCGGAACATGTGTTTCTTGCCGCCTGTTTTCTTGCGTTTGTGAAGGTCTCCATGCCATTGGGGCATACTGTATTCCAGCTCCTAAGATGAATTTCACTGACAGGCAAGGGGCGGTTCTTTTAAGCGTTGTTATGATTCGGCTCTGGTACCTTCTCGTTTGGTGGGAACTTTTTCGTAGTGGTGTTACAATTCGTTTGGTGAAATCGGGTTCGTTCTGCTTCCACGCAATTGCTTCTTCAGCTGTAAATGGGTTAACCTTCGTAGTATTCGTGACTTCTTCAGGTTCGCCTAGTAATAGCTCGAAATTCCTTCTTAGTTGCTCAAGTCTTTCATCAATGGACTTATCCAACATTCTTGCTTTCACCCGCTCCTCTTCTAGGAGGTTGCTTATTTGCGAAGTAGGCGTGGGCATCGTCTAGGGCCCCTTTGTAGGTAGCCAACCAGTTGTTGAGCAAAGTCAAGACATCAATAATCTTGGAATCTCTCGCATCAATGTTCGACTCTAGGGCAGCGAGTCGTTTGTCTATTTCACCGAGTTTCTTTTGCCAATCTGGCATGGCATAGATATCTTGTCTGTAGTAAATGTGAGGAGTCATAGCTAAGATAATTTCATGTAGTTGGTCGATGGCAAGCCTTACCCAATCAGTAGATTCGAAGAAAGTCACCTCAACGGACTTCTCTCTTTCCGGTTCTGGAACTATTTGCGTTCCAGTTACAATTCCAATCAAATAATCGAAGTATGCTTTGGCATCTTCGTCACGAATTGGTTCGAAGTCGTGTTGAGGAGGAGCATAAGGCGGACCCGTATCTTGTATACGGTGAAGCGCTTTATCATACGGTGGAATTAATCTGGTTGGTGACATTTCGAGATAGTTGGCTAGACTGCGATAGCTTTCGACGGTTGCGAATTTGCTTCGGTATGCCTCAATGAAGGTCTTTACTTTTATCTTCCTATCTTCAACAGTCGTACTTGGATATGTCATTTCTTTTTTCGGTCCTTAATGTAGGCATCAATCGCATCCATAACAAGGTCCGATACTGTCTTACCTTCTTTGATTGCCTCGATTTTTGCTTCCTTCCACTTCTCGGGGTCCACCTTAATCGAAGTAACTTCCTTCTTCGATTCTGTTTCGGGCAATTGCGTCCACGTCTATTTAGTGTAGGTTAGTAGTATTTCAAGTTTCGCTTTGGATAAAGCGTTAAATAGTAGTTAGGTATTACATACTACCAGTAGGTTGCGGACATGCCCATCAATATGCGTGAAGTTCGGGGAAAGGCAATTGCGGCTCTATCTAACCAGATTGTGCGTTTGGATAATGAAGAGTTCAAAGTAGCTTCACAATCAGGCAACGGGTTCTACCGTGTAGTTTCAAGCCAGAACGGTTGGGTATGCGGCTGTTCCGACCATGTTCACCGTAAAACCATGTGTAAGCACATCTGGGCCGTAAAGTTCAGTCTCGCCATACGGAAAGAAGTTCAGGCGAGCGTCATTCAGCCGCTTACTGACATTCACAGTTGCATCTACTGTCACTCTAGCACCGACCTCATACGATTCGGTCTAAGACACAACAAGTACGGTGACTTGCAAAAGTTCAGTTGCAAAGCATGCGGGAAATTCTTCACGGTGAACATTGGCTTCGAACGAATGAAACACAATCCGCAAGGCATCACAACAGCGATGCAACTCTACTTCAGTGGCGCGAGCCTAAGAAAGACCGCTAAAGCTCTGGAACTTCTCGGTGTTCAGGTTAGCCACAAGACCGTGCTGATGTGGATTAGGAAGTATGTGCGCTTGATGGAGAAATATCTTGAGAAGATAACGCCTCAAGTTGGTGACACTTGGCGTGCCGATGAAATGTACCTGAAAATGAAGGGTGATCTCAAGTACCTTTTTGCTCTGATGGACGACGAAACCCGATTCTGGATAGCCCAAGAAGTCGCCAGCACCAAGGATAGGCATGATGCGGGCAATTTGTTCCGCAAGGGACGGGAGCTAGCGGGCAAGCGCCCAATCATGCTTGTAACCGATGGGTTACCCGCTTATCGGGACGCGTTTCAGAAAGAGTTCTACACTCACAAACTTGACAGTCGAACAATCCACATAAGTTCAATCCGACTTCAAGGCGACCGCAACAACAACAAAATGGAACGCCTGAACAATGAAATCCGAGACAGAGAAAAGGTGATGCGCTCCCTCAAGACAGTAGAAACCCCGATAATATCTGGCTACCAGATATTCCACAACTACATACGCCCACACATGGCCTTGAACGGACAGACACCGAGCGAGAGGGCAGGAATTATGGTCAAGGGCAAGGACAAGTGGCTAACGCTAATCCAAAACGCAAGTCGAAAATAGCTACTCTCAAACAATGAATGCGGGTTGCCGTGACCAGAGCTAAAGCCCGTTGCAGAACCGCGAAAATATCCTGATTTATCCTCTCGGAAACAGGGGCGGTCGGCCGATTGCAACGGTTCACCTAGCAGCCTATGCGGCAACCTAACATAAAAATGGGGAATGCAGCACGGCTGACAATCATTCAAAACGCTTCTCGAAAGTCTTAGATGCGTAAGCAGTGAGAGTGATAGCGAACAGATGAACATTGGACGCCACCGAATTTCTAACCGTAATTGGAATATCCAGCATCCTGAGCAGCGTTGTGAGCATCATCATTGGTTCTATAATCAACGTGCTTTCTGAGGACCGCAAATTCAAACGCGAACAGAACATCGCATATCTCGAAGAGAAGCTTGACAAGTTCTACGCACCCATGATGTTCCATTTCGAGAACATGAAGTCGTGGGGTGCCGCTTGGGGCGAAGATGCCCTAGTATACTCGGGCACAACATTAGCCGACAAGCTTGATGACATGAAAGGCTTGATGAGGTCAGGACTCAGATTTGCTAGTAAAGAGGTCAAAGCATTGTGGTACGATTGGCAACCCTATGCTGTCGCTGCCGTCCATAATCGAAAAGGAGAACCTACCTATCCTTGGTTCAGCGAAGCCGAATTACAACGCCGATCACGAAAGCTACATGATGCCGTTCAGACCGAAAGCCAAAGACTCACTGCGGAATACAAGAGAATATCAAAGAACGAAGATTACTGACCAAACGGTTTTTGACAGCCATCAGACCAAACGAGGACTTGACAGAACCCATTAGATTTTTCCTTCAGTCCAAAATGTCAAATATAGGTCGAAGAAGTCTATTTACAGAACTTGGTTTGGCAACTACAAAAGATGGCTTCTTTGCTGGTGCTGTCGTTGCCGCAATTCTACAGCTTGGCATCATCAAAATCGTAATTCCCCAACAAGGGTTTGCCATAGCGGTTCTGCTAATTCTTGCAGCATACCTCACGTATCATCATGCGGTGAAGCATCATAGCTTCATCTCACCCCCGCTCGATGGCTTTGTCATAGGATTTGGATGGGTTTTCGGGATTCTAAGCCTACTCGGAATCTACCCGCACTAATACACCAAACGAAAAGTAACAGTTCACAATTCAGTAGCTACCAAACGAGAAGGTACCACAGCCTTATGATTCCGTCCGACTAGGTGGGTAGTTGATCGTTTTCTTTCAAAACTTTTTGGAGGAGTTGATAAAGTTGCTTCGTCTTGTCGACGGTCATCGTCAGAGTAATCGAAGCACCCTCCGTGGTTCTAGGTATGAAGATGTCAACAGTCTCCTTCAGCTTGTTAAATTCAACCATGACCATTCGCTGCGCCTCAAGACTCGTATTGCAATGCTCTCTTATTTCCCTAAGGACTTAGAACTTTCTCTTTTTCGACTTTCGGACCGGGTTTTTGTTGGGATTTTTCTATTTTGATGTTTTCAAACAGTTTTTCCAGCTGCTTCTTCATGGCAGCCATGTCATGACTAAGGTTGAAGTAATCAGCGAAGTTTGGAGTTGTTCGAAGCATTTTCGTCCGTCCCAACTTCTCCTCTGCTAAGAGTCCCATTTCCCGAAGCTGTTTGACGTGTGAGTACGCTAGGTTCCCTCTAACTTTCGCAAGGTAAGACTGGGTTACGGGCTGCCTGACTGCAATAAATGAAAGTGTCTTCATCGGCCCAGGTGTGAGCAGTTGCCGTGTCGCAAGCCGCTTAACATGCCGCACGTACTGCGGTTTCAATTGCATCACGAACCTACCGTCGCTGAGCTCCAACACTTCAAGTGAACTTCCGTCTTTTCCGTATTTGTCCTTCAAGGTACGAGCGAGGTCCCTGGTCTTCTCTTCCGACCGAAACCCCACGACTGACCCAAGTGTCTTAAGGTCTAAGGGCTTACCAGTAACGTAGAGGGCGGCCTCTATCAAGGCAAGCTTTGTTTTTGCTTTCGGGACACTTAGTGTGGGTTCATTGGTTTCATTGGGCGGTTCAAGCAATTGGTGGCGACACCTCGCCTAAACGGACGAATAGGTCGGAACCTAGGTCGTCTTGCGTTAGCAGAATCTTCTTGTCGTTGGCTAGGAAGAGTAACATTATGAAAATTCGAACCGCCTCGAGAAACGTTTGGCCCTTGACGAGGTCTTTGAAGGAGAGAGGTAATCCCCTAATGCTGAGTTTGATGAGTTCGGCATAAAAATTCTCGATGTTCTCTTGTATGTTCGCGAGAAATTCATCTAATTGCTCGAAAACCGACGGTGGGCTTAGCACGAATGGCTTCTTCGCGAGGACAGTCTTCTCGTTTTCCAAAACCTGTTGGAGTGTACGGAGGATTTCAGCCACTGAAGTTGAGGTGTACTCAAACCGGAGAGGAAATGGTAGAGGTGGTGGAACCTCCACGTCAGGTCTAGCAACCGGAGGTTTCGGAGGCTCTTCCATTTTCAGGACAAGTTCGGATTTCATGCGGTGAACGACTGATGATGAAAGCAAGGCCGTGCCCGAGGCGGAGAAGTCGATGTAGCCGCTCTTCTTCATTTCGGCAAGGAAAGCATTCAGTAGGTTGGTTATGTCGACGTCCCAAGGCTTCACCCTGTGAAGCCTCAACAGGTCGAATAGGATAAGGTAGGGGGGCCTCATCCAAAAGGGCTTACTGAGTTCTTCCAACCGTCCTTACTTCCTGCATTGGCAGGCCAACTACTTGGGAGACGCCTTCCTGAATGAAGACGCCATAAACCGCATCAGCTCGAGCGATAGTCACGTCCTTCAGCGAAACGACGATGAATTGAGAGCCCTTCGACTTCGATTTTAGCAATTCCGCCAGACGCTGTGAATTAACTACATCTAGGTGGGCGTCGATTTCATCCATCATGTAAAATGGCATCGGATGAATGGCTTGGAGGGAAAGTATGAAACAGACAGTTCCGACTGATTTCTCGCCACCGCTAGCGCTCCCAATCGACATTTCAGTCTTTCCAGGAAACTGTAACCTAATGTCCGCGCCTCCTTCGAATGGGTTTTCAGACTTCTCAAGAAAGAGCCTTCCAGCCCCGCTCGTGACTGTTGAGAAAATTTGGCTGAAGGATTCACTGACTTGGTTGAATGCTTTCATGAAGGCTTCAAGCTTCCGTTGGTCCAGTTCGTTCATGAATTGGACTATCGACATCTTCTCTTTCTCAAGCTCGTAAATTCTAGTGGCTAGGTGCTTGTAATTTTCCTTAACCTCCTCGTACTGCGAAGCGGCGAGTTCGTTGACGCCCCCTATCCCAGCGAGCTCTTTCTTGAGCACTGGAAGCGTGGTCTCTACCTTTTGGATTTCATCGTCACTGACTTCCACTGCCTCTGGGTACCCCAGTTCCTTCAGTTCGTTCATGTGGAAGTCGGTTTGCATCTGCGTGTGCTTGAGCGAGGCGGTTAGGTTAGCGATCTTGTTGTTTAGTGGGTCAAGTTTGCCGAAGAGTTCGTTTATTTCTGCGTCCATTTCACGAAGGCGCGAATTGTACTCGTCTCGTTTGACTCTGACTCCAGCAAGTTCCTTCGTAAGTTGATCCCTGGCTGCTGCAAGCTGTTTCAGTTGCTCTTCGTTCTTCGAAAGTTCAGTTTGGGTGAATGGCAGTTCTGACGCCAGTTTCTGCAGTTGCCTGTCAATGCCAGTAGACTGAATTTTCGTTTGTTCCGCAGTCGGCTCTATCGCAGTTACAGTTGATGTCAACGACTCAATTCGACTTTCAGCTTCAATCTTCTGTCGGACGAGGTCAGTAAGTTCACTCGTGAGTGTTGAGTGTTCGTTCTCGCGGTCAAGGAGGACGGCAGATTGTGAACGGATCCTTAGAGAGCTGCGGGTCTGCTCAAACTCAGCCAGTTTGGGTTGTATCTTCTCCTTCTGCGATACGCTGGCCTCGAGCACCGTTTGCTCCGTACCGACTTCGTGCGTTATCTGTTCGATTCGTTCCGAGGTATCCTCAATAATCTTATGGGCTCGTTCAAGGTTTCCCTTGAGCGTGACGATTTCTCTCTCTATTGACCGAATCAGGTTTTGACTCTTCATTTTGCTGTTGCGTCGGTCAAGAATTTCCTGGTCTATCCTGGCAATTTCTTCTTTGGCCTTCACCGCCAACTTCTCGAGGGACGAAAGCGTGGTCCTTAAGTGATCGATTGTCTTGCCCTTCAGGAGCAGTTTTGAAACGTCAAGTGGTTGCCTGAAGTACCCTGTTTCCATCGCCCCTCCCGGCTCGTATAAATCACCTGAGACTGCGACTGCTCGAACGCCTTTCAGAGACGCGAGGAAAGCGGATTTCTGATTCGAAGTCAGCAGGGTGTCTCCGAAAACATAGTTCACTGCTGGCCTAACGCGTTCAGCAAATTCAAGACTGTCTGTGATTGGCCCGATGATTTCCTGAATTCCTTTGGGAACGTAGACCTTCTTTGGCGGCGTGAGGCCTTCGAGGGGAATAAGTTTGACGCGTCCCACTTTCGTTTTCTTTAGAACTTCGATGCATGAGAGTGCCGCCTCAATGTTCCTCACAACGAGGGCTTTCATCCAACCCGCCGCTGCGGCTTGGGCAGCCTTCCCATAACCGTCTTTCACCTTGACAAGGTCAGCTAGCCGCCCATAAACACCCGATACGGCGCCCGCCTCAGCCATTTGTTCGATCAGGGAGAGCGCTTTGTCGTCCGAGGCCAAGTTCTCTGTTACGTTCTTCTGTGTTTCTATCTCGGTGAGCTCTAGGGCAGAACGCTTTGCAACCTCGTTGGCCTTTTCCGCATCTTGGGCAAGTTGTTGCTTAATCTTCACGTATTCAGAAATCTTCTTGTCCGCCTCAGCTGAACTCTCTCCCTCCTGGCCCTTTGCGGATACCAGTTCGCCAACATGTTTGGCGGCGTTTTGAAGGGCGTTCTCATATTCTTGCTTGCGTGTCCGCAGTGTTTTCAAATGATTGTTCAACAAGTCGATTTTTGTCGCACTGGCCTTGACCTGCGAGGTGAATCTAGCAACCCTACTCGTTAGGCTGCCTATGGTGTGTTCTAGGTCTTCGGCCTCTTTGTTGCGGGCGCCTAGTTTGTCTCTTAGACCGGTGAGTGCTTTGAATGATTCGTCAACTTTAGCTTGTTTTGCTTCTATGGCCTGGAGGAGCGCGGCGTGGGATGATCTAAGATCCGCAATTTCATTCTTTGAGTTGTTAACTTTCTGGAGTATTTCGGTCGAGTTCTTTTCCAGTTCGCTTTTCTGATCTTGGAGGGATTTGATGTTCGATTGTGCGGCATTTGCCCGGGCCTGTAGGCCTGCAATGGTTGCGTTGACGTCGCCCATCTTGCGTTGTACTTCAAGTAGCCTGCTGCTGCCTTTGTCCGCTACCGTTTCTTCGTATTCCCTCTTTTCAGACTCAAGCTTCGTCTTTTCCTGAACAACCTGGTCTCGGCCAGCTTTCAGTTCTTGGAGTTGCTGCTGATGTTTGCTGAGATCTTGTTCTAATTCGCTGTTTTCTTGTTGAGCTTTCTTGATCTTGTGGGAGATTGCTTTGGCTTGAAGTCCGTTAATTTCATTCTGAATCTGCTTATACTTCAGGTAGTCGTTGCGTTCCCTCTCCAGCGATTCGACTCGGAGTCTGACTTCCTCAATCTTTGCGGACGCTACTTGCAGGTTTACGTCAGCCTTTTGGAGTTCAACTTGGGCCGAGGTTTTCTTAGTGTCGTAGACGGCGATTCCGATCATGTCCTCAATTATCGTCCGGCGCTCTTCGGTGGTTACTTCAGCAAGGCGTGTAATCGCGTGCTGTGGGACGATGTTATAGCTGGAGACTTGGATGTCTGCTGAGGAGAGAATGTCCGTAAGCTGCTTTCGGGAGACCTTTCTTCCGTTAAGCCGATAGATGCCCTCGCCGCCTCGCCGGAATTCTCGTGAGATCGTGACCGCTTCGGCGTCTACGGGTATTCGTCTATCTTGGTTGTCAAACTGCACTGCGACCCAGGCCGAGCGGGATGTAGCCGTCATCACTCCCTTGTGAATCAGATCGCCTATCGTCTCTCCCCTAAGTTCTTTGGCGCTTAATTCTCCTAGCGCGAACTTTACCGAGTCAAGGATGTTCGATTTGCCGGACCCGTTCGGCCCGGTTATAATCGTGAGGCCGCGGTCGAAGTGAACGGTCGCCTTCTTCCCGAAGGTCTTGAAGCCTCTCAGGTCAATTCTCTTGATGTACACCAATGGTATTTCATGCTCGCCGCGCGGAATACGCGGGTTTTGTCACATTAGCAACTCTCGTGGGCTATCGGCTGCTCAGGAGGTGCGAAGATAAGGCTTGGTTACATTTTCATGATGATTTGTATGGATTAGGTCGTGTCAAATTTGGCATAGGGCTGCTTTTCGAATTCTCGGCAAGTGAGACAGATTCAAGGTAAGGGTGGTTCGGAACCTGCCGAGCTTGTAGCTTCGGGGGGTCGGCTTGCAGGCTATATGTGATGGTGGTTGCCTGGGCCGGGTTTCGTCTTTCTAGTTGCCAAATCTGCGTTTTCGCCGTTGGTATGTCCGTACGGCTCTTAGTAGGTCTATGCGGCGGAATTCAGGCCAGAAGACGTCTAAGAAGACGAATTCGCTGTAGGCTGCTTGCCAGAGTAGGAATCCGCTAAGTCGTTCCTCGCCTGATGTGCGAATTATGAGTTCCGGGTAGGGGTTTGGAAGGTGTGAGGTGTACAGGTATTTGCGGAACATGTCCTCATCAACTGCCTCTTCATTCAAGGAGCCGCTTTTGACCTCGTCAATTATCCTCTTCGCGGCGTCAACAATTTCGGCGCGCCCACCATAGGCCACGGCAATGTTCAGGTAATGCTCGTCATATGCCGCTGTCGCCTTCTCCACCTCATCGAGGACCCTCCTCAGCGATTCAGGCAGTTGTTCAATGCGGCCAATTGCTTTGACGTGCACCTTATGTTCGTGAATTCTCCGGTCTGTTATGAGTTTCCTGGCTTCGTCCTCAATCAACTTGAGTATTGTGTCTACTTCTTCTCTGGGTCTTTGGAAGTTTTCAGTGGAGAAAACGTAGAGGGTTACTGTCTTAATGCCAAGGTCCAGACACCACTCCAGGAAATCTTCTCCGGTTCGTGCGCCGTATAAGTGGCCGTCGAGCCTGTCGCCGTATTTCTCTATGCCCCATCTCCTGTTGCCGTCAAGTATTATGCCAACGTGTTCCGGTACCGTGTCCGAAGCGATTTGATCCCCGAGCCACTTCTCATAGATGGTGTAAGCGCCTATCGCCTTGAGGAGGGTGGGTAACATTGGTTCACACTCGGGCTTGGTCCATCGCCCTCGTGCATGGGCATCTGCGCTCGTTAGGGATGCGTTCGACAGCTTTACGCATAATGGTGAGCACGTCAGGCATGACTTTCTTTCCTACTTCCGTGACCTCCCTAGCTGACAGCCTCTCTTGCATTCCCGCCGCGCGGTTTGAGATGAAGCATAACGTCGAGTAACACATCTCCTGCTCCCTTGCCAGAAAGACTTCAGGCGCTCCAGTCATTCCAACAACATCGGCTCCAAGTGTGCGCAGCATTCGGATCTCTGCAGGTGTTTCATATCGCGGGCCCTCGGTGGCGGCAAGGATCGCACTGTCCCACGTTTTCGCGCCCGAGCCTTTGCAAGATTCAATTAGGATCTTTCGGAGCTCAGGGCAATACGGTTGCGAGACATCTATGTGCGTTACAGGTGCACTCTCAAAGTACGTTGAGGTTCTGGACTTCGTCATATCCAAGATGTCTTCAGCAACGACCAGGTCGCCTGGGCCGTAGCTTGCGTTTATCGCGCCGACTGCATTGGTGGCTATGACCCGTTGCGCTTGAAGTTGTTTAAGCGCGGAAAGGTTTGCCCTATAATTGACTTTGTGAGGCGGGAGGTCGTGCCTTGGCCCATGTCTCGGGAGGAATGCGACCTCCTCGTTCCCGACCGTACCTATGGATATTGGAGGCGCAGGTCCATACGGCGTATCGAGTTGAAGTGTGCGGGAGCCTTGAAGCAGACCTTCAAGGCCGCTTCCTCCGATTATTGCAATTCTGGGCATGACCCATCAAAGCTGGATTTATTCGTCGTCATCATCAGAACCGCTGTCTTCCATTAGTGCTTGGAATTCTTCGAATGATAACTTTCCACCCGTCCGAAGCTTCTCATTCGCGGCCTGCTTGTACTTCGATTTCAATTCCTCCCCTTTCAGCTTCGGCAATGTCTTAGCTTCACCAATCTGAGCTCGAATCTTGTCCATACGCTCTAAGTTTGCTTTTAGGTCAGAGACCATGTCGCGCCGTTCCTGGCTTCTTTGTACGTACTCCGAATGTTTCGCGTCCGCTTCCTTCATTTTCTCTACCAGAATCTTAACGAGTTCCTGCATGGATGTGTGAACCTTCTCGCTTTCTTCAGCTACTTTCGTTAGTGCTTCGTGAGTGGCCTGTGCCTGCAACCTCAGAGCCCCAACTTCAATCCTCAACCGTAAGAGCTTGTCTTTCACGTTTCTCAGGCCCTTGTGTTTTTGCAAGCTTACTTCTAATGCGCCGATTTTGGCCACAAGGTTCCTTTCAGCTTTGGTCGAAAGGGGCGTGGTCTGAATGAACCATTCTAGCCCCTTGATCTGCCTAGAAAGTTCGGACATGTTCCCTTGTAGTTGCTCTGATATGTGCCTAGCCTGTTCGAGAAGCTTTGAGAGGGCTTCACGTTTTTGGGCGGCCACTCCTCTTAGCGCGTCTCTCTTTTCTTTGAGTTCTTTTACTTTCGCGTTCAGTGAATCACGTTTCGCTTTGAGTTTTCTTACCTCTTCGGATACGTGCTTCACTTCCGCGTTGAATTCATCACGTTGCTTTAATGTCTCTTCAATCTGTCCTCTGAGGAGGTTGATTTTGGCTCTTTTTGCAGCATTTTTCTCTTTGAGTGCATCCAGTTCTTGGTACAAATTGTCGACAGGCGTCTGGGTTGTGCTCGAAGCCATACCAGTCTCACCTAGGCGAAGTACCTCCATCCTGCCGATACACGGGCGAATTCTCTGAAAGGAAGCGATTTGTCGCGGGTGCCTGTAAGCTTCAATGTGAACACGCGGTTTGGGATGCGTGAAACAGGATGGCGGCTCTATATAATTGGTTGTGTGGAATAACCGTGTCCTCACTCGCCAAGTATAATCCTAACGTCAACTACGCTAGCACCCGTTGCGTACACTATCACGGGGTTGAGATCCATTTGCTGAATGGCTTGGTTTTCCATCATGGCCTTTGAGGTAGCCTGCAGAATTTGCATGATTGCTTCCTCATCTGCTGCAGGTTGACCTCTGACGCCCTGCAGAATTGAATAGGCGCGAATCTCTCGGATCATCTGGCGGGTGTCGAGGTCGCTTAAGGGAGCTACCCTGAAACTCGCGTCCTTCAGGACTTCCACGAATATTCCACCGAGCCCGAATAGGACGGTCGGACCGAACTGACTATCCCGGAGGCCCCCGACGATTACTTCCACACCTTTGGGGGCCATGTGCTGAACGAGGACACCGGAGATTCGAGCCTTCTCGTTGTAGGCTCGAACTTTGTCTACGATTTGACCATATCCATCTTCAACCTGTTTCTTTGAATTCAGGTCGAGCAAGACTCCGCCAGCTTCGGTCTTATGCAGTATGTCCTGCGAGACAACTTTCAGGACCACTGGGAACTGAACCTTATTTGCTAATTCTGCTGCTTCAGAAGGGTTGTGAGCTACGCCAAAAGCTGGTGTCGGCATTCCGTATGCTCGACAAAGTTCTTTGGCCTCAGGTTCAAGCAGGGCTCTCCGATTCTGCTCACGCACAGACTGAAGAATCCGGTCAACGGCCGCAGGCGCCATACGACTCAATTATCCCTTGAACCAAATTCCTCTTGCCATATCTTCGTTGATATTATGATTATCTTGCATGATTACGAGGACTGCTCCTCGCCGCCGGTTAGAATTCTTGTGACAGCCGCGTTGAGTTCCACCATTCCCGAGTTATCCTTCGAAGATACTGGAATAGGCTCCGACAAGAGCCCAGCGTCGAAAACTGCATTCGCCAAGTTCCTCGAAATCATTGAAAGGTCCTGTTCCTGTACTGTCTGCAAGGATTCCTCGAAAGCCTCGCGCTCAGTGGCCCATGCGACAATAGTATCAACCTCCTGCTCCGAGACAAGGTCCGCCTTAGAAAGGGCGTAAATTTGGGGTTGCGTGATTCTACTGTAAATCGCTGCGGCTAGGTATACGCTTGAAATGAAGTTAAGCGGGGAACGTGTGAAGGGCGCATCCATCAAGTAGATTATTGCACGGCTCTCATCCGTCAGTTGGTTTGCTATGAAGCGCCCGCCCTCCCTGAAGGCGAACAGCTCTATCTGTCCCGGCGTATCCACAATGAGTATGTCGGGGTTAGCGTCTTGGACTTCTCCCCGAATCTCCTCAAGGTTGTCGGCTAGCAAATCCGAGGCCATAATTAGCGCGCCATTCGGCCCGAGTTTGTAATCTAACATCAATTTCTCGACATCAACGTATCTGCGCGAATCAATGTCTGGATTATAAGGCAAGGCTGTTGCTCCGGGGTCGAAATTGGCTATCAGAACATCCTGGTCGCTGCCCTTCAACCATTCTGAATACGCAGCCGTGAGAGATGACTTACCGGAACCGGCCATTCCAACCATAAACACGGTGTTGGTCACACTGAAGCCCTTCTCAGCTACGGCTAGATGGTGTCCAAAGCTATTTGCAGTACTATCGGGAAATTTCTGGGTGCCAAAACCAATTATGGAGGTCCCTGGGCATGTTAGAAACAGGCGAACAGGTTCTTGGCAAGTCAAAATTTCAGCAAGTTACCACGATGGGATCTATCAAACGTCTTCCCGGCATTGGAGTCAGAACAGTTCAAGAAGGCTGCGGCCGGCCTGACCGCCCAAATCGACGCTCTCGACGTCTACCTGGTCGAGCACAAGATTTCCAGAACGGCGGCCGATAAATCAAAGGTGACTGCTAAAGAAGCGAAATCAGTTATCGACCAGTACTTGGCACTTACCAACGCCGCCTTCCGCTTATTCGCCACTCTTAACGCGTACGTGGCATCGTACGTTTCGACCGATTCATACAACACCGTTGCAAAGAGGTTAGAATCGGAACTGGAGATGGTGGGTGTCCGATTACAGAAGCAAGAGGTGCTCTTCAAGGGCTGGATTGGGACCGTTAGGGATGTTCTACCTGCTGTATTGGCCCAGGAGGGCGCAGCTAAGGCTCATACATTCTATCTTCATGAGACGGCGGAACAGAGCCGTTTCCTGATGAGCGATCCAGAGGAATCTCTGGCAGCCGAACTTGAGCTCAGCGGGCCGAACGCATGGAGCAAACTACAAGGAACTATTTGCTCACAGGTCACCGTCGACTTCGAATTAGACGGCAAAACCCAGAAAATGCCGATCACCGCGCTGCAGAACCTTAACCATCATCCCGACCCAGAGGTTCGCCGACGTGCCTACGAGGCTGAACTGGCAGCTTGGGAGAGCGTACGTGAACCATTGGCCGGAGCCCTTAACGGCGTCAAAGGCAGCGCCAACACGCTGAATAAGAGACGGGGCCGCGTCGACGCGCTTCATGCTTCACTTGACACCTCAAGGATTGACCGCGAAACCCTGAACACATTAATGGCCGTGATGCAGGAGTCGTTCCCAGTTTTTCGCCGATACCTGTTAATCAAGGCCAAGTTATTGGGCAAGGAGAAGCTTGCGTGGCCGGATCTATTCGCGCCCGTCGGCAAAAGCGACCGGCGATATACTTGGGATGAAGCGGTAGGCTTCATCATAACTCAATTCCGCAGCTTCAGCGACCGCTTGGCCGCGCTAGCGCAGAGAGCGTTCGATAATCATTGGATTGATGCAGAGCCGCGCAACGGCAAACGGGGAGGCGCATTCTGCATGGGCGTCCCAGGAGTGGACGAGTCACGAGTACTGTGCAATTTTGATGGGTCACTTGACCAAGTCTCGACCGTGGCCCATGAGCTAGGGCACGCCTTCCATAACGAATGCTTAGTCGGCAAGACGATGCTACAAAGAATCATACCGATGACCTTGGCTGAGACCGCGTCAATCATGAATGAGACCATAATTGCTAACGCAGCCATAAAGGAGGCTTCAAGCCGCGAAGAGGAATTGGCAATCCTTGAAACCTCGCTGAGCGGGGCCACTCAGGTTATCGTAGACATAACCTCCCGGTTTCTGTTCGAGAAAGATGTCTTCGAACGCCGTGTCAACTCTGAGCTTTCCGCGGATGATTTTTGCGAGATTATGCTCAGATGCCAGAAGGCCACTTACGGCGAGGCCTTGGATGAACGCTTCTTGCACAAGTACATGTGGGCTTGGAAGGTTCACTACTACATTCCGTCGTTTTCGTTCTACAACTATCCGTATGCTTTCGGCTTGCTCTTTGGGACAGGGCTGTATTCACTCTACATGGATCGCGGCCGTCCCTTCGTGAAAGACTATGAAGCCCTATTGGCCAGCACCGGCGAAGCGACGCCGGCGGAACTGGCTAAGAGGTTTGACATCGACCTGCACAGGCCCGATTTCTGGCGGAGCAGCCTGAAGGTTATAGAAGAAAATATCCAACGGTACGGGGAGCTCTCTTAGACTATGAGTATAGCATGACGCGTGTTTTGCACTTTGACTACGACCTGACGCGGACAGCGTTCACGCTAAAGGTGTAACTCGGGCACCGTAGTTCTCGAGCTGTTTTCTCAGGTCCTTAACTGCACCAAAAACAGACCGCCTCGCCCTCAGTGGCGACGTTGAGGATGTTGAAAAGTGTAATTCAATGTTCGGCCGGCCACTTGCTTCTATTCCTCTCGGATGGGATTTTACGTAGACCCCTTGCCAACGGTGCATCACCCGGTCGATAAGCGGTGCAAGAGAAGACTCCATAACGCCTTGAATTCTAAGCCACTTTTCTACGAAGATCATGCCGCTTGCCCTTGCTTTCACAGCCTTGGAAATTGTTCCTTTGAAGATCGCTTTTGCTTCGCTGGGCACGCCTGGTAAACAGAAGATTTCTGTGCTGCGCGCGGTCAAGTGGACCGCGGGGGCTGTTCCAACGGGGTTGATTACGGGGACGGACGTGACTGGGATTGAAGCCATTTTGAGGCGAGGTTTTGTTAAAGTGATTCTTCGGCTGGGGAATCTTCGAGCGTAATGGGCTCGAATCATTTCTACAGCCGCCCTGTTTAATGCAATCCGTAGGTGGAAGGCTTTTGCGACGCCCTTGAGGGTCATATCGTCAAAAGTAGGGCCTATGCCGCCCGTTGTGATTATGAAGACGGGCTTCCTTCCTAATGCCTCGGTTATGGAACGAGAGATTTCGCCAAGGTTGTCGGCAACCGTCGTTATTCGAGTTACCCTACCCCCAAGCCTAGTAACCTGGGCTGCTATCCACGAAGCATTTGTGTTGACCGTATTCCCAAGTAGGAGTTCGTTCCCAATCGACAATACTTCTACCGTGCACGGCAATCTTGCTTACACTCGGGTACTGCGCTGAATCAAACGTTGCCGATTAAATGGTATCTTTTCTGGAAAAACTCACGGGAACCTGTTACCTCTGTAACAGGGGACGGCGGAATCCTATTCTTTCTTGGAGAGCCACCATTTCAAGTACTCGTTCTGCTTACGCCGGTGCTGCTCTTCTGGCGTTTCGCGTTCGCGAATCTTGAGACGGCCCTCCATCAATTGTTGGGCGCTCACAGTGAGGCCGCAGCTCTTGCAAGTATAGTGCTTCAGTGCACTATCGTAGGTTAGTATTCCGCCACATTCGAGGCAGTAGTTCGTTGTCACTTCGGGTTTGGTCTCCATTCGGGTAATTTGGAGACGACATAGTTAAACCTGTAGCAGCCTATTCAGTCGCGGCAGCGTAGTAGAACTCGCCCGAACCCTTCTGCTCTTTGTCCAGCTTACTGTCCATTTTGTTTATGCGCGGCCGTTTGGTTTCAGGGTCCCGCCTGAATGTAATGCCCATATCGGAGAGGAAAATGTTCATCGCATCACGCAAGGGCATTGGGTTGGAGCCTTGGCCGCTAATGCTTGGCAACCCTTTGAAAACCATTATCCGGTCAGCAAGGAAGTCTTGGGCGACAATATCGTGTTCGACAACGAAAGCGAAAGCCTGGCGCGAGTCCACCAAATGCCTCAAAGCCTTAGCCACATTCAACCTCTCCTCGACATCCAAGAAGGCGCTCGGTTCATCTAGCAAGTAAACCTGAGCTGACTTGCCCAAACATGCCGCAATTGCAACACGCTGCAATTCCCCACCGCTCAGTTCACCTATTTTCCTATCCAACAATTTGCTTATGGACAGTGGACGAATTACTTCATCGGTGAACAGGGCTGAGGAGTAGTCGTCGGCAACACTTGTAAGAAGACCATCAACCGTTCCATCGTAGGCAGAGGAAATGTACTGGGGCTTGTAACTAACCTGCAGCCGGTTTTGGGCTGACTCCGCATAATATTCCAACAGCTCTTTGATGAATGTGGTTTTCCCGATTCCGTTGGCACCCAGAACACCCACGATTTCGCCTGAGCTTATGGAGCCCGATTCGACATGCAGGTGGAATTTTCCGACGTTTTTGCTTATCTCTGGCCATTCGAGCTTGGTTTGGGATTCGGCGTCGATCTGTCTCGGTGGCCTTACGTGGAAACGAATAGGTTCGTCCCGGAAGCGCATGTTCTCGTCGGGCAGAAACCCGATTAGATAATCGTTGATTCCGCCCCTAGTGGGGTGGACGTGTGAGACGATTCCGTACGAGCTCGGTTGCCCATATACCAGATAAACTTCATCAGACAGGTAATCGAGCATCGCCAAGTCATGTTCTGCAACAATCACTGACTTGCCCTCGTCCCCAAGTCTCCATATACTTCGTGCAGCCCGCATTCTTTGGTAGACGTCTAGGTAGCTGGACGGTTCATCGAAAATGTATACGTCCGCATCCCTCGAGATGGCTGCCGCTATTGCGACACGTTGTAGTTCTCCTCCACTCAGCACCTTTGCTTCTCTTTCGAGAAGCGTTTCCAGCTCAAGTTCCTTGACGAGCTCAGCGAGTTTTCCGCGCTCGTCAACCTTCTTGAGTAGTGGGCCTATCCTACCTTGTAGAACTGATGCGAGCTTGTCGACATGTTGGGGTTTGTGAACGACCTTCAGCTTCTTGGCTGCAATTCTACTGAAATACTCATGTAGCAACGTTCCACGGTACCTTGTTAGGACTATGTCCCAGTTTGTCGGGGTTTCTGGGGTACCGAAGTTTGGCGTGAGTTCGCCAGCCAACATTCGAAGGGCGGTACTTTTGCCTGTTCCATTTCGGCCGATTAATCCTATGACTTTCCCAGTTTGTGGGACGGGTAGCCTGAATAGTTTGAATTCGTTGACGCCGTAGCTGTGAATGCATTCCCCATTGAGTTCCTGTGGGAGTTTTACGATGGTTATGGCGTCGAAGGGGCATTTCTTGATGCAGATTCCGCAGCCTGTGCAGAGGTCTTCATCGATGATCGGTTTCTTTTGTCCGGCGATGAACTTGATTGCGTACCTTCGGTTCAATACTTCTGGACAGAACCTATAGCAGGGTATCCCGCAGTCATCTGGTTTGCAATGTTCTTTGTCCAGTGTGGCTACACGTAGCAATAGAAAATCCTCCACTATGTCTGGGAATCTTCCCTTCGTTAGCGGTTTTTGTGGGCAAAAAGGAAATTGAGGCTGGGCTCAGTCACCACTCCTCTTCTTCTTCTCCCCAGCCATCATCTTCTCCCCATTCGTCATCTGTCCAGTCGTCTTCTTCTCCATTATCCCAATTCTCATCTTCACTCAAGAGAAGAAACTCCCGTGACAAAAGCTCGACTAACCCCCCTAAGGTGGGGCTTTAAAACTTTTGGCCGATTTTGAATCATTCTCGATTCTTCATGTTTGATTTGGAGAACGCGAAACTTGACTTCTCTCTCTGCCATGACGCTTACCGCAACCGGGACACTATCTTTCCGCGCGAAGCCGCCCGAGGGGCACGCATCCCCGTTGCCCAGAACGCCCATGGCATGTAGGGAGTATTATGAACCGCGGCAAGTCGCCCATGGCGGTCAATGGCTATCACGCCAGCTTCGCCCTTCAAACGTTTTGACGCCATCCTCACCGACAGCTCCCCAGCCCTAGACGCAGGCAGGCCTCCTTCCATAGAAGAGCAAACAGCCTTTGATAGAGTCAGCCTGATAGCTACTTCTCCCCAACCAGTCACCGTTGCGGCTCCACACCGGTTGTCAGAATAGACCCCTGAACCAATCTGCGGTGTATCTCCGATTCTGCCAGGCAACTTCATGGTTGTTCCCCCCGTCGATGCCGCGGCCGCGAAATTCCCCTCTGCATCCAGAGCCACGGCGCCAACAGTGTCGTGTTTGACGATCTCAGGATGGGTTCTCAATAAGGTCGGGTTCTTCCGGACCCACGCCAATCGGGCGTCCAATGGGCCTCTTTTCAATTTTAGAAGCATTCGGCGCCTTTTCGGAGTGATAGGGTTCGTGACAGGAAGCGAGTAGGCCCTCGCTAGCCTCTCCGCTGTACGTCCTGCAAGAAGCACGTGGTCGGTCTTTTCCATAACTAAGCGGGCGAGTTGGACTGGGTTCTTGACCTTGCGAACGAGCGCAACTGCCCCAGCGGAAAGGTCCCTCCCATCCATTATGGCTGCATCCATCTCGACCGTCCCGTTAAAGGTCAGAGACGACCCCCTGCCAGCATTGAATACAGGGTCGTCTTCCATAACGGAAACAGCCGATTCGACAGCATCGAGAGCTGAGCCGCCATCTACTAGAACCCTCGACCCAATGGACGCCGACCTTCGGACGCCGATCAAAGCGCTCCTGATGTCGCTCCTCCAGAATCCCGCGCCACCATGAACAATGATTTTACTAGACCTGTCAGTTGTCACAATAGTGGCCTCTTGTCTTCCGCGTCTACCGTGAAAGGAATGAGTCAGTCTCGGAGGACTAATCTTTAAGCTGTTCGCGGCTTTGTTGGTTTCGGCAGGTTCGTCGATTTCGTTGGTACGCGTCTTGAAAGCTGACCTGGAAGGGTTGACTGCGGCGGTAGAGGTTGTTGGAAAGGGTGGGCTCATCTGCTACCCGACAGACACGGTGTATGGCTTGGGCTGCAATCCGTTCGACTCTTCGGCGGTTGAACGCGCGAGGCGGGTGAAGGGTGTTCCCACTAGACCGTTGCCCGTATTGGTGAAAGACATCGAAAATGCCGAACGCCTGGCTCAAATCCCGGACCGCGCGAGAAAGCTTGCACGGAAATTCTGGCCCGGCCCGCTTACACTGGTTCTTCCCGCTCTTGGTGTTCTCCCGGAAAACCTTGTCCCTGACGGGACTGTGGGCTTGCGCTCCCCCAAACACTCAATCTGTTTGACCCTCCTCGGCTTGTGCTCCGGCGCTTTGGTTGGGACAAGCGCCAACCTGACAGGAAAACCGCCAGCCGTCTCCGCAATGGAGGCAGCTAGGGACCTAGGGGATCGTGTTGATCTCATTTTGGATGGAGGGAGAGCTCCACTCGGCGTAGCCTCGACCGTGGTCAACCTCACCAAGCCAACTTTCGCCATACTACGTGAAGGGCCGATTGGAGCACGGGAGATAATGAATTGTCTGCGAGGGGGGAATCCATGATAGCTATTAAGGTACGAGCTTACCTTTCGCAGGATTCCGGGGCATGCCTTTGCTGAACTACTTCAACCTAGTCATCTCGACGAGCAGAGGCAACGAGAGAAACACGTGCAGCGAGATGTGGTATCTACTCGGAGAAGTCGGCGACCGCGGTTCAACAATCGAGACAACCTCCGTAATCGGCCTGGTCGTTGCCAAAACAAAGCTTGACCCAATCAAAGCCATTCGAGACCTTGGCAGCCTTCTGAGAGAACGGCCGTGGGAATTCAAGTACACTTTGAAACTCGTTCCGATTCAAAGAGTCGTAGAGGCCAGCCTCGAGGCAATCAAAGAAGCCGCTATCGAAATGGGAGAACGAATAGGGAAAGAGGAAAAGTTCAGAATCACAATAGAGAAACGGCACACGGATTTATCCAGCAAAACGATAATTGACACCATTGCAAAACGCATCGAGCGAAAAGTAGACCTCGAGAATCCCGACAAGATCGTGTTAGTCGAGGTAATTGGCGAATTGGCAGGTCTAGCCCTGATCCGCTCGGACGATGTCCTTTCGATTGAGCGGGCTAAGCGAAAGGCCTGAGGATGTTATTTCTTGATAGCGAGCAGAGCAGACCTTTCAATGGCTAAACGCTCAACGGCTTTGGTCAAGTCTTCCTTCTTACGGATTGTAGCTTGGATTTCTTTATCACCTATCCCAAAGACCGATCGAACGTGATCGACACGTTTCCCATCCCATTTATCGAGTAACTCGTCGCTCCCCTCTCTCTTGAGCATCTCCCGGAGGGTTGCGGCAGCCTCCAAGACCTGGCTTTTTGAGTCGCCTTCAGCGATTGCTGCGACATTCCTAGTTTCAGCAGTTACGCCCGCAATTTTCAAAGCTTCACCTATCTGTCTGTTCGCCGCGACATAAAGCAAGATTTCCATGCTGAGCGAGCGTGCGATCGGGCGCGCTGAACGGAAAGATTTGAGCGCATTAAAGGTGGCAAGAAACAAATAACGAGAGCCTCCTACCTTGTCCAAGTCTACGAGTTGAACACTAACGCCTGGGAACTTCTGCTGCATGGATCGCAGTACAAGCTCAACGTCGTCAGGTTTGACGTCAAACGCTGAAACCCAAACGTACTCCTCTGGATCTTTGATCTCGAATAGCAACCACTAGGAACCGCCATTAGCTAGTTGGAAGAGCGAATCTGCAATCCTACCTTCGATCCCGCACTTCTTCAATACGGCGCGAACAGAATCTAGACTGCGCCCTTCAGCCTTGGCTTCCTCGAGCAACAGTTTTGTGGCCTCTAGCCTCTCCCATGGAAAGATTATCCAGTTGCTCGTCGTGTCGGCGAAAAAGTCTGGTTTGAATTTGCTGTGCGGTTTGTAGTATACCGTAGCCGTCATACTCTTCCCAGCGCCCTTCTCAAGCACATGGTCCAAAGCGAGCTTCAGGCTCTCCCCGGTGTCGGCCACGTCGTCGACGACCAACACATTCTTCTTGGAAATGTCCTCGCTGATTGGCTGAGTTACGACGGGCTTTCTCCCTGTCTTTTCGATGCCCACATAGAACTCAATTTTGATGTTGGCCGTATGGGGGTTCTCGAGCAGGTCGGACAGGATTCTTCCCGGCGCCCAACCTCCTCTTGAGACGCCAACAATAAGGTCTGGCTTGAAACCGGACGCTCTAATCACGAGAGCTAGGTCCACAATCATCTCGTAGATTTTGTCCCAGCTGGGCGCTACGTACTCACGAGATTCCGACATTCGGGCACCGTTCGTTACGGCAAGCATAAGGCAGTATAAGCGTTGTTGCGGTCAGCGGAGATGCATCTCCTCATCTGGCGTGAGGGGCCTCGGTGCAGGTCAGTGTATCCACGTCATGCCGCGCGAGGGTAGCTGCGTAAACCACCTTAACTACTCTCCGATAGCGTACAAGTTTCAACTGGAGGAAACCTACTACGTCGCCCGCTCCCAGCTTGAAAGTTACTACGCTTGTAGTAGTAATTCTTTTATACCCTCGCCAGTCATCGAGTGCGAAATTCACCTAACACAATTGCAAGCTAAAGTTCAAGGATGAATCAAGTTGCAGACAGCCTTTCCGGCGGAGAATCAAGTCGGTTCCGATCAAATTCATGAAGGGCTGGAGAAAGTCTTCAAGGTATCGGAGTACCTTAATTTTCCCTTCACCTTGGATGAAGTAGCAACTTATTTTCTGCCGAAAACGAAACTTACCGGCGAGCAACTTCGATCTATCTTAACGACGCACAATTTTGCGGACATTCCATTCCAAGTCAAAGACGGCTACCTACTCATAAGCGCGAGCCAATCGGACACTTCTCGCTTGGAAAGAGAGCGGATGTCCGCCGCGAAGTTAGATTCGGCAGCAAAATTCGCGAGAGTCTTGACACGGTTAGTGCCTTTCATTCGAACAGTTGCTGTTACTGGCAGCGTTGCCTACGGAAGCGCCGATAAATGGGACGACATAGACCTGTTCATCATTACTCAGCGAAATCGGCTCTGGATCACGGCTTTCATGACGTTGGTTCTTGTGAGATTGAATAAGCTCTTGGGCTTGCGGCCCCCTCACCTCTCTCTCTTCTGCTTGAGCTACGTCCACGACCAGGAAGGCTTCGATGAAGAATCTCACCTGAATAGAACTAACCCGCTCTTTGCCCGCGAACTGCTCAAAGCAAAACCCGTCGCGGGTTCGGATCAATACAGAAAGCTCCTTGAAAAAAACCACTGGGTGGGGGAGCTCTATTCACTCCCTTACACTGCAAAGCTCAAAGACTTGAAGGGCGAAACTAGTGATCAAAGAGTTGGGGCTGACGACGCGATCCGGTTTTCATTTCTACTGAATTGGGGCGAGGGGATAGTCTTTCCAATTCTACGTTGCTATCTCAGCATAAGGGCGTACTTGACCAACCTCAAGCTTAGTTCGCGAGGCCAAAACCTTCGGGTCTTTAGTACGAAGATGAGTCCCGTCTCTTGCATCTACACCTCTAAGTTCTACGAGTGGCTCCTCGCTTTATGGGGCGAGTAACCTTATCGTAAAGGTGGGTGGATCTGGACGATGAGTCAGAGTGTTGTCCTACCGGTAGCTAGTGTCCTCAAGACCGGCTTTTCGATAGGCATCTGTGCCGCGGACTCTGCCGCAAACTTGGATAAGCTGCTTGGACTCATCACGAGTGAATCCTACCCAGCCGGCTTAACGCTGAGAAGAATTGTTCTGGTCGCCAGTGGCTGCGACCCTCAAGCTTTGGTGTTCGCGCGAGAGCTTTCGCGCCAAGACCAACGTTTAGTGTTGATTGAGGAACCTACGAGGCGAGGAAAATCAGTTGCGATTAATCAGATCATAGAAGAACTTGATGGAGAATTCTTGGTTCTCGTGAATTCTGACGCCATCCCTGAGCCCGGCGCGATTTCGAGGCTAATGCATGAAATTGCCCGAGACGAAAGCGCTGGAATGATCTCCGCTTCTCCCGTCGTGGGCGACGAGGGGGGAATAACGGGCGGCGTCCTGCGGCTGATCTGGGGAATTCATAATGAATTCTTGCAAAAGCTAAATCATGGCGACCTCAACAATCGCTGCTGTGACGAACTGTTAGTGCTTCGAGCCAAGGCACTTCAAAAACTGCCACCGGATACCGTGAACGACGGTGCATACCTGGCAGGAATGGCACATCTAGCTGGCTACAGCATTAGGTTCTGCGAAGCGGCTAAGGTGAGGATCGACGTTCCCCGTAACTTCGTGGACATCGTTCGCCAACGCCGAAGAATAGTTTACGGCCATTTTCAAATCTGGAAGACTGTTGGTCAGCCACCAAGAACCTTGGAGTCGATGTTGACGTCGCATCCTCTTCTATGTCTCTCGATCCTCATCAGAACGTTGGCGGGTTCCCTGCGCCTGGTCGCCGCTCTGCCCGTGGCGCTGGTGGGTGAGGCCGCATCCATCCTCCTCGCAATCTGTGATAATGCAAGCTCAACGCGGAAGCACATACCGTGGAAGAGGTTTGGGAGCAGATCCTAGGTCAAGCCCATATGTCACCTTCGCTCTAGAGTACTTGCCTCATGAGCCAACTAGCCGGATACAAACCAACGCGAAGGAACTTGACGGTTGAGCGGAAGGCTGCGGGAGAGTGAGGTTGACAAGATGCAGGAAACCTCAACTTCATCCGAGGCAGGCTTGGATTCGCCGTCGGCGCAAAACCAGTACCTTAGACTCGAAACCATCGGGCGCATCAGTGGAACCCCACACCAGGTTTTGATCAGGTACGTCTTCGTAGGAACCAAGGTCATTGTTTTTCCAGCGAGGACGGGTAAGCAAGGATGGTTCCTCAATCTTCAAAGCAACCCAAAGGGACGGCTGTTCTTTCAGGATAAGGTCTTCAACTGCGTTGCACAAACGAAGACGATTACCGGACTCGATGACCCCTTGCTTTCGATATTCACCCGAAAGTACGGAAAGGCAGTTGTCAACCAATACTACAAGGGCCAGCATAGTTACGCGGAACTAATTGTACAGGAAAGTGCCTCCGCAAGTTTTGACGAGATGATATACGGCGATCTTGAAGCTGCCTTTGACGCAGTCGCTAAAGATTACGACAGACATATCTTTGGTAACCCGATAAACACGTGGCTGCGGAATGTTTCTGTCGCCGTAATGAGCCAGCTATTCAAGCCAGGGGACACCGTCTTAGAGATCGGCTGTGGTACCGGAACCGAAACACTGAGCCTTGCAAAGCGTGGCGTCAGAGTAGTCGCCACCGACATCTCCAGCAAAATGGTCAACGTGCTCAACGCAAAGGCGAAGGAGTCAGGCGTCTCAGACAACGTAATCGGCGTCCATTCTAGGCCGGTTCATCTGAAAGAAGAATTGACAAAGCTAGGCCTGTCCCAACTCGACGGAGCGTACTCGACTTACGGGGCAATCAATACAGAACCACGGTTACAAGAAACAATTCGCGTTCTCCACGATATTCTGAAAGAAGGGGCGCCTCTTGTTCTCGGCGTTTGGAACAAGTATTGCCTATACGAAGTATTCGGGTACACCTTCAAATTGAAGCCTAGACTCGCATTCGCGAGGTTTCGTAACCCAGTACCACTAGGAAAGTCCAGGTTTTGCGTCGCGACAAATGCGTTTTCAGTAGCATCACTCGGGAGGATCGTCAATCCCTATTTCGAATTGAAGAAAGTCTACGGGGTTGTAATTACCCTTCCTCCATCGAATCTCACGAAGTACCTTCCGCCCCGGAAACTATTCGGTTTGTGGAAATCATTTGATTTCAACTTAGGGAAGACATTTCCGATGAACCATCTGGGCGACCACTTTCTCGCTGTCTACCGTCGGAGAGCTGCAGGTTGACAGAGGAGAGAGAACTCACTTTCTGCGTCTGCACATACAATTCAGCAAAGACCTTAGAACCCTGCCTCGGCAGCATCAGGAAGCGCGTTCCTGAAGCACAGCTCCTAGTTGTTGACCACCACAGCGTGGATGAGACCGTCCAGATCGCGAAACAATTCAACGCAGAAGTAATCTCTGAGAGAAGAGGATTAGGATACGCTAGGCAGCTTTGTTTCGATGCCACGAGTACTAAGTACATTGCTTTTGTCGACAGCGACGTGGAGATAGTGAGGGCCGATTTCTTTGACATCGCTGTCAGCGTTCTTCAGAAAAGGGAATACGGTGCAGTAGTTGGGATGGCTGTGGGGCATCGCTTTCGTTACGGCCTACCTGCCAGTCTTCTTGTGCTGCGCAGGAGCGATTTCTTGGGCAAAGTCGTGCCGGATTACATAGATGCTAGGGAGACTTTTTTTGTTCAAAAACGTCTCGATAATCAGAAACTCGGAACTTACTACGTTCTAGATTCGATGGTTCATCGCTCACAGTTTAGAGAATTCAAACCTGAGTGGGAAGGAGCGAACACAAGAATGCTCCCTGACTCGAAGCTCAAAGAACTCCTATTCTGCCTGAAGGTAATTCTGCTCCTGAGCCTGAACAGTCGAAACGTGAAAAACATTCTTTATGTCCCGATATTCTGCCTCAAATTCCTATATGGGTTCGCTAAACCAGAGCCTTGGCTTCGATTAAAGAGATGACCGAGCGACAACCGATGAGGAAACTAATCTACGAGCAAACCATGTTCAAGCTGCTCATCGAGAAAACCGGAATTCTATTTGCAGTAACCACGAAAAGCAGAGCGTACTTCTTCTTCGCTTGCACGAAGCTCCTTGGAATTAGAACAGCTCCAACCACCGATCCATACCCCGGCATAGTTGAAGTCTGCGGATACGATATACCCCGAATCGTCAAGAACTGGGGCACTCTCTCAAACATCAAATTCACAAAGAAAATCAAGCTCGCAAAGTAATGCGATTTTGAAACTCGGGTCGCTTATTGCTTTCCGCAGGAAACTAATGCCAAGGAAGGAAATGCTATTGTCTCAAGGAAAACACGGGCAATCTACTTCACAGAAGGAAGTTCTACTCATTCTCCTCTTGGGAGTATTGATCCGTGAAGCGTTCTCCTTCTGGACGGGGCATCCCTCAGATTTCGAACTATGGGTGAGGTTGGGTTATGCATTCACTCATGGCGGCGACCCTTATGGAATTCTACCACCTGTTCCAGGCCTCAGTTTTTCCAGCACTTTCTCAGAACAAAACACCGCGACAATCGCATACCTCCCTTTTTGGCCGTTGGTAACCGGCCTGATGTACGCCACGTACTCTTTGATTGGCTTCGGCAACAGGTTTGCGTACTACTTTTTGCTCAAACAGCCCGTGATTGCTGGCGATGTGGGCCTAGCCTATTTACTGTATTCGTACGTCTCCGCCAAGCAGCCTCGGCGCTCAAGTTGGGTTCTGATGTTTTGGCTCTTGTCGCCATTCATGATAATCATCTCAGGAATCTGGGGAATGTTCGATTCAATCGCGATGGCGTTCGTTATGATTTCGGTAATGTCCACTTCTCGCGCAAAAAGTGCTCTTTGCACGGGACTGGCTATTTTTGCGAAGTCGGTTCCGATCATTTATGCTGTTCCCATCGCTATGAAGCGGGAGCGCGATTTGGTTTGGTCAGCCTTGGCCATTGGGCTGGTGGTTCTGTTTTCGGCGATTGTATTTCAGGTGATGCGCTGGCCTTTTCCCTCATTTGGGTCATCTTTGGTGTCGGCCGCTGGACGTGGCGGAGAATCGATGTCGGTTTGGGATTCGCTTTTCTACTTCACCAACTTGGGCTTCTTACAGCCCTCGACAGCACCAGACTTCTACAGGCTCTTGGGGTTCGTTTGGATACCTTTGGTCGGAGGGTTTACGTTGGTGGCGTTCAAGAGATTCCGGTTTGATACAGATTACGGCATCGTTCAATCGCTCCTTGTTGTTACGCTGGTCTTCTTGATCTTCAGAGCTCGCGTAACTGAGCAGTACGCAATCTACCTGTTCGCCCTGTCTGCGATCGATGTGGCGGTTTGGAACCCGAAGAGGAAAAAAACACTGCTCTTGATGATGGCTGTCGCGTTGATTTACCTGATAAGCAATAACTACTTCCTAATTCGATTCTTGTCCCCGATTAATCCAAACTTCCTGCAAATTGAATCGGCCTTGTCTCAATCTATTGGGCCAATCAGGTATGCTTTGAATTTTCTGGCCGGAACGCTGTTTACCTTACTCAATGTTTGGTACCTCGTAGCGATTTTGAGGCGTTAGGCTTCTTGTTGGGAAGGCACATGTTTAGGCCGGTTTTAGCATTACCAAAACCTGAGAAGTCACATACATGAAGACAAGTCCAAGAATTATGGCGAACGGCAAACCTGGAAACATGTCTCGCCCTTCAAGCATCTTGAACCCGAGGTAAGCTCCGATAAGCAAACCGACTGCTGCGGCGAGGAATGGGAGAGGCCCGAAATTCATCATTGAGTTGCTAGCGAGCATAGAGTAAAACACCATGTCCCCCATCCCGACGGTTAAGTCGCCGTACGTGAATACGGCCCCTGTGAACTCCTCTAGGTCAGTTGATTGAGCAATTTTCCCTATCGGGCCCTTGTAGACTGCGAAAAGGTCGTAGCCAGCGAGCGCCAGCAAGAGCGCGACAGCTGTTAATGTTGGTATGGACACGCCGAGGAATGTTCCTGTAAGGCCGCCGATTAGGACGATGCCAACCAAATGCAGGGCTCCCTTAACTTTGTAGATCAAGAGCCCCAGCAGGACCGCGCCCAGCAAGCTTACGATGACCCAACCAAAGCTTGTGGAGCTCAAGAACGGTGGCAAGTAAGTTTCGTACAGGGACCCATACCAAGTGAACAGAAAGAATAGTAGCGCTAGGAGAGCTAGGTTGATCAGGTACCTAACGAGGCGCTTCAACCCGAATTTTATGAAAAGGTACATGATAGTTCCAGTCGCCGCCATCAACACCACGAAGATGCCGGCGTTCAGCGTGATCCCGCTCGTTGTTTCCGGGAAGACGGTAATGGGGACGATGGGGGCGTTGGACGATTGAAGGCTAAAGGTAAACAGCCCTGCGAGGGCTATGGCGGAGATTTCAGGAATTAATTGGGCCGGCTTGGCCTTGAATTTCTTACTCAACTTTCCGCCCCTTCAAACTCGACTGGCATTCCACGCAAAAGGTTGCAGACTTCTTATCCGTATCGCCAATGTGCTCAGAGAAATGCATCACGCACGCAGAGTCACGGCAATGCTTCAGCCCCATTGTGTGCCCAATTTCATGAACAGCTTCCTTGAGCACGCGTTCCCGAAACAAGCGTTGGTTCCTGGGGGTGGGTTTTAGGCGCCTTGTGGAAATGACTGCCACTTGGCCTGGGCATCTGGCTTCGCCAAATACGAAGTTCATGCCCGGGACGTACAAGTCGAGGGCTGCCACACCTAGTAACCTGTTCACCCGCAGCGTTCGCAGGTGTTCCTCCAAGAGCACAAGGAGGCGTGTGGAGTGGTATTGGCCGCGAAACGAATCGTAGGCCTCCGAAGGTTCGGGGAGCAGCCGCATAGTTTCGAACGAGAAGTTCGGAAACCTATCGGAGAGTTGATCCCTAATCGTGGTAAGCGGGTAATCATTCGTTGGGCCGACTTGAATTACACCGAGAACTTCAGACGTCGTATGTTTCACCTGGGCGGGGTGTTGAGGCTTGTAGGCCTAGTTCCTGAGATGCAAATTCAGCCAGGTGCTTACAGTTTCCTTCTTCTCCATGAACGACAAACACGCGAGTTTTCTTGTCAAGTTCTCTCAAGGTCTCTTCGAGTTGAGTTTTTCCGCCGTGGGATGAGAAATCGAATTTTTCAACTCGGGCATTCACAGTCCTAGCCTTGCCGTGCAAGATGAATCGGCCCTCGTCTAGGAGTATCCTGCCCGGTGAGCCTTCAACTTGGTAGCTGACAAGGAAGATGCCATTTTCTTGTTTAGACGCGATGTTTTCCATGTAGAAAACGGATGCTCCCCCTTTGAGCATTCCCGCAGGCGATATTATCACCCCCTCAGTGTGGGCTGCGCGTCTTCTGTCCTGCCAATTCTTGATTTGTTCCGCTTCTCTCATAGCCCTTCGGAACAGCTGTTGGTCTTTCAACGCGCCCGGATGCTGCTCTAACATTCTAATCGCATCCAAAGCCATGCCGTCGACGAAGACTTTGTGGTTGAAGTTGTGGTCGGCGAGCATGCAAATGATTTCCTGGGACCGGCCTACTCCGAAGGCTGGAACAAGGACTGTCCCTCCCCCCTCCACAACCTCCTTGCAGGCAAGGACGAAGTTGCGCTCGGACTCAGCTCGATCTGGATGGTCGCCCATAGCGTACGTGCTCTCGATAACTATAGCGTCTAAGTTCTTGTATTCTCTATCAGCGCCGGGAACAAGGTGAGTCGGAATTAGGTTGAAGTCCCCGGTGTAGAGCATACGCCTACCATCGTTTTCAACTATTATCTGTGCGCTCCCGGGTATGTGGCCGGCGTTGACCATCGAGATTTCAGAGTCGCCAACCTTGAATTTTGAATGGTATTCGACGGGAACGGTATGGTTCATCATCGTTTCTAGGTCCAGGTACTCATAAGGTAGGAAGTAACCGCTGAGTTTGATCATGTCGCGCACGAGCACTCGGGTAAGTTTGAAGGTTGGTTCGACCGCGTAGACTGGTATCTTCGAGTGGACGTAGAAGAGGGGTATGAGTCCACTGTGGTCGAGATGAGCATGGGTTAGGACAACTGCGTCTAGGTCCCTCGGTGAAACGTGCACCGGGAAGCCTATTTCGTGGTTTATCATAACGCCGTAATCCATCAGGATCTGGCTACGGGCGCCTTTGACCGCGACCGCAGACCTACCTACTTCTTGACAGGCACCTAGAAATCGCAATTGCATTCGAAATCAGCCAATTTGTTTCATAAATCTGACCTGGTTGGTAACTTTTCACCAACGTATGAATTTTGCATTAGCCGTACATCCCGCGCAGTGACCGGGCTGTTTGCTGCATTCGCTTGTCTATTTCCTCCTCGATATCTTCGGCATCGTATTCCAAGTCCCTGACGTCGACCTTTAGCCCGTACGCTTTCGACACTGCCCTAATCGCCGTGGCCGCGGCCTTAGGATCGGCGTGTTCAGCAGATGCATAGGGGAGCACTGCTACTGCAGGAAAGTTCAGTTTTTCGAATTCCCCTAACATGACGGCCAACGGTCCGTAGACGAAGAGGCCTGCTTCAAGTTTCGGGTGTTTCATTTTCTTCGCTCTTAGCGGGTACTCTCCAGTTGTAACAATTCTTACGCCGTCCTTGCCCGATTTCAGGGCTCCGTCTAGGCCTCCGATGAGGACTGCGTCTTTGAATTTGTTTTCTATTATCCAACGCGCCAGAGTCTTGGCGAATTCTGCCTCCTCCGCCCTATGCGGAGAAAACTCCAACTTCACCAGCACAATGTTCCCAGCCCTGTATATCTCGAAGGGAGTGACTAGACCTTCTTCGGATGTTGCGATGAATGGGGGAGGGTGGGCCACGTCGACGAATCCTATTCTCTTTGCATTCAGAGCATGAACGAGATATGAGACAGAAATGTATCCCGTTTCCCCTACTCCATGAAATCCGGTAACGAGGGTGCAGTTCCGAAGTTTGCTGGTTCGCACCAAGAGGTTAACGGGCAAATGTGCTTTCCTCGAACGTTCCCGAAAATTCTAGAATCTTCGTGTGGACGAATGGTGGGACGGCTATAATAAGTTCGCTAGATAGTCCGCGCCATTTCTCGCTAGTACGCGAAGGAACGATGAAGTCAAGCGTCCTATTGAGAGAGTATTGTGCAATCACCTTCTTCAACCGACAGAGTGTTGAATAGAAAAATCCTTATTTACCGGCTGATTTTATGCAAAGTAGTCACCTGAGGTAACAAAAAAATGTCCTATCTCTCTGGTCAACCTGTACTCATTCTAAAGGAAGGATCCACCCGCAATAGAGGCCGCGACGCTCAACGGAGCAACATTACCGCGGCGATCATTGTTTCTGAAGTTGTGAAAACGACGTTGGGCCCACGCGGAATGGATAAGATGCTCGTTGACAGCCTCGGCGATGTGACTGTAACAAATGACGGGGCCACGGTCCTCGACGAAATTGATGTTCAGAATCCAGCCGCGAAGATGATGGTTGAGGTTGCCAAGACACAGGATGATGAAGTTGGCGACGGGACTACGACGGCGGTAATCCTTGCGGGCGGGCTACTGAAACGAGCCCAAGACTTGCTCGATGACGACGTTCACCCAACGATTATTGTTGCGGGTTACAAGAAGGCGGCGGACAAAGCGATTCAGATTCTCGATTCCCTATCTGAACCGATCAAACTTGAGGACAAAGTTGCTCTCAAGAAAGTTGCCATGACGGCGATGCATAGCAAGGGTTTAGGTGGTGCCCGTGAACACTTCGCCGACATCGCCATTGAGGCAATTCAACTGGTTAAGGAAAAGCGCGGCGATGCATGGTACGCTGACATCGACAACGTGCAGCTCGTAAAGAAGGAAGGCAAAAGCCTCCTCGACACCCAACTGGTCAGAGGGATTATCGTCGACAAGGAAGTTGTTCACCCAGGAATGCCAAAGCAGGTTAAGAACGCTAAGATTGCGCTTATAGATGCAGCCCTTGAAATTGAAAAGACCGAGATATCCGCTGAAATACGCATCGAGGACCCGACCCAGATGAAGGCCTTCCTTGACGAGGAAACTCGCATGATGAAGGAAATGGTGGACAAGATCAAAGCCTCGGGCGCAAACGTAGTCCTTTGCCAGAAAGGAATTGACGACACTACACAGCACTACCTCGCAAAGGAAGGAATACTGGGCGTACGAAGAATCAAGAAATCAGACATGGAAAAGTTAGGAAGAGCAACGGGCGGAAGAATCATCACAAACCTGGACGACTTGAAAGCCAGCGACCTGGGAAAAGCAGACCTTGTTGAAGAAAGAAAGATTGGAGACGACAAGATGGTCTTCATTGAAGGCTGCAAGGACCCGCGGTCAGTTAGCGTCCTTATCCGTGCAGGCTTAGAGCGCTTAGTCGATGAGGCTGAGCGAGCGCTCAAAGACGCACTCTCCGTAACCATCGATTTGGTGCAAAAACCAAAAGTCGTCACGGGCGGAGGCGCAATTGAAGCCGAACTTTCCAAGAGGCTGAGTGATTATGCCAGCAAGGTTGGCGGGCGTGAGGCACTTGCGATAGAAGCTTTCGCAGACACATTGGAAATGATTCCGAAGACCCTAGCCGAGAACGCGGGGCTTGACCCCATCGACATTATGGTTGCCCTCCGCTCGGCGCATGGCAAGAAAGGGGGCGGGTCGCAAGGCGTCGATGTCTTCAAAGGCGGAGTCAAAGACTTGAGGAAGCAGGGCGTCGTAGAACCAGTTCGAGTTAAGGAGCAAGCAATACGGTCCGCGGCCGAAGCCGCGTCAATGATTCTTAGGGTTGATGATGTAATAGCCGCATCTAAGCCGCCTCCAACTCCACCACCGAGAGGCGGGGAGCCGGAATACTAAGCGGCACTTCCATCTTCTTGCCTCTGTTTTTCTTTTCTGTGCACACGGTTAAAATACCGTGGGACAGCGTTAGTCCAATTGCTCCGGGTTAGTTGGGGGCTCCGGTAGAAGCGGTTCAGCTACCGAGTATAGCCCGGTCAAGGCGTATGTCGCCGAGAGTATGCTGGCCTCTCGAGTTTGCGGAGAGAGTCAGCGACGCGGGTTCGAATGCGATGGTTCAATCGCTGAAAATCCCGCCCGGAGCACCACCCTCCCATCCCATTCTTTAGATCATGTCAATATGGTCGGCCGGGAATCCCAATTCAACAAGTTCTTGCTTGATGTGCCCGCGATGGTCCCCTTGGAGTAGGACCTCTCCGCCTTTAGTGGTTCCCCCTGCCCCGAACCGCCGTTTCAGCTCGCGAGCGATCTCCGCCAACCGTGCGGCGGGCAGACCCTGGATGAGAGTTACTGGTTTGCGGAATCGTCTGAACTCCAATCTAACGACGATGCGTGCTTCGCTACGATCAAGTTCCTCAAGTGGATTAAAGCCGATTTCGTCCGGTTTCGCCATACAAATTCAGCTGGCAATACATGATGTGTTTTGGGATATAGAATTAAGGGTCTCATGATGATGGCTGCCACGACGCAAATTACTGGAATACACTCGATCTGACAAGTCTTATAGACGCTAATAGGGTAGAGCAACCTACATGGCTCATGTCAGAATCGAAATCATCAACGAAAGTAAGACCCTTGATGATAGCGATATCAAATCTGTACTGCCGTCACTTCAGACCCAAGTGCGACGCGACTTTGCGCCCCCATGGGGGGCAAATGCCAAACTAGTCTTCGTACCTAAGAAATCAAATCCAAGCCCCGATTCTTGGTGGATTGGAATCTTCGATGATTCACACCAGGCGGGCGTCCTCGGCTATCATGACCTAACGGCCAAAGGCTTGCCTTTAGCGAAAGTATTTGCGAAGAGCGATAAGCAGGCTGGTTGCGAATGGACGATAACCCTGAGTCACGAGTTGCTGGAAATGCTGGCGAACCCAAGCAGCAACCTGTTCGTTCAACATGAAGCGAATAAGGGGCTTCTATACCCGTACGAGATTTGCGACGCATGCGAACCGGACAATTTCGGTTACAAAATCGACGGCGTCCTAGTATCCGACTTCGTACACCCGCCATGGTTCGAACATTTCCACAAGAAAGGAAGCATGCAATTCGATCATTGCAAACACGTGACTAGGCCATTTCAAGTATTGCCTGGTGGTTCCATCTATACGTTTGACCTGCGCACACATCGAATCCATGCCCAAAGGAAACCAAAACACGTTAGACCACGGAACGATAGCAGAAAAGAGAGGCATAGAATTCCGCGCGACCAATGGCGCAAGAGTTCCCTGAGACGGAAGTAAGATAGCTATAGAATCCTTTGAACGCTCTAAACCCTAACGCTGAAATGTCCCGCCTAAACCTACTAGAATACTACGGGGCCCGTAGCTCAGCTAGGCTAGAGCGACAGAAGCGAAAAGTCGAAGCTCATATGCATAACTGAGGAACCTGCTGGTCGAGGGTTCGAATCCCTCCGGGCCCACCACTCTCCGAGAGTGGAGGGCGGGTTATCGAATTTTGAAAAACGTGTTGGGCCGCGCTTTAATTCAGTTCAAACAGGGCGGGGCATGTTAGAGGATAAGTCGAGGCTTAGGAGGGCGCTGAGCGATCCGGATGTTAACCGCTGGCATGCGAACCTAGCTGAGCGAAGCGAGCTGACGGCGGACATCTACGCCAGACGCCTAGACAGGTTCTGCGATGAGTTCAAAACAACTCCGAAAGAGTTGTGGATGCTGGACTCAAAGGTCGCCTACAACTTCCTCGTCGACGCCGTCCGAGAGTATCGCAACAGGAAGTTGACGGGTTCAACGATCAAGGGCTACTTGAAACCGGTCATCAACTGGCTGCGTGAAAACGACATTATCCTCACCAAATCAGTGAACATTTCAGGCATCAACAAGACGCCGACGCTGGAGAACGAGAAATCTCCAGAACCCTATGAGTTAAACTCGGTCTGGCGCTTCTGCGATTCACGTCAAGCCGCCCTAATCGCCCTAGAAGCGTTCACGGGCAGTCGACCCCAAGCGTTCGGCAATTACAAGGGAAATGACGGACTCCGCCTCTCAGACCTCCCAGAGTTGCAGGTGAACAAAGAAGCGAAGAGAATAGTCTTCTCAGTGATGCCGACTAGGGTTGTTGTGCGAGAGGAGATTAGCAAAGAGGGAAACCAGTACGAGACCTTCCTTTGCGAGGAAGGTTGCATGCGCCTTGGGTCATATCTTGAACGCCGGATGCAGCTGGGCGAGGTGCTCAGACCCGAGTCGGCGGTTATAGCTGACGACGACGGGGAAGGTAGAACGCTCACGACCAAGTCGATGTACGAGATCGCCAAAACCCCTTTCAGACATGCTGGGCTACCGTGGAGACCCTACATTTTGCGGCGATACGCAGACGTTAGGCTGGGGCAGGCTGCCGCCAAACCCGACATGGGACTTCCGGAATCATGGGTGACCTTCTGGATGGGTCATCATGGCGACATTGAGAGCGTTTACCGGCACAAGAAGAAATTGTCAGATTCGCAGCTTGAGCAGATGCGTGAAGCCTACGCCCGAGCCTCCGAGATGCTTCAAACAACTAAACTCCACAAAGAGAACGGCGCACAGATTCGCCGCGAAATACGGTCGGCGGCTCTCATGGCGGTCGGAGCCAGCGACGATGAAATAAAACAACTTGACCTCGACAAGTTGACCACCGACGAGTTCAGTGAAGCCCTCAGGAAACGTCTCATGCCGAAGAAATCACAGCAGACGGATCAAGGTTCACAGTACATGGTAGTGAAGGCGTCGGAGCTAGGAAAGTACGTGAACGGTGGTGGATGGAAACCCAAAGAGCGAGTGGAAGAGACGGGCGAGTGGCTTATCGAGTCGCTGCGAGGCGATCCCACGCCTTCGCCAACACAATAAACTCTTCGTCGGACAACGTGTCAGGCTGGCTCTCAACCGCCTCCCGCAAGGAGTCACCCTTCGGAAGCCTGCTACGAACCAGCTTCTTCAACCCGGCCAAACTTACTGCACTGGTCTTACCATTTCTGATCGCATACGCATTAAAAGCGGGTCATCTGCCAACTCGGAAATTGTGCGAAGATGCGGGTTACCGCGACCATATTGGGTAGAATTGAAATCGCTCGCAGCTCGCGTCATAGCAGGCGCTTGGGTAGACGGTAGCTAACGAAGCCGGATGAAGATTATTCTAGTTCCGTTCCGACAACTGGTGGATTCGTATCCCACCGGCCCCACCACTTTCGTGGGTTCAATCGAAACCCATATACGCGGCCTAGGCCAACCGCGGTCTCATGCCGTACAAGGGTCTCGACGCGCTCAAGGCGAAGATAACCGATCCCGTGATCCGCAAGTGGGCGGACACGCTCAAGGCCAAGTCTCGCACCAAGCTCTTCACATTGCTCCAGTTCTGGGACTGGGCTAGTGAAGTGATTGCTAAAGACCCTAAAACTGGGGAGGAGAAGGTGCGCTACTGGAAGTCGGGGGAGGAACTGCTTGCTGACTATGACCGTTGTGCTTCTTCTAGTTTCCTTTCTAACTCAGCAACTTCTTTTCTTTTTTCTGTTAGTTGTTCGGCAAGCAGGACTTTTAGTTTGGCTTTTTTTTGAACCGTCAAATAATATCCTTTTTCAATCTC